>Ga0247727_10010941_pt1 | contig 15953 bp, 13 predicted proteins | sample WisWelCaveWW1625_FD_202498 | JGI IMG/M metagenome (GOLD analysis project Ga0247727, IMG submission 202498) | Biofilm microbial communities from Wishing Well Cave, Virginia, United States - WW16-25 | ecosystem: Environmental > Aquatic > Deep subsurface > Groundwater > Cave microbial mat | place...
CGATTGAGGGGGCGTTTGCGCCCGTAAGCGGCCGGCTCCCGCAAGGTTGAAGGCGCCCGCTCCGACATGATCGCAAGCGTGGGGAGGAGCCGGCTCGAAGTCCTCGCGCCGGGCGTGCCGGCTCCCGCCATCCTCCAGGCGGCCGCCGGGTTTGGGGCCCAGCACCAATTCGTGCAATTCGCGAGCCCTCCCAATGTGGTCGACCTGGCAAAGCGGCGCTCCCTCGTCAACGGAACCCCCCGAATCGTCGTGTCGGCCTGGGACCTGCCCCAGGGGGCGCATGTCCGCGTGGAGGCCTGGATCGATGCCGGCGGCATCACTGGAGACATCAACGTCGACCCCCGGGCGATCTACGGCGCGCTCCCTCGGCGAAAGTTCTGGAAGGTGGTGGTTGAGCTCCTCCTGGCGCTCGGCGTCTCGGGCGCAGCCGACCAATTCCATCACCTATGAGGGGGCGTCCCGCCGCCGCCACGTATATGGGGCACCTACCCGGTGAAGCCGCAAGGTAGCAGAATGTCGTTCAGCCTCCTTACAAAAGCCGGACTTGCGATCGCCGTGGCCACCTCGCTTACCGTGGGGTTCCTCGGGGGGCTGGCGAGCTACAACGCGGTTCAGCCTCCGCCCGCCGCCACGCCGCCGGAAGGCTCCGTGATCCTGCCGGCCCCCAGCGCGGTCGCCTGCTCGTGGGCCAACGAGCCTTTCGCCGGGGTCAGCGATGAGCAGGCCGCCAAGCTCACCTTGAACGACGCCTGCGGAAAGGTCCGCGGCACCGTCACCGCCGTCATGATTGTCGTGAAGGGCGAGCGGACGGCGTACCACTTCCTCCTCAAGCCCGACGCGGAATTCGCGTCGATGGTGAACGCGCAGAACACCGCCGAGCAAGGCGGCGCGCTCGTAATCGAAGTGCTCCCGGCGGATGCGGCCGTGATGCCGAAGTTGCACGTTGACCTCCACCTGGAGGTCGAGGGCCCCTTCGTGACCGACAGCGCACACGGGTGGAACGAGATCCACCCGGCGAAGGTCATCACCGCGATCTGAGCCGGCCGCACTCCGCGCTACACATCCGTCTCGCCCGCGGCAGCCTCACTCTCGATCATCTTTGAGACGGCCCTCAGGTCGGCGTATTCGCCGCGGACCGCCTCGTCGAAGAGTGGGGCCAACTCGAGCTCGGACAGCCGCTCCACGGCCGCGCGCTGGAATGTGTGGGCAAGCTCCGCGAGCAGGCCCGTCACCGACCGCATCACGGTCGAGGCAACGAAAAACTCCGCGCGGCCCTTCTCCTCATCCACGACCGCCCGGATCACCATCTGGTAACCCTTTACCTGCGTCTTTCCGTAGAACCAGCTTTCGCCGACGTACGGGTTGTGGCGCTCGAACGCGCGGACTGCCTGCACGTCATGGGCAAGCACGGACGACTTCATTGCCTCGAAGAGGCGGGCCATCTCTTCGGGCTTTGCGCCCTCCTTGAACGAAAACGCCCGCACGTCAAACTGGTTGAGCTCGGTCTCCACCAGGCGCCGCAGCATCGCGGTGTTTGCCTGCTCCTTCGTGAAGAACAGCGGGCAGACGACTTCGGCCTTCCGGCTTTTCATCTGCACCACATGCTGCGCGCCCTCGGCGTCTTTGTAGCGCGCCGTCCCATCGATCATCGACATCGTGCAGATTTGCGGGTCGAAGTAGTAGGCGAGCGTCGCCTTTTCTCCGGAGTGCAGGACTCCGAGGTTGACCTTTGCCGCCGAGGACTTGTAACCCGGAGGCTCGATCTTGTGGAGGCGCAGCACATCGGCGTTGAAGTCGAGGTCCACCGTCACGCCCGTGATGACGGTCGTGGTGTTGTTGACGATTCCCACCTTGAGGCGGACGAACCCCTGGAAGAACTCCACGCCCGAAAGCATCTGCACCTCGCGCGCGGTGGTGGCGAGCAGGACATCGCCGCGCGTGAGGTGCGCGGTGAGCGTCCAGACGGGCGCGAGGATCGCCTCGACGCCGACGAAGTCCGCGCGGTTGCCGCTCCAGTTCTCGATCACGCCGGCGTACGATGCCTCGACGTTGCGCAGGGTCTCCGTGACCAGTTCGCGGAACTCGCGGTCAGGCTCGCCGAACACCGTGATTGCAAGGAGCGCGTTGTCGCCTTGCTCGAGCAGGATGACATTGTCGCCGTACCCCATGCGGTCGACGGGGCTGCCCTTCCGGAACGAGTCCTTCACGAAGTCTTGGACGGCAACGAGCATCGCCCCCACCGATTCGGGGTCCTCCACCGCATCGGCGCCAAGGCCGCTACGTGTGAAAATGGTCCGCCCATCGCGGTAGAGGAGGAACACGTCCTCGATGAGGAACGCGCGCCTTCCGCTCGGCGCCGCGACGGGGGGTGCACGCACGGCGGGCGCGGCCCTGGGTGGAGCGCCGGCGGCGCGCCCCCCACTGGGGGCGGCAGCGGGCACCGCCGCTTCAAGCGCTGCGCCCGCCCGCACGCGCCGCACCACGAGGGCTCCAGCGGCCGCGGCGCCGGCGATGAGCAAGAGAATCCACCAAGGGAACGCCGATTGCGCGGGCGCCGATACAACCCCGCTTAGCACGACGGGCTGGGAGTCGCTAAGTAGGCTGGGATCCCACAGGCGGAATACGATGGCGACGTTCCCCTCCTTGAGGAAGTGCACCGTGAGCTGGTGCGAGACCTGATCGTATTCCAGGGTGGCGAACCCGCTGACATTTCCTTCAAAGGTCCAATCGAGGAACTCGAGCGTGTCCAGCACATCGGGGTCGCTCATGAACGGGGTCAGGTCGAAAACCACGTCCGCGCCGGGTTCCCCGGTGATGGTCGGGATCGTCCCGAGGATCAAGGGCGCGGCGCTCGGCGGGTCCATCGCGCGGATTGAGAAGTCATAGCGCGCGATCGCGAAGGAGTCGTCGAGCAGCAGCGTCCCGTTCAACCACTTGCTGAAGGGGAGGACGCGGCCTCCCGGGTACGTGGGCGTCCACGAGAAGCTCCAGTGGCCGGGCGAGTGCTGGACGAGGGAAACGGTCTGGCTCGGATCGAACCCGGCGGCCGAGACGGCAACGGGGTCGCCGTCAGCGTCCGTCACGTTGAACTCGACCCGAAATAGCGTGTCGAGGACGGCGTTGGCGGGGAGCTGCGCAAAGGTAGGATCCATCATGGGCAGCCTGTTGGCGGGCAGCGCGATGCTGAACGTGTAGAGCGGGCTCGCCGCACCGGTCGGGTCGGTCACGACGAAGGTGTAGTTGAAGCGCCCGTGGAGGCCGGCCGGGGGTGCGATTGAAAGCGCGCCGGCCGGCGAAAGCGTGACCCACGAGGGGGCGCTGAGCAGCGTGAAATCGAAGCCGGCAGCGCTGTCTGGGTCGGTTACATCGAATTGAAACTGCAGCGTGACGTTTCCCGTGTAGTTCGCGGGCGGCGCGTTGGTGATGGAAGGAGGGTCGTCTACCGGCGTGATCGTCACGTTGACTTGGACCGTGGCGCTGAATTCGCCGTCGGTTACCGTCAGGTTCAGGGAGGCCGAGACCACGCCCTCGGGGAACAACAGGTCGAGCCGCGTGTCGTAAGTCACCGCGTAAGGCGAATCCTCCGAAAAGGTAAGGCCGCTCACCGCGGTGTCGGGGTCAAACACGTAGGGGGTCAGGTCGATGAGGAACCGGACGTCTTCGGTAACCCCGCTCAGATCCTGGACATTCAGCCAAACGGGGGGGTCGTTGCGAGCGCCCACGAGCAGCACCGATTGGCCCATGACCGAAGTGGTGCCGTCGGAAAGAGTGACGTGGAATGGAACCGTGCCGGGGTCGGCGACGACCAGCGACGCTTCCAAGCCGCTCACCGTGGAATTCGCGAGGGTCGTCGACAGCACGAGGCTCCCGAGCGGGGTGTCTTCGTCAAACACCGCGGGGGCGAAGTCTAGGTTGATGAGAAGGTCTTCGTCGCCGTTGTAGACGGGCGCGAGAGTGAGGACGGGCGGGTCGTCGCGCGGCGACACAACGATGAGGGTGGAGCCGCTGACGAGGGTCGTCCCGTCCGTGACGCGGATGGTCACGTTGTAGGTGCCGTCGAGGGTGTAGTTGACGCCGATCGACGAGCCAACGATGCTTGCACCCGAGATGTTGGTGGACAGGGTAAGCGAGCCCGGCGTCTCCTCATCGCCGATGGCCGGTGCAAAGTCGATGAAGGTGAGGGCGTCCTCGTTCGCCGCGTAGCTGGCGTTCAGCGCAAGCGTGGGGGCATCGTTCACCGGCGCCACCGCGACCGTGAAGGTGAACGCAGTCATGTCGTGGCCGTCCACGACCACCCCGAACACGTTATCCGTGAGCACGCCGTTGGGGTAGAGGAGCGTCGCGATGGATCCGTTCAAGGTAAGGTACGGGGAATTTGCAAACGCGGTCGGCGTGTCGGCCACGTCGGCATCCGCGGCCCACGCCGAGAGGTTTAGCAGGAGCGGGACGTCCTCCGTCGCGTCCACGCTCGCGGGCCCCGACCACGTGGGCAGGCGGTTGAGCACGACGCCGCGGAAGCGGTTCTCGCCGAACCCGGCGCTCGCACTGATAAAAAAACGGCCGAGCGCGGCGCCCGGCGGAATCGAAACGTTGGCTTGGAAGCTGTCGCGGGCTCCAGAGAGCACGCTGGTCGCCCCAAAGGGCTGCGCGTCGGATGCGCGCCCGGCAAGGTCGATGCGGATCCCCAAAGACACACTGGCCCCCGTCGGGGCAAGGAATAGCCCGTCGCCGTGCGAGTAGACGAGAAGGACCTGCGAACCATCGCCGCGGTCGAGGACCGGCCCAGCCTCGATATCGGTGACGCCCCAGTCCGTGAGTTCCACCTGCAGCCCTCCCCATGAAAGGCCGTTTGCGGAGACGCGTGACGAGATCGTCGTCGTGCCGAAGTACATCTTGTAGCTGCCGTCCGAAAGCAGGTAGAGGCTGCGCGGCGCCGACCCGCCGATCGTCGCTTCAAAGGTCCATGCGGAGCCGTCGTCGGAGAGTGCAGTCGACAACCCGCTCGCCGAGTCGTAGTACATCCGAAGGTGGCCCTCGGCGGTGGGGACGATCGCGCGCGCGTCGGGCGCAAGTACGCCAAAATTGGAAAGCGTCTCGGTTTCGAGCGTCCAGGTTAGGCCGTCGTTGACGGAGGTCGCCGAGGAGATGTGCATCCCCGAGCCGAGCGCCGTGCACGCAAGCAGCGGGTCCGAGCCCCCGTAGTACATCCGCAGCATTCCGTCAATTCCCCGGAAGATCGCGGTCTGGGTGATCGTGTGCTGGCCGCCGCAGAGTTGGTAGCGCGTGCCCGCCTCCCACGACCAGTTGGTCCCTTCCCTCGAGAAAGCGGAATCGATGCCGTACTGCGTGCCCGGCCCGGAGCTGTCCGACCAGACGCAGAACAGGCGGTACGAGCCGTTCACCAAGCGGACAAGGCTGTAGCAGCTTGCCGTATTGTGGGAATTCGGCGGCACCGCCGCGGTCGTGTTCGCGACCCATGACCCGCCCTGCGAGAGTGTCCGGTTGCCAACCGTCCCGGAGATGTTGAGGGAGTCGTTGCGGAATGCCTGCGTGGGCGTGACCGTGGCGTTGAGGAAAACGCTGCTCTCCGGCGAGCCGCGCGTCCAGACGGTTGCCCGGTAGTTGCTAAGGACGACGACGGACGGGGCACCCTTCAAGAGCATGAAACGGCCGCCCGGGAAGTTCGACGTGTTCGTCCACTGCGAAACCCGTCCAGACCGGGCCTCGAAAGGCAGGCCGCCGTCGGAGGGGACGACCATCGAATAGGTTTGCGTCCCGTTCAGAATCCCCGAGCCCCCGTAGGAGCCCGACGCGTTGAGCCACACCGACTTGGTCGGCATGGGCGGCAGGCCCGTGTTGCCCGCGAGTGGGACTCCCGCGTTACTTGCGGTGAGGTTAAGCACGGTTAGGTTGGAGGGCGGCGAAAATGCGGAGATTCGCGCCGTGGAGGGCGCTCCAAAGAATGCCACCGTGGAAGGCAGCGCAAAGAAGAGTTGGAAAGGCACTTGGGTCACGTTTAGCGTAAATCGAACCGTCGTGTTCGACTCGACCACAAAGGGCTGCGCCTGCCCGTTGCGCACACCGAATGCGAGTACCCAATCGCGGTCGCCAGCGATTGCCGGAGCCGGGTTCCACGTGCCGTTGAAGGCCACGGTCCAGTTTCCGGCCTGGGCGATCGAGAGGTTGGGCAGCGCCGCGATGTTTACGCCGTCAATGTTTGGGCCCGGCGAAACCTGGCTAAAAACGAACGCCGAGGGGGAGAATGGCGAGTAGTTCTGCGCCGCGCCGTTTGAAAGCGACAGCGGGACCGGCGAAAATTCCGAACCGCCAGCCGGAGCTTGGGCCGGCCCGGGGCCAGCCGCGAGGGAAATGTCGGTCGTGGGCGAGGTACCGGACCATTCCATTCGAGACGAGCCGGACGGCCCGTACCCGAACAGGCCGCCATGGGCTGCCGCGGCGACGGGAACCGACCCGACGAACATGCAGGCGATTAGGACCGCAACCGCGGGCGCGCACTTGCTGTGCGGGCGAGGCGAGTGGAGACGCTTGCGGGTCAATGGCGGCCCCCCGGGAAGACATCCGGCAGGTTTCCGACCGGCGGATAAGATAAGAGGCTTGCGGTGTTGGCGCTGAATGGCGCGACTGACCCGATTGCCCCGCACATTCATGGCCCTCGCCCGCTTGACTTGCACGGACGTCCTGGCGCGAGAGAATTGCGATCCTTCAAACCCCGAGACCCTCGTGCCTCGGAATGTATGTCCGGCGCACCAAGTGCACACCTTTCAGCGCCTGAAGCGCCTTGGCCATCCCCGAGATACGAGCGCCTGGACCCTCCACAACGAAGACCTCCACGCAGTCGGGCCCCTCGAGGTGCGTGTGGAGCATCGATTTGAGCACGTCGCCGTAGTCGTGCTTCACCTCGCCAACGCGCCGCTCGTCACGCTTGTTGAAGCATACCGCAATAATCGCGTTTTCGCGCGAGCGGCCTTCGCTCTGCGCGCGCTGCTCGGCGATGAAGTCCACGAGCGCGGCCTGCACGGCGTCGCTGCGGCCGTCGAAATTGCCTTCCGCCACGAACCGGTCGAGTTCCGCGAGCAGGCTGCCGGGCAGGGACACGCTCACGACCTTCGCCTGGCGGCCCTTCACCGACCCGCGCGCCATCTCCGTTCACAACCTCCACGCACGGGTGCTGCGCTTGGTTATTAAAACAGAGGCAATCCTTAATAGTTTGCCCTCGGCTCGCGCGGCCGATGGCCGACTTCGGCACCGCCTGGCTCCCCATCCTCGCCCTTGCGGCTGTAGCTGGAGCCTCCGACCTTTTCGGTGGGTGGTTGGCGCTGCGCCGCGACCACTTCGACGACCCGCGGTACATCATCGCCTTCTCAAGCGGGATCGTTGTCGCCGCCGTGTTCTTCGAACTGCTGCCCGAGTCCGTCGTCGGCATCGAGGAAAGCGCGCTTCGCGGCCAGATGATCATTATCGCGGCCGGTTTCTTCTCGTTTTACCTCGTCGAAAAGGCCATCATGCTCCACGCGTGCGGCGAGCCGGAGTGCACCACCCACGCCTATTCGCCGACGATGGTTGCCGGGATGGCCGGCGACAACGTCATCGACGGTGTGGGAATCGCGGTGGGGTACCTGATCAACCCGATCGTGGGCCTTGTGATCACGGGTGTCGTCGTGGCCCACGAGATACCGCAGGGCCTTACCAGCGCCGAATTATTGAAGCACGCCAAGTGGCCGCGCGGGCGAATCCTCATGGTGCTCGGGGTCGCTGGGGCGGCCTACATCATCGGCGTGCTACTCGCGAGCGTCCTTCCCGATAGCGCCTTCCAGCCCGCGCTCGCCTTCGTGACAGGCACGTTCGTTTACATCGGCGCCGCGGACCTGATGGCGGAGGCCCACCGAAAGTTCAACGTGTGGGTAATCGGCTGCGTGCTCGCCGGCGCCGCGCTGATGTTCGGACTCACGGCGATTGAAGGCTTCGTGCAAGTCGCATAACGCGGCTCCCGCGCTCCGCGCGCGGTACGCCAACCTTCATTAGAAGCGACGGGCGAGCCAAGGCCCGTGCGCCTCACATTCTGGCGTAAGCAGAAAGACGCCGGGCGGGCCGCTCCCCCCTCCCCGTACGACCGGTGGCTTTCCTGGGCGCGCATCGCTGCGCTCGTTGCGGCCTTTGCCCTCTTCGCTCTAACCGTCGTCCCGCTTGCCGGAGATTTTTCCGCTCGCAATGAGGGCGGGGACATCAACGTCACGGTCGAGTTCTACACGGCCTTCGAACGGGGCGGGGGTTTCATTACTTGGGACTTTTCGCCGGGCTCCGCACGCATTCTTCGCGAACGCATCGACGGGAACGCGGACGGCATCGTGGACGACTCGGAGCTCTACGTGCACACCCAGCGGATGGACGCGCAACTCACGAGCGAGGTCCTCGTCATCCGCAACTTCGAGATGGGAGGAATCCGGGTTGAAGGCCAGCGCGGCCTTAGCGGCGAACTTGTCAACTCGAGCGCCCCGGCGTACCTCCAATTCAAGATGGCCGGGCAGTGGGCGGAGCGCGATGCGGACATCCCGCTTTTCGGCGACTCGCTCGCCGCGATCGGGTACGGCGGCAACGTCAGCCAGGGCGAGCGCATCCACGAGCGCACGCTCATCATCGACGGGGGGCTCGCGACCTTCACGAGCTCGTCCGGGCACGCCCGCGTGTTGCGGGTGCCGGCGGGCGTCCTTGTCGTCGCGACGCGCGACTACACTTCGGCCTCTAGCCCAGGCTCGTTTGCCCCGGACGTTCACTTCGCCCGGTTCTCTGCGGTTGATTCATCCCTCGTGCTCCTCGCGCCGCTCGCGCTCGCCTACTTCATCGGCGTGGCCGGCGCGCGCCGCGAACGCCAAGCCACACGCCAGCCGCGCGTAGAACCCTTCCACCAGGCGCTGAACGCCGGTTTCCTCCTGCTCCTCGCGTCCTATTTTGCCGCGGTGCCCGGTATTCTATTCTGGATCGCTGGTGTGGTGTTCGGCGTGGGCGCCCTTATGCTTGCATATCGTGTCTACCCGGCGGACCGCAGGCCCGAAGACTGGCAAGAGCCGACGCCGCAGGCGGCCCGGCCGAAGACGGACGACTGGGCGCCGGTCGATGGATCTCCGGAGGAGCCAAGCGCCCGGCCGGCGGCCATGGTCGACGTCGGCGCGATGCTCGACAAGGCCCACGGGCCGCTTGACCCGGGCGGGACCCCCCAGCCGGCGCCATCAGCGCCGCCTTCCGGCATGGAGGACGCCCGACAGCTTCTCCCGAAGGCGGTGACCCCGCTCGACCTTCCCGACGACGACACCCCGCGCCCCGACGGCCGCGTTGTGCCCGCTCGCCCCTCCCCTCCGGGCCGGGTGGCCCTCCAGCAGGCCCAAGCCCCGGCGGCTGCCCCGGCGGGATCGGCCGCAACGCGCGTCCGATGCCCCGGGTGCAAACACTATTTCGAGGCCCGCGGGGCTCGCCCGCTTTCCGTAACCTGCCCCCATTGCGGGCGCCGCGGGGTGTTGCGGTGAGCCCTGGCCGATCGTCGAGGGCCGGCTCTCCAGCCGGAGCGAGGTGACCTTGGAATGGCAACGAAAAAACTCCACGTCGGCGTCGTCGACGACAACCGCTCCGTCGCGGAAATCATCACCGAGATCCTCGGCGGTCGGGACTTCGTGTGTTACGACGCCTACGACGGCAGGGGGGCCATCGATTTGTGCCGTGCGCACGACCTTGACCTCCTCATCCTGGACTACCTCCTCCCCGACCTCAACGGCCTCGAAGTCGTGCGCCGCCTCGAAGCCGCGGGCAAGCGCATTCCCACCCTCATCATCACGGCAGCAAGCGAGGAACCCCCCGGCGGGTGGAGCAAAGCGCCGCTCGTCTGCGGCGTCGTGCGCAAGCCCTTCACCGGCGGCGAACTGCGCCGGATGGTCGCCGAGGTCACCGGACGTGAGCTGCCGTAGCACCCGCGCGCGCCTCTCGTAATCGCGCGGCCCAAACAAGGAACAAATCTTGATAAGCCGCCGGCCTTGATCGGTTTACCCTGCGGCGGTGGCGGAGATGGCGAATGCAAGGGAGGAACCCCACGCCGGCGTTCTTAACGTCGCCGATCTTGAAGAGGCGCATGTCGGCTCGCCCGTAACCCTGGCGGCCCGGGTCGCCGACCTCGGCACCAAGAAGATCACGATCCAGGTCGCCGTTTTCCGCTGCGGGCGTTGCAACCGTTTGGCCGAGGAGGTCCAGACCACCGAGCAGCTCAAGTTCCCGCTGCAGTGCTCGCCCACTTGGGGAGGGTGTGGCGCCAAGCGCCGCGAGGCGCGCTTCAAGCTCCTCGAGCGCGAAAGCGTGTATGCGGAGAGCCAGAGGCTTGTGCTCGCTGACGAGAAGCATGAGAACCGCCAAGTTCAGGCCCTCGTGCGCGGCCAGCTCGCAGGGGGGCTCCCGCTTGGCTCCCAGGCGACCTTCCGCGGCCGGCTCAAGAAGCGCGGCGGAAAAATGGCGAGGGGCGAGCTCCCCTACATTCTCGAGGTCGCCGAGGTCACCCGGCTAAAAATGCCCGACCGCGTGGTGGTGTACCCGCGGCGCGTGGACCCGCAAGTGATCTACAACATCATCATCGAAAGGCAGCGCAGGGGCGAGCCCACGAACTACAAAGTGATCGTGGACGAGGCCAAGAAGATCGGGCTCGCCGAGGAGGACGTGCGCGCGATGCTCTCCAAATTGCTCGAGGAGGGCAAGCTGGAAGGGCAGGAGAAGGACGGCGGCCGGCGCTTGAGGGAAGAGAAACGCGAGGGATTCAACGACAAGGACGAGGACAACCGGATCCGGTAAACGAGGGCCCGCCTCACGCGGTGGTCTTGCCCTCAAGCTTCGCGAGCCTCTTCTTTAGCTTCTCGTTCTCCTTCTTGATCGCTTCCACGTCCGGACCGGAATCGAGTCCTTCGCGGATTTGCCGTAGCGCCTCCTCGGCCGCCCGCTTGATCCGCCCCTCTACCTTCTCGCCTTCCGCGAGCTTGCGCAGCGGCTCGACGGCGCGCGGGTCGCCGAGGCGCCCGAGCTGCATCACCGCCGTGACCTGCACGCGCAGGAACTTGTCGCTCGTTAGGCCAAGCAGGTGCGAAACGACTTCGGGGCGGCCCTTGCCGACGGCGCCAAGGGCCCGCACGGCCGAGAGCCGCGACAGTTGGTGGTGGCCGTACTTCGTTCGTTCCTTGAGCCGGTCGACGACGGCTTCGCTGTTCGTCGCCGCCAGCCCGTCGATCGCGCCTTGGCGCAGGGTGTCATTCCACGAGTCCTGCTTGAGCAGGCCTTCGAGGACCGTGCGCGCGGCCTTGGTTCGTGTGCGGCCGATCGACTTGGCCGCCTCCATCGGGACGTAGTAGGAATCCTTGGCCGCAAGCGCTTTTTTGAGCAGCTCGAGGTTTTCCGGCCGACGGAATGCGCCGAGCGACTCCACGACGGCCCGGCGCGCCTTCACATGCTTGATCGCAAGCCCGCGCTTCAGCGCCTCGTACGCCTCCTGAGTGCCCGTGTCTGCGAGGCACTTGGCAACCTCAATCTGCACGCCCCAGAACCGGTCCTTAAGGAGCGCGCGCGAGAGCGCGTCGACGGCCTCCGCCGACCCCACCTTGGCAAGCTGGTGCGCGGCGGCGATTCGCCCCATGGGGTCGCGGTCGTTCTCCAATTGGTAAAACCACATCTTGCGCGGCTTCGTGACCGTGACATGCTTTAGCACCCAGTTGCCCGGGTCGAACCGGAACAGCCTGGGCTCGGCTGCAAGCTTCCACGAGAACGTGTGCTCTTTCTTGTCCACGACCTCCTTGAACTGCCGCCTCTTGCCCCCCGGCAGTTCGAACTCGAACACGAGGGGCATCTTGAAAAGGCCGGTCTCGGGGTCGGTGCGGTGCGACTGGACGATCCACACGGACGCCTCCTTCTTCTTGCCGTCCCAGGTGTAGGTCACCTTGTACTCGGGGTGGCCCGCCTTGAAGATCCACTGGTCGAAAAACCAGCGCAAGTTCTTGCCCGTCGCCTTCTCGATCGCGTTGATGAGGTCGAGCGTCTCGACACTTTTGCCCGCGTTGTCGGTCACATAGGTGTTGATCGAGCGCCACCAGAGTTTGTCGCCAAGCACGTAGCGCAGCATGTGAAGCACGGTCGAGCCTTTCTCGTACAAGTGGCGGTCGAAGATGTCGGACGGCTCCTTGTAGACGTTCGTCACGATCGGGCGGCGGTAGTGCTCCTTGTCTTCGCCAAAGTATGTCCGCGCGTTTGCGAGCATATGGTAGCGGAACGACGCGTCGCCGTGGTCGTGCTCGTCGAAGAGTGCGTCGAAGTAGGTGGCGAAACTCTCGTTTAGCCACGCGTGGCTCCAGTCCTTGCACGTGAGCAGGTCCCCAAACCACTGGTGGGCAAGCTCGTGCGCCACGAGGCCTTCGTGCCAGTTCTCCGCGAGCGCACGCTCGTCGCAGAGTACGAGGTCGGTCTGCGTCGTCGCGCTGGTGTTCTCCATCCCGCCGTAAATGAAATTGGCCGCCGCCACCTGCGCGTACTTCTCGTACGGGTACTTCACGCCGATCGCCTGCGAGAAGAACTTCACCATCTTCGGGGTCTTGCCAAACACGAGTTTTGCCTGCTTGGCGCGCTCCTTCTCGGTGTAGTACGTGATCGGGATGCCGGCCCAGCTGTCCCGGATCTCAACCCAGCGGCCTGTCGCGAGCGTCACGAGGTAGGTCGAATGCGGCACGGCGATTTTCCAGTGAAACGTCCTCGTCTTTCGCTTCGCGTCGCGCTTGACCTTGAGGAGCGCCCCATTCGACACCGCGGTGAAGTCCTCGGGGACGGTCGCGACCATCTCGGTCGTCGCCTTTTCCTGCGGGGCGTCGTGGCAAGGGTACCAGTAACGCGAGTACTCGTCCTGCCCCTGCGTCCACACTTGGGTGGGGGTGTCCGGGTATGCTTTCTCGGGGTGGATGAAGTAAATCCCGAGCTTTGGCTTCTCGACGCGGTAACGCACGGACACGGAAACCTCCTCGCCCGCCTTGTACGACCGGGGGAGGGTCAGCGTGAGCCTCTTCTTGTCGTACTTGGTCCGGCACTTGCGCGACCCGGCGGACGCGCCCTTCACTTTCATGTCAACGGCGTCAAAGGTCACCTCGCGCGCGCCGTCGTGAAACGCCCTCAAGGTCGTCGTGCAGACGCCGTCGAGCGCGCGGCCGGGGATGTCGAGGTCGACCTCGATCTTGATGTGCGTCGAATCGAAATCGCGGTCCGGGGCGTAGTGCGGGCGTGAGGACGGGAGCAGGAACCGTGGATCCCCGCGCCGTCCCATCTCTTCGTACGTCAACCGGTGGCAGTACTCAGTCAATGTTTCCACTCCGGGGAGAGGGTGCAGGAAGCCCACGAGGCGATATGAACGTTTTTGAGCGTGCGCGGCTGTCTGCGGCCCGTGGTGGTATCGTCCGGGGAATTGCGGCTTGCCGCCGAAGTTATGGCCCTCGCCTACCTCGCCATGGTGCTGGGGTATTTCCTTCCAGCATTCCGCGCGCGCGTCAAGGCTGGCGCAAAGATCCGGTCGTCGCGCCCGGTGCCGATGGCCATCGAGGCGTTATGGGTGGGTACGCAAGCGCTCGTTGTGAGTGCGCTCCTGGCGTCCTTCCTCTATCCCGACGTCGTTGCACAAATGCCGCTCTCCCTGATGGGCTTGGTTCCGTCAGTGATGATTGGGGCCGGGCTTTTCCTCGCGGGGTGCGCAACGGCAAGTTGGGCGGCTTCGCACCTTGCCGAGGAACTAACCATCGAGGTTTCCACGCGGGAAGGAGGAAAGCTGGCAACGAGCGGCCCTTATGCGCGCGTGAGGCACCCCATCTACACGGGCATTTTCCTGCAGGTGGCGGGCCTTGCCGTTGCGCTTGCATCGCCGCTCGTCGCGCTGTACCTCGCGGCCACCCTCTACGCAGGGCTTTACCGGGCGAAAGCCGAGGAGGAACTCCTCTCGGAGGATCCGATCCACGGGGCCGCGTACCGCGGCTACATGCAAAACACCGGCAGGTTTCTGCCGCGTTCAAGGCGCCGGGAAACGGATGAAAGCAGCCCCGACCCGCGGTAGCGGCGGGACGGTGCCGCTCGCGCATTCGGCCCCCTCCTCGCCGTTGCGCGGGAAGCCTTAGTGAGGCAGGCGGCGCACGAGCGCCCCGAGGGGGCCTGTCCTCCAGGATAGCGAACGCTTAATTGGGAGGCCGCGGGTCAGCGCGCGGGGGGCTTTGCAATGGTTTGGAAATACGAAAACACCGTCACGAGCAAATACGCGCCTGAAGTGGTCTGGGACTTCCTCACCAACTACGACGCGCTTGACCACAACAGCCCTGTGTTCCTCGAAGAAAACGGCGGACAGGCGTGGCCTCGTGAGGTCACGCAGCTTGGCGGGGGAAAGGTCAACCTAAAGGACACGGCGAAGCGGTTTTCGAGCGAACTTACCGTCGACCTATCCGACCGCCCCAACAAGATCCCCACCGAAGGGACGACGAGCATGGGGCCGTGGAAGGGGATGACCACGATCACGCGCACGCCGGAGGGCGGCACGAACTGGCAGTCCCGGATCGAGATTGCGCCGAACCGCTTCGGAGCCAAACTCATTTTCGCGCTGTTCGGCGGGAAACTGCGCAAGAGCTTCCAGAAACACGAGAGGCAGCACTTCATTGAAATGGAAGCATCGATGGCGGCGAAATAGCGTCCGCGGCCCGCTTCCGCCCGGCACGCGCGGGCCCTTCGAATGTCGCGCCCGAGCCGAACTTAAAATACGCCGCGGGCGCTCGACGGACACGTGGGTCGCCACCCTGGGGCCGATCCGGAGTACGCCCGCGAGGTGGAGGCTCACCGACTCGCCAAAGACGACGCGTTCCGGACCGAGCCGTGGTCGCCGATCTCGGGAGCCGAGCGCCGCCAATTTCCCGGCCTTTCGTATTTCGCCCCGGACGAGCGTTGGCGCGTGAATGCCGCGCTGACGCGACTCAAGGAAGGCCGCGCCTTCGAAATGGCGACCTCGACGGGCGAGCCTAGGCTCCAGCTGCGCTATGGGCGGCTCGACCTCGCAACACCCGAAGGGCCGGCCTCGCTTTTCGCTTACAGGGATGCGGCCGATGCGCAGGGGATGGCGCACGCCGGGGATGGGCCGCTGTTTCTCCCTTTTCGCGACTTGACATCCGGCCAACAGACCTACGGTGCGGGGCGCTACCTTGACCTCGTGGAGGTGGCGAGCGACACCATCGAGGTCGATTTCAACCTCGCCTACAGCCCCTACTGCGCCTACAGCGAGGCGTATTCGTGTCCGCTTCCCCCGGCAGAGAATTGGCTGAAGATTGCGGTGCGTGCGGGCGAGAGGTCGTTTGGCGCTCCTTGAATCCCCGGGCGCCCGGGGATTTCGGCAAAAGCCGCCCGCGCGCGGCCAAGGTTCATGTAGACCGTCTGCGGTGGGCGCGCCAGCACCCTCGGGTCGTTGGCACGGAGCGGATATTCCTTGGCCGAATCGAACGGGACGGAGATTGTGTCCCGCGCACCTCGAAAGCCCGAGGGCTTCGAGGAGGCCGAGCTGCTCGGCCCTTATGAGATAGAGTCCGTCGAGCAGGCCGACGATTACATCGAAGGCATCCACTGCGACTGCGGGAGCGACGGAATGGAAGAGGTCGCAGTGCGCAGGTCGAGGACCAAGCACAAACCACGGAAACACTTCGAGCGCCATTTTTTCCGGTGCCCGAAGTGCGCGGCTGAAAAGGTCGTGCTGCTCGACGTTACTGCGAGGCGGCGCTTGCTCGGGGTTTGACCTCGGATGTGGGATTGGGGCACTCCGGAAAAAGTCGACAGCGTCGAGGACGAGTGGCGCCACCTCGGGCGGAAGCGGTGCGAGTGCGGCGGGCGCTTTCTTGTCGGAACCCAGGTTTGACAGC
>Ga0247727_10010942_pt1 | contig 15953 bp, 13 predicted proteins | sample WisWelCaveWW1625_FD_202498 | JGI IMG/M metagenome (GOLD analysis project Ga0247727, IMG submission 202498) | Biofilm microbial communities from Wishing Well Cave, Virginia, United States - WW16-25 | ecosystem: Environmental > Aquatic > Deep subsurface > Groundwater > Cave microbial mat | place...
CTGGAGCAAGAGCGAGTAAATCTGATCGAGGCCCATTTGTTGCAAGCCAAGATTCGGTGGCGTGGGTTCAATGACCTTGAGGGCGCCGTCAGTTCTTGTTTGTCGGCTCAGACCATTGATCCCGATCATCGAGGGGCGCTGGCGCTCCACAAGACGGTGCTGCTTGAGGGAAACCATCTTGACGATGCGTTGAACGTTGCGAAAGCGCTGCTCGATGTTACCGCTGGCCAAGAAGCGAAGCGCGAGCTGTTGGACGAGATGGCCGCGCTTTGTTGGGATGCCGGTCGATTGGAGCTCGCTCTTTCTTATTACCGTCGATTGGTGGAGTGGTATCCGAACGACCTCGATATCGTGCATCAACTGGCGGATCTGTGTGTGGAGTTGGATCGATACGAAGACCTCGCGCGCTGGAAAGAGCGATTGATTGCGTTGACCGAAGGTGACCTGGAGGCACAGGTCCGCCATCGCCTCGATCTCGTTCAGGCATGGCGGAGATTGGATCGAAAGGACCTGGCATTGGCCGAAATTGAGCGGATTTTGGTAACCCAACCGGAACCCGAGATCTATTTGCAGCATGCACAATTTTGTATGGACGATGGTCTTCTGGAAGAGGCAGAAGGATCCCTCCGATCGGCGTTGACGAAAGATCCGCTAGCGGTTGAGACGCTATGGGAGATCGGCCGGTTGTCTGCGGAGTTAGGGAAACCCGAGCAGACGTATGCCTATTTGTCGATCTATCGGTTGTTGGTGCCGGACGACCTTCGGGTCGCGGAGCTCCTGGGGCGAGATCGGCAAGAGGTAGACATCCGTGCGCTTCGTGGTACCGCGGAGCCGATTCGTCATGAGGAGATCTGTCATCGGCGAGAGCGGGAACCGATTGCCGTCGTTTGTCGGCTATTACAGCCCTATTTGCGTTGGGCCGCTCAAATAGGCGACGGGCGGCGATTGAAGAAACGTGAGCAGATTGCGGCCGATTCGACAGCGCCGCTGCGCAGCGATATTGTCGATCCCATTGCGACGGCACTTGGCTTGCCGGCGATTGATCTCTACGTCACCGCAAAGCAGCTGCCGGGACGGTATCAGGTCCGAGTAGATCCCCATCCGATATTGTTGATTGAGAGCGCACTGTTCAAAGAGTGTCGAGCGGAAGAAATCATATTTATCGTCGCCCGCGGGCTCGCGGCGATGAGGGGGTTGGGTAGTTTTTATGGGGATATCGACCTGCGGCTGATGTTTGACCTATTGGATAGCTTACAGCAGCTATCGATGCGTCCGGACGGGGCCGGATTTCCAGGGAGGAATTCGGATTTGAAACGGATTTTCCAAGCTCTTCCTGCCACTGTATGGGACGAGTTGCGGACTCAATTGGCCCGCATCTCGGAGTCGGATCCTAAAGAAGCACTGGTGCTTTATCTGGAGGGTACATCCATGACAGCGAATCGGGTAGGTTTATTGATTCAGGGAGATATTCGCTTCGCGATCAGTGCGCTACAGAAAGTTGATCCGTCGCGTTACCGGTGGTGTGGTGATGGGCTCGGAATACGCCGAGAATCGATCGTCACGAATGCTGAGTATCTCGATCTGATCGAATTTATGATCTCGGATTCATACATCGAGCTGCGGCGTCGACTGGGGAGCGATGAGGCCGCGGAGTAGGTCGTTGTGGTCAGATCGGTAACGCCATCGGTCGTTAATGGTATGGATCTGTCGGTCGATCAGCACCCGGTGGGAGAGATATGCGTGTATTGATTCAGCGAGTCGATTCAGCTCACGTCGAGACAGAAGGAGCAACGGTTGGTGTCATCGGGCGGGGGGTTGTGCTGTTTTGGGCGGCAAAAACGGGGGATGCCGAGCGCGATGTGAAGTGGTTGGCAGATAAGGTTGCTGGCTTGAGGATTTTTCCAGATGGGGCGGGAAAGATGAATCGTTCCTTGCTTGAGATCGGGGGGGCGGCATTGGTCGTCAGCCAATTCACGTTGTATGGCGACTGTCGCCGCGGTCGTCGGCCGTCGTTTGAACGTGCCATGGCCCCGATTGAAGCGAGCCGCTTGTATGAGCAGTTTTGTGTCGCACTTGAAATAGCCGGCGTGAGGCAGGTGGAGCGTGGGCGATTTCAAGCACATATGTTGGTTAGCTTGATCAATCATGGACCGGTGACACTGATGCTCGAATCGTCGGAGGATTAGTGATTCAGCAAAAGTAAAATCAAGTGGTTAAAAAGTAAAAATACCCCGTCGGGGGTATTCGAAGACAGACCTATATTGAGCGCTGCCGAACTGAACACGACACACAACAGAACCCCGTTCCGGGCTATTCAGAGTCGGCATCACCCAGTAGGCGATCAGCCTCTTGATCTAGCAACGGTCGCATTTCCTCTTCCCGTAGTTGAATGGTGCAGGCTTGGAATACGAAACCGGTCCAATTCAATGGGAGGTGTACATCGCGGTCCGATTCGAAATGCTCCTTGAGGTAGCCGTCGATCAGGTCTAATAACAGATCGAAGGCCTCTTGGGGTGTCTTGGTTGGGTTTTCAGCAAAGAAAAAGCGACCGAAAATATCGTGTCGTTTCGACTGATCCCGTTTGGCCAAGGTGATCGTTAGTGCAGCCACACTCTGATCGGATTCTCCGCTCACGGAAAACGTTTCCTGAGCCAAAAATAACGCATAACGATTCTGCAGCGCTGAGGCAATGCTAGCCTGATCGTAGGAAGAAAGCTCCATGTCTATCGGTCATTCCGTAAAGATTGTTATTCAGTAAAAAAAATCTGTATCATGATCAAATCAAGCCGATCAAAAAGAAAAGTTAGGAGCTGGTAATGCTGTCGGAAGAGTTACAGGCGATTGTTGAGTCGATCGAGCGCTTTGTAGCGAACGAAGTCATCCCGACGGCCGGGGAAGACGAAGAAGAGAGCCGATTTCGGCGCGATATCTATTCCGAGTTGGGAAGGCTGGGGATTACCGGATTGACGATTTCACCTGACTATGACGGGCTGTCACTGGGCTACGGTTGCTATGTGTTAGTGCTGGAGAAGATCGCGTACGGGTCGGCCGCGTTAGCCTGTTCCGTCTCGGTAACGTCGCTTGTCTCGACGATTTTGGGGCGATTTGCGCCAGAGGCGATCAGAAAAAAGGTATTGCCGAAATTAGCATCCGGTGAGTGGATCGGCGGATTTTGTCTAACCGAGCCAAACGCCGGCTCGGACGCTTCCCATTTGATAAGCTCGGCGACATTTGACGGGTCTCACTATACGCTGAACGGACAGAAGATCTATATCACGCATGCTGCGGAGGCGAACTGCTTTGTCGTGATGGCAAGAAACGGTGGGTCTGATGGCGATGGAAGAGTCAGTGCATTTTTTGTTGAAGCTGGAACGCCCGGGATTCAGATTCAGAAGCCATTTAAGAAGATGGGGTTTAACTCTTCTCCAACCCATGAGGTCGTTTTCGAAAATGTTAAGGTGCCCGCAGCGCAGCTGATTGGACAGTCTGGGGAGGGAATGAAGGTCGCGTTATCGGGTCTAGATGCGGGGCGCGTCGGAATAGCTGCCATTTCAGTCGGGATTGCCCAGCGGGCGCTCGATGAGTCTGTTCGGTATGCCAAAGAACGATCCCAATTCGGCAAGCCGATTGCCGAGCAACAGGGACTTCAATTCATGCTGGCTGATATGGCAACCAAGGTTGTGGCGTCGCGGGCATTGGTCACACAAGCCGCCGAAGCGCTGGATCGTCAGCAGCCGGTCTCGATGCTCGCCGCCATCACTAAATGTTTCGCAACAGATTCCTGTATGGCGGTTACGACCGATGCGGTTCAGGTATTCGGTGGCTATGGGTATATGCGGGAATACCCGGTTGAGCGGCTGATGCGTGATGCGAAGGTGATGCAGATCGTCGAAGGGACGAACCAGATTCAGCGGGTTGTGATCGCACGGCAGCTCTTGAAATAGCCCGATCGCGGAAAGAGGATCGATGATTCTTCGCGACGACGAACATACCGAGATTACGGAATCTTCGCTTGATACGCTCAACGGTGAAGGATCTAGTCGACCTTGCTTGGTTGTCATTCAAGGCGAGGATATCGGCAAGGTCTATGAGTTTAACCGGGACGAGATCGATATCGGTCGCTCGAGTGAGAATTGTATCCCGCTCAATGAAGGTAAAGTCTCACGGCAGCATGCCGTTATCCGACGGACCGGAGATGGTTACCTGTTGGATGATTTGGGGAGTACCAATGGCACATTTGTCAATGGGCACCGTGTCAACGAAGTTCAACTTGTCGATGGAGATCTCTTGTCGATTGGCCGGACGACGTTGAAATTTGTGGTTCAGGCCGGCGTGGAAAGTGAATTCCATGAGCGGATTTATCGAATGGCGACGATCGATACGTTGACGGGTGTATCCAATCGGAAAGTCTTTTCAGACCGGCTGAAGGCAGAATTTTCAAAGGCACAGCGTTACAACCGGCCGATGGGGTTAATCATGATCGATCTCGATCATTTCAAGTCGATCAACGATCGATTTGGTCACGCTTCTGGAGATAGCGTGCTCAAGGAAGTTGCACGGCGATTGTCTGAAAATATCCGGAAGTCAGACCTATTGGCGAGATTCGGTGGTGAGGAGTTTGCAATCATTTTACCTGAAACCGATTTGGATGAATCTGCGCGGATCGCCGAGAAATTGCGGCGATGTATGGTGGAGCCGGGTTTTATCGCCGACGGGAACGAATTTTCAGTCACCATCAGCGCGGGTGTTGCGAGCTATCAGGCCGACGCCTCCGACGAGGGGGTGCTGTTTTCCCGGGCCGATCGCAGGCTATACGACGCAAAACACCGGGGCCGTAATCAGGTTCTGATCTGGGATACCATCGAAGATAGTTGACGTTCGTTTCGAATCCCTGTAATCCTTAGGGTTCCTGGTGCCAATGGACTGGGGCGTTGGTACACCAGATGGAGCTGTCACGTGATGGATGAAGGTCAGGCGCTCAGCATCTTACGGTTAACTCGAAATCCGGGGGCAGAGGGGATCAAGGCAGCGTTCCGACAGCTTTGTTTCGCCACCCATCCAGATCGCTATCCAGGTACGCGAGAGCAGTTTATTCAGATTCTTGCGGCATACCGCTATCTACTGCAACAGAACAAGCCGGGCGCCCATCATGGAGTTCCTTGCCTCAAGGCCGATGCTGAACGGGTGAGGGGGCGAGACCTCTATATGACGTTGCGCTTAGACCACCATGATGCGCACCGTGGGGGTATCTTCCCCATTCGTCATCCGCTGAATGGATCTTCCCTTTGGGTCAGGGTTCCCAAAAGGGTCAAGACCGGAGCAACCATTCGCTTGTCGAGTTGTGGCGGGTCCGGATTGCGAGGCGGGGAGGCGGGTGATCTGCTGATTTGGATTGAGATCATTGATCCTCCGCAAACGGCGGTAAACGATTTTTCGATCGGGTTGGTCGCTTACAATCGACGCGCTTCCCTCCGAGCGGTCATGGTCCCCAAAGGGCAATTTATTCGTCGAAGCTGCTAAGCGTCTGTCGAACCATGAAACCTGCTTTGTCAACAGGCTGCCAGTGAGGTTAATCAAATACCGCACTGTTTTTGGCAAAGCCAACCAGTAGGAGCAACAGTCGACGATCAAACGCAGGGTCACTGATTCGCAACTCAAACCGCCAATCCCCGGATGCTTTTTTCAACGAGATTATCGCGATCCGATCTTTTGCTGACAGAGCAACAGTTTCTGTCACATAGTGCTGGTCGGCCTGCGGTCCATCAGACATGACCGCTGTGCCTGGGGGCAGGGAGGAGACGACAATCAGGCCTTGATGGGTATCGATGTCGGCACGGGCGCACAACGTGCTCGAGTCTCGACCATAGATCCAAATAATCGTTCGTGTTCGATTCTGGTACGTGTATTCCTTCGTTAGGAAAACGCCCAGGAGGGTTCCGTCTCGGTCGGCGATATCGATGCGAGACCTTGCAACATAGAAGTCTGCCTTTGCCGCCGGCTGCCCACCTACAGCGAGAAGGGACAAATCAAGCACGCCGACGTAAGGGTTTGAACTCCATTGACCATCGAGCACTCCTAGTGAATTGATGCTAACGAACTCGTGGCTGAACTCAACATCAAAGCGCGCCATTCCGAAGTGCTTACTTAACATTCGTTGACCAGCCGAAAGTGTCACGACAATGGGGTTCTGCAGGCCATTTAACCGTGCTCTCAGCTTGGCGATTGCGTCGGGCTGTAAGCCAAAATAGTTGTTGGAGGTTGAGCCTGTTGTTGAATCGCCATAGAAATCGAACGCCTCGACCGAAACCAGACCGTCACCGCTCGTATAAGCTACCGCCGTAGCTCGTTTCGCTGCCGGCACGTCGCCGTCGTGAGCATCCACCGCCTGCATCAAACGAAATGCAGGGCTTCCGAACGAGGCAACATCCGAAATCCTTGGCTGAGACATTTTACTTCAACCTCCTGGTCGTATTAACCGTTTGCGCCGTGGCCTCTCCTCTAGAAAAAGCAATTCGCTGCACGCATGGTAGGACCCAAAACAAGTCGTTATCCAAACCAGATACTTTTCCGTGCTTTGAGCAGGGTGTAGGTCTGGTGCTGAATTTTTGAACGGACTTCTTGGGTCAGTTTATTGACCAAAATCGGGTCTTTCTCAGCCTCTGGCCCATAGTGCGAATAATCGAGTCGTTCGCCAAACTCGATCGTCCATTTGCTGGGGAATGGAATCAAACCCAATAAGCCAAACCATGGTAGGGTTGGTGTAACTGGAACATAGGGGAGCCCTAAAATTTTACTCAACCAATCGATCTTAAACAGCATGGGGTGGATCTCCTCGGCACCGACGACGGATGTCGGAACAATCGGAACCGATGAGCGAAGAGCCAGACGGACAAATCCCCCACGACCAAATCGAGTGAGTTTGTAGCGATCCTTAAACGGTTTCCCGAGTCCTTTGACCCCTTCCGGGAAAACGACGACCAAATTGCCTTTCTCTAGCAATTTTTGCGCATTCTCTTGGCAGGCACGCACCCCACCACAGCGGTTCATGAAGGTCCCAAGGTAGGGGAAGTGAAAGACAAAGTCTTCGATCAGCGGGCGAACGGCGCGATGTCGCGGGTGCTCAAAATCGATCGCCGTCGCAATCATTGAGCCGTCGTGGGGTAAGGTCCCGGAATGGTTGGCAACGATCAGCTGAGCGCCGGAGTCGGGGATATTATGGATGCCACGGGTTTCGACTCGCCAGTAGCTTTCATAGAGAAAGCGGAACAGCGGCCTGACCTTCTCTCGAAAACGAAGGTCCATACCAAATTCATCGACTTCGATCGGTGCGGTGTTGAGCCCGCGCCAATAATGGAGAAATTTGGCAACCGATAGCTCACCTTGAAGCGGTGCCAGGAGCAGCTGCAACAGATCTCTCAAGGTGGCCGCTTGCTTGGTCGTGAAGGACGGGGTGGAGCGCGACACTTCTTCGCGTAGTCCTGATTCAAGGGCCTTAACGGCCTCACGGACTTCGTCTTGAATTCGGACGCGATCAGAACGGGGGATTTCGATGGTGTCTTCGATCTGTTTTAACTTTTCAGCGATCTGATGCTCGAAGGCGGCGAGACGTAACTCAAGCCGCTGCTCCATATCGCGGTATGAAGGGTCAGGAATTGGTTGATGCTGAGTGAGGTCCGTCGCCTCGGGTTGGCCCACAAGATTGAATCGAGTCATTGGTTGGCACCGCCTGCGGCTTCAAGGAGGTTAAGTTTTTTCAACCGCAAGGTGCCGAGTGCCGCATCGAGAGCATCCATGCTTGAATATTTAGGCTTAAATCCCATCTGTTTCATCGCCTTTGTCCCATCTGCGACCCATATATAGCGCAAGAAATCAAGATGCCCACTCGGAGCTGAGGAAAGATTGAGCGTCCAAAGAAGCCCGACAAACGGATAGGCCAACGGGTGAAACATCGGAAGCTGCAAACGACCGGTCTTATTCAAGACGACGGAAAGTGGAAGCACGCCATCGGCGATGATATTAAAGATCCCGGGATGATCCTCATCAATCGCCTTGATGAAGGCACGAACGACATCTTCTTCATGAACGAATTGTAACAACGGATCGAAACCCATTAGGTGTGGGACGATCCAACCTGAGAGATAGCGAGTGATAAAAGAGTCGACCCGGGGACCGAGGATTGCGCCCACGCGGAGAATGGTGACGATCGTCTTGGGATAACGGCGCCCAAACTGCTGAATCATTTCATCAGCTTCGATTTTATCTTTGATGAATCGACCGAGATGTTTTCCTCGCAGAGGATGTTCTTCAGTTAAAAAGTTCGGATTGTCGGGTAACGCGCCATAGACCATCGTGCTGCTGCGCATGATCAGTTTTCGGGGCTGATAGTGCTGTGCCGCATTGATCACATTGAGTGTGCCGATGACTTCGAGTTCATGTGCCCAGCCAGAGCTTCGGCTTGGGTTGGACAGAAAATTTAGATGGAGAAGTGTGTCACAGCGCTCCTTGCGCATCAGATTGAACAGCTCTTCGTCTGCGACGGGTGATGTGAAATCGATTTTGTGAAATTTCGCTTTCTTTAATGTAAAGGAAGGTCGCTTGTAATCGACGGCAATAATATTCTTATAGCGTTTTGTCTTTTCGAAAATCTTGAGTAGATTGCTTCCAATATAGGTGTTGACGCCCGTAACAAAAATCGTCGCGTCTTGAGCCGTTGGTTCGGGTGGAGTATCACTGAATGAGGACATCGGCTTATGGAGCTCCTTCGAGACAGCGCGGTAGAAAAAAAATGAAGGCGCACTTTGTATCATAATTTTGGGTCGGTTGTCCTACTGTATTGTAGCTATTTTGGCGACTTTCCGTTATCGGAATAAAAAGGTGACTGAAAGGAGTGTCGGATGAGTCCGCTCTGGTTTGGGTTGATAGGGCTGGTAGCCGGGTTGATCGGTGGCGGATTGGGTGTTGGCGGCGGACTCATCATGGTCCCCGCCTTGGTTCTGTTGGGGGGGCAAGCGATGCCTCGGGCGGTTGGAACGTCGTTGGCTGTGGTGATGGTTGTCGCGTTGTCGGGGACGATCCGGCATTTGCAGCTTAACCATATCGATTGGAAATTGGCTGCGCTCTTAGGTATCGGCGCAGGGGTAGGGTCGTATTTCGGCGCGACACTGATCGGAAAAGTTCCGGACATGGTGGCGCGGCGGGTATTTGCCGGTTTCTTATTGATCGTCGCCATCCGTTTTGCGGTTGGGAAATAAGGCTAGCGGCGGGTGAGGCGGACCGCCCAATGCCCGTCATCCCCGGAATCCGGCAGCGATTCAACAATCGCCTCCTGCACAAAGTCGCAATGGGTTGCGACGAATCGGTTGATAAGGTCAGGGCCTTCCTCGCGGAAAAGGGAACAGACGGCGTAGACGAGGGTCCCTCCCTTCGGAAGCCGGGCGGCGAGCGATGTCAGCAAGGAAATCTGCTGCTCGGGGTGGGCTGATAAATCGTCCTCGTTCAGCAGCCACTTGATTTCAGGATGGCGTCGAATTACGCCAGATCCGCTACAGGGCGCGTCGAGCATGATTCCCGTATGGCGAGCGTCCGTAAGCAGCTGTCGGCAGTCTCCAACCTGACACTGGATCGAGGTTAGTCCTAGACGATCGATCGATTGCTTCAATCGTTCGAGGCGAACGGAATCGATATCGGTGGCATCGATTGAGGCACGGTCGTCCGTTAATTCGGCGAGGTGTAGCGATTTCCCGCCAGGAGCCGCACAGGCGTCAAGATAGATCGCGTCCACCTGGGGGTGAAGCAAAGGCGTTACGGCTTGAGCCGCAGCATCTTGGACCGAAAAGAACCCCTCCCCGTATCCCGGCCATTCATGGACCGGGGATGACCAATCGTCGACAAGCAGTGCGGTCGGTCGCCGCGGGTGAATCCGCGCCGCCATTAATCGCTGTTCAAATAGCGTCTGAAGGCCTTCAGCTGTCATGCGAAGTCGGTTCGTTCGTACCGTGATGGGCGGCTCCTCCAGCGTTTGGGATAAGATCGCTAGGCTTCGGTCAAATCCGTATTGCATGAGCAACCGTCGAGCGAACCAATCTTGGACATTGCCGAGTATCGCCAGCCGTCGGACAGGATCAGTGGTGGAGTCGGGTTCTGCCTCGGGACCTTTTCGCGACAAGGTACGGAGGATCGCGTTGACGAACCCACGTCCGCTTGCGCGGTGTTCGATCAGTTCTACCGAGGTGTTGATAGCGGCGTGGTGCGGAACTCGCTGCAGATAGAGCAACTGCGCCACCCCGAGACGAAGGGGTGTGAGCAAAAGTTTGTCAATCTTGTCGATTGCTCGTCCGGAAAGCTGTTCGATTTGCCAGTCGATCATTCTCTGTCGTCGAACGACCATAGTCGCCAACGCGCGCGCGAGTCGTCGGTCACGAGGATCGAGATTGGCCGAAAACTGCTGAAGCAGATGATCAAGGTGGCGGTGATTACGGGATAGCTTCGTTAGCGCAGCGAGCGCGGCGGCGCGCGGCGCGATTCCATTCGCCGACAAAGTTATTTGTTCTTATCTTTTGTGGCTAGCTGCTCTTTGAGCATGTCGCCCAACGTAGACTTCGCCTCGTCGCGTCGGCTAATGATCGCCGCAACGTCGGCTGCCTCACCGCTGCCCGCGGCTTTGCGAATCGACATCACAATGCGGTGCTCTTGAGGGTCGACCGTCGTAATCATTGCAGATACCCCTTGGCCGATTTGAAACACCTGCGTGAGATCATCCGCAGGCTTATCCGCTGTTTCACCTTCCGGGATAAAGCCGTCGATTCCGGCCTCAAGCTGGGCAATGACACCTGATTTTGTTACGGCCGTGACCTGAGCGGCAAAAACACGCCCCTCCTTATAAATGTGCTCGAGAGTTGGCCATGGATCGTTGTGAAGTTGCTTGCGGCCCAAACTGAATCGTTCATTTTCTTTATCCACGTTGAGCACCACTGCTTCGATTTCTTGTCCCTTGCCAAATAGTTCATTCGGATGGCTTAAGCGAACCGTCCAAGAAAGATCAGAGATATGAATCAGGCCGTCGATCCCTTCCTCGACGCCCACAAACAGGCCGAAGTCGGTAATATTTTTGATCGTCGCCTTGATACGCGTTCCCGAAGGATATTTGGTGACCAATTCGTCCCAAGGATTAGGTTCGGTCTGTTTGATACCGAGCGAAATACGTCTTGCCTTTGGGTCGATATCCAGGACAATGCAATTGACTTCGTCTCCCACTTTCAGCAAGGCCGACGGATGCTTAATGCGTTTCGTCCAGGACATTTCTGAAATATGAACCAACCCCTCAACGCCCTGTTCAAGTTCGACGAATGCACCATAATCGGTTAAACTGACCACGCGGCCGGTTATTTGATTGCCGACCGGGTATCGTTCGGGGGCGTGTTGCCAAGGATCCGGGGTGATCTGTTTAAGTCCCAGCGAGACGCGTTCATTCTCACGATCAAATTTGAGTACCTTAACCTTGGTTTGCTGGCCAATCGACATTAATTCGCTCGGATGGTTGATCCGCCCCCACGACATATCGGTGATATGAAGAAGACCATCAATACCGCGGAGATCGATAAATGCGCCGTAGTCGGTAATATTTTTTACCACGCCATCGATAATCAACCCTTCACGAAGTTTGGCCAAGGTGTCGTTCTTCTGGGACTCCCGTTCCTGTTCCAGCAGCGCACGACGTGACAAGACAATGTTGCCGCGCTTTTTGTTGAACTTGATAATCTTAAACGTGAAGCGTTTGCCGAGCAGATCATCAAGATTCTTAACTGGCCGCAGGTCGATTTGGGATCCCGGTAAAAATGCTTTCACGCCGATATCAACGCTCAACCCACCTTTGACTTTACCGACGACCACGCCTTCGATCGTACTATCTTTCTCAGAGACTCGGGCGATTTCATCCCAGGCGACAAGCTGATCGGCTCGTTCTTTTGACAAGACAACGAAGCCATCTTGGTCTTCGATACTTTCAATAAAGACACTGACATCTTCACCTTCCTTTAAAGTCCCCAAACCTTCGGGCCCACGGAATTCCCACAGCGGGATAAAACCTTCACTCTTATAACCGATATCGACCAGTACATGGTCGGGGGTGATACGCAGTACACGCCCCCGGACAACTTCACCTTCCTTGAAATTTTCCTCTGCGAGACTCATCTCAAGAAAGCTACGACCGGCTTCGCGATCGAGTAGTTCAAACCCTAAATCTTGCGGGGAAGTGCCTTTCATTACCATGAACCGTTAACTCCTCTTACGCAAAACGTTCTTTTAGGAAAAACGTTGGTGCATTGGTTGCGCGATGGGTTTTGTACGAATCCATCCACTCCCGGCGGCCGTCATCAAACCTGTTGATTCGCAGCGTGAATCAGTCCGATTTTTAGCGGTACCGCGAGAGAGGCGCGACATTAGTGTTTTTTAGAAATAATGTCAAAGGGTTTGTCCCTCGCGTCTGATGAGCGATAGCATCTTTTCAACGACCTGTTCAAGAGACAATGATTCAGATTCGATCAGGTAGGCATCGGGCGCTTGGGCCAGCGGGGCAACCGTCCGGTTCTGGTCCGCATCGTCGCGCGCGCGGATCATCTCGGTCAACATCGCCAATGGCGGGCTGTCCTGATTCTCGGCAACGAGCTGTTGCTGTCGGCGTTTGGCCCGTGTTTCGGCTGATGCGGTGAGAAAAAATTTGATATCAGCGTCTGGGAATACCACGGTCCCGATATCCCGGCCATCCAATACGACCCCACCGTTCTGTCCAACACGGCGCTGGATATCGAGGAGCTTTTCCCGGACAATTATGCGGGCACTGACCGCGGAGGCCGCTTGGCCGATTTCCGCGGTATTGAGTTTTTCTGACACATCGTTGCCATTGACGAGAGTCTGTTGATGACCATCGGCGATTCGAACATCGATGGCCATGGCGTCGATCAGGCGTCCGAGCCCAGCGTCGTCGGCAAAGGCAATCTGATGCTGCAAGGCCGCAAGCGCGACAGCGCGATAGAGTTGCCCGGTTGAAATATGGGCAAAACCGAGGTGGCGCGCGAGCAGCGCGCTGGCTGTGGACTTTCCGGCACCCGCTGGCCCATCGATGGCGATGATTGGTCGCTTTTGCATCGCGTTCCCATAACATGCTTCGGCGTCGGATCAAAGAACGTCTCCTATTGATTCGATCGCGCCAACGGTGCACGCTGATGCGCCGGATGGTACTGGGCGTGCGGTAAAGAAGGACGAACGGCGATGTCGGTAACAACGATTCATAGGCTTGAGCGATCTGTTGCTGAACGGATTGCTGCGGGTGAAGTGATCGAACGGCCGGCCGCAGTGGTGAAGGAGCTGGTCGAGAATGCCCTGGACGCGGGTGCGCGGACGATCGAGATCGATATCGAAGACGGCGGAATATTTGGCATACGGGTAGCCGATGATGGAACCGGGATGTCGCGTGATGATCTCGCGCTATCGATCGAGCGACACGCGACAAGCAAGCTGACCCAGATCGATGATCTAACCCGGTTAAAGACCTTTGGTTTTCGTGGCGAAGCCTTACCGTCGATCGCTGCGATCTCCGCGCTTGAGATTGTGACCCGGCGACAAGGGGAGGACGGCTTTAGGCTGACGGTGATCGGCGGGGAGCACCCAGCTGTGTTAACCGCTCCAGCTGCCAACGGGACAGTCGTTCAGGTGTCGGATCTGTTTTTCAATGTGCCCGCGCGAAAGAAATTCTTGAAAACCGCGCGAGGGGAAGCGGCGAGGGTGCGGCAACTGGTTGGACAGCTTGCACTGGCCTACCCGGCGTGCGCTTTTTTGCTGCGGCATGGGGGCCACGTTTGGCTAAAGACGTCCCGACATGCCGATCTGCAAACACGGATGCATGAAATCATCGGAGAAAATTGTAAACTTTTTCCATTTGACCGGGCTGCCGACCGGATCTTGATCGAGGGGTATGCGACGCGACCGCCTGATGTTAAGGCGAGTGCCAGCAATATTTTTCTGTTTGTCAATCGGCGACCGATTCAGGATCGTGCACTCCAGCATGCGATTATCGATGCCTATGGTGACCATTTGATGCGTCGTCAATATCCGAGCGTTGTCGCGATGATCGACATCGATCCGGCCGAGATCGATGTCAATGTCCACCCGACCAAGAGTGAGATTCGATTCAGCCGGCCTTCTCAGGTGTATCAATTGTTGCGTGACGCGATCCGGGAAATGCTTGTGGGTGGCGTCACGCGACTTGAGAGGGTTTCCCACCATGATCCTCCGTTGTCGCTGGTGATGGTGGCGAACCATTCCATCGGCCGGCCCGTCGACGGAACTCTATTCCCGTTGCCACAAATCGAGCATCAGCCGGTTCGGGAGTCGGCGGCTACGGCAGCTCCTGCAACCTGGAATGAGGAAGTAGCTAGCGAGCAGTTGGATTTTCGACATTGTCGACCGTTGGGTCAAATCGGGCAGAGTTACCTTGTGGCAGAGTCTCCGCACGGCGACTTGGTGCTGATTGATCAGCACGCGGCGCACGAGCGAATTCGATATGAAATGTTGCGTCGGCAGCTGGCAGCGGGTCGCGTTACCTCTCAAGTATTGTTAATCCCAATTGTTCTTGAAGTCTCGATTGAACAGGCAGAGCGGATTGAAGCACATGCGGAGACGTTTGCGCAGATCGGGCTCGACATCCAACGATTTGGCGCGTCAGACATTCGCGTAAGCGCGATGCCCGGTTGGATGGGGAGCGATCGGTTGGGTGCGCTACTATTGGCACTGGTCGCAGCGATCGAGGGGGCGGGCGTGGAAATGCCGATGAATGAACTGTTGAAGACAATGGCCTGTCACTCATCTGTTCGGGCACGGGACAAGCTCGCGCTCGATGAGATATCGGCATTGTTCGAGCAGATGTCGGTTACGCCGAATTTTGATCATTGCCCGCATGGACGTCCGACCCTGCGGTTGATCGATGCGCGAGAGTTGTCGAGTTGGTTCAATCGGCGTTAGGTGGTGTGCTTGGAGAATCGACGTTGTGCAGCGGGCAGCGCAAAAAATAGTTGTGATTTTGGGGCCGACGGGTGTCGGGAAGTCCCAATTATCGATGTCCGTTGCGCGGGAACTAAACGGCGCGATTGTTTATGCCGATTCGGTCGCGGTTTATCGAGGGATGGATATCGGCAGTGCAAAGCCCTCACGAGCTGACCGCACTGCGGTTTCTCACTTTTGTATCGATATCGCTGAACCGGATGAACCGTTTGAAGCCGCGCGCTATGCAAGGGAGGCGCGACTTGCGATCGATTCGATTGTTGCTGCCGGCCGGATTCCGATCGTCTGCGGGGGTAGTGGACTCTATATTCGGGCGTTATTGGGAGGATTGTTTGCGGTGACGGAGGACTTTACTGATATTCGGCGGCGCCTAGAACGAGAGTACGCGGAGAGGGGATCGTCTATCCTCTTCCAGGAACTGCGGGATGCCGATCCGGCGACCGCAAAGCGGCTTCATCCGAACGATTGGGTTCGGGTGCGCCGCGCGCTTGAAATTTTTCGACTTACGGGTCGGCCGTTTAGTTCTTGGATTGGCCAGCATCAGTTCGGCGATACGGCTTTTCAGGTGCTGAGAATCGGATTAACCGTCGAAAGGGAAAGACTTCGTGAGCGAATCAAGCTGAGATCTGAAAAAATGCTTGATGCAGGGCTCGTTGACGAGGTTCGGCTGCTCGCCAGACAGGGCTATGGTCGGGAGTTACGATCGATGCGGGCATTGGGGTATCGGCAGGTTTGGGATTATTGGGAAGGTAAGATCCGCCGAGAGCAGTTACTTCTGTCGATTTGCCAAAAGACCGCGCAATATGCCAAACGCCAAACGACCTGGTTTCGTCGGGAGTCAGATGTCACTTGGGTATATCCAGAACAATATGCTTACACATTCGACAAGATTCAACGCT
>Ga0247727_10010943_pt1 | contig 15951 bp, 15 predicted proteins | sample WisWelCaveWW1625_FD_202498 | JGI IMG/M metagenome (GOLD analysis project Ga0247727, IMG submission 202498) | Biofilm microbial communities from Wishing Well Cave, Virginia, United States - WW16-25 | ecosystem: Environmental > Aquatic > Deep subsurface > Groundwater > Cave microbial mat | place...
GTTACCCGGATCATCCTCGATCTTCTTCCGCAATTGCGCCACGTGCGTATCAACCGTGCGGTTGGTGATGTACACCTCCTCCCCCCAAATCTGGTCGAGAATAAAGTCGCGGCTGAGAACTTCATTTGGATGTTGAACAAAAAGATGGAGCAAGTTAAATTCGAGCGCCGTTAAGTGAATGTGGCGCCCGGCTTTTTTAACTTCGTATTTTTTGAAATCAACTTCGAAGTCGCCGAAATGGAAAGCAGCGCTTTCCGGCGGAATCGATTTGGCGCGCCGGAGCAGGGCTTTTACGCGCGCCAGCAATTCGCGCGGACTGAACGGTTTGGTGACGTAATCATCCGCGCCAAGCTCCAGGCCGAGAACTTTATCCACCTCCTGGCTTTTGGCCGTCAACATCAGAATCGGCGTCGTCATTCCGGCATGCCGCAATTGTTTGCAAACCTCGAAGCCATTTAGCTTCGGCAGCATCAGATCAAGAATGATGAGATCAAAATTCTTTTCTTTAGCCAGGTCAAAACCACGCACACCGTCTTTAGCCGTGGTGACGTCATAGCCTTCCAGGCTGAGGTCATCTTCCAATCCCATCAGGATACGATCCTCGTCTTCGATGATAAGAATTCTTTCCATTGCGGATTTTTGATTGCGGATTGCGGAGCCTCGCTTCATCTTTTACCACCTCGCGATGTCTTAATGGAAGAGACAACAATAGCGATAATCTCATCGGTCTCTTTCATTAAATCGGCAAGCCGTTTTTCTTCGACAATGCCAGATTCTACCAGCAATTCCATCCAGAAGAGCGACTCGTCAGCTTCTTCTTCAACAATTCCCAGTTTATAGATGAAATCAGCATTAGATTTTGCCCGACACGCCGCGCGATAATTTGCGCCTACCGACGTGCCTGCGCGCAGCAATTGCCTGCCAATTACGTCGGCAGTTTTTCCTTTCGGCAAGGCTTCGCATAATTTGATGACGCGAAGCGCGAATTGCTTCGTTCTTTTTTTCATCTCTTCTTTGTTCATGTTTTGCCTCCAGTTAAGGTTCCGCAATCCGCAATCAAAAATCCGAAATCGGGAGTCGTATTGTAAACGCACTTCCGCCTCCGAGCTCGCTTTTGACCTCAACCGTGCCGTGATGGGCCTGCACGATTTGCTTGACCAAAGCCAATCCCAAACCGGTGCCTTTCACAGTGTGGTTATGTTGATCGCTGCCGCGATAGAAGCGCTCAAAAATTTTAGCTGTCTCTTTTTTTGCAATGCCAATGCCATAATCCTGCACCACAATCACCAGATGCTGATTCTCAGCAAACGCGCACACCTCAATCCGGTTGGCGTCGCCGGAATATTTGATGGCGTTGTCCAGCAAATTGGTCAGCACTTGTGAGATGGCGAGGCGATCCACCTTCACCGCCGGCAGCGGATCAGGAATTTGGGCATGAATCTGAAAACCCTCGTGGCTATGCTGCAGGCGCGCCAAGATCTCGCGCAACAAACCGGAAATATCCATCCGCTCGAAGGCGAACATTTTGCGCCCTTCTTCCATCCTGGCGAAATCCAAAACGTTGTCGATCAAAATCGAAAGCCGTTCGCTCTGTTCGACGAGCACATCGTAATACTGCCGGCGCCGCGATTCGGAAGGCACGCGACCGGCTTGCAGCATTTCGGCATACTGGCGAATGGCGGTGAGCGGATTTTTAAACTCGTGCGAGACGGTGGAAACAAAATCGGACTTCAATTTCGCCAGCTCGAGCTCGCGATTCACGCTGCGCAACGTCAGCGCCAGGCCAAAGCCGAGAATGCCGGCGATGAGCAGAAAAATATAAAAGTAAATGCTGCGCCGCGAAGCGAAGAGCGCCTCGAGAAGTTGCGGCTCTTTTTGATAGAGCTCCAGCGTCCAGGGCGGAAAATTTTCCTCGAAGCCGGACTTGATCGTTGCTGTTCCCACGATCGCCTCTTCCGATTGCATGAGCCTCTCGTTATTATTATCTTTGACGACCCAACCAACATTTTCGGAGAAAATATGCTTCTGCATGACCTCCGGAAGAAGTTGCGCCTTCAAATAGTCAGGATTGAACGAGAGTCCCCAAACTGCCTCGAAGGAACCCCCATTTTTTGCCGGCGCCTCCGGCAAAGAAACCAGATAATTCTGCCGGTCGATCTCCAGCGCAAAACGATGATCGGAATTAAGAGGAGCGGGCGCAAGGCGAGAGATTTTTTCCAGCAACAGCAGGACGGCTTTTTCCTGAAAGAGGAGCAGCCTCGTGGTGGCTTCGCGTCGCTGCTTTTCCTGCTCCTGCAATCTTTGAAAGTCATGGCGGCGCGATAGCAAGGGCGGCGATAAATTGGCGTATGAAAAAATCGCCTCCATCGACTCGGTAACTTGCTGAACAAAAAATTCGTACTGCGATTTCTCGAGAACCCATTCGCGATTCAGAAGATTCTTATATAATTCGCGGAAAGTTTGAATGGCGCGCAGGGAATCTCTGGTGACTAAAAATAAAGACCCCAGCTCGAGACGGGCCGCCAATCCGAAAGGCATGCCGCTCGCCATTCTTATTTGGCTGTAGCCTTGCGCGAGTTTTTGATACGATTGGAAAGCGTCCGGGAATAATGCCAGCCTGGTTTGAGCTCGGGCCATCGCGTTGAGCCATTCGGCTTGCGTCTGCCGGTGCGAGGCGTGCGCCAACGCCTGCTGATAAATCGCCAACGCTTTTTGAGGGGCATTCTCTTGAAATTCGTAGCGCTGGCCCTCTTGCATGAGCTTCAAGAAAGCCGGCGGGCGCGATTGAGCGGAGGCGGATTTCGTGCTGCCGTCAGACACAAAAAGAAGCCTGGCCACCGGAAGCTGAATGCTGCCGTGAGGATCGAAAAGAAAGATTTCTTCAATGGCAGGAAATTGAATTTTCAAAGTATCGAGAGCAAGCCAGGAGGCGGGCTCTTGCCGCGTTTGGCGATTGACAAGAGCTCGTAGAAAACCATGCTCGGCGGTCAAAAAACTTTCGCGAAGCGCTTGCGTGATCTGGCGCGCGATTCGCCGGTGTTGATTGAGCGTTTCTCTTTCCAACAACGCCTGATCGTTTTGGATGCCGCGATAAGCAAAATACCCGAGCAGAATGCAAGGCAATGCAATGCCGAGAGCAAAGAGCAGAATAATTCTTCGGCGTTTTTGTTTTGCCGTCTCCATTGACGCCATCCCTGGTTTGAAGCAAAAACCTTCACGGCGCGCCTTTTTATGGCGTGATCCCGTATTTCTCAAACCGGCGATACAGCGCGGCGCGGCTCAAGCCCAGCGCTTCGGCGACTCGGGTGATGTTATTCTCATATTGCTGCATCGCTTTAATGATCATCGCTTTTTCCATTTCATCGAGCGTCATGCTGCCGACCGCGGGAAGCGCGTCTTTGCTGCCGCTGTCCTGCTGCATTTGCATCGCCAGCGCGAAGTCGTCCACTTCGAGTATTTCCTTGTTGCTCATTAAAACCGTGCGCTCGATCACTTGTTTCAATTGGCGAATATTGCCCGGCCAGGTGAAACCTTGCAGCCATTTGATCGCCGAATCACGGAGCCCCAAATTGTTGCGCCGATAGACATGGCCGATATTCTGCAAAAAGTGCTGGGCGAGCAACGGCAGATCATTGCGACGCTCGCGCAACGACGGCAAATGAATCGCGATCAAATTCAACCGATACAATAGATCTTCGCGAAATTCTCCCTGCTCAATCATTTCCAGCAGATTGCGGTTGGTCGCGGAAATCACGCGGACATCAGCGCTGCGGCTCACGCTGGAGCCGAGCACTTCGTAAGTGCGATCCTGCAGCACGCGCAGCAATTTGACTTGACAGTTCAAATCGAGGTCGCCGATTTCGTCGAGAAAAATCGTGCCGCCATTCGCCAGCTCGAATCTGCCCTTGCGATCAAATTTCGCATCAGTGAAGGCGCCTTTCACATGGCCGAACATCTCGCTCTCAAACAGCGTCGCCGAAATGCCGCCGAGATTGACTTTCACGAACGGCGCATTTTTGCGGCTGCTGTTACGATGAATCGCCTCGGCAATCAACTCTTTGCCCGTGCCGCTCTCGCCGGTGATCAACACCGAAGCGTCGGTCGGGCTGACACGGCCAAGCACCTCAAGAATCTTGAGAAATTTGGGGTCGCTGCCAATGAGTTGCTGAAAATCATAGCGGGCGTCAAGCTCCTCACGGGTCAAGCTTTTTTCAGTGATGGAAGAAGATTTGGCTGCGGCCAAACCCAGCGCCGTTTTCACCGCCTGCAAAAGCTGCTCGTTGCTCCACGGCTTGGTGATGAAATCCGCCGCGCCCGCCTGCACGCCTTTGACGGCCAAGGCGATGGAACCCCACGCCGTCATGAGAATAACCGGAAGCTGCGGCTTTTGCGTTTTAATGTTCTTGAGCAATTCCAACCCTTCTTCGCCGGTGGTTTTGCGCGAAAAATTCATATCCTGCAACACGAGTGCAAAATTCCCGTGCGCCAATTTTTCCAGCGCTTCGGCGGGATTGGCGGCGGCTTGGGATGAGTAGCCAGCTTGCTTTAATAGCAGCGATAGAGAAGTGGTGACAGAGAAATCGTCATCGACGAGGAGGATGGAGTTGCTCATGGCGATTTATTTGAATGCAACTTTATGCCAATATCAGTTCCCATTGATCAAGCTTATTCCAGAACTCTTTATCGACGTCTTCAAGACTGTCTCTAACATTTCTGCACAATATTTCCGCATCTGACATGCCACTGAGTTTTTGCCAAGCTTCCGGATAACATTGGCGAATAACAAAAAGCACAAAAGATAGAGGCATGAGCACTTTTTTTGTTCCGACTCTGACGTTGTTCTTATTGCCAAAGTGAAAATGTGAAGCCGGATGGCGACCCTCTACATAATGCTCCGGATAGTAGTCATATCGCAGAGGCGTGACATTCTCTTTTATATCAGGATTTGCAAGGTAGTTTTCGTAATCGCGCTTGAACTTAAACTCGTCATACTCTTCAGCCATCTCATCTTGAAAACAAATTTCCCACATCTTGAGATAGCTCAGACCGCGAAATAAAGAGGCGGCATTTTCCGGATAATGCGGCCAAGCGCGATCGGCGACGACGTCCAGATCCTTTAACAATCGCCATGCGGTATTGAGCTGGGTTTGAAAAATTCCTCTATTCATCCAACACTTCCGTCAACTCTAAAGTCTTTGCACCGATGCTTTCCCCTTTCCGAACGGATCGTTGTTCGATGAAACGTTTGATCTCTTCAGGGGACATTTCTTCCAGAATCTCGTCAAGCTTGCGCTCGGCGCGATGCTTTCGCATCGCCTTTTCTCCCAAATCCCGCCGCATGATCTTCAATTGTTCCGGGCTCGGATACTTAAATTTAAGATACGGGAAATTCCGCAGCGCACTGCCGATTTCTTCTTTGAAGCTTTGCGCCCCTCTTCCGATGCCGGATACTCTCACCCATCCTTTTGCCCTTGTCATGGCGGTGAATAAAATATTGCGTTTTCGGACTCCAGCGTAAGATGAGAACAAGGCGTCCACACCTACGACATAAACCATAAAAGCTTCGTTCCCTTTCGCTTTGTGGACAGTCGAAAGGGTAACATACCCCTCTTTTTGAAAATTTCTTAAACCGTAGGTATCAGTATGGATGTTGTTGCAATGAATTCCTAATAATGAGAGCGCTTCCGTCAGGTCGTTCAGATATTTTTTGGCATGGAGATCATCAACGACGATGACAAGAATATCATCAGGGCGCAATCCATCATCCAAATCATTTTTAATGCTTTTAACGACTTCTTGTATCTCTTCTTGATAAGTACTGAAGGACATCGCTTTTACAATCGCTTCCGGTGGTTGATGTTCTGAGATGGTTTTAAGAGAATTTTCAGTCGGGCGCTCAACAATGATGGCCGAGCCTTCAACAAATTCGCCATCAATTATTTTATACCCGATATCCTCCCAATGTTCTTTATTTTCGAGCATCTGCACGATTCGTGATCCATAAATGCCAAAGCCCAAAGCATGCGAACAAACCAAAATCTCTCTGGGATTGCGATAACATTTGTACAAGACGACGTCTTCGCTAAATTCTTCGATCCGAGATCTTTCATTCTTATTAAAGCCAAAAATCTCTTTAAGTGTAGGCGTCGCAGCCTGAAATATAGTCTGAAGGTCATCATAGGCAAGAACGACACGTTGATTCTGGGCCAGCTCGATACACAGCCGGAGAAAAGATGCCGGAAGATCCTGTCCTTCATCGATAAAAATATAATCGAATATCGGCCTTATATCAACGCTATCCAAAAGTTTTTTGCAGACATAATTAAATGGATCGCCCGCCATTCGCGCGGCTTCGGTAAATGAAATAGGCTGCACACCATGCGTCGTGCAGGCCTTGAAGTAGACGCCTTCGACATTATGTCCGCCCCAGGCATGCATGACTTTTAATCTTGACCAATCCGGATCTCGATCATCAAACTGCCGATAAAACCGCGTGATCAATCTTTGAATATGTTGATACAGACTCTTCGTATAAAAGGTATACAGGATGTTCGCCTCAGGATTTCGTAGATGTGTCAATGCTGCCTTCATCGCCAATACAACGGTTTTTCCAGAGCCGGCTAATCCACGAATCCGCTCCAGACCATCTATGCCAACCATGTACCCATATTTTTGGCGTTGATCGAAACTTGCAATCTCGGCTTCGATTTGGTTGGCGATGTATCCTTTGGAATCCAAATTTTGACTTGGGATATTCCGCGCCTGGAGGCGAATCAAGCCTTTCGCTCCTTCAATCGTGGCGACGAGTTCAATAAATACCGATGGTTCAATCGGCGTAAATTGAATTCCTTGGAGGTAATCTTCAAATTGTTTGGGAGTAATCAGGATTTTCGTTTCAATATCGAGATCGGGGGGAAGATTTTCAACAAGCGGGGCAAAGATAATTGCGTCTGCGGAAATTCCAAGCCCGGTTTTTGTCTTTCTAAGATTTTTGTTTCGAATAAGACGGGAGTAAAGCAGGGAAAACATTTGATCCAAGCTGGCGTCGGCTTTCTGCAATTCTTCCGCGGCGTCTTGATGGGGGGTGGTATTTGCCGTCATGATTGCGACGACTCCATGTTGTGGTGAAACCAGCAAAACCTTCGACGTAATGACAGCGCCATACAAATCCCGAAACAATGGAAAGTCATAATACAACTGCGCTTTTTCCAAACCCAGGCGTGTCTCGTTTGCTTGAAGAAAGTGAACCAGGCTCGAGGCGGACGGATCTGATTCGAGATGTTTTTTACTGGCATTAATTTCCATATCTATCAACTCCTTTGTTTTAGCGTCGATAGCTGAAATTTAATGATTAAAACAAAGAATTGCAATCGAATCTTTCTTGGCTACCGGATGCTGGCTGGTAAAATGCGCGAGAATGTTCGTGTCCCAAAGATACACTTATTTTTTTCTCCGCTTGGCTTTAGGAATCCTCTGGCGGTCACGTCGCCTTTCAATTTCATCGATCATCGGCCACAAAGTGGGATCATCTTTGAAAATGCCGTAGTAATCCCAAATGGACTTGCGCGGAGGATCAGGATCATTCACCACTCTGGGCGCTTTAAATCAGACAAGATTCGGTGGCTTTGCGGCGCCCGTTTTCTGCCGAAGTGATTTTGCCGGAGCGGAAATTTCCAAGTGCAAAATCTCGCTGCGTTCGACAACTTCTGCAATGCGTTTTTTCAGCAACACCAGTACATTATCGCGGCCTTCAGCTTCGACTTCGCACTGGGGCAACTCGGCAACCTGCGCGCGAAAGCGGCCATTTACTGGGGTCAAAATAATCGTGCAAGTCATTATAAATTTCTCCTCAGTGAGTTTGCATAAGATAAATCTTCAATTGGACATTTGAAAGTTAATGCTTAAATCAACGAAATGCAACCATCAGGAAGTTTTTCGTGAAAATTATTTTTATAACTTGCGCTGCCCTTTGCAAACCGAAACCCCCGCCACATATCCACTCGCCCACGCCCATTGAAAATTGAAGCCGCCGATGCGGCCATCGACGTCGCAGATTTCGCCGCAGAGATACAGGCCCGGGCAGCAGCGCGATTCCATGCGGTCGAGATGCAGCTCGCTTAATGGCACACCGCCGGCGGTGGCTTCGGCGAAATTATAGCCGCGATCACCGGTGATCGGCAGCGGCATTTGCGTGACGGCGCGTACCAGTGTCAAACGTTGAATACGAGTTAAATTATTTCCTAAAGTACTCGGTTCAATATCGGCCTGTTGGCATAATGCACGCGCCAGACTTTGCGGCAAAGCGGCGTGCAAATATCTTGCAACGGAAATTTGACGAAGCGATTGCAATTCGGCATCGAGTTGTTCAGTCGTTTTTCCCGGCCACCAGTTGATTACGAGGGCAGCTTCGGGGTCATCAACTCTGGCGTCAAAATAATATCGACTGACATCAAGAACCGACGGACCGGAAAGGCCGAAATGCGTGCAGAGGGTGGAGTTGGTAAACGCGAGGCGTTTCTTGCCGCTGCGTGAGCGCACTTCGAGCGCGGCTTGCACGGTGAGCCCACTGAGGTCGCGAATAAAATGTCCGGGCGGCAAGGTTAATGGAACGAGCGCCGGAAAAACGCGCGGCGTGATACTATGGCCCAGCGCTCGGGCGATTTCATAACCATGTCCGTCCGAGCCGGTTTTCGGCAGACTTTTGCCGCCGGTGGCGAGGACAACTTCACGCGCCGCAAGCTCGCCCCATTCACCGCGAATGCAAAACCCGTCTGAGTTCTTTTCAATCGTCACAACACGGCGAGGATGTTTGATCGTGACATTCGCCTGTGACGCCGCGAGCAAAAGCGCGTGGAGAATTGTTTTTGCGCTGTCCGTGATGGGAAAGAGTTTACCGGTTTCTTCAAGTTTTAACTCGACGCCCAGCTCGCGAAAGAATGCTATCGTTTGCGAAACGTCAAAGCGACGCAAAACTTTGTTGATGGCATTTCGCGAAGAACCGGCAAACGCTGAAGCCTCAACTTGACGATGCGTGACATTGCAACGCCCGCCGCCGGAAACAAGAATCTTGGCGCCGAGTTTTGGCGCGCCGTCCAATATCACTATGGGGCGCTGAGGATTCGTGCGACCGGCCCAGATTCCCGCCATCAGGCCGGCGGCGCCGGCTCCGATGATGACAATGTCGGCGCGCTCGGACATGGTTACTTCTTTTTGGCAGCCGGCGCCGCTTTGGTTTTTAGAAAATCAAGCAGCTTGCGCAGATGCGGATCGTCGACAACGTCGGTTAAAAAAACCGTGTGCGCCACGCCGGCAGCGTTTTCAATTGTAATTTTATATTGCCGGTGATCCGCCGCTTTCGCCGAAAATTTTCCAACTCGTTTCGGCAATTCAAAAAAACGCGCGACCATCAGCAATTCTTCCAACGCATTGGCTTCCGGCAGCGGCAGATCGGCAAGATCGATGATAACGGGCCGATTCAAACCCGGAAGATAAACAAACCCGCCTTCGATTTTAAATTGAATTCGCATTTCACTCCTCTAAAAATAAAAGTCCCGACTCGAACAAGCCCCGAAGCGTGAGTGGCCGGAACCAAAAACCAAAAGCGCACGCAAAGACGCAGAGCCGCAAAGATACGCAAAGACTATGCTCCACAGGTTTTCTTTGCGAGGCCTTTGCGTCTTAGCGGCTTTGCGTGAGATTTTTTCTTTTTCTGCGAAGTTACGAAGTTTTGATTCCGACTTGATTCCACGCCTCGCGGACGGCTTTCGCTTCGACGCTGCCGGCGCCGTAAAGCCGCGACGCGTTGCGCAGCGTGATTTTGGCAAAGCGTTGAAAGCCGCAATTGGGTCGAACTTGATTGTCGCGCAACGCCTCATACCAGAGGCGCCCGGCTTTCTCCCAGGCATAGCCGCCGAGGCTCGCCGCGGCCAGATAAAAAGCGTGATTCGGAATGCCGGAATTGATATGCACGCCGCCGTTATCTTCAAAAGTGCGAACGAAATTTTTCATGTGCGCCGGCTGCGGATCTTTGCCGAGCAGAGGATCGTCGAACGCCGTGCCCGGCGCTTTCATCGAACGCAGCGCCACGCCTTTGATTCTCGACGTCAGCAGTCCCGCGCCAATCAGCCAGTCGGCTTTATCGGCGGTTTGTTTGAGCAAATATTGTTTCACCAGCGAGCCGAAAATATCCGAGATCGACTCGTTCAACGCGCCGGATTGATAGAAATATTGCAACTGCGCCTCGTCGCCGACCACGCCGTGCGTCAGCTCGTGGCCAATCACATCGAGCGAAATCGTGAAACGGTTGAAAATATCGCCGTCACCGTCGCCAAACACCATCGCGTAGCCGTCCCAAAACGCGTTGTTATAATCTTTGTCAAAATGCACGGTGGCTTTCATGTGCATGCCTTCGTCGTCAATCGAATTGCGCTCGTAAATGTCCCAGTAAAAATCATGCGTCGCGCCGAGCGCGTCGTAAGCCTCGTCCGCCGCCACGTCGCCGCAGGGCGGCGCGCCTTCCCTGCGAATAATATCGCCGGGCAATTCCGCGGTGTGGTGCGCATTATAAATCGTGCGTTGCTTCTGCCCTTCGGCCGGCACGCCGCGCGTGGGAACGGCCGGCGCTCGCGCCGGCACCTGCGTGAGTCGCAGCGCGCGCAGAGTGCTGTCGGTCGATAACGTCGTCAACGCTTTAGCGCGTTGTAGCGGCGTGCCGTTTTGCGAAATTCTGCTGAGAACATACGGTGGAAGAATGCAGAAAATCGAGTGGTGATGATAAGTCCTTTGGCACATCATGAGGAGGTCTCCTTGGTAATTGAAGCGATAATTAAATTTGCAATGGCATATTTCGCAGCCGCTTCCATAATCCCGCGGCAACTTCGCGCGATTTTTGATAAATATTTTCCACTTCGATTCCAGGCAATTTTTTTTGCCGCATCACAAATTTTCCCGCAACCATCACGTCGGTGACATGCTCGGCTTTCATGCCAAAAAGAAAATGCCCCGCAAGATTTTCATCCGTTACCGGTGTTGGCGAGGGATAATCGAGCAAAATCAAATCGGCAACCGCATCCGCCTCGATTTTGCCGAACGGCGCGCCGAAAAGCTCGGAACAGAATTGATGCCCGCCATTGAAAAATTTGAGATAATCTATTGGGCCCAGGCCGTTCCTGGCATCACGCCCTTTGAAAAAGGCGAGCCGGCTCTCTTCAAACATATCCGCCGGAAAGCCGTCCGTGCCAAGCGAAACCCGTTCGCCGAAATTTTGCACCGGCGCATAACCGACGCTGTTATTCATATTCGAGCGCGCGTTGTGCATGAGCCAGCAACGCTGCTGTTTGATAATTTTCAAGTCGGCGTCGGAAAGATAAATGCCGTGCGCTAAAATCGTCTTCTCCGAAAGCGCTCCCATTTCGGCCAACCGCTTGACGAAATCGTCGCGGCCATAATCGCGGCGCGAAATTTCCGCATCGCACAGATCTTCGGCGAGATGAATATGGACGCCGCAGTTGTATTGTCGCGCCAGTTTCGTGCACGCGCGCAAAGAATGATCGGAAAGCGTGAATGAAGCATGCGCGCCGACGAGACCGCGAAATTGAGAAGTCGTGTGATGTTCTAAAAAATCTTGATTCTCTTGCAGCCCGAGATCGCGCCCCTTTTCGTCGTTGCGATCGGTGACTTCATAACACAACACGCCGCGCACGCCGACCAGCTCCAGCGCGTCGCGAATGATTTTGAGCGAACCCGCAATATAATTCGGCGACGCGTGATGATCGATCAACGTCGTCGTGCCCGCTTTCACCGCTTCAATCGCGCCGATGAGCGCGCTGTAGTAAATGCTTTCTGCATCGAGCGCGCGATCGAGTTTCCACCAGATTTTCTGCAAAATTTCCAAAAAATTCCGCGGCGCGTCCGGCGGCCACGGCATGCCACGCGCCAGCGAAGAATAAAGATGCGTGTGCGCATTCACCAAACCGGGAAGCACGAGGCGACCGCCGAGATCTTCCACCCGCTCGCCGGGCTCGGACGTCAGGCCCTTGCCGCGCGCAACGATATGACCCGCTTGAATGCGCAAATCGACTTGTTCAATCGAGGGTGGAAAGAGATGGACGGCAGTTGTATTTTTTAGCAAAATGGAAGACATGAAAAGAGTGTCTCAATTCTTTTTAAGCTTTTGGAGAATCTCATAGAACTTACTCGGACTCACAATGCGTATGCCTTGATACGTTTTGAGTTTTTTCCAAGCCTGCTCTTTCGTGATGATGTAATTTGCTTCGCCTTCGACGGCGGCCACAAAAAACTTATCGTCAGTCGGATCTTTGTCGATCACACGAAGATCAAGAAGGCCTGGAAGCATGATTGCATTAGCATTGAGCGCAGCCAGCAACTCATAGATTTCCGTAGCGCTCGTCCGCCCACCGACAAGAACTTCCGGCAACAGTAAAATTCGCTGATATTCTTTCATGATTGCCGGTGTGACAATAATCAAAAATTCCCCTCTTCGCCAGGCGTCAAGGAGTTGTGCCGGATAGCCTTTAGGATTGATAACCGCTGCTATCAAAGGATTGGTATCGAAAACCGTACGGATCATAAATTAGCGCCTTGGTAGTTTGATTCCAAATTAACGGTGCAATAAACAAGCACCAAAACTACTCTTTTAATTTAGAATCAATCTACCAGTGCCTTCTGTTCTTCGGCACGAACGGTTCGGACGGCACGATTAATGACGCGATCAAGAGCTTTGGAATCAATATTACGATTGCGAGCCCAGATCTTCTCAACGATCTCAAAAAAATATTCCTTGGTCAATTTCTGTTTTCTACTCTTCGGGATAAAGACGATCCCGTTGCCGATATCGCAAACGTCGAGAATGTCGCCATCTTGCAGGCGATACTTCGAGAACATGCTGGCTGGGATTTTCACTTGTCTATCAGAACTCACTTTGACCCGTGGCATAAAACATCTCCATTTGAATGTTTAGGGATTGGTGTCGAGGACCGTGTAGATCATAAATTAGCAGCCCAGTGCCTTCCGCTCTTCAGCTCGAACTTTTCGGACCGCACGATTGATAACGCGATCAAGCGTCTTGGAATCAATATTACGATTGCGCGCCCATGTCCTTTCAATCAGCTCGAAGAAACGGTCCTTTGCTTTTTGGGGTGTCGCATTTTTCGGGATAAAAACAATGCCGTTTTCAGTGTCACGAACATCAAGCGTGTCGCCTTCCCGCAAACGATATTTGGTAAAAATATTGGCAGGAATTTTTACCTGCCGATCAGAACGCACTTTGACCTGCGGCATAAAAAGCCTCCGTTTGGATATTTAATGAATCTTCCTTCTTGACCATGTTCATATACTCTGCCATCCCGTCTTCCGCTAATTTCCGATCTTCCGCCGCAAACTCTGCGTAGCCGCCGAATGTTTTCCGTTCTTCGGCACGGACGGTTCGGACAGCGCGATTAATGACGCGATCAAGCGCCCTGGAATCGATATTGCGATTGCGCGCCCAGATCTTCGCAACGATCTCAAAAAAATATTCCTTGGTCAATTTCTGTTTTCTACTCTTCGGGATCAAGACGATCCCGTTGCCGATATCGCAAACGTCGAGAATGTCGCCATCTTGCAGGCGATACTTTGAGAACATGCTGGCAGGGATTTTCACTTGCCTATCAGAACGCACTTTGACCCGTGGCATCGCACGTCTCCATTTGAATATTTATCAGTATAAACTTTTTCGGTTAGTTTCCCAAGATACGCTTCTTTCCGCAAAAAATCAAGTGTGGTAAATCATTTCGATTTTAAAAACTGTTCGAGCCTCTCCATCTCGCCCTCAATCGGCTCCGGCATTGTAACCGTTCTGCGCACCGCCGAGATATCCTTCAACCCGCTTCCGGTCACGACGACTAAAACCGACGCTGAATTTTGAATCACGCCGGAAGCAACGGCTTTTTTGACTCCCGCAATTCCAGCGACGCCCGCGGGCTCGCCAAAGACGCCGCCGAGGCGCGCGGTTAGTTGTTGCGCTTGCAAAATTTCTTCATCCGTGACGACGATCATCGTGCCGTTCGATTCACGAATCGCGTGAATGGCTTTGCGCCAGTTGCGCGGCTTGCTGACGGCGATGCTTTCTGCAATGCTTTCGCCGCGAGCCGGAACAAGCTCACCGCCTTCAAAAAAAGTTTTGGCAATCGGCGCGGCGCCTTCAGCCTGCACGCCGAGCAATTTGGGTATTCGATCTATCCAACCGAGTCGCTGCATTTCCGCCAAACCTTTGCCGACGCCGGCAATCGTGCAACCATCGCCAACCGACACGACAACCCAATCCGGCATTTGCGTTTGCATTTGCTCGGCGATTTCAAGCCCGCAGGTTTTTTTGCCTTCCACCAAATAAGCGTTGATTGCGCAATTGCGATTATACCAGCCGTAACGTTCACACGCTTGCATGCAAAGATCGTATGCGGCCTCATAAGCCGTAATGCCGGTCGCCGGTTTTTTCACGCGCACGACGCGCGCGCCAAAAATCAAAAGCTGCATCACTTTCGGCTCCGGCGCATTTTCCGGCACGAAGATCGTGCTGCGCAATCCAACCGCTGCCGCCGCGCCTGCCAGTGATGACGCGGCATTGCCGGTTGAAGCGCAGGCAATATCGGTGAACCCCAACTCCTGCGCTTTCGCCACGCCAATTGCGCTGGCGCGATCTTTAAAAGAGGCCGTGGGATTTCGGCCTTCATCTTTGATATATAAACGCGCGACGCCCAGTGTCGAGGCCAGTTTGATGGTTGCAAAGATTGGCGTCCACCCGATTTTGGTATGTGGAAGTTGTTGCGTTTCGTTGATTGGCAGCAATTCTTTGTAGCGACTAATGTCTTGCGGGCGATTGGCAAGCGTTTCGGGATGGAAGACTTCTTGAATTCTGGTGTAATCATAAATCACCTCAAGAATGCCTTCCGGGCCGCAGGCGGGACAAGTGTAAAGCACTTCACGGCTGTATGTTTTTCCGCAAACCACACAGTGAAGGTTGAGCATCATATTTATTGCCGTTTCAAATTTTTTGCTTTCGATGTTTTTAGTTTAATCGTATATAGTTCAAGGGGAAGGCCGCTGCAATCGTCAAATTCCACTGCCGCGGCAAGGCCAGCGCGGGCAATCTCTTCAGCGGTTTCCACGTTGTCGTAAATGGCGTGCATCGCACCTAAAGCCAGATGGAAACCGGAGCCGAATGAATAGAATTTTGCATACGCTTCGACGGCGCGAAGGCTATCGAGGCCAAATATTCCCGAGGCATTTGCAATCAGGCAATGTACCTGAGATGATTCGAACTCGTCATTTTTGTTTTCATGCGGTTTCAGAAAGTAATCATCTTTGAGAGCGTTGTGGAATTGGGAGGCAAATTTGAAGATATTTTTCGGCGAACCCAGCCGTGGCGTGGACCTGAGTTTCGCGAAATAACTTTCGAGAACAAGCCCGAAAGACGCATGTCCCACGTAGGCAATATAGTTATTTCCGATTTTGACTATCTTCGAATGGTTTTCGATGTAGCTGGCGTTTTCTTTAATGCCGCCAAATTTAATCAAGGTATCGGCGCCAATAGCAACAATCCCATTCTTTTTAACGGCTACGATAGTTGACATTTTTTCAACCGCCGGCTCCTGAATTTTTGATGTGAAAAAAATTGTGCGTCGATGGCAGCAAGCCGTGCCTTTCTTTGCGCATTTGCACAAATTTGACTTAAAGCTCAATGCCCCGCCCATTGCCGTTCGTTTCGGGGCGCAATTTTTGAATCACATCGACCATAAAGCGCGGCATCACCGTGTTGCGCGTGCGCCAGAGCAGACTCGGATCATCGAGGCGTTCCATCAATTCATTATATTTTTCCAGCCCGAACCGTTCGATAATATCCTGCCTGCGCTCCGGTTTGATCGCATGAACGCGCATCGCCTCGGGATCGGCTTC
>Ga0247727_10010944_pt1 | contig 15951 bp, 9 predicted proteins | sample WisWelCaveWW1625_FD_202498 | JGI IMG/M metagenome (GOLD analysis project Ga0247727, IMG submission 202498) | Biofilm microbial communities from Wishing Well Cave, Virginia, United States - WW16-25 | ecosystem: Environmental > Aquatic > Deep subsurface > Groundwater > Cave microbial mat | place...
AAAAGAACGAGCCGTGAAATTCGGGATTCGGCGTGAAAAAAGCTTCGAGCGCCGGGTGCAAATACTCTTTGAACCATGGCTGCGTCACCGCGCGTTGCAAATCGCGCGAGGCTTCGTAAATGCACAGCGTCGGATCCCATGCGACATTCGACGCGACGAGTTTTTCCAAAACTTTTTGCAATTTAGCGGGATTCGCTTCGCGCCACAAACGCCCGGCATAACGAAAGCGGTGCAGCTCGTTGCTATAATTAAATTCCGGCGGAAAATGTTGCACGCCTTCCAGCGCCGCATCCGGCACGCCGTACCAATGCTCGATGGTCGCCGTGCCCAGCGCTGCGTCATCCCACGCGTTCGCATTTTCGACGCCGACGTGGTGCGCGATTTTCAAGCCGAGCTTGCGTGCCTCATCCGCCACGATCGTGAATGTTTCGCGATCCATTTGATGGCACTTCAAACCGTCCGCGCCTTTGGCTTTCAGTTCGCGAATGCGGGCGCGAATCTCAACCTCCGTGCCGGCGCCGGAGGCCCACATGTAGAGCCAAATACGCGGCGCGGCAATTTCATTCGCGGCGCTTTTTTGTTTTTGCACGAGGGCTTTTTCCACCTCGCTGCCGACGTCGCGAATCGTCGTGATGCCGCAGCCGAGCCAGAGTTTTTGTTGATACTCGAACGGCTGCGGCTTGCCCGCGCGCTCGTCCTGCAAATGCCCGTGCATATTAATGAAGCCGGGCAAAACGTATTTGTCCGTGCCGTCGATTACCGCCGCATTTTTCAAATAATCGGCGTCGCGCCGCGGGCGGTTAATGCTCGCAATGCGATTTTGTTTGATCACGATATCGACCGGCCCTTCCGCGGGGGTGCCGAGACCGTCAATCATGGTCGCGTTGGTGATGACAAGTTGATCGGCGCGTTTCGCATGTTGTGGCGCTTGGTTTTGGGCCTGCGCGGCAAGTATCCCCAGAAGCAATAATAATGATGTGCCGGCGAATTTTTTGCCCATGACTCCTCCTCGCGTAAAAATTTCAATTTGTAAACTAACGGAGTGCGAAGCCCGCGGCCGTTAGCTTCAGCTTCGCAACGCAATGCAACGCTAAAGCGTTACACGCCGATTAATTTTTCGTTCCCTGATCCAATTGCTCAATCGTCGCGGTCGAGGCCGGGCGAGTTTTTTGCAGGCGTTGCGCCGTTTTTTCCGCCTGGCGCAAAACGCGAAAAATATTTTCACCGGCAAGTTTTTTCAAATCCGCATCACTCCAGCCGCGGCGAATCAACTCGGCAAAAAGATACGGAAATTTCGAGACGTCTTCCAATCCTACCGGCATTTCGCCGCCCCAATAATCGCTGCCGATCGCGACGTGATCGATGCCGGCGACTTTGCGCACGTGGTCATAGTGATCCGCGACATGCTTGAGCGTGGCTTTTGGCATTGGATGCTCCGCGGCGTATTGCTGGCGCATGCGAACATGCTCCTCGCTCGAGGTCGTCGCGGCCAGCCGCGCGCGCAGCGACTTCTCCCAATCAGCAATCTCCTGCGAAACAAAAGCCGGAATGAACGTCACCATCACCACGCCGCCATTTTTCGGCAGTCGCGTCAAAATCGAATCCGGGACATTGCGAGGATGATCGACCAACCCTCGCGCCGACGAGTGCGAGAAAATCACCGGCGCGGCGCTGATATTGAGCGCGTCGCTCATCACCTTCGGCGTGACGTGCGAGAGATCGATCATCATACCGAGGCGATTCATTTCGCGAACGACTTCTTTGCCAAACGCCGTGAGGCCGTTATGTTTCGGCTGATCGAGCGCGGCATCGGCCCAATCCAGCGTGACGTTGTGGGTGAGCGTCATGTAACGCACGCCGAGCGCATAAAACGCGCGCAACGCCCCGAGCGAATTTTCAATCGCATGGCCGCCTTCCATGCCGAGCAGCGAGGCGATGCGCCCGCGCTTGAACGCCGCTTCGATGTCCGCCGCCGAATACGCCGGCGCGAGCGCTTCGGGATAGCGCGCGATCATGCGGCGCGCAATGTCGATTTGCTCCAACTGCACTTTGGCGTAACCCTGTTCTTTGATTTCGCCGGGAATGTAAACCGACCAGAATTGCGCGCTGACCTGACCTTGTTTTAAACGTTCGAGATCAGTGTCGGTCGGCGTGCGTTTGCGAAGATCATAAGCCTCGACGTCGAACGGCGCCGGCGCATTCGAGCGAATCGTCCACGGCAAATCGTTGTGTCCGTCGATCAGCGGCGTGGATTTGAGCAACTGGCGCGCCTGTTTGAGCGCGACGTCTTCCGTTTGCGCGGCAAGTTGGGTGATGAGAAGGAGGGTGAGCAGCAGCGTTTTGGTCATAAAGATTCTCGTAATAGTTCGATTGGAAAATTTTTCGGTAGGATGAAAGATGTAAAAACTTTTTTGCAATGTCAAGCGCGGGCTTGACTTTTTGAGGGCGAGTTTGTTTCCAAAGGCTTTGAAGTGGCAAGACTGTTTTAAGAAAATTGAATTACCTCGATGTCATCCGCATTTCTTCGACAACCTTCTCAATTCCTTCCGCGACATTCCGCCACGCCGAATCTTTGTCCGGCCATTTTTTCACGGCTTTGCCCTCTCTGGGCAGCGCTTGCAATTTCGCAAACGGCGCAATCCGCCAGTTGCAATCGCGCACGATGACAGGAATGACGCGCGCTTCTCCTTTTTCGTGGCGTTCCAGCGCGCGGGTCATCTCTTTTTCGTAACAGTAGTCCGACGCCATGAAATCGGCGCTGATGAGCAACAGAACGATGTCGGCGCGTTCGAGATTTTCGTCAATCTTTTCTTTCCATTCTTCGCCCGCTGCAATCCGGCGATCATCCCACATATCGATGATGCCCTGACGGTGCAGCAGTTTCAGGTGCGTTTGCAATTCGAGACGCAGGTTTTCATCTTTGTGCGAATAGCTGATGAACAAGCGCATTGGCTGTCGTGATTCTTCGACGGTGCGTTCCCTCCGGCGTGTGCCTTCGAGATCGACGCCGTTGAGCAGTTCTTGAACCTGCAACTCGATTTCATCATCGCCGACAATTTCGGTAAAACTGCGCGTGCCTTTTTGCTCGCGCACGAGAAGCTTTTGATAGGGGATCGCCACTTCGGGATGATCCGGCAGCGGCACCATTTCCTGCGGCTGCAGGTTTCGAATATCGCGATGGATGCGGTCGAAGTCGGAGCGGATGATCGCCAGCAAACGGCGGCGAGCTGTGGCAGGGCCGGAAACGGAGATGAAAACTTTTTTGTCCTGCACATCGGCTTTCACGAGGGCGCGACAACCTTCGAATTCCAAAATCACGCCGGTGCGCCAGCGTGGCAGCCCCTCACTCAAAACGTGCGTGCGCACAATGAAGCGCGGCAACAATCCTTCCGGCAACACCGAATAGTGATATTGAAAATTCAGGCATGCTTCCGGTTGGAATTCGGCGGCTTCTTTCGGTTGCTGTTTGTCGAGCAATTCCGGAATGAGGTAATACGTGTCGTCATCCGGAAAGCTGAAGCAGAGATCGAACTTTTTCATCAGATCGAAAATGAAACGGCGCATCGTGGCCGGATAGTTTTTCTCATCGAGAATTTCGGCCAACTCACGTAGCCGAATTTCGCCGTGCTGTTTTTCCAACTTGTCCGCATTGAGAATTTTGTAAATACCGTTCGTGACCCAGTGCGGATTCAGCACGTGCGTATCCTGCAGGCGGGGATCATCTTTGTAATTGAGCACGATGCCGAGCGTGTGCAGATATCCGGCCAAGGCTTCCTGCGCGGTTTTGTCTTTTTCACCACGCTGTTCACAGTAGTCGCGGTAATCTTCAAAACTCATGTAATTCTTTTTCATCCCCGCCAGTTGTTCTTTAACGATGAACCAACTCGCCGGAAAAGCCGCGCGCAACTCCGGCAGTCGGTCGGTTTCACGAACTACGATATTGTGCAGTTCGGCAACGCCGGTTCCGTCATCGCAATCGGTTTTAACGAATTCTTGAATGTTCGGATACTTCTGCTGTAATGCGCGGCGATTGAGATCGAACGGATGCTCTTTGATTTTGTTCATAACGATGATCACCGGCGAGCTCGCGCCGAAACTGGCGATGAGTTTCAGCCAGTATTCCGCATCCGCGTCTTCGCCGCCTTCGCGGCCATTGAGTACGAGTAGGTAAAGACTTCGGTGGGTGAGAAAAAATTGATGTGTAGCGTGCATAATCTCCTGCCCACCGAAATCCCAGATATTCAGCCGTGCCGTTTCATGACCATTGAGCCAAAATTCCCATTCGGTGATGTTGATGCCCTCGGTCTTCATTTCATCTTTCGTAAACTTGTTGTGGACAAGACGATTGACCAGCGACGTTTTACCGACCGCGCCGTGACCAACGAAAATGAGTTTGGCTTCATTCAATGGCTGCTTGCCACGGCACGTACGGAAGTAGTAGTCGATGATGTCGCTCGGTTCCGCGGGCAGAATGTCTCCATCCCACTCTCTCCCTAGCACTTCCGCTGGCAGGCCAAGTTTCTCATTTCCGAGCAAATGGAGTTCCCGTAACGATTTGAGATTTTTGAGTGTTTCCGGCAACGCCCTTAATTGGTTGCCGTGGAGATACAATTCTTGCAGTTGAGTTAACTGGCCGATGGCCTGCGGCAGCGTTCTTAATTGATTGTTAGAGAGAGATAATTCTTGCAGTTGACTCAACTGGCCGATGGCTTCCGGCAGCCTTTTCAATTGGTTGCTACTAAGATACAATTCTTTCAGTTGAGTTAACTGGCCGATGGCCTCTGGCAGCGCTGTCAATTGGTTGGCATGGAGATTCAGCTCTTGCAGTTGGGTTAACTGGCCGATAGCTTCCGGTACCGATGTCAATTGATTATGAGTAATATCCAATTTTTGGAGTTGGGTTAACTGGCCGATGGCCGTCGGTAATTCCGTCAAGTCAAATCCGTACAAATTTAATTCAGTCGCTCCAGTCTTGCGGGTCTGTTCAATGAGAGCTAACACTTCGGCAGAATTGTTGGCGCTTTGTTTGTCTTCGGGCGCGGGCGATTTGCTCATGATCATTGCTCCTTGCAGGCATCAGCGAGGTGGGTTTGCCGGTTCATTTCAAATGGGGTTGGTTTCATCATAAGAGCAGGGAGAATTTACCACAGAATTCGCGGTACAGGTTTTTGCATCAGGTTAAGATGATTGCTCAGGAAAGGGATTTATTGGAGCCAGTATTTTTTGAAGCTTCTGATAAAACTCCAGCGCGTTTACGACTTCGACGCCATATTCGCGAAGCTGGTTCTTTAGGCTTTTATCGCTCAAGAGATCATTATCTTCAGAAACCAAATTTTGAACTCGTCCCAAAACCGAGCAGTCGATGAATTTGTCATCCTTGGGATCGCGGCAGAGTTTTAACGTAAAGGCAGGCGTAACGAAGATCGCGGTTTGAGAAATCGATAAAACCAAGTCGTCAACTTCCTCCACGTCATATCCAAATTTTTCAACCAGCCACGGACGTTTCAAAACTTCCTCGATTTCTTGAAGAATTTCACCGGAAGTCACGAGGAAGAAGTCGTCCGCCCTCCAATGTCCGATGATTTTGCCGCTGATATTTCCCTTGCGAATCAACGATCTCAGGAAGATATTCGTGTCCAAAACGGCACGGATGACTTTAATCCACTCGGCCACTTCGAACCTCTCTCAGCGCTTTCGCGAAATCGGCTTCAACTTCCGCTTCGGGAAACTTCGCGAAAATTTGATGAAAGTGCGCCACAGTTTTTTCCCACTCGGCTTTCCAGTCGATAGGGGGTTTGCGTTCGAGGATTTGCCGAAGTTCCTCTCGTTCGACTTCACTCAAGCGATAAACCAGAGGAATGACGTCGTCAAGAGTGACCGCATCAGATATGCTAATACCCATATTGGCTCCTTGAGTTAAGTTCAAGTCAAATCCCATTAGTTTTTGAGATAGGTAGCATGATAAAAATATCAATCTTTTTGAAGAATGTCAACCGCAAACATTGGCTACACGCAAACATTGGCTACCTGTGCTCTCGCAAAATCTCCAACGCCGCCAATCTTCCGGGCGCGCCGGTGATGCCGCCGGGGTGCGTGCCGGAGCCGCATTGATAATCGTTGCGAATCGGCGGGCGGTCATTGCCTCTCATCATCAAATCCCCGCAAAATCTGCATAATTCTGGCTATCAATAAACTCCACGCGGCTTCCCGCATAAGTCTCCAGAAAAATTTTGGGCGGCCGGCGTTTGCCGCCTTTCCATTTGAACTCAAAACCCGCGAGCGTCCCGCCGCGCTCTTCGAGATAATCGATTTCCTGCTGCTGGTGCGTTCGCCAGAAATAGACATTCACATGATTGCCCTGATTGAAATTTCTCTTCACGCGCTCGCTGAGCATAAAGTTTTCCCACAACGGCCCGATATCCTGCCGGAATGACAGCGAGTTGAAATTATTGATCAAGGCGTTGCGGATGCCGGTGTCGTAAAAATAAATCTTGCGCAGCTTCGTCAATTCGCTGCGCAGATTGCGGCTGAACGGCGACAGGCGAAAGATGACGAACGCCTTTTCCAAAAGCTGGATATAGTTGGCAACCGTGTCTTTGTTGACGGCGAGTAAATTGGCCAGCTCCGTGTAGGAGACTTCACCGCCGATTTGCAACGCCAAAGCGACCAGCATCTTCTCGAGCAGCTCGGGGCGTTTGAGGCTTTGATATTGCAAAATGTCTTTGTAAAGATAACTGCTCGCCAGGCTTTTCAACAGCGTTTCCGCTTCGTCGGGCTTCTCCACAATCTCCGGATACATCCCCAAAATCATCCTTTTTTCGAGCAGCCGGTTGAGTTCGATCTTTGAATGCTTCCGATGCAGTTCAGCAAGCGCAAAGGGGAAAAGCTGAAACTCGTATTTTCTGCCGGTCAGCGGCTCGACGATTTCGTTCGATAAATCAAGAGAAGAAGATCCCGTGGCGACGACCTGACGATCCGGAAAATTGTCGACAAACAACTTCAATGTGAGTCCGATATTTTTAACGCGTTGCGCTTCGTCCATGAAGATAATTTTTTTGCGGCCGATCAGCTCTTTTAATTCGGTTGAGGTGACTCCCGTTAGCGTTGTTCTGAAATCAGGTTCGTCGCAGTTGAGATACAACACCTCGGACGCAGGAAATTTTTTCTGAATTTCTCGAATCAGCGTTGTTTTGCCGACTTGACGCGCGCCGTAAATAATGATGGCTTTGCCCTTGAACAAGTATTTTTCGATTTGGCTTTGAATCGCTCGTTGAATCATGAAAATATCCTAAATTGAGTAAATTGGGCTGGTATACTGGCCTAATTTATACTAATTTAGGCTGTTTTGCAAGAGTTTTGTCAAATCGCTCGTTTTGCCCGTTGTCATTTGCTACTTGTGTTCCTTCAAAATCTCCAGCGCCGCCAAACGTCCCGGCGCGCCGGTGATGCCGCCGCCGGGATGGGTGCCGGAGCCGCATTGATAATAGTTGCGAATCGGCGTGCGATATTTCGCCCAACCCGGGGCGGGGCGCAGGAAAAAGAGTTGCGACAACGTCAGCTCGCCTTGAAAGATGTTGCCCTGTGAGAGGCCGGTGGTTTGTTCGATGTCCCACGGCGTCATCACCTGTCGGTGCAAAATAATATTTTTAAAATTCGGGATGTATTCGGACAACGTGTTGACGACGGCATCGCCGAGGGCCTCGCGTTTTTGCTCCCATGTGCCTTCGCGCAATTGATACGGCGCGTATTGCACGAAGCACGACATCACGTGTTTTCCGGGCGGGGCCATATCGGGATCGATCATCGAGGGGAGAATAATGTCGATGTACGGCTTCCGCGAGAAATCTCCATATTTCGCGTCGTCATAGGCGCGTTCGAGATAATCGACGCTCGGGCTGATGGAAACCGCGCCGTGCAAATGCGGGCCGTAGCCGGGCATGCACGCCCAATTCGGAAACGTGTCGAGCGCCAAATTCACTTTTGCCGAAGAGCCGCGAATATTGAAATGGCGAATCGCGCTCACCAAATCATTCGGCAGAAGCGAGGGTTCAACCAATTTGAGAAACGTGAGTTTGGGATCGAGACTCGAGACGATAATTTTTCCATAATACTCGTTGCCATTTTCGAGCGCAACGCCGACGGCGGTGTCGTTTTTTGTGATCACTTTTGCAACGGGCGCCTCGCAGCGGATTTCTGCGCCAAAAGATTTTGCGGCGTTGGCAATCGCGTTGGCAATGCCGCCGGTGCCGCCTTTGGCAAAACCCCACGCGCGAAACGAGCCGTCGATTTCGCCCATATAATGATGAAGCAACACATACGCCGTGCCGGGCGAGCGCGGCCCGAGAAACGTGCCGATGATGCCGCTCGACGACAGCGTGGCTTTGAGCACGTCGGTTTCAAACCACTCTTCCAAAAAGTCGGCGGAACTCATCGTCATCAATTTCGTCAGCGTATAAATATTTTCCTCGCCCAAACCGAGAATGTGTTTGCCGAGATTGGCGAGTCCCATCAAATCTTTCGGATGGAGCGCGGTCGGATCAGGCGGAATGATGCCGAGCATGTATTTCACGGCTTTCGCCATGAAGTACATCGTGCGGCCATAATCGTCATACGCTTCGGAGTCGCGCTGCGAGTGCCGCGCAATGTCGCGCAGCGTGCGGTAGTGATCCCAATCGCGATAGAGATAATTGCCGTTCGGCATCGGCGTCAGCGTGCTCGTCAGCGGTAAAATCGTCAAGCCCTGTTTGGGCAAATCGAGATCGCGAATGATTTCCGGGCGGAACAAACTAACGACATACGAGAAGACGGAAAATTTGAAACCGGGAAAAACCTCTTCGGTGACCGAAGCGCCGCCGACGAGATAGCGCTTTTCGAGAACGAGAACTTTCTTGCCGGCTTTGGCCAAATAGGCGGCGTTCACGAGGCCGTTATGGCCGCCGCCGATGATGATGGCGTCGTAGATTTTGGGCATATTTCCAAGGTCGAGAGATGTCGATGAACTGAAAGCTTGTTATGGTTTGAACATATCCCGCAAGAGGCCCTTTATTTTTAGACAATCCGCTTGCAACAATTTGCCGAAATCATAGGTTGTCATAAGCGGCGTCCTTCTCGGAATAACCCGCAAGAAAAGCTTCGCTCGTCAGGCGTTTCCAGTTGGCCTCTTCGTCGTCAACGAGCAAAATAACGCGAGCTTTTTTTCGCTCTTTCAGCATTTGTTGAAATTGTTGAGGAAAAATGACCTCGCCTTTTTCAGAAGTCTCCAGTTGAAATTCGTAAGCTTGCATATTGAAACCTCCTGAGCAAATATGGTTATCCGCGGAATAAAGATTATTGACATACAAGTGTTACAATTTAGTGGAACTTTATTTTAAGCGCAAGAGGGAAGCACGGTTTTTTGTAGCATCATGGCTCTTGACTTTTTTGCGACAAAGTGCTATTTTGAAGCATAGTTCCGAAGTTGCCCCAGCGCTTGTCCAGGAATCGAGACGATCGATGCAAGAACTTGATGATCGCGGCTATACGAAGCTGCTCTCGAATAAGGTGATTTTTCGCGAGTTGATGACCTCGTTTGTTCATGAGCCGTGGGTGAAAGAGCTGGACTTTTCAGCCTGCGAGTTGGTCAAAAATTCCTTTGTCTCGAGAAAGTACAAGAAGACTTTCAGCGACCTGCTTTACAAAGTGAAATTGCGCGGCCGCGATCTGTACGTGGTGATCTTGCTGGAGTTCAAATCCGCGCCGGCGCGTTTTGTGGCCGTGCAGATGGCCGGTTATATTCTGGATTTTTACCGCCATCTCATTGATTCCGAAAAACGGCTGCGGAAACTGCCGCCGGTGTTTCCGATCCTGCTCTACAATGGCAAACGGCGCTGGACGTCGCCGCTAAGTCTTGCGGAGTTGGTCGAAGGCCATGAGTTGCTCGGCGAGCACACGTTGCACTTCCGGTATTTCCCGATCATTGAGAACGCCTTCAGCCGGCGTACGTTGTTGCAGATCGGCAACATCGTGTCGACGTTGTTTTTGGCCGAGGCGCACTATGATTTCGATCTGCTGACGAAAAGGATTTTGGCGCTCGTGGAAAGAGCGGAGGACAAAGAGGCGCTCTCGTTGTTTCTCAACTGGTTCAAACAGCTTTTCATTCATGGCAGAATTGCGGAATCGGATTACCAAACTTTTGAACGGATTTATAAAGATAAAGAGGAGGTCAATATGTTGATCGAATCCATCAGAAAAGAAAAAGCGCAGCTTCGCAAAGACGGGTGGCGAGAAGGAAAGCGAGAAGGAAAGCGAGATGGGCAATTGCAAACTGCCCGTCTGATGCTGCAAAGAGGTGAGCCCGTTGCGAAGGTCAAGCTTTATACCGAGCTTTCCGAAACGGCCATCCGGAAATTGCAGCAGAAGGTGAGAAAATAATTTGACGGCTTTTATTTTTACGCCTTCTTCCGCGGCGGATCAAAAAACGGCGTCTGCACCACCGTCGCCGGCGCGTGTTGGCGCGCAAATTCGACGGTGATTTCCATTTCGACTTTCGTGCCAAGGCCGGCGTAGGCGCTTTCAATCGTGCCGATGGCGATGAACTTTTTTAGAATGGGGGAGAAGGCGCTGCTGGTCACTTGCCCGATTTGTTTGCCGTTTTTAAAAATCGGCACGGCAACGCGCGAGGCGCGGCCGGCAACTTGCGGCGGCAGATCGGCGGCGGCGTACAAAGCTTCCAATTCATCCCAATTGACTTCGAGGCCGACGAATTTCCATTTAGCGCCGCGCTGCTTTTCAGCGAGCAGGGCTTTGCGGCCGACGAAGTCGCCTTTGTCAAATTTGACGGCCCATTCCAAACCGGCTTCGAGCGGGGATGATTTGCGCGCGGCGGTGATGGCTTTGTGGCTTGAGACGTAATCAATATCACCCAACAACAGCGCGGCTTCGACGCGGGCAATGTCCATCGCGACCATGCCGGCGGGAGTGATGCCGTAACCGCGACCTTTCTCCATCAACACATCCCACAAACTTTCCGCATGTTTCGGCGCCACCCACAATTCGTAGCCGAGATCGCCGGTGTAACCCGTGCGCGTGATCGTCACCGGAAAGCCCGTGATTTGCCCGTTCGTCAAACGAAAATATTTTAAACTCGCGATATCCGTTCCCCTGACGACTTGCTGCAAAACCTCCCGCGACTTCGGACCTTGGACCGACAACGCCGCCAGATCAGCAGAGACCTCAACGACATTGACCTCGAACCCATGACCACAGTCTTGAAACCAGCGCAGATTCGGATCCGCGGAGGTCAGACGAAAATGATTTTCCGACAAGCGCGCGACGGTACCATCATCAACCATCTTGCCCTGCTCGTCGCACCACGGCGTGTACATGATTTGGCCGACGCCGCATTTTTTGGCGTCGCGCGTGATGAGGCGATCAACGAGGCGCACGGCGTCCGGGCCTGTGATTTCGTATTTAAACAGCGGCGTGACGTCGATCAGCGCGGCGGCGTTGCGAATGGCGTAATACTCGCGCTCGTGCGACATTTCGTAAACGCTGACGGCAAGATAACCGGCCCAGTTGCGCCAATCGTAACTTTGGCACAACGGCGCCATGCGGGAGTAGAAGGGAGTGGGGAGAGGCATAATAAAATAAAAAAAGATAAACAGATAAAAAGAAAAAGAGAAAAACCGATTAATTCAAGGCATACAATCCGTCGGTAATTTAGGCAAAAAAATTTCAAAGGCAAGTCCACGGCGGGATTTTTTTCAAGGCTGAAAATTTTTTGAAAATTATAAAAAAAGACTTGACTCGTATTGAAATTTTCTTACAATTTGAAAGCTTGTTGTAAAACCAACATGGGGGTTTCATTCCCAAATTCATTTTTAACCAAAGGAAGGAGTTAAGATGCGAAAACGTTACGTTGCCGCAGCGGTGTTGTTAGGAGTTTTTTTGGTGATGACCTTTTCAATGCTTTCGACGCGAATTTCGCAGGCGCCTCTCGCCTTGCGAAATGAGAGCCAGGCGGACGAGGGGATTACACCGAAAGACAAAAGAAGTTTTAAAAAAGGTGGGAAAAAGGCCGATAGTCCGGATTTGTTCGCCGCATACCAACGGTTAATTCGGACCCGCGATGGCGAAACTGGCCCAACTTACCCGGAGAATTACAGGATTAACGAGCTGCTCAAGGCGAGAGGTGTGAGTTCAACGCAGGCACTGAGCAAAATGAACAGCACCCAAGCTTTAAACTGGATCGAACGCGGCCCCGGTAACGTCGCCGGCAGAACGAGAAGCATTATCGTCGATCCAAGCGATCCGACGAATAACACTTGGTATGTCGGCTCTATTGGCGGTGGCGTTTGGAAAACGACGAACGCAGGTCAAACCTGGAAGGAATTAACCGCCGGGCTGACGAGTCTGACGACTGGCAATCTGGCAATGTCACCGGCAAATCCGAACGTGATCTATGCCGGCACTGGTGAAGGGTACATTTACGATTATCTCGGCGGAACCGGAATTTGGAAGTCAACCGATCGCGGCCAAACCTGGCAGCAGCTTGGTTCCACAGCGAATAATAATTTTCAATATATCACCCGGATGATCATCGACCCCCAGAATGAGAATTTGCTCCTCGCTTCAACCACAACGGGAATTTATCGCACCACGAACGGCGGCCTGAACTGGACGCAGGTTTACAACTCCGGCGGCATCTCCGTTGACCAAATTATCGTCAACCCGAGGAATTTCAAAACGCAATATGCGACGGTCAATAGCACCGGCATTCTCAAATCTGTGGATGGCGGAATAACTTGGAGCCCCTCATCAACGGGCGTCAACGGCGTCGCCCGTATGGAATTGGCGATCGCGCCTACGGATACCTCGCGGTTGTATATTTCTGCGCAAGCCGGCACCAACGCGAGAGTGTACATTTCTGAAGACGGCGGCGCGAGCTGGGCTTTGGGTAAGCCGGTGGAAACCACTACGCTCGATTTTCTCGGCGGGCAGGGCTGGTACGACAACACGATTGCGGTTCATCCCTACGACAAGGAGACGGTTTTTGCGGGCGGCGTTTCCATTTTTAAATTCGAGACGAGAACGGGTTCGGCTACGGAGCGCACGGTCTTAAGCCAAGAGTATCTCAACACGCAGTCGTTTCTCGCCTTTGTGGCCTCAAGCGGGCAATTAGCCGGCGGCGGCATAAGTTTCGGCTCCGTGTCGGCGGCCAACCAGCCCTCGATTGAGGTTCGCTTCGGACCCGGCAAAAAGCAGAAGGCGCACCGGTTCTTGGTGCCGGCGGGCGCCACCAGCGGTGTTCCGGCTGCCAGCTATTCTTATCAGGATTACGTCGATGTTCCTTTTGAAGTTTGGGATATCGATGGCAACCGCCAGCTCATGGTATCATTTCGTGACCAGACGCGGAACGGCGTATTTGAGTTAGGGCCTTCTGATCTCACCCTCGCCCGCGAATACATTTTCCCGCAGTTGGAAACTTATAATGCCACGACGCCTTCGACGAACATTACAAAAGCTGGCGGGCATACTTTCAATCAATTGTATTTGATCTGGCCGATTTTGGCGGCCGGCGGCACCTGGAATCCTGACAATCTGCCGAATTCGCTCATCCGCATTCGCTGGGGACTCTTGACGTCGCGGAACGTGTCGCGTAGTGTTTTCATTGATGGATATCAGCTATTCGGCGGCTCGCATAAAAACGTTCACGTCGATCATCACAATATCGTGCTCCTGCCGACTAATCCGGCGCAACAACAGTTCAGATTTATCAATGCCAATGATGGCGGTGTTTCGTATTCGGATGATAACGGCACTACTTTTATACAAACCGGTGATACTTGGCGCCAGCGGAATAGAACCACTGAGGCCACGCTCAAGGGCTATAATACGACACAATTTTACGGCGCGGATAAAATGAATGGCGCGGATCGCTATATCGGTGGTATGCAGGACAATGGAAGTTGGTTTTCACCCGAGAATGCGGATGCGACCTCAGCGTGGACTTACGCGCCGAGCGGTGACGGCTTCGAGGCGGTTTGGCATTATCGTGATTCCCAGAAAATGCTCGAATCTTCGCAAGGCAATAATTTCTTCCGCAGTTTGGATGGCGGCGCCAATTGGCATAATGTTTCGCCGCCGGAAACTGGAGCTACCCCATTTATCTCCAAATTTGCCAAATCCAAACAAGATCCGGATTTGATTTTTGCCACCTCGCAATCCGGTATTTGGCGCTCCGATGACTTTACCTCGCGCTGGACGTTGACGACGATGCCAACGGGTTTTGCCGGCAGTCCGAGTAATGCGCAAGTCAAAATTTCATTGGCGTCACCGCAGGTGGTGTGGGCCGGTGATGGCATGCGAACGAGCCGGCCGTTGTATGTTTCCACGGATGGCGGTATCACCTTCAACCCAACTCAAATCTTCAGCACGAGCTTCCAAGGTTCGATCTCCGGCCTGGCGACGCATCCCAAAGACGAGAGAACCGCGTATGCGCTGTTTTCATTTGCGAATCGACCCAAAGTTTTGCGCACGACGGATTTGGGGCAAACTTGGACTGAGCTTTCCGGATTTGGCTCCGGCTCCAGCAGCACCAATGGTTTTCCGAATGTCACTGTTTTTTGTTTGCTCGTGATGCCGTATGACCCGAACCTCATTTGGGTCGGCACTGAGATCGGCATTTTTGAATCCAAAAACGGCGGCGTCACATGGGCGTACGCTGATAACGGTTTGCCGCCGGTTATCGTTTACGATCTCTCTATTGTCAATGATGAAGTGATTGCCGCCACGCATGGCCGCGGCATTTGGTCGGTGGCGTTGCCGGAACTCGCCGGTTATGAGCCGCAAGCGGCCGTTCTCTCGCCGCGCTTCCGCGAATTGAGCGGCGGGTTCAACGGCATTATCAACGCCAAAATCGGCCTGCTCTCGGCGTACGATTCGTCTTTCGTAACGATCGATGGCGCTAAATTTCAACGATTGGGCGCCAACGCCGCCGCCAAAGATACTTCGCTCAATGTGACGGTCCCGACAACGGCGCCACGCACGGTCCAAGTCGCGATGCTGTCCTATCGCGGCGGCAAGACTTATCGATCGCCGGCGAGCGCGGTTGACTTGCTCGTGATCAAAGCGCCGCAGTTGACATACAGCACGAATTTTAACGTTGCAGACGATGTCAGTGCCAATTTCGCCCTGGATGGGTTGGAGGTCGAGCCGACTACTGGTTTTGCCAACACGCATTTAGGCTCAAAGCATCCATATGCGGCAGACGGTAATTTCACCGCCGTCCTTTTGCGGCCCATTATCGTCGGATCGACCAAGGCCACTTTGCAATATCGCGATGTCGCGATTGTCGAGCCGGGTGAAGACGGCAGCGTCTTTGGCGACGACGATTTCTATGATTATGTCGTGGTCGAGGCCACCGCAGATTTGGGCAAAACGTGGAAACCCATCGCCCCCGGGTATGATGCGCGCGATGACGCGGCTTGGCTCGCGGCATATACGGCCACTCCGCCTCTGCCCGGCACCTCGGCGATGTTCAAAGCCCGCACCATCAATCTATTGAGCACGTTCAAAGCCGGCGATCAAATCATCATTCGGTTCCGCCTGTATTCCGATGCCAATACCGTCGGCTGGGGATGGGCGCTCGATGATCTGATTATTGACAATACCACTTCCGTGGCTGAAGAAGCTTCGAAACTGCCGACGACTTTTGAGTTGTCGCAGAATTATCCCAACCCGTTTAATCCCAGCACGAAAATCAAATACGCGCTGCCGAAAAACGCGGACGTGAAGATCGTCGTCTACAACGCGTACGGCCAGCGCGTGCGGACGCTCGTCGATCAAGCCAAGCAGAACGCCGGCTATCATGAAATCGTCTGGAATGGAACCAACGACGCCGGCCATCCGGTCGCAACCGGCGTGTATTTCTACAAACTCACCACGAAGGATTATGTGCGGACGCTGAAAATG
>Ga0247727_10010945_pt1 | contig 15951 bp, 14 predicted proteins | sample WisWelCaveWW1625_FD_202498 | JGI IMG/M metagenome (GOLD analysis project Ga0247727, IMG submission 202498) | Biofilm microbial communities from Wishing Well Cave, Virginia, United States - WW16-25 | ecosystem: Environmental > Aquatic > Deep subsurface > Groundwater > Cave microbial mat | place...
CTCGGTCGTGTACGCGGTGGGCGGCGAGCGGCTGGGCTTCATCCAGGCGAGCGAGCTGCGCTCGCCTGTGCCGCAGAGCTCGATCCCGCAATCGCTGCGCGACGCGACGATCGCCATCGAGGACGAGCGCTTCTACCGCCACAAGGGGGTCGACTACGAAGGCGTGCTGCGCGCCGCGATCAAGAACCTGCGCTCGGGCAAGACCGTGCAGGGCGGCTCGACGCTCACGATGCAGCTCGTGCAGCAGCTCTACGTCGGCAAGGAGCGAAGCTTCGAGCGCAAGCTCCGCGAGGCCAAGCTCGCCTCCGAGCTCGAGGACCAGCGCTCCAAGGGCTGGATCCTCAACCAATACGTGAACTCGGTTCCCTACGGCACGGTCGGCGGACAGACGACCGTCGGCGTGCAGGCCGCCGCGCGCACGTTCTTCGACAAGCCGGCCGCAGCGCTCGAGCTGCACGAGTCGGCGTTGCTCGCCGGCCTTCCGCAGGCGCCGTCGCTCTACAACCCGATCACGAATCCCGACGCCGCGCTCCGGCGTCGCAACACCGTCTTGCGCAAGATGCGCGAGGGCGGCTCGATCACCGCCGAGCAGGCTGCGGGGGCGGCCGCACGGCCGCTCGGCATCGAGCGGGGGCGCTTCTACACGGCGCGACGGGAGCAGTACTTCTTCGACTACGTCAAGGAGGAGCTGATCCGCGGCTACGGCATCAACCAGGTGCGCAAGGGCGGGCTCAAGATCTACACGACGGTCGACGTCGAGATGCAGCGCGCCGCGCGCCGCGCGATCGCCGGACGCTTGGGGCTTCCCGGTGATCCGCAGGCCGCCGTCGTGACGATCGACCCGAGCACCGGCTACATCCGGACGATGGCCTCCTCGTCGAGCTACGGTCGCCGCAAGTTCAACCTCGCGGCCCAGGGGCGACGTCAGGCCGGCTCCACCTTCAAGACGATGGTGTTGATGGCGGCGCTGCGACGCGGCGTGGACCCCGACACCACCTACTACACCTCGCGGCCCTTCGAGATCGTAGCCGGGCAGCCGTGGGGCCCGTGGAAGGTCGAGACCTATGGACGCAGCTACGGCGGCGCGATGAACCTGGTCACCGCCACGCTCAAGTCCGACAACACGGTCTATGCACAACTCGACCTCGATCTGGGGCCCGAGTCGGTCGCCGAAGCGGCCCGCGACATGGGCATCACGAGCAAGCTCAACGGGTATCCGGCGGAGGGTCTCGGCGGCCTCGAGCTCGGTGTCTCCCCGCTCGAGATGGCCAACGCCTACGCGACGATCGCCGGCGGCGGCGTGCGCAGCAAGCCGATCGCGATCAGGCGAGTCGTCCATCCCGACGGCACCGTGGACGATCTCGGTCAGCCCAAGCGGGCGCGCGCGTTCGACGAGGGCGTGGCCTACGAGGCCACGGAGATCCTGCGCCGCAACATCCTCGGCGGCACCGGCACGCGCGCCAACGTGGGCTGCCCGGCGGCTGGAAAGACGGGCACCGTGGACGACTTCACGGACGCGTGGTTCGTCGGCTTCACGCCCAAGCTCGCGACCTCCGTCTGGGTCGGCTTCCCGGACTCGAAGATCCCGATGACCAACATCCACGGGATCGCGGTCAACGGCGGCTCCATCCCGGCCGAGATCTGGGGCGACTACATGCGCGTCGCCAAGGGCGCGGAGTGCCCGGACTTCGAGCGGCCGGTGACCCCCGCGATCCTGAGGCCGTTCTTCGGCCGCTACGCGACCACCGGCCAGCCGGTCACGCCTCCGAAGGAGGACGAGAAGGCTGACAAGGGGAAGCGGAAGGCCACGCGCGACGGGGGCACGAAGTTCGACCCGCGCGCCTACGAGGCGCCTCCCCGGAGCGCCCCGGAACCACCCGCCGAGCAGCCGGCCGAAGATGATCCCGGCGCCGCCGGAGGAGCCCCGGTGCCAACCGGCTGAGGCACGGGCACTGGGACGACGACAGGCGACACGTCCATACGCTGACCGTCCTGCTAGCTTGTCGCCCGTAAGCGCCGCAGCTCTGCGGTCGAGTCATGTGCAAGGTAGTGCCGAGCAGCACCCCTCGCGCATCGAATAGTTCAGTGAGGAGGTGTTGTTCATGGCAACAGGCGTCGTCAAGTGGTTCAGTGACGAGAAGGGCTTCGGGTTCATCACCCCGGATGACGGAGGCAAGGACGCGTTCGTCCACTTCTCCGGCATCGCGGGTGATGGATTTCGCTCGCTGCCCGAGGGTGCACGCGTGACCTTCGAGATCAGCGACGGAGCAAAGGGCCCGCAGGCCACCAACGTCTCGCTCGTCTAGAGCGCCGCGAAGTGGCCAAGGAAGAGACGGTCGAGTTCGAGGGCGAGGTCATCGAGGCCCTGCCCAACGCGATGTTTCGCGTCAAACTCGACAACGATCACGTCGTCCTGGGCCACGTCGCGGGGAAGATGCGTCGTTTCCGGATCAGGATCCTGCCGGGAGACCGGGTTCGAGTCGAGGTCTCTCCCTACGACCTGGACCGAGCGCGCATCGTCTACAGGCATCGCTAGCGGAACGGGTCGCCCCTCGGGGCGGCCCGCCGCTGCTTCTCCCTGTCCATGCGTGAGCGCGCGCTGATCGACGCGATCGCGCGGCGCCTCGAGCGCCACGACGACCGCGTCGTGCGCTGGATCGGGGACGACGCCGCGGTGCTGCGCGCCGGTCCGTTTGCGGTCGTCTCGGTCGACATGATGGTCGAGGGCGTGCACTTCCTGCTCGGGCGCTCGAGCCTCGCCGACGCCGGTCACCGAGCGCTGGCCGGCGCGCTCTCCGACCTGGCGGCGATGGGTGTCCTGCCCGGCGAGACGCTGTTCGCCGTCGGTGTTCCCACGGCGATGACGGAGCCCGACGTGCTCGAGCTCCACTCCGGCGCCGAGGCGCTCGCGGCGCGCACGGGGACGACGATCGCCGGCGGCGACCTCAGCCGCGCGCCCGTGCTGACGCTCGCGGTGACGGTGATCGGCTGGGCGAACTCCGAAGCGGAGATCGTCGGGCGCGACGGCGCCCGCGCGGGAGACCTCGTTGGCGTGACCGGCACGCTCGGCGCGAGCGGCGCCGGACTCGCCGTACTCGACGGCGGCGCTCCACACGACGCCGAGCTGGTCCGCCGCCACCTCCGACCCGAGCCGCGGCTCGCCGAGGGCCGCGCGCTCGCGATTGCCGGAGTCAGCGCGATGACCGACCTCTCCGACGGTCTTGCCAGCGATGCGCTGGAGCTGGCCGAGCGTAGCCGCGTGACGATCGAGATCGACCTCGGGCGACTGCCACTCGCCCCAGGGGTCACGGACGTGGCGCGGGCGATCGAGATCGAGCCGCACGAGCTCGCGGCGACGGCCGGCGAGGACTACGAGCTCTGCGTCTGCGCGCCGGCCGCGCGACGCGAAGCGGTCGAAGCGGCGGCCCCGATCACGTGGATCGGCCGCGTCCTCGAAGGGGCGCCCGGTCTGCGTCTCGAGGGCCCCGGCGCGCCGGCGGGTGGGCGGGCGCTACGGGGCTTCGACCACTTCGCCTGACGAATGACATCGCGCGCGCGACGGCGTCGGGGTCGACCCGGTACTCACCGCGCGCGAGGCGGCCTCTCAACTCCGCCACCCGCGTGGGGGACGGATGCGCGGGATTCGACTTCGCCATAACCCGACTATCGGCTACGTGGAGTGGCCGGTGGAGCACGGCGGCCCGAACTGGACGTAACTGCCGCGCCGCGGGGCGCCGCCTCGACCAGCCGCGCAAAGACGACGATCCGCCGCGCGGCGCTGAAGAGCGGATGACACGCCGTCAGGACCAGCCGATCGTGACCGACCCGCCGCAGCACCGACAGCGCGCTCGGCGCGACGACCCGCGTCCCCTCGACCGAGTACGTGAAACGGCCGTAAGGCAACGAGACCACCAGGCGATCGCGCTGCTCGAGGTCATCGATGTCCCGAAACGGGGCGAGATAGGTCGTCCGGTGCCCAGCTATCGCCACCGTACCGCGGCGCCCAGGCAGCGGCGTGCCCCGGTAATGGCCCGGGCCCTTGCGCAGGGATCCGGCATCGGTTCCCGCTACGACGACGAAGCGCGCGTCGATGCTCGGCATCTCGAGCCGGGCGATCGGGTCACCCGCCCGGCTGCGTCGCTCCAAGGAACGGGCCAGGAACGCGAGCCTCCGGCGCGATCCGGGAAGCCTGGCCAGCGCGCGCCGCTCGACGGCGCTCGGCGCGCGTCGCTCGAGCTCCTTCAGAACGCCCCCCAGCCGGCCTTGCGTGATGCGGCCATAGAGGGCGGAGAGGGGCTCCTGCCAGACGAGCGTGAGGCCGGCGTCGGCCAGCAGCAGCGCCCCGGCGACGATCATCGGCGTCGCTAGGGATCGGAGCGCGCGCCGCATTCGGTCAGCGCCGGGCGAAGCCGGACTGCGTCCCGCCCAGCGAGCCCGGGCCCGGGTAACCGAGCGGGCCACCTGGGGTGACGCCGGGCGAGGCCACTTCGACCGACGCGCGCGCCCATAGAACGGCGGCCACCGCCACGGCGGATCCGAGCACGGCCGCCAGCGCCACGGCGGTCCCGGGGCCGGCATGACCGCCCGCGGCGAGCAGTAGCGCGTGCCAGGCGGCGCTTGCCGGACCGAGCTCGAGCGCGGCCGCGTAATGGACCGCCAGACCCAGGAGCGGCGCAAGCCCGACGAGCGGCACCGCCAGTGCGGCCGGCCGGCGCAGCCGTGCTCCGGTGAGGGTCGCGAGCGTCCACAGGTGGAGCGCCGGCAGCAGCATCGCCGCCGCGAAGGGATTGCTCAACCAGACGCCCGCCGTCACCGCGCACATCGTGGCCGCCGCTGCGGCGGCAGGGCCACCGGAACTCAGGTCGCCTCTCACCCCTGCCAGCCGCGTGATCGCCGGGCGCACCACGACCCAGCCCAGGAGAAGAACCGCGCCCGCGGCCGCCAGCACACCGCGGGCCGCACCGTCGAGCGCCGTCGCATCCGCCGCCACCGGCGCGCCCTGCGAGGCGCCGATCACGCCCGTGAGGGCGGCCAGTCGCGCGAACAGCCACACGAGCAGGAAGGGCGCGGCACAGGCCGCGATCCAGCCGAACCACACCCCGACGGGCTCGCGTCGGCGGCGTGCGCGCGCGAGCGCGTCGACCACGGCCACCAGGACCGGCAGGAGGAGCGCGCCGACCAGCAGTCGGATCGCCCAACCCGGCACGACGTTGCGGCGCGCAACGAGCTCTGCACGCGGACGGCGCTGAAGCGATGGCGCGCCGTCGAGCGCGGTGAGCGCCCGCAGCGTGGCACGACCGAAAGCCGCGAAGCGGCCGGCGCTCACGTCCGGCGAGCCGCCGGACCCGAGCTCGCCGCTGACTCCGAGCAGCACCGCGGGCACCGCTCGCGCCGCAAGCTCGCCCTGCTCGCCCGTCGTGAGCGGGTAGGCGTGGCGCGCGAGCTGCGCCGCCAGCCCGGGGGCTCCCGGCGCCAGGCCGGTCTCGGCCCGCACCGCCTCCTCGACCGTGCGTCGCAACACGAGCGGCGCCGTTCCCAGTCCGTTCGACCAGGGCACCACCATCGGCCGGCGGAGCCGGGGACCGGCAAGATCGCCGAGCACGAGCGCCGCATCCACCCCGCCGCCGGCCCGCTCGGCGAGGTCGGCGACGCCCGCGCCGCCCCCACTCGTCGACGCCAGCACGAGCGTCCGGCGGAGCTTTCGCCCGGCGAAGACGCGCGCCAGCTCGAGCAGTGCCACCGTGCCCGAGAGCTCCGCCGCCGCGGGGCCGTTCGCCGCGTCGCGGTGGGCCAGCACCAGCAGACGACGAGCCGAGCTCCCGACGCGCACGCCGACCACCGTCGAGAGTTCACGCTCGCCGCTGACGGTACGGCCCTGAAAGACATGGTGCGAGGTGTCGAAGCCCGCCTCCCGGAAACTCGCCTCGACCCGCCCGGCGAGCGCCGCGTCAGCGGCGCCTCCGGCGCGCCGGCGTGGAAAGAGCTGCGCGAGCTCGCGCAGCTCCCGCGCGGCTCGCGGACCCTCGAACGCGTCCGCCGTGAGAGTGGTGGTGAGCGGCCCGGGCCGCGGCTCGAGCGAGAACGCCGCGAGGATCACGGCGAGCGCCGCGGGAAGGAAGGCGGCGCGGTAGATGCGCGGATCGAGCATCCGCAAGGAGCTTAGCCAGGGCCGAACCTTCGCACCGGCTACCTTGTTCTACTGACATGGCGACCGTCGAGCGAACGATCCGGATCCTGCTCGTCGAGGACGAGCAGTCGATCCAGAAGCTGCTCTCCTTCCCACTGCGTCGGGACGGCTACACGGTCGTCGGGGCCAGCGACGGCCTGGAGGCGCTCGACCGCTTCGCCGAGCAGCAGTTCGACCTCGTCGTGCTCGACGTGATGCTTCCCAAGCTCGACGGGCTGGAGGTGTGTCGCCGTCTGCGGCAACACAGCGCGGTGCCGATCATCATGCTGACCGCCAAGGCGGAGGAGATCGACAAGGTGCTGGGTCTCGAGCTCGGCGCCGACGACTACATCACCAAGCCCTTCTCGATGCGCGAGTTCCGCAGCCGCGTGAAGGCCGCTCTGCGCCGCGCCGAGTTCGCGCGACCGGACGAGGGCGCAGTCGACGAGCAGCCGCTCCGTGCTGGAGAGCTCGTGATCGACTTCGACCGGCGCGCGGTGCGAGTGCGCGACCAGGCGGTCGCCACCACGTACGTCGAGTTCGAGATCCTCGGCGCGCTGGCGCGGCGACCCGGTCGCGTCTTCACGCGCGACATGCTGCTCGGCCGCGTCTGGGGCGACTCCGACTACCGCGACCCGCGCACGATCGACGTGCACATCCGTCACCTGCGCGAGAAGCTCGAGCTCGACCCCAAGGCGCCTGAGTACATCTTCACGGTGCGCGGCGTGGGCTACCGCTTCCGGGACACCGCCGAGGGCGGTTGAAGATGCGCTCGCTGCGCAACCGCCTGACGCTGATCTTCTTCGGGCTGGTGCTGGCCTCGATCGGCGTGATCTACGCCTACGTGTCCCCACAGCTCCAGTCGCGCATGCTCGACGAGCGCGTCAGCCAGCTAGCCGTCGACGCGCGCTCCTACTCGCCGCGCATCCGCGCCGCGATCGAAAGCGGGCACGCCGAGCTGCTCGACGAGGTCGTCCGCCAGGCCGACGACCGCGCCGGCGCCCGCGTGACGCTGCTCGGGGTCAACGAGCGCGGAGCGCTCTATCCGGTGTCGGACTCGACCGACGAGGTCGACATCTTCGCTTCGCTCGACTTCGCCGTCGCCGCCGAGGCACTGGCCAGCGGCAGGCCCACGACCGGGTTCGAGTCCGCGCCCGAAGGACGGCTCGCGCAGGCCGCGCTGCCGATCCTGCGTGCGGGCCGTGTCGTCGACGTGATCGTCTTCTCGGCGCCGCTCGGCGACGTCGTGGGCAACGTCACGTTGATCCGCCACCAGATCTTGATCGCGGGCGGCCTCGCGCTCCTGATGGCGCTGCTCGTCGGCTACGGGGTCGCGCGCGCGCTGACGCTGCGCGTCAAACGCCTCCAGGTCGCAGCCGAGCAGGTCGCGGCCGGCGACTTCTCCGCCCCGGTTCCCGTCGACTCCAGTGACGAGCTGGGCCAGGTCGCGTTCGCGTTCAACGAGATGCAGCGCCGCTTGGCGCAGCTCGACAGCGCGCGCAAGCACTTCATCGCGACGGCGTCGCACGAGCTGCGCACGCCGCTGTTCTCGCTCGCCGGTTTTCTCGAGCTGCTCGAGGACGAGGACCTCGACGAGCACGAGCGCCGCGACTTCGTGCACCAGACCAGGGCGCAGGTGGAGCGCCTGACGCAGCTGGCCACCGGCCTGCTCGACCTCTCACGACTCGAGTCCGGCGCGCTCGAGCTGCGCCCCGAGCCGGTGGAGCTGGGCGAGCTGGCCCGGGACGTGGCCGCCGAGTTCGCACCGGCGCTCCAACAGCACTGCTCGCCGTTGCGCCTAGTGACGCCGCGCGACGAGCTGGCGGTGGAGTGCGACCCGGCGCGGGTCGCACAGATCGTCCGCATCCTGATCGACAACGCGCTCACGCACACGCCGGCCGGCACAGAGATCGCCGTCAGCGCCGAGCGCGACAACGGCACGGCACGGCTGTCGGTGGAGGACACGGGCCCCGGCATCAGGCGGGCCGCGCGCACGCGCGTGTTCGAGCCGTTCTTCAGCGGCAGCGACGGGCGGGGGGCGGGGCTCGGGCTGACGATCGCGCGCGAACTCGCCGAGCACATGGACGGCGAGCTGCGAGTCACGTCCGTGCCGGGTTCGACGATCTTCTCGCTCGAGCTGCCCGCGTGACGCGTGCCGCGCGCGCAGCCGTGCTCGCGCTGTGCTTGGCGACCGTCCTCCCCGGCTGTGCCGACGAGCGGCCGGCGCCGGCCACCAGCGCAGGCGCGGACGCTGCGAGGCCGGCCCCGCAGCGACCGACGCGCGTCGAGGTCGTGCAGAGCCTCGGCCCCTCGTCGACCTTCCGGCCGCAGGCGATCTACGAGCGCGAGGCCCCCGGCGTCGTCACGGTGATCAGCGTGGGCGCCGGCGGCGGTCCCTCCGCGCGCGACGGGCGCGGCCTCGGGACGGGGTTCGTGATCGCCGGACGCGGCGAGGTCGTGACCAATGCCCACGTGGTCACGACGGGCCAAGGGCGCGATCTGCGTCGCGCCTCCGAGGTCTACGTCGAGTTCGCGGACGCCAACCAGGTGCCGGCGCGGATCGTGGGCGTCGACCCACACGCGGACGTCGCGCTGCTGCGAGTCGACCCAGCTGGCCTGACGCTGAGGCCGTTGCCGCTCGGTTCGAGCGCGCGGCTCGAGGTCGGCTCGCCCGTGGCGGCGATCGGCAGCCCGTTCGGCGAGCCGCAATCGCTCTCGGTAGGCGTGATCTCCGGCCTCGACCGGTCGATCGAGTCGTTGACGGGCTTTCGCATCCCAGGCGCGATCCAGACCGACGCGGCGATCAACCACGGCAACTCCGGCGGCCCGCTGGTCGACGCCCGCGGCCGTGTGATCGGGGTCAACTCCCAGATCAGCTCCACGGGCGGTGGCGGGGAGGGCGTCGGCTACGCCGTCCCGGTCGACACCGTCGAACGCTCGCTGGCGGGGCTGCGCGCGAAGGGACGCGTGGACTACGCCTACCTCGGGGTGACCACGGTCGTTCTCTTCCCGCAGCTCGTGCGGCGCTTCGACCTGCCGGTGCAACGGGGCGCCTGGGTCCAGGAGCTGGTCCCCGGTGGGCCGGCGGCCCGCGCGGGACTCCGCGCAGGGACGCGCCGGGTGCGCTTTCAGGCGCGGCCCTACGCGGTCGGCGGAGACGTGATCACTGCCGTCGACGGCAAGCCCGTGCGGGCGCCGGACGACGTGGCGGACGCGATCGGCGCGCTGGCGCCCGGATCGCGCGTGACGCTCGACGTTCGCCGCGGCGCGCGGCGCGTCGCGCTGGACGTCCGGCTCGGGACCCGGCCGGCCGACGTCGGGTAAACCAGGGCGCGAGACGCCGCTCGTATATCTTGCCCTCCTCCTCAAACGTCGGGAGTCCTGTTGCTGCAACCGGTCGCGGTGGGTCACAAGATCCTCTCGGACTACACACACCTAGTCGGCAGGTCTCTGATCGAGGAGATCCGCGTGCTCGCCGAGCCGCTCGCGGGCCAGCGCGTGCTGCACCTCTCGGCGACCGCGTTCGGCGGGGGCGTCTCGGAGATCCTCTACACGCTCGTCCCGCTGATGCGAGACGTGGGGCTCGACTGCGAGTGGCACGTGATCCACGGGCGCGAGGAGTTCTTCAACGTCACCAAGACGATCCACAACTCGCTCCAGGGCGCGGACCAGGAGATCTCACCCGAGGGCTGGGACATCTGGGAGCGCTACAACGAGATCAACGCGCGTGAGCTGCAGGACGGCTGGGACCAGTGCATCGTCCACGACCCGCAGCCCGCCGCGATCTACTCGCTCGTGCCGGAGAAGGCGCGTAACTGGATCTGGCGCTGCCACATCGACCTCTCGACGCCGAACCCGGCGACGATCGCAAAGCTCGTCCCGTACATCGCGCGCTATCCCGCGTCGGTCTTCCACCTGCCCAGCTACGTCCCGGCGGGCATGAACGGCGGCGTCAACATCGTGCCGCCGGCCATCGACCCACTCGCGCCCAAGAACATGGCCCTCTCCCCCGAGGACGCCTCCTACGTCTGCGAGCAGTTCGGGATCGACATCGACCGACCCCTGATCTGCCAGGTCTCCCGCTTCGACCCCTGGAAGGACCCGATCGGCGTGATCGACGCCTTCCGGATCGCGCGGGAGCAGGCGCCGGAGGCGCAGCTCGCGCTGGTGGGCTCGATGGCGACGGACGACCCCGAGGGGTGGGACTTCTTCAACTCCACGCTCGCGCACGCGGACGGCGATCCCGACATCCACATCCTGAACAACTTCAACAACGTCGGCGCGATCGAGGTCAACGCGTTCCAGTCGCAGGCCGACGTGCTGATCCAGAAGTCCACGCGCGAGGGCTTCGGATTGACGGTCACCGAGGCGCTCTGGAAGGCGCGCCCGTTCATCGGCGGCAACGTCGGCGGGATCCCGCTGCAAATCGAAGACGGGGTCTCCGGGTACCTGGTCGACACCGTCGAGGAGTGCGCCGCGCGCAGCGTCGAGATCCTGCGCGACCCGGTGCTGGGCAAGGCTCTCGGGCGCCGCGGCAAGGAGCACGTGCGCACCCACTTCCTCACGCCACGCCTCCTGCGCGACTGGCTGCGGCTCTTCACGAGCCTGGGCTGAAGGACCCGCTCCGCCCATGGTTCGCACCGGCGCGCCGCTCGTACTCGTATCGAATCGCGGCCCTGTGACGTTCGAGGCGGACGGCCCCCATCGGGGGACGGGCGGCCTGGTCACCGCGCTCATCGGCCTCGCCTCACACCGCGCCGCCATCTGGATCGCATCGGCGATGACGCCGCACGACGTCGCGGTCTCCGAACGTCACGGGGGGCGTCCGTTCGCCGCGCGCGCGCCCGACGGCGCCGAGTTCCAGGTGCGCCTCGTGGCCTCCGAAGACGACGCCTACGACCGTTTCTACAACGTGTTCGCCAATCCGATGCTGTGGTTCATCCAGCACTACCTCTGGGACCTCTCGAACGCGCCGGACATCCGCCGCCACGAGGTCGAGGCCTTCGAGTTCGGCTACAACGTCGTCAACGAGGACCTCGCGCGCGCCGTGATCGAGGAGATAGCGGGCCACGAGGAGCCGGTCGTGATGGTCCACGACTACCACCTCTACACGCTGCCCGCGCTCGTGCGAGCGGCGCGCCCGGACGTCTTCCTGCACCATTTCGTCCACATCCCCTGGACCCAGTCCGACGCCTGGCGTGTGCTCCCCGCCCAGATCCGGGACGAGATCTTCGCCGGCGTGCTCTGCAACGACATCGTCGGCTTCCACACCCGCGCCTACCAGCGCAACTTCCTTCAGTGCTGCCGCGACCTGATGGATCTCGAGGTGGACTTCGGAGCGGGAATCGTGCGCTTCCGCGACCGCGACGTCTGGGTGCGAGCCTACCCCATGCCGATCGACGCGCCCGCGATCCGGGCCGTCGCCCAGCGCGAGCGGACGCTCGAGCACGAACGCGAGCTGCTGCGCCGTCGCCGCGACCACCTGCTCCTGCGCGTCGACCGCGCCGACCTCTCGAAGAACGTGCTGCGCGGCTTCAGCGCGTTCGACCTCTTCCTCGAGCAGCACCCGGAGTTCCGTGAGCGCATCTCCTTCATGGCGCAGCTGATGCCCTCGCGCAGCGACGTTCCCGAGTACGCCGAGTACCTCGAGCGAATCGAGGCGCTCGTCGCCGTTGTCAACCACCGGCACGGAACGCCCGACTGGATGCCGATCCACCTCAAGCTGCGCGACGATCTCGAGGAAGCCGTCGCCGCCTACAAGAACTACGACGTGCTGCTCGTCAACGCCATGTTCGACGGCATGAACCTGGTAGCCAAGGAAGGCCCGATCGTCAACACGCGCAACGGCGTCTCGATTCTGTCCGAGAACACCGGCGCGCACGAGGAACTCGGCGAGTTCGCGCTGTCGGTGAACCCCTTCGACGTCCAGGAGCTGGCCGACTCGATCCACGCCGCGCTGACGATGGCGGCCGGCGAACGCGAGCGGCGGATGGCCGGCCTGCGCGAGATCCTCACGCGACGCGACCCAGGCGACTGGATCGACGATCAGCTCGCCGACATACGCGCCAAGGGAGCGTCTGGAAATTAGTGAGTGGAGAACGCTCAAGTAATTTTCAGACGTTCGGCCCGGGCTCCGTGACGCTCGACGCCGACGCGCAGGACGCGATCGTCGCCGAGGGCTTGACCAAGCGCTACGGCAAGCATGCGGTCGTCGATGGCCTGAGCTTCGTGGTCGGGCGCGGGCGCGTCGTCGGGTTCCTGGGGCCGAACGGCTCCGGCAAGACGACGACCCTGCGGATGCTGACCGGACTCGTGCGGCCTCATGGCGGCAGCGCGACGGTGCTCGCTCGACCGCTTGCCGAGCTCGGAGCCGTCGCTCGCCGGATCGGAACGCTGGTCGAGGCGCCGGGGTTCTACGGCGGCAACAGCGGGCGCACGAACCTGCGCATACACGCGCGCTTGGCTGGCGTCAGCGACCAGCGCGTCGAGGCGGTGCTCGGCCAGGTGGGACTGCTCGAGCACGCCAGGAAGAAGGTCGAGAAGTACTCGCTCGGGATGCGCCAGCGGCTCGGAATAGCCAACGCGCTGTTGACGGATCCAGAGCTGCTGATCCTGGACGAGCCGATGAACGGCTTGGATCCTGCGGGCACCGCGGCGCTGCGTGAGCTGCTGATCAGCGTCGCCCACGGCGGCGGCACGGTGTTCATCTCGAGCCATCAACTGGGCGAGATCCAAGCGATGTGCGACGAGGTGGTCCTGATCAACCACGGCCGGCTCGTTCAGCAGGGACCGGTCGAAGGCCTCACCGGACGCAGCGCGCGCCAGTTGGTCGTGACGCCCGAGCTGGAGCGGACCGCAGCGGTCCTGGCCGCGGCCGGACTGGCCGCAAGCGTCGAGCGCGACTGCGTGATCGTCGTGGGCGCCGGCCACGGCGAGCGCATCGGCCGCGCCCTGATGGCCGAGCAGATCCCCATCTCGGCGCTCCACGAGGAGAACGAGACGCTCGAGGCGCTGTTCGTGGAGCTGACCGACTCGGCCGAGGGCTGGATCGACCCGTGACCGACGCCGTCCGCAGCGAGCTGACCAAGCTGCTTGCACGGCGGATGCTGCTCGTGGCCGCCGTGCTGATCGCGCTGAGTGCGTTCGCGGCCGGCTTCCTGCCACCGGCGTTGAGCGCCAACGTCATGTTCAACCGCGAGCTGGTTGCAGGGTCGTGGGGCGTGGCGAGCTTCGGGTTCTTCCTCGTGCTCGTCTTCAGCTGCTCGGCGAGCGGCTACGAGTTCAAGGCGCGCGCGCTCGCGACGCTCGCGGTCAGGGGCCGGTCGCGGGCGCAGCTGATGGCCGCGAAGCTGATCGTGCTGGCGGTGATCGCCGTGTGCGCGGCTCTCCTGACGGGTCTGATGCTCGCCGTCGGCTGGGTCCTGGGCGACCTGGTCGGCGGCTTCCAGCCGAATGCCGACCTCGACGTCAGCGAGGCCACCGCGCCATGGGCCGAGGCCTTTGTCCGAGCCGCGCTCGTGTTCGCGTCGGGCGCGATTCTCGGCGCGATGCTCGGCACGGTGCTGCGCTCGACCGCGGCGGCGATCATCGCCGGGCTGGGGGCGATGCTTTTTCTGGAGGGCGCTGTGTCGGCGGTGATCGTGATGACGGGGGGCGGGGAGAACGGCTGGACCCCACTCTTCTTCCAAACGCTCACGCTGATCGCGTTCGGAGGTGAGCAGTCCGGTTCGGCCGGCGACGCCGCGGGGGGTCCCACGCCGATGGGGGCCTACGTGACCCTCGCCTGCTGGCTCGCAGCGTTCGTCGCGATCGCGTTGGCCGTGTTCCGCGCGCGCGACATCGCGTAGCCGTTCTCAACCCGGTGCGAACTCGGGCGACGGGGGAGCGACCGGCGCGGCCGGCGGCGCGGGTCGCGCGGTGCTCGGGCGCGGACCGGCGTCAGGCCGTGGCGCGCGGGGCCGCCGCGCGCGCGGATCGCGCTGCCGGGCAGGCTGCGAGCGCGAGCGTTGACGGGGGGCGCGTCGGGGCTCGAGCCCGATCGCGCTCGGCGGCGCGGGAGCGGGCACTGCGGGCACTGCGGGAGCGGGCGGCGCGGGCGGCAGCCCCGGGTCGCCCGGGGCGAGCGCGGACCACGTGAGCAGCGCGCCGACGCCCGCCAGCGCCAGGAGCGCGAGGCCCACGTTGCCCCATCGCACCCGGCCCCGGCCAACAGTCGCGGCGCGTTGATCTACCTGCCACATGCGAACTCAGAGGCCCCGACGGCCAGCGATTCACCCCCCGTTGCTCGACTTTCGCGATCTGCGCCGGCCAGGCGGTTCTGGGCCACGTTACGCCCGAGGGGTGGGCGTAGATCGCCCCAGTTCGCCGACGGGTGCTCAGGCGCGGCGATCACGAAAGCCGAGCCCGTTGGGGAGCGTCAAAAAATTAGTCCGTGGAGCTGGCGAGTGCCCTTGGTATGGTTCCGCGCCGATCAGAAGCCCATGACGCCGACCTACGACCTCACCCTGCTGCTCGACTCGGGCGCCCCGCCAGAGGGCCGTGCCGCGATCCTCGCGGCCGTGGAGTCCGCGATCGGAGACGCCGGAACGCTGATCGGCAAGCACGACTGGGGGTTACGCCAGCTCGCGTACGAGATCGACCACCGCGGCGACGCCGAGTATCACCTGATCCAGTTCAGCGGGCCGCCGGAGCTGATCCAATCGCTCGACCACACGCTGCGGATCACCGACGGCGTGGTCCGCTTCCGGATCATCAAGCTGCGCCCCGGGATGCCGCCGCCGCCCGAGCTGCGCCCGCGCCACCACGAGCCGGCCGGCGAAGCCGCCGGCGCCGAGGAGGACCGCGACGAGCGACCTGCGGCGCCGAGCGCGCCCGCGCCGCAAGCGGCGCCAGCGCCAGCGCCAGCGGTATCAGTCGATACAGGCTGAGGACGCACTGCTACGGCATTGCGCACGGTGCGCGAGAACTGTGCGTCGTCGAGCCCGATCCGACGGAGCCGCCGCGTAGACTCGCAGGCGAGCCCTGAGAGGCTCGACCGTTCGCCCCCGAAAGGAGCCCCGTGGCAGCCACCAACATCAACCGCGTCGTCATGACCGGCAACCTCACGCGCGACCCTGAGCTGCGCTCAACTCCCGGCGGTACGCCGGTGTGCAGCCTGCGAGTCGCCTGCAACACCCGTCGTAAAGGCGCCGCCGGCGAGTGGGAGGACAAGCCCAACTACTTCGACGTCACCGTGTGGGGCGCGCAGGGTGAGAACTGCGCCCGGTTCCTGACCAAAGGCCGCCCGCTCGCGATCGACGGTCGGCTCGAATGGCGCGAGTGGGAGGCCCAGGACGGCTCCAAGCGGCAAGCAGTCGATATCATCGCGGACTCCGTGCAGTTCCTGGGCAGTCGCGAGGAGCCGGCCAACGGCGGCGGATTCACGCCTCGTGCCGATGTCCCGATCGACGACCGGGATCTAGCGGCAGCACCCGCGTCGATGGGCGCGACCGGCAGCGACGACATTCCCTTCTAAGCGAGGAAGAGACACCGAGGATGCCCAAGCAGCGTGAACGGCCCCGCAAGCGGGAAGGCAAACGGGGTGGGCCGGGCAGCGGTCGCCGCAAGCCCTGCCACCACTGCCGTGACAAGATCGACCTCGTCGACTACCGGGACATAGGCATGTTGCGCAAGTTCGTCTCCGAAAAGGGCAAGATCCGCTCGCGGCGCATCAGCGGAGCGTGCCGCCGGCATCAGAAGCAGATCGCGACCGCGGTCAAGCGCGCCCGCGAACTGGCGCTGCTGCC
>Ga0247727_10010946_pt1 | contig 15949 bp, 13 predicted proteins | sample WisWelCaveWW1625_FD_202498 | JGI IMG/M metagenome (GOLD analysis project Ga0247727, IMG submission 202498) | Biofilm microbial communities from Wishing Well Cave, Virginia, United States - WW16-25 | ecosystem: Environmental > Aquatic > Deep subsurface > Groundwater > Cave microbial mat | place...
CCTCCTTCCAGGATTCTTCCTCTTCCCCTCAAGGCTCTTCTCTTCTTCTTCCTCCTTAAGGGCTCATTTCACGTGAGACCGCCAGTCTAACTTCCCCGGTGTGCCACTTCAGCCGAAACACTACAGCTGATGTGTCTACCGCGCTAAACGCCAAGGAATCGCCGCTCAAACTTCCCGAATGGTGGAATCCAGACAATCCGCTGCCGATCGTAGAGTCGAATTGCGTTCGCTGCCATCTCACCGCCGGGCGTGAACTGACCGTGCCGGTGCGCGACTTCGCGCGAAGCGTGCATGACCGAGCGAAGATGTCGTGCAACGATTGCCACGGCGGGAACACCGAGGACGACACGAAGGCGCACGAGCACGAGTTTGATTTTATCGGTACCAAGTTGAGCGCCCATGTCGCCGCGTGTGCCGATTGCCACGCCGACGAGGCCGCGGCGTTGCGCAAGGGGCCGCACTTCTGGGACCTGTCGAAGCGAATCAATCGCGATTACCCCGTCTGCATCGACTGCCACGGCAACCACGACGTGGGCAAGCCGCCCACTGAATTTTCGTTGATGAACGTCTGCACTGACTGCCACAAGAACTTTGACGAGGTCATGCCTGAGACCGCGGCGGTCGTCGCCGAGAACGACCGATTGTGGAAAACACTCAGAGAAGTTCACGCGAAACGCAAAGCCGCTACGGAACCGACCCCGCCCGAGTTCCGTCGCGAGTTGGCGGCGGTCCGGCGCGGCACCGGCCGATTCGTCCATCCGGCCGGCCCGATTTCGAAACAGCAGGCCGAATCGCTGAACGGCCGCGCGCTGCGGCTGCGCGAACGGCTTGAAGTCTGGCTCAAGGACCGCGAGTAGTCTCTTCAGGCCGTGCTTTTTTGCATGACGCATGGTACGCTCTGAACACGTTGCCCCGTCATTCCATTGCCGGAAAGGCCGCGATCATGCCCGATCATTCGCTGAAGTGGAGACGCCGGGATTTTCTCAAAACCGTCGGCGCGGCAGTCGGAGCCGGACTTTGTCCGTACGCGCACGCGGCGATCGAACTCGAACGGCTCGGCTTGCCGATCGTGTCCGGCCCGGTCGACGTCGGCATCGCTCGCGGGTCGAGCATGGAGGACGCCGTGCGCCACGCCGTGCGGCTCGCCGGCGGGATGGATTTCATCCAAGAAGGCCAAACGGTCCTCATCAAGCCGAACGTGTGTGGTGCGGTCAAGAGTCCCGCCACGACAAGCCCGGAATCGCTGTACGCCACGATCAAACTCGTCGCCGAGCGCGGCCCGCGGCGGATCATTGTCGCCGATCGCTCGTTCTCGGCGCAGTTCAGCGTGAAGTCGCCGAAGACCATCGATGTGATGAAGCAGGTCGGGCACCTGGACGCCGTGAATCAAGCGATCAGTGACGCGAAGGCTCCGGTCGTCGCGGTCGGATTGGAAGACGCCGCTGCCGAGTTCGAGCGACTCGGCCTCGCGCCCGGCATGGAACACTGGCGAAAGATCAAACCCGCCGCGGCGACGCACTGGCCCGAAGGATTCGACTTGGCGGAGTTGCTGTTCCGCGTCGATCACGTGATCAACCTGCCGGTCATCAAGACGCATTTTCAGGCGTGGTTCACGATGTCGATGAAGTCGTTCGTCGGCATGAGCCACCACGACTCGCGCAAGGAATTTCATTCGACGTGGAAGGGCGAAGGGAGCTTGTTCGATCAGAAACGAACGTCGAGCCGGCGGCGCGGCATTAAGAAGGATCCGGACGAGGAAGTGAAGGAAATCGCCCCATTCGTCAATCGCATCGCGGAACTCAATCTCGGCATTACGCCATCGCTCAATATTCTCGACGGCACGGAATCGTTCGTCTTCGGCGGCCCGTCGCACGGCGACACGGCGGCCGGCAAGGTCATCGTCGCCAGCCGCGACCGCATCGCCGCCGACGCGACCGGGGTCGCCGTCCTCAAGTGGCTCGGCACCGAAGAGCGACTTCAAAACCGCTCCGTGTGGGACAACCCGTTTATCAAACATGGCATCAAGATCGGGCTGGGCATCGACTCGGCCGAGAAGCTGAATCTGAAACACGAGGGGCTGGACAGCGAGATCGACAAGATTCGGCAGATGCTCGCGTGACCGCGGCCTGCCTACCGGAAATGAGACCAAGGAGCCATCATGGCCAATTTGCTGATCGCGATTGCGTTCGTCTTTGCTGATGCGGGCATTCGCGAAGATGTCCCGACAACGACCGCCATCGGCACGACGGTGCCGAGCTTCGCGCTCAAGGACATTCACCGCCGCAACGTGTCGGTCGATCAGTTCAAGGACAAGACGGCGCTTGTCGTCGTGTTCGTCGGCACGGAATGTCCGCTGGCGAATTTGTACATGCCGACGCTGGTCGAAATGCACACGAAGTACGCCGACCGGGGCGTTCAGTTCATCGCGATCAACTCGAACGCGATGGACACGTTTGTCGAGGTGTCGGCCCACGCGCAGGAGCGCGACGTGCCGTTTCCGGTGCTGAAGGATTTCGACCACAGCGTGGCGGACGCGTTCGGAGCGAAGCGGACGCCCGAGGCATTTCTGCTCGACGCCGACCGCGTGATTCGATACCGCGGCCGGATCGACGACCAGTACGGCATCGGCTACCAGCGGGCCGAACCGACGACGCGTGAACTGCCCGACGCGATCGACGCACTGCTCGCCGGCAAGCCGATCGCGAAGCCGGAGACGGAAGCGCCCGGCTGCATCATCGCTCGCGTGACGAAGCCGCGCATGAATGACGCCGTCACGTTCGCCAAGGACGTGTCGCGCGTGATCCAGAAACGCTGCCAGGAATGTCACCGGCCCGGCGAGATCGGTCCCATGTCGCTCGTCGGCTACGACGACGCGAAGCAGTGGGCCGAGACGATCCACGAAGTCGTGCTCGAGCAGCGCATGCCGCCGTGGCACCCGGATCCGCGATTCGGGAAATTCTCGAACGAGCGCCGGCTGACCCCGCGCGAGCGGGACCTGCTGTTGGCGTGGGTCGAGCAGGGCTGCCCGCGCGGCGACGACGCGGACTTGCCGCCCCCGCGCGAGTTCGTGAAGGGCTGGTCGATCGGCAAGCCCGACGTGATCTTCGAGATGCCGGACGAATTCGCCGTGCCGGCGACGGGCGTTGTGTCGTACAAACGCTTCGTGGTCGATCCCGGCTTCACGGAAGACAAGTGGGTGCAGGCGGCGGAGACGCGGCCGGGCAATCGCGCGGTCGTGCATCACATCATCGTCTACATCAAGCCGCCCGGCCGCGAGCGGCTCTATGACCTCGACGGCACGGCCTCGACCTTGGTCGGCTGGGCGCCGGGCGACATGCCGGTCCAATATCGCCCGGGCACGGCGAAGAAGATTCCCGCCGGCTCGAAGTTCATCTTCGAGGTTCACTACACGCCCAACGGCACGGCGCAATCGGACCGCTCGACAGTCGGCATCACGTTCGCCAAAGAGCCGCCGCAGAACGTCACCGAGACGAACATCCTGGCCAACATGCTGTTTCGCATTCCGCCCGGCGCGGCCCGGCACACCGGCCGGATCACGTACACATTCAAGGACGACGCCCGCGTGCTCGGCTTCATGCCGCACATGCACCTGCGCGGCCTCGCCGCCCGCTACGAACTCACGCACCCCGACGGCCGCACCGAGACGCTCCTCTCCGTGCCCGACTACGACTTCAACTGGCAGAGCGTCTACCGATTCGCCGAACCGCTGCACGTCACAAAGGGATCGAAGCTCACGTGGTTCGCCACGTGGGACAACTCGCCGGGCAACCCGCGCAATCCCGACGCGAGCAAGGAAATCCGCTGGGGCGAGCAGACCTGGGACGAAATGATGAACGGCTGGATGGACGTGGTGTGGGATCGGCCGCGCGAGACGACCGACGCGGCCAGTCTCAAGCGCGGTTCCGATTGATCATCACTTCGCCCGCTTCGTCGCGTGAGAAAGTAGGGTGGTTGCTTGCAACCACAAGCAATTCGTCCTTACAAAACGTGGTTGCAAGCAACCACCCTACTTTTCTGCGCACGGTGAATCGGCACTGCGGTAGTTGTTAATCGGCACTGCCGATTTCCACATTCGGCACCGCCAAATAACATAATCGGCACCGCCAAATCCAAGAATCGGCACTGCCGATTATCAAAGTCGGCACTGTCGATTCTCGGCCGGAGCACTGTCCACCCCGAAGAACTCGGAGCACGCGCGGAGAGTATCCGTGCCGATGAGCGAACGCAAGGGACGGCAGCAATCTTGGGAAGTAGTCCGTCTTGCCGGTCAATCGGCTGGGGGCGATTTTGCCGCTTGCTGGGCGGCGAAATCGAACCCGACTAGGTCGCCCGCGAATGTGCAGGCGGCGCGAGAGATGCGGTCGGCGAGCCGCCGCAATTGCTCGGCGGGCCAGGCGCCCAGGTGCGGGAAATGGTCGCGTGCGATTCGCCCGAGCGCCTTGTCCACGTCGTCGTAAATGCGGCGCTGTAACGCATCCTCATCGAGCGCGGCCTCCATAAGAGGCTCAAGTTCCCGCAGCAGTTCTTCAGGATCGCTTGCCATGTCAATCCCCTTTGTTGTTATCGACTGGCCCCCGCCGGCTCCGGCGCGGCGGTGAGTTGGACTGGCTCGCGCTGGCGCTCGCTCTCCGCCATCTTGCGGATGTCGTCGGTGATGCGCATGGAGCAGAACTTCGGGCCGCACATGGAGCAGAACGGGGCGGACTTGAAGACGTCTTGCGGCAGCGTTTCGTCGTGCATCGCTCGCGCGGTGTCGGGGTCGAGCGACAGGGCGAATTGGCGGTTCCAGTCGAAGTCGAAGCGAGCCTTGGAGAGTGCGTCGTCGCGGTCGCGAGCGCCGGGACGATGGCGGGCGAGGTCCGCGGCGTGCGCGGCAATCTTGTAGGCGATCACCCCGGCCTTCACGTCGTCCGGACCGGGCAGGCCGAGGTGCTCTTTCGGCGTGACGTAGCAGAGCATCGACGCGCCGTGCCAGCCGGCCAAGGCCGCGCCGATCGCCGACGTGATGTGGTCGTAGCCCGGCGCGATGTCGGTGACGAGCGGGCCGAGCACGTAGAACGGAGCCTCGTTGCACAGTTCGGCCTCCTTCTTCATGTTCATCTCGATCTGGTCCATCGGGATGTGGCCGGGTCCTTCCACCATCACCTGGCAGCCCATGTCTTGGGCCTTCTTGGTCAGCTCGCCGATCGTCTTCAGTTCGGCGAACTGAGCGGCGTCCGATGCGTCGGCGATCGAGCCGGGCCGCAGGCCGTCGCCGAGACTCCACGACACGTCGTACTCGCGCATGATCTCGCAGAACGCGCCGAAGTGTGTGTAGATGAAGTTCTGCTCTTTGTGCGCGAGCGACCACTTGGCCATCAGCGCCCCGCCGCGGCTCACGATGCCCGTCACGCGGTTCATCGTGAGCGGCAGGTATTCCATCAGCACGCCGGCGTGCAGCGTGAAGTAGTCCACGCCCTGCCGCGCCTGGTGCTCGCACATGTCGAGCATCATCTGCGGCGTCATGTCTTCGACGCTTTTGATCGACTGAATCACCTGATAGATCGGCACGGTGCCGATCGGCACGGGCGAGGCGTCGATGATCGCCTGGCGAATCGCGTCGATGTTGCCGCCGGTCGACAGGTCCATCACCGTGTCGGCGCCGAATTTCACCGACAGCCGCAACTTCTCAAGCTCGCCGTCGATCTCGGACGTGACCGCCGAGTTGCCGATGTTCGCGTTGATCTTGCAGCGGGCGGCGATGCCGATCGCCATCGGCTCAAGGCCCTTCTTCAGGTGCACCTTGTTGGCCGGAATGATCATTCGGCCGCGGGCGACCTCGCTGCGCACCAGTTCCGGGGCGAGGTTCTCCTTCTGAGCGACGCATTGCATTTCGCGCGAGATAATGCCCTGGCGGGCCAGTTCGAGTTGGGTCATGAGAAACTCCCTGAGAGGTCCGGTCAGCGGGAATCGCAATAGACGTCGCGCCGCGCACGGCACGTCGTTCAACTCCTCCGTCGCGATATCGTAGTCGGGCAGGGCGGGTTGTCAACGGAACCAAAGCGGCGTGACTTGCTCGCGATCCGCCGAAGAAAGCGACTCCGCGAAGATTCGATGTTTGCCACCGCCAAAATTCCGCGGTAACCTGGGATGCCGTCGTACGACGGTTCGCCGGGTCGAGCACGGGGCTGGCGCCCGAGTTCGCCGCCGCGTCGCACTTTAGATGAAGAGAACGAAAATGAACCGAAACGTCAGCGGATGGCGACTCACACGGCTTGATCTCACGGGCAAGCTCATGCTGCCGATCGTACTCGGAAGTCTGGCGATGGGTGTCGTTTCAACGATTGTGCTCTACCAAACAAAGCAGTCGAATACGTTTGCCGCCGGGTTGCGTGCCGCGCAGTCGATGGGCAGCCAGATCACGACGCTTCGGACGTTCTACACAAAGGAGGTCGTGAGCCGCGCCAGTAAAGCGGGCATGAACATCAGCTACGATTTCCACACCAGCGACAACACGCTGCCGTTGCCCGCCACGATGGTGCGCGCGTTGGGCGAACAGATCGCGCAGGAATATCCCGGCACGTCGGTGCGCCTCTACAGCCGCCATCCGTTTCCGCACCGCAAGGCAACGGAGCGATATGACCGGTTCGAGTTGGACGCGCTCGCCTCGCTGGAACGCGATCCGAAGGCGCCCGTGAGCCGAATGGAGCGCGTCAATGATCGGCTGTCGATTCGCTTCGCGACCGCCGACCTGATGCGCGAGTCGTGCGTCGTGTGCCACAACTCGCATGCTGAAAGTCCGAAGACCGACTGGAAAGTCGGCGACGTGCGCGGCGTCGTCGAAGTGATCGTGCCGGTGGACGAGATCGAGAAGCGGATGACGACGAGCATGTTGCAAGTCGGCGGCACGATCATGGGAGTCCTCGTCCTGTTGCTGGTTTCGAGCTATTTGCTCACGCGGCGTCTCGTGATCGGCCCGGTCGCGGCGGTGACGATGATGTCGGAGCGCATGGCGGCGGGCAATCTGCGGCCGGCTGGACGCGTGTCACGTTCCGGCGACGAGGTCGGTCGCATGTCTCGATCGCTCGATCAGGCCGTCCAATTCATGGCCAAGGCGATTGGCGCGATCGCTCACAATTCGGAGACGCTGGCGGTGTCGTCGAAGGCACTCGCGAGCGTCAGTCGCGAGATGGGTAGCAACGCCGAGACCGCCTCCACGCAGGCCAACAGCGCCTCGGCGGCGAGCGAGCAGGTCAGATCGAACCTGCAAGTGGTTACCGCCGCCGTCGAGGGAATGAACGAAAGCATTCAGCACATCGCCAAGAACGCGAGCGAGGCGGACCGGGTCGTCAACAACGGCGTCCGCGCCGTCGAACGCACTACGATCAAGGTCGCGAAACTCGGCCAGAGCAGCCAGGAGATCGGCAACGTCGTCAAGCTGATCACGACGATTGCGGAGCAGACGAATCTGCTGGCGCTCAACGCGACGATCGAATCCGCGCGGGCCGGCGAGGCGGGTAAGGGATTCGCCGTCGTCGCCAACGAAGTCAAGGAACTGGCCAAGGAAACCGCCCGTGCCACCGGCGAGATCACGCAGAAAATCGCCACGATCCAATCCGACACGCGCGACGCCATCGAAGCCACGCGCGATCTCAGTTCGATCATCACGCAGATTGACCACATTTCCAATACGATCGCGGCCGCGGTTCAGGAACAGACTTCGACGGCGAACGAGATTCTGCGAAATGTCTCGGACGCGGCGCGGTCCGGCGCGGCGATCGCCCTGAGTATCACGACGGTCGCCGACACGGCGCTCAGCACGTCCACCGGCGCTGCCACCACGCAAGCCGCGGCCGCCGAACTCGCCCGCATGGCCGGAGAATTGCAACAACTCGTCAAGCGGTTTGAGTGCGACGACTGAGCGGCCTCAGTATTCGTGCCGCGAACTGCCGCCCAAGCCCGCGTCGGTCTTTTCAACTTGCCGCACGCGCCGATCTCGAACTTCCTCGGTGAGGCGTGCCACGGCCTCGTCGAGCGGCAGGGCGCCGAGGTCGCCGGCGACGCGTTCGCGCAGGGCGACGGTGCCGGCAGCGGCCTCCTTCTCGCCAACCACGAGCATGTAGGGAATCTTTTCGAGCTGCGCTTCGCGGATCTTGTGGCCAATCTTTTCGGGGCGCAGGTCGGCCTCGGCGCGAAAACCGGCCGACTGCAGCCGCGCGAGAACACTGCGGGCGTACGTTTCGGTCTTGTCGCTGATCGGCAGCACGCGAACCTGCACCGGCGCGAGCCACAGCGGAAACGCACCGGCGAAATGCTCGATCAGGATGCCGATGAACCGTTCCATCGAACCGAGCGGCGCGCGGTGAATCATCACCGGCCGGTGCGCGCGGTTGTCGGTGCCGGTGAATTCGAGTTGGAACCGTTCGGGCAAGTTGTAATCGAGTTGCACGGTGCCGAGCTGCCACTCGCGGCCGATGCAATCGCGCACGACGAAATCCGCCTTCGGCCCGTAAAACGCAGCCTCGCCGCGCTCGACCTCCAGGCTCGGCAAGTTCATCGACTCGGCGACGGCCCAAATTGCCCGCTCGGCCTTCTCCCAGCTCTCCGCCGCACCGACGTACTTGTTGGTCGTCGCGTCGCGGAAGCCGAGCCGCACGCGATAATCGGTCAGCGCCATCGTCTGCAATATGAATTGCGTCATCTCGATGCACGCGCGAAACTCGTCGCCGACTTGATCCTCTGTGCAGAACAGGTGCGCGTCATCCTGCGTGAATCCACGGACGCGCGTCATGCCCGAAAGCTCGCCAGTTTGCTCGAAGCGGTACACGGTCCCGAACTCGGCAAGCCGCACCGGCAGGTCGCGATAACTATGCGGCGTCGCCTTGTAGATTTGAATGTGGTGCGGGCAGTTCATCGGCTTGAGCAAGTAGCCTTCCTGTTCGAGCAGCCACTTTCGCGCCGATTCGAGTCGTTCGATCTGCGTCGCGCCGGGCAATTCCACGTTCATCGATTCCGCGAGTTCGAGCAACTGACCGAGAAACGCGTCGGTCCGGTCGGCGGCCGCCGCCGGCGCGGACTCGGTGGGTGAAACCACGGCGCTCGAAATCACGTGATCGACTAAGCCGGCAAGCGGGTGCAGAAACAGCGGCGGATACTGCGCGTCGCGGTAGTACGGAAAATGACCGCTCGTGCGATACATCTCCAGCCGGCCGATGTTCGGCGTGTAGACCGGTTGATAGCCGCGCTTGAGCAACTCCTCGCGAATGAACGATTCAAGGATGCCACGCACCGTCGCGCCCTTCGGCATCCACAAGATTAGCCCCGGCCCGACGTCGTCCGAAATCGTGAACAGCTTCAGTTGCTTACCGAGCATTCGGTGGTCGCGGCGCTTCGCCTCTTCGATGCGGTGCAGGTACTCGTCGAGATCCTTCTGGCTGAAGAACGCGGTGCCGTAAAGTCGCTGAAGCTGTCGCCGCGACGCGTCGTTCTTCCAGTACGCGCCCGCGACAGACACCAGTTTGAACGCAGCGATCTTGCTCGCGTCCGGGATGTGCGGTCCGCGGCACAGGTCCACGAACTCGCCCTGTCGGTAAAAGCTGAGCGTGGGAAACTTGCTCAGTTCACCGTCGATGTGCTCGACCTTGTAGCCCTGCTCGAGCTGCCGGCAAAACTCGCGCGCTTCGGCCGTCGGCAACTCGAACCGCTCGAACGGTTCCTTCGCCTCGACGAGCCGCTTCATCTCCTGCTCGATCTTGGGAAAATCCTCTTCGCGGATCGGCGTCGGCGAGTCGATGTCGTAGTAGAAACCATTTTCGATCGTTGGCCCGAACGCCAGCTTGACGCCGGGGAATACCCGCATCACCGCGCGGGCCATCACGTGCGCACACGAATGCCGCATCACGTCCAGCGCCAGCGAATCGCGCGTGGTCAGAATTGCCAGTTCCACCGGAGTTCCCGGCGCGTCAGGGTCGTGGAACGGCAACTCGCGGTCGAGGTCCACGACGACACCGTTCACCTTCGCGGCCACGGCGTCCTTTGCTAGACGCGGACCGATCGCCGCGGCAACATCGCGCGGCCGCGCACCGGACGCAAACTCCTTCAGCGAACCGTCTGGAAGCTTCACTTGTATCATGCGGCCGAGTATAGACGGCTCGCGGAACGCGTCAACATTTCCGCGGATCTGCGTCAATCCTACCGAGCAGCCGGCCGGCTACCTTGAACTTGACGCTGCTTGACGCGCCCATTAAGGTTGCCGCTGCACATTGATATGTGGGGCGGTTAGCTCAGTTGGCTAGAGCACGTGCTCGACACGCACGGGGTCACAGGTTCAAATCCTGTACCGCCCATTTGGAAGGATGGCAGGTTTTCAGGTCGTGCCGAAACGTGATGCAATTCTTGATCGTTTTCACTTCGCTGCATTCAAGCCTATCCGGTCTTACTCGCCGCGTTGATGTACGCGTGCACGTGCGGTGAGCCGCGGAAGTGGCACACGAAGCTCGGGCCTTCGACGCGCCAGATGTCCCACACTTCGTCGTCGCCGACGTCGCCTTCGCTGTAGAAGGCCATGTGCATCTTGTCGATGCCGCCGCCGGCGGTCAGGCAGCCGAGGGCTTCCTTGACGTCGTCTTCGCGGTACGGGGCCAGCAGCACTTTCATCACGCTGTGCATGAGCACTTTTTGGTCGGCGGACAGGTCCGCAACGGCGATGCCCGGAAACTTGCCACCGGCGCCGCGAATCTCGACCGCGCTCTCCGACGGGGCGCGGGTGACCAGGGCCTTCTCGCGCTGCTTGCCGTCGAGCGACTTGAAGACCTCGTTCGCCTTGAGCGTTTGGTAGTAGAACACGTTGCCCGGCAGGCCCGGTTTGCTGTCGCCGGCGCCGTGTCCGTAGACGATCGGGCCGCCGAACGCCGTGCCGTCCTCGAAATTGCCGTCGCACCGAATCGTCAGGTGCCGGCCGGTCATGACCCACTCGAACTGCTTGGTGCCCGGCTCGCCGAAGATCGCGACGTGGTACTTGCCGAAGTCGCCATAGTCTTCCGTCATCTGCTTGATGAACCGTTCGTACCCGTCGCCCGACGTGACGCCACGGAAGATTTCGCGAATCGTTTCTTGCTGCTCCTTCGAGAAGAACTCGGCGACGCTCGGCTTGGTGATCGCCCAGTTCGCGCCGTACTTCTGCCGCAGCTCGTGCGTCCACGGGAAGCAGATTTCCTTTTTCTGTTCGTCCTTCAAGCTCTCGTACAGGCGCTTCACGGCCGATTCGGGAGACGTCTTCGGCGTGTCCAGTGCCGCGGCCGATTCGCGCGGCGTGGCGAACACCGGGAAGGCGCTGGCCGCCGCCGCGGCGAGGCCGGCCTCCTTCAAGAAGTCGCGTCGAGTCAGTTCGCCCGCTTCCGCTTCGCATTCGGGGCAATGAACTTTGCGTGGTTCGGTCATGCTCGAATCCTCCAAAAAGTGGCCGGCCCGGAAGGTAACACTCGCAAGAGCATAAAACCGCGACGCGGCCGGGTCAATGACCGCTTGCACCGAGTCGCGACTGTGTCGAGCACTTCGCGAGCCGCCTGCGCACTTCCTCGCGCGGCGGGCATCGACTATCTTGCGCTAGAGTTGATGGTTGAGCGTTGTTGGTTGAGCGTCAGAGAAACGCCGCGGTGCCACTTAAGCATGAATTCGCACTCGCCGATCCACACCGAAGCCGAGTCGCGCAGTCCGGAGCGTCACCCGGTCGAAGCTGCTTCGTGCACTCAACCCTCAACCCTAAACCCTCAACTTCTACTCAACCCGCAACCCTTCCTGCCCGGCACCGAAATCGAAATCATCAGCTCCGCAATCCCGCGCGGCGGTTTCAGGTCCGTGCTGTTCGACTTCGACGGCACGCTTTCGCTGATTCGCGAGGGCTGGCCGGACGTGATGATCCCGATGATGGTGCGCGAACTAAAGAGGACGGGCACCGACGAGTCCGAGCCGTCGCTGTTTCAGGCGGTCGAAGATTTCGTGATGCGGCTGAATGGCCGGCAGACGATTTACCAGATGATCCAACTCGCCGACGAGGTGCGCCGGCGCGGCGGCACGCCGCGCGAGCCGCTGGAATACAAGAATGAATACCACGACTTGCTTTGGCAGCGGATCAAGGGCCGCGTCGATGGCCTGCAATCGGGCGAGATTCGTCCGGAAGACATCTCCGTGCCCGGCACGCACGAGTTGCTGGCCACGCTGCGCGACCGCGGGCTGACGCTGTACCTTGCCAGTGGCACCGACCTGAAGTACGTTCGTATCGAAGCGGTGGCCATCGGCGTCGCCGAGTTCTTCGGCCCGCACATTTACGGAGCGCTCGACGACTACCAGAACTTTTCCAAGAAACTGATCATCGACAAGATCATCCACGACAACAACCTGCGCGGCGAGGAACTGCTCGCGTTCGGCGACGGTTTCGTGGAGATCAATAAAGTGAAACACGTGGGCGGCGTCGCGATCGGCGTCGCCAGCGACGAAGTACGCCGTGCCGGCGTCAATCAGTGGAAACGCAATCGCCTGATCGAGGCCGGCGCGGACGTAATCGTGCCGGAATACCTCCAACAGGACTCACTGCTGCGATACTTATTTGCGCCAATCGGCGACTGAATCGTGTCGCCGGCCTTCCGGGGTTCGCGACGAGGAGTCACGAATGCGTGATTTGGGGCTGGGGCCATACGAATTGATGATCATCGGCTTCGTCGCGTTGCACCTCTTTGGAAGGTGGATTCCGGAAGTTCTGAGAAATCTCGGTCGCGGTGTTGGGGAATTCACCAGCGGTTTCAGTAGGTTCGACCCGCATAATACGTCTCGACGAAATCGGCTGTTCCGCATGCTGGGAGAGCACGAACGACGCGCCTCAGAACTGCGATTCCTCAATTTCGTGGTATTCGTTCTTGCAGCGTCGCTCCTCGTCGCTGGCATTGTTGCTTGCGTGTACCGCTAACCGCTTTGTCGGTGTGTGATAATGTCGTTTCCAGCCTTTGATCGATCTCGCTTGAAGACCAAGCCGCTCGGCGAGCGGGCGCACGATCTTGACCTGTCGTCAATCCTGACGCTTGATAGCGGGCCGCCGCGTTTCGAACACACGGCGATCCGCATGATCGCGACTCGAATGGCTACGGCCTACGGAACACGCAACGCAAAAGCCGGCACCGATCACCGATCACCGATCACCGTTCACCCTCCGCCGTCCACCATCCTCATGATGGGCGCCCACGTGATCCGCGCCGGCGTGTCGCGGTTCATCATCGACTTGATGGAACGCGGCCTCATCACGCATGTGGCGATGAACGGCGCCGGACCTATTCACGATTGGGAGTTCGCCCAGATTGGCGCGACGACGGAGAGCGTCGCACGTTACATCCAGACCGGCGAATTTGGCCTGTGGCGCGAGACCGGCCGGATGAACGACGCGATCGCAACCGGCGCGCGCGACGGGCTGGGAATGGGCGAGGCACTCGGGCGCGAGATCGTCGAAGTGCGGCCGCACGATTTCCCGCACGCGGACGTGAGTATTCTCGCTGCCGGCTACCGCCTTCGCGTGCCGGTGACGGTTCACGTCGGCATTGGCTACGACATCATTCACGAGCATCCGAACGCCGACGGCGCGGTACTGGGTGCGACGAGCTACCAGGATTTTCTCATCTTCACGGAATCCGTGTCGCGGCTCGAAGGCGGCGTGATGCTTTCGTTCGGTTCCGCCGTGATGAGCCCGGAAGTCTACTTGAAGGCACTGGCGATGGCCCGCAACGTGGCTCACCAGGAGGGCCGCCGCATCGCCAATTTCACGACCGCCGTGTTCGATCTCGTGCCGCTGCCGGACGAGACGCGGCACGAAGCGGCAAAAACCAATCCGCAGTATTATTTTCGGCCGTGGAAAACAATCCTCGCCCGCACAGTCGCCGACGGCGGCGAGAGCTTCTACGTTCAGGGTGATCACCGAGAGACGATGCCGGCATTGTACCACGCTGTGAAAGAGTTGAACGGTTGAACCGTTGAACTGAATGGCCCGTTCAACAGTTCAACAGTTCAACAGTTCAACAGTTCAACGGTTCAACCGTTCAACCGTTCAACACTCTCAACGCGAGAACGCCGGTGCTTAACGACGTCCGAATTCAACAGACAGTTGACCAACTGCCGCGGCTCACGATTGCCGTCGTGGGCGATTTCTTTCTCGACAAATACCTCGATCTCGACGCGCGCCTGACGGAAAAGTCGGTTGAGACCGGACTGGACGCGTATCAAGTCACGCGCGTGCGGACGAGTCCCGGCGCGGGCGGGACGGTCGCGAACAATCTGGCGGCGCTCGGCGTGGGTCGAATCGTCGCTCTGACGGTGATCGGCGAAGACGGCGAGGGATTCGAGCTTAAGCGAGCATTGGTTGCGCGCGGCGTTGACGTGACGCACGTCATCGAAGCTGCCGGCCGATGCACGCCGACGTACACGAAGCCGATGCTCGGCGATGGCTGCGGCCCGGCGCGGGAGCTCAATCGGCTCGACATCAAGAATCGCACGCCGACTCCCGCGACGCTCGTCGGGGAAATGACGCGGAGGCTCGATCAGGTCGTTGCCGATTCGGACGCGGTGATCGTGGCCGACCAAGTCAGCGAACCGGACTGCGGCGTCGTGACGCTGGCCGTGCGCGAGCGGCTCGCGGAACTGGCGGAGCGGCACGCGAAAAAGCCAATCGTCGCGGATAGTCGCGAACGAATCGGCCTGTTTCGCAAAATGATCACGAAGCCGAATCAGTCGGAGTGTCTTGGGGCTGTGGCCGCGCGATCAGACGCAACGGACCGAGCCGCAGTCGAGGCTGCGGCGCAGGAACTCGCACGCCGAACCGGGCGGCCGGTCTATTGCACGCTCGGACGCGACGGAATTCTGTTCACCACGGGGCAGGCCTCGATTCGCGTGCCGGCGTTTCCCGTGACCGGCCCGATCGACGTCGTCGGTGCCGGCGACAGCACGACGGCGGGAATTGTTTGCGGTCTCTGCACCGGCCTTGATCCGATCGACGCCGCGACGCTTGGCAACTTGATCGCCTCGATCACGATTCGGCAACTCGGTACGACCGGCACGGCATCGCCGGAACAAATCCTGTCGCGCTGGCGCGAGCGGTCGCGCGATTGATCGCGCGGTTCAGCAAGCCGCCAATCAGATCAACCGTGACGAAGATGGTGAGATTTGAAGGAGGTTGAAAAACGGCAGGCATCGTGGTCAGAGCACGGTCGCATCCCCGTGCCGGCACCGGGCGGAACCGCCGCCCGGCGCCATGGTCGGTTCACGTTGTTCACACGCGGACACCGTCCCAAAGCGTGCGGGCAGGCTGGAATCGGCTGCCGGAAAAACTCGCCGGACGCACATCGCGCGCGACGGGCTTTGGACCGTGCGTCGCGGAATTCGCCGCGACGGTCGGCCGCGCGCGGGCGAAGTCCAGCAACTCCTGGCGAAACACCGGCACGCCGGCCGGCGCCTCAATGCCGATCCGCGCCTTGTTCCGCTCCACCTTCAACAACGTGACAACGACTGATTCACCGATCCGAATCTGCTGACCGATTCTGCGAGACAGGACAAGCATGGCTTCCCTCCTTGGTGCTGCCGCCAACTGGTTCTGCACTCGGCGAGGTGCCTGGGCGAGCACCCGTCGTTCCGAAACGCCGAACATCCCTTTCCGTTGGGATGCGAGAAGGTGTACACAATTACACAATGCGGTCCGACGAGTCTAGTGCAAGAAATGCCCTGAAATCAGGCATTTTATGAGATTCTTCTGGCGTTGCTGACCCTGTCCAGTCGCAGCGGGTCCGTCGCGTCGCAGCAAGAGGACCGGCGCCGCGGCTACTTCAGTTCCTTGATCCGAAAATTGCGGAAGTCGATGTGGTGCCCCTCGGCCTGAATGCCAAAATATCCACGGGCTGGTTTCAGGCCGGTGCCTTCC
>Ga0247727_10010947_pt1 | contig 15948 bp, 9 predicted proteins | sample WisWelCaveWW1625_FD_202498 | JGI IMG/M metagenome (GOLD analysis project Ga0247727, IMG submission 202498) | Biofilm microbial communities from Wishing Well Cave, Virginia, United States - WW16-25 | ecosystem: Environmental > Aquatic > Deep subsurface > Groundwater > Cave microbial mat | place...
CGCTGGATCGAATGCGAGCCAATGACCACATGGCGATTGCGGACCTGCAAAGGACCAACAATGTGCTGCGGCAACTGGACCGCAACAAATTGGATTTCATTCAGGTTGCCGCGCACGAACTCCGCACGCCGCTGACCGTCCTGAAAGGCTACGTCAAAGTATTGAGTTCATTCCCCCATATCAAAGCAAACGCCGCGCTGGGCGAAGTTGTCGAAGGCATCATCAAAGGCTCCGACCGTATCCACGAGGTGGTCAATTTGATGCTGGACGTCACGCGGATCGATGCTGAAACCTTGAAGGTTGCAGCGGTGCCTGTGCCATTGAAGCGGGTCATTAATGATTTGATGCATGATTTCAACAAAGCCGCCGAAGAACGGAAGATCGAACTCACCATTGAGCGCGATGCAGATACACCGGACATTTACGGCGACCCCACGTTGATTCAAAAGGCTCTCTATCAGTTGGTCGTCAATGCCATCAAGTACACGCCGGATGGCGGCAAGGTGACCATCCGCACGCGCCCAGGGTTGGTGGATGACGAGATACCTGGCGTGGAGATCGCCGTGACGGATACGGGCATCGGGCTGGACTTGGAACACCATGAACTGGTTTTCGAAAAATTTTATCAGGTGGGCAGTGTTGCCATTCACTCTTCGGGCAAAACGACATTCAAAGGCGGCGGACCCGGCTTGGGGCTGGCGATCGTGCGCGGCGTGGCGCGCGCGCATGGCGGCAAAACCTGGGTGGAAAGCTCGGGACACGATGAAGAGCGCTTCCCCGGCAGTACGTTTTATTTGCAGTTGCCCCTCAACCCACCGAGACCTCAGCCGCCAATGCCCCCGGCGCAATTGTAACAATTACCCACGTGTGTGGGGAATACTTGTCACAGTTCCAAAAAGTTTTGGGTTGGCTACGGTTCATCCCCACGTGTGTGGGGAATACCATGCGTGACTCTGGCACTCATCCGCTGCACGCGGTTCATCCCCACGTGTGTGGGGAATACGCGTCCGACCGACTCCAGATAAAACGAATCGCCGGTTCATCCCCACGTGTGTGGGGAATACTTTCAGGCACAGGCGCGGAGGAGGCATCTAAACGGTTCATCCCCACGTGTGTGGGGAATACTTTCAGGGGTTTCAATTTTTACGATTTTCATACGGTTCATCCCCACGTGTGTGGGGAATACGAAATTCGATCACATCTGGATACCCACTATCTCCGGTTCATCCCCACGTGTGTGGGGAATACGTGATATTGCCGCTATTGACCTGCTCCAATAACGGTTCATCCCCACGTGTGTGGGGAATACTCAACGGGCGGATAGGATATACCTACCCATTTCGGTTCATCCCCACGTGTGTGGGGAATACACAGGTATTTTACGTTCAATCCAAAACTAACCACGGTTCATCCCCACGTGTGTGGGGAATACACCAACGGGAAAGGCACAGACACGCTCCGCAACGGTTCATCCCCACGTGTGTGGGGAATACGTGGTATTGTCCGCAGCGAGCGGCGCGCGCATCGGTTCATCCCCACGTGTGTGGGGAATACTCGGGATGATCCATCTTGAACCTTCCCGCCGCGTCGGTTCATCCCCACGTGTGTGGGGAATACCTGTTCGAGCGGACGCGGGCATGGATGCGCTATCGGTTCATCCCCACGTGTGTGGGGAATACGTCAAGTCCGAAGTGTTGCGGCTGGCTGAGTTGCGGTTCATCCCCACGTGTGTGGGGAATACAAATGCCTCGTCGTCCTCGTATTCCGAGTTCGCGGTTCATCCCCACGTGTGTGGGGAATACTTGGATGCGGGTCATTTTGCGCCATCCCCATTCGGTTCATCCCCACGTGTGTGGGGAATACGCTGAATTTCGGGTTCGCCGTCGTGATCTCGACGGTTCATCCCCACGTGTGTGGGGAATACAACGCGACCCGCGACGGCGTTGTGAATAACATCCGGTTCATCCCCACGTGTGTGGGGAATACGTCCGCATTTGTGATGATGAGAAACGCGACACACTGGTTCATCCCCACGTGTGTGGGGAATACTCAGTGGACATCGGCTACGCTTTGCTTGCCTCGTCGGTTCATCCCCACGTGTGTGGGGAATACGCCGCGTATTGAGCCATGGGATGAGGCGGGCGTCGGTTCATCCCCACGTGTGTGGGGAATACTCGCCTGTGGGCGCTGGATGGCATTGTAGAACACCGGTTCATCCCCACGTGTGTGGGGAATACAATTGCCCGTGATCGTCTTGGCAATCAGCCAACGGTTCATCCCCACGTGTGTGGGGAATACTCAAAGTCCTAATCTTAGTTCCAGTCTGAGTTCGGTTCATCCCCACGTGTGTGGGGAATACACCAACGGATCACGGCACGACCTTCTTCAACTGCGGTTCATCCCCACGTGTGTGGGGAATACCAATACAAGCCGCGCTCTGCCGTGCTGCCTGCCGGTTCATCCCCACGTGTGTGGGGAATACGCGCGACCGCTACGACTACGACCGGCAGACCATCGGTTCATCCCCACGTGTGTGGGGAATACTATGACCCAGCCTGACGAGACGATCCTGTTTACGGTTCATCCCCACGTGTGTGGGGAATACCTGTTCTTCACGCAATCCATCAGGACGCTTGATCGGTTCATCCCCACGTGTGTGGGGAATACCCAGTGAGTCCACAGGTCAACGATAAACGCCACGGTTCATCCCCACGTGTGTGGGGAATACTTCTTTTCAGCGGCGATGGCTTCGTCAAGTTCCGGTTCATCCCCACGTGTGTGGGGAATACTTGATCTTCTCCAACTCTGCAATCTGCGCGATCGGTTCATCCCCACGTGTGTGGGGAATACCTCGGAGAGTGGAAGGTCTGTCAGTCATTCTGCGGTTCATCCCCACGTGTGTGGGGAATACTTGATAACAGGCGGATAATCCTCTCGTGCAATCGGTTCATCCCCACGTGTGTGGGGAATACGAGATGTAATGAGTGATAATATCTTCGCCTGTCGGTTCATCCCCACGTGTGTGGGGAATACTCAAGCGCAATTCCTAACTCATGCGCCGCAACGGTTCATCCCCACGTGTGTGGGGAATACATCACAATCACATCGAACTCAAGCCCAATGTACGGTTCATCCCCACGTGTGTGGGGAATACGAACCGCTACGGGGTGGCGCGCAACGTCTTCCCGGTTCATCCCCACGTGTGTGGGGAATACTAATTCATCTTCGCCGTGCCCGTTTGACTTCGCGGTTCATCCCCACGTGTGTGGGGAATACGATTGCGTAGAGAGTTACAAGGATGAGACCACCGGTTCATCCCCACGTGTGTGGGGAATACGTCTGGCTTGTTCGGCGAGATACGCAAAACCGCGGTTCATCCCCACGTGTGTGGGGAATACTCGTTCAGGAAACGCAATTTCTTATCCCGAATCGGTTCATCCCCACGTGTGTGGGGAATACATCCCCTTACCGCGCTTCGATAAGGAGCGTAACGGTTCATCCCCACGTGTGTGGGGAATACGCACGCATTGTTGGGCGGCTGCATCAACCAACGCGGTTCATCCCCACGTGTGTGGGGAATACTGGCGACAATGGATGCAAGGCTTCTTCGTATTCGGTTCATCCCCACGTGTGTGGGGAATACTCCTGCGCGGATACAGTCATGAAATAAATCCTCCGGTTCATCCCCACGTGTGTGGGGAATACGGGAGTACGGAGATTACTACGTTGACCGCCAACGGTTCATCCCCACGTGTGTGGGGAATACTGAATATCGTCAGCAGATACGCGGGTGGATCATCTGGTTCATCCCCACGTGTGTGGGGAATACTCGACGATGAAATGGGGTGAGAGCCAGCGCGACGGTTCATCCCCACGTGTGTGGGGAATACGGGAGTACGGAGATTACTACGTTGACCGCCAACGGTTCATCCCCACGTGTGTGGGGAATACGGTGAGGGGATGAATTTCCTTGAAAGCGTTGGCGGTTCATCCCCACGTGTGTGGGGAATACTGTGGAACCACGAGCGGCACGTGATCCGACCCTGGTTCATCCCCACGTGTGTGGGGAATACGAAGCCCGCTATCTTGAAGGTGGTCAGCGCGTGCGGTTCATCCCCACGTGTGTGGGGAATACGACTATCTGGTCAGAAAGCACGCGCTGACCACCTGGTTCATCCCCACGTGTGTGGGGAATACATCGCTTTCGATGTGTTGTGAAAAACATATTCCGGTTCATCCCCACGTGTGTGGGGAATACGAGAGGAACTCCAAGAACTCCAACGCCCTAACCGGTTCATCCCCACGTGTGTGGGGAATACGCCGTTGCAGTGCCAGTTGCTCCCGCGCTCGCCGGTTCATCCCCACGTGTGTGGGGAATACCAATCCGCCGCCCGAAAACTCGCAAATCATATCGGTTCATCCCCACGTGTGTGGGGAATACTATACCACCAACAACACAAAGACGCCCGTGTTCCGGTTCATCCCCACGTGTGTGGGGAATACCCTTAATTAACCCCAAAAAAAGAGGCTTTAAGGGTCTTTTTCGGTTTCGCTTTCCTGGCTTGGCTTGGTATAGTGAGCAGGCACAGTGTTTTCAGGGATGAAAACCAACTGCAACCCTTCCATATCCACCACGGAGCGTTTGGTGTTGCCGTCCATGCGCAGGGCGAAGTGTTGCTCGGTATTCGTGCTCCAGGCTTGCACCACGCCGCCGTTCTTACATTCCTTTTTGCATTTCTCCCAAAGGAAGTCACGCACACGGGCAGAGACGTGACCGATGAAGACGTTGGGGTATGGCTCCAACAGCCAGCGCGTCAGTTCGCCGCGCAAACGCTTAGGGACGTTTTCGAGGATGATCATCATCATAGGGCTGACTCACTTTCATCAAAGAGATCAGCCCACAGTTCGGTGGGAAGCGCAGGGTCGGCATCCACATCCAAAACTTCATTGACGGGTTCGGGCGGCGCTTCCAGAATTTCATCAATGTCGGGAAGAATTCGCTCCAGCAGTTTGACCTCGCGGAATTTCTCGCGGCAAGCCATACGGGCGCGGCGTTCGACATTTTGGTCGCTCTCTGCCACGACCGCAAATGCAATCGGGATGGTGAGATCGGCTTTGTAGAGATCGGCTATATCGTACACGAAAGAGAGTTGCTTGCCCGTGTGGACAAAACCAATGGCGGGTGAATAACCGCCAGAGACAATCGCCGCGTGACAAAGGGAGTTGAGCGTGGCATTCGCGGCAGATAAGGCGCGGTTGATTGGGTCGCTGCCGTGCCAGTTGAAACGGTCATACGCGCGTCCATGCCATGAAACGCCATAAGCCTCGCTTGCTTTCTTGTACGCACGGCGGACGCGCACGCCCTCGAAGCCGCGAATTTGAGGAAGGGTAAGTTCAGGGCCGAGTTGCTCCTCAAATCTCTTTTGATACATGCGGATGCAAACGCGCGTATGTTTGACGGGGTCGCAGGCGAGTTCCGCTTGTTTCAAGAGATGATACGCCTTGCGCGTCTCGCCCAAGCCCTGAGCGTAAAACTTGGTCATCTCTTCGCCTGTCCACAACATACTGCAACCGTTATCCGCCAGAACTTTGACGGCGGCGTGTGTAATCTTCGTGCCGGGTCCCATCATCAATACACACAGCGACGCGGCTGGCACAAGCGTGCGTCCCTCTTTTTTCCATAGTTCGATTGCATGCCCAGCCTGTTCGATCACTGCGTGCTCAACGTAGAGATACGAAAGGCTGTCACGCAATTTTGGCAATCCATATAAATCCTGCATGAAAGCCTCCTTGTTGTTTATTGTTAGATGTCATTCTGAGGGAGCGGAGCGACCGAAGAAGCTTGCACAACGTTGGGAGACTCTTCGCTCCGCTCAGAGTGACATGCGGTAAAACTATTCGGTTGTTAAGGTGCAACTTGCTTAATGTCATTGCGAGCGTTTGTTGCGAAGCAATCTCCTGTTACTTGAGATTCGCGGGGCTACACCTGCCCTGGCGGGCGGCGCCAGGGAAGCCGCCTGCTCAGTTCATGAAAGCCCTTCGGGCTTGAAGTCGAGTCGGCTTGTAGCCGACTTTTACGTATTGAGGCAGGGCTTTAGCCCGACGGGACGCGCCCCAGAGAGAGCAAGCCGAAGCCATATCCTTTGGCAGTACCAATTCCAGTTTGTAGAGCGTGAAGCAATTCTTCTGAACGAATCACTTTCAGTATCCCTTCAAACAAAACTGCATAATGGACTTGCGTTTGATTGTCCTTTTGCGGGTTCTTGCGGCTGTAAACCATGCCGCGCGGGTTGACGCGCCAATGTATCAGCTCCGCGCCCGATTCAGCTAGCTTTCGCTTCAACCACTCGATTTGGTCTGCTTCTTTGAAAATGCCAAGCCGCGTCTTATGCTTTTCACCATCATTTTTTTCGAGTGTCTTCTTGGCGGTCGGGTTTGCCAGTAGGCGAAAACGGTAAACACCATCGTTGACCAGCACAGGGTCGAAGGCTTTATGTTCAGGCTCACGCAGAAGGACATCGAATTCATCAAATGCGCTATTCCATGCGGGCGTCTGATGAGTTTGCACCAGCACCTGTGATTTCTGCTCGCCTGCTTCGATACGGAAGAGCAGGCGCGGATCATCCGCACAAGCCATCATCAGACGTTGATGGACGCGATACGGATTGGATGACCAAAGCATCGCCGTACGCGAACGGTTGAGGGTGAGGCGGGAGAGGTACATCAGGCTGCCTCCTTGTCTACGCCTTCATGAAATTTGGTTTCGCCTTGTTCTTTCAGATGCGCAAAGATTTTTTGGCTGGGCGGTTCAATGATTGTTCGTACGTAACGAGGTATATAACGACGATCTTGAATATCAAATGAAAGCGGCTGGTCATTGATCTGTGTAATGGGCTGATTGGCTGGAGTTGGCTCGCCCACGTGATGTTCAATTACATACCGCAATTGCACAGGTCTTTTTTGCCAGGCACGTCCAAGCCAGGGATAATCCCGCAAAGCATCAAGAAGTTCTTTACCTTCGTACAACCCATGATGCAAATCTTCCCACAACAATACAGGCTTGCTTGGAACAAATGACTTACGCCCGAGAAAGACAAACCATCGTGGATTTGCCAGCACGGATTGCAAGTCTTTGAGCAGGTCAAGGTTCCTACTTTCTAAGCCAACAAGAAAACTGGCATCAGCAAGATAGTAACGTTTCCCAACCGAAGAGCGGGTATTATCTGTCCCATCAGCAGACAGAATATCCCTTACGGTTTGATAATCGTACTCTTTAGTGCCTTCACAATCCACACGTACACCCATCTTGAGGTTTACCAAAGTACTAATCCGCGTAAAATTATCACGCTCAGTTCCTTCTGCCGCACAGAGAAGGCCAATTACGGCGCTCTTTGATGGTTCAAGTTGAGTATCGCGCATCGCGAAACGACTTTGCGTACCCCATGACTGCATTGGGCCAGTTAGGCGCAACAACAGAGTGTTCATGGTAGTTATGTTCCTGTTGCGGACACAATTGCATCCATCACACTCTTGACGAGTTGATTAACATTGTTCGTTGGTGCTTCGGTTGATTTTGGAATATGAGACAACTCAATGTGTTCTCGTATCTTGACCATATAAAACACTTTGGAGATAGTGCTTGGTTGATCATCGTACCCCGAACTGACCAACTCCCATTGTTCGTCGAGTGCTTTGATTGAGGGAGCGACAATACCGCTTCCGTTCTTTTGCTCGACGGGCTTTTCAAACGCATTTGCAAGCGACCAAGCTTCGCCGCGTGAACGCACAACCACCATTACAAAACTGGGAGGTGTTGGTGATGCCATACTATTTTGACGGGCAGAGGGAACCGCGCGGATGAAGGTTTGCAAAAACGCCTCTGCTGTAGGGCGCACCAAATCTTGACGCGGTTCCAAGTTGTTTTTCAACTCCTGCCAATCGAGACGCGCATAACGATAGAGACAAGGGGCAGTAAAGTCCAGATTGCCGATCATCGCCCCACCGCCAACATCATCCGATGTTTGCAGGTCGTCCATCGCAGTATAGAAATCATCTTGCAGTTCAGCATGATGTGTTGAAATGGGATGTGCAACCTGGCAAGCAGCCTCAACTTTCTTGGCTTCATTTCCTTCTGCTAACATTCGTCCAAACAATGCAATGTCTGCCGCGCTGACTCGCCCGCCGAATTTCTTTTGGAATTGCTTGGCAAGTTTGCCCATTTCACTCTTATCTGACTCGATACTTGCATCTGGCTCAGTTGATTCCTCAGCTGGTTGGATGTCAATGGATTCACCTGCTGTTTGATCGGCTTTTGCGCTCTTCTTGCCACGTTTGTTTTTCTTTTCTGCTTCTTTGGCATCCTGAGCGGCTTTTTCTGCTAATGCTTCTACGTGAAAAATTTGCCACTTACCCTGAAGTGCGTCTGCCATCTCTTTCATCTCGTCGGTGCTGAGGAACAACAAGACTTTGGTAATAAGTTGCCCGTTCTTGTCTGTCTTTGTCCCACCTGAATACTTGGAGACAAACGCAGACACAACAACATCAACTTCGCCTGGCTTCTGGCCATTGCCAATGTTCTCTTTGATCTTGCGTTCCAGAAACTTGGTGCGTGCGCTAATGTCTTGCCCTGTAGTTTCTTGAAACAATGAATTATGTCGCATTGCATACTTCCAGGATTGCGACGATACACGTGCGCGACGCACGCCACCAAAGGTACACCACTTGGGCACGTTGCCCTCATCGCGATTCAAAGCAGAGACAGCGAAGCTTTGAATAACATGTATTTCAATAAAGGGATGTTCGGTTTTGTTTGACATTTTCTTTTTCTCCTTTGCGATTTCGATTAGGATTGCTTGCTTTTTTCTGAGACGCGAAACCAGAATTCTCGCGCCCAATACCGTCTTACTTCATTTGCGTATGTTGGTTCGTTCCATTGGCGGATATCAACCAGCAGTCGTGCCCAGTTCACAGGAACTTCGTGTGATCTGAGCAAACGAATCACTTGACTCAAATAATCCTGCAAGTTATCTAAAGGCGTTTCCAATAATCTGCCAAATCGCCGCTCGACTGACTCTACATTCATCTTATTAGAGCCAGAGCAGAGTTGTGCCATGTGAGTACCCATGTTGCCTTCTTCCACATTTTCAGAGTGCAAAGCATACAAGGCGGCAATCAAGCAAAGTGGTTGGATAAGCCAGGGTTGATTTGAACCGATCCCTTGGCTATTCAACCAACGCGCAACATATTTGACTATAGGCTGCGCGTCAAGTGGAATATCATGGTTGAGTGCGTGGCGCAATTCAGCCATCGCCCCCGCACCACGATCGCTTTGTTTTAGTTTGCGCAGGTAGGCGACAAAGCGCTTTGCTTGTACAACCGATTGACCATCTTGTGGCATATCATCACCTCCATTTTGAATAGGTTTTTGTTTCTTGCGTTTGATTGGGTTGCCCCAAATTTTTTCGACGCCACGCACATAAAGCCGATATGATCGCGCAGACATACCTAGCCCGATAATAGCTTCTTCAAAGGCTACATGAACTGCGGTGTTAATCTCGTTGCGCCATCGCAATGTTTCATCATCGCGCGTCATGTCATCTTGTGCAGTGCGAATCATCATTGACGAAAACATTGTTTCCAATTGCGACCAATATCGGCGTAACACACCATCTGCAAAGACTTGACGTGCGCGATCGTTCCCATCACTTGGATATAGTTGCTTCTTAATGTAGTCACACGCTCCTTTCAGTTTTCGTCCTACTCTCTCTGCTTCTTTCAAATTATCTTTTAGTTTTTCCACTGCCTTTTCGCTACGCAGATATTCAAGGGGTAGGGGAAACGTCTCCTGGCGGTAAAACTCAGCGCTACCGCCAGATTTATTAGGAACAAGACCAAACGCTGAAAAGCGATACCGATGCGTAGCCTCAAGAGGCGAGTCAGATAATGTCAAAGCGTCGCTAATAAGTTTGAAGGCATGTGGTGGACGATCACCGCGTTCAACATGTACGTTTAAAAGCGTTGCACTGTCACGCCATAATGCTTGACGCTCATCCCAAATGATAGGCACGAAGTATTCAGTTCCATCTTTTTTCTCTCGGCGGTAATACGATTTCATTGGTTCAAATCTAACCTCCTCGACCCTGTCCATCTTGAGCGAATAACCACGCGACATTCTCATCTGTGTCACTGTGTTTTCAGGTTTGAGCCAAACAAGCCGATTTTGCCAGGTTAGATAATCGAGCACTTCCCGCGGCAGGTATCCTTTTTCGTCGTCTGCTGATCTGGAATCCTCCCAATCAGGTCTATTGTCAACAGCCCAAGATGGTAAATCATTCTTTTCTTTCTTAGTAATGAGAGGCAAATTGAGCATGAATGTCTCGAATAGATTATTGCCCTGAGCCAAAAGGACAACATCTTTCACGAGAGGCGCAATGCGAAAGTTCTTTTTTGAAAAACCGCTTAACCCACCCAAACCAAATGCCTGAATTGCAACAAGACGACGTGTAGCTTGTGCGGAAGACAGTTTAAATCCTGCACTTTCAAAGTGGTGATCAAACAGGGTTGGATTATTTCCCCAGGCGATTTCATGTATCATATCGGGCATCCGCTTTGAAAACGAATTACCTTTTTCATCTTTCTTTCCCTGTGCATCAAGATTTTGATAGAAAGGATATTTGGGGTGAAAAAGATCGAAACGGTCCTTATGAGCATTGAAATAGCCATTGCATAAATCCATATCAAATACTTTCTTATGCCAAAGAGTCGCCCATTCTTCAACACGGCGCGGCGCTTGGTTCGCATGGCGTAGCGCCGCTAGCAGAATCGCAATTAGGAGACGATAGAGCGATATAGTTACAAGTGGCGTCTCGCCTTGGATAGCAGAGATTTCTGGTGCGTTGGCAAATACATCTCGTAAATTTGCATCATATTCAAGTGGCTTACCATTCAAATCAAGGCAAGGCAACCAAGGTTGTTGAATTAGGTCGAACGTGTATTGTTGATCTGTCATTTTCTCCTCGCTTTATTCAATTTCGAGTCCAATCTCTTTGCTCAAGTGCAGAGTTAAATTTGAGGTCAATTTACAAACGTATTCATCGTTTGCCGTTTGAATAAATTTCGCCGCGTGATAACTCTTCAACAACGAATGTTCCTTCCAACCCTCTGATACTGGTTGTGTGACAAAATGCCTGTAAACATTTGGGCGAGTAACTGATATAGTCCAACGTATTAATTGTTTTGTCAGTTTTGCAGTTGGCTTCTCATTGAGATTAACATTATGCTGGTTATCATCTAACAGCATCAACCCAGAAGCTGTATCAAGCAAGCAAATTGCTTGTGCCGTTGGTAAACACAACCTTGTCATGGCAGAAAGTCCTTCTTGAGATTGCTTGCTGTCATCATCTGACAAGGCAAGGTTATCCATGCGAATCAGGTCATCGTCGGGATTTTCGATAGTACGCAGAATGGCTTTCTTCTCATCTGTTTCGTCTCCTTGTCTCATCTTCTTCCAGCTCCCACGTAACTGGCTTTGCTGTTTCTCAGTGAATACCGAGAAATCAGGCATTTTATCCTCGCTCGCATAAACAGCTTCAATCAACTCGCGGCTTTGCACAGGCAATGTCAACGTGATATGGTTGTCAGATTCTATATGTTTCAACTCAAGCCAAGTTCGTAATAATATGAAATAGTTGTAAATGCGCGCGTCTAAACCAAACTGTGGCACTTCGCCTTCTTGCTCTGGCTTGGTAATTAGCAGACGCGGCACTTTCATTACTTCAGGGCGTAATGTGTCATGTTCTTTGTGCCGATGCAAACGTCCAACGCGTTGAATCAACAAGTCTATAGGCGGCAGGTCAGTGATCATCAAATCAAAGTCAAGGTCGAGACTTTGCTCGATGACTTGTGTAGCAACAACAATAAACGGTTTATCTCGCTTGCTCTTTTTGTCTGCTTGTTTCAATACCTTGTCTTCGATTTCATCGCGCCAAGCCATTGGGAAGCGGGCGTGAAATAGAAGCAGATTGTCGCGAGGGACAAAACAGGTATCACCTTCAAATTCTTTCTTGATTGCCTTATACACATCCTGAGCGCGTGTCACGCGATTACAAATAATAGCGACACAGCCGCCATCTCTCATTTCAACCTGCAATCTCTGTGCAATATCTAAGGGTGAGCGTCCAATCCATTCAACATGGACGGGAGAACGTTCTATCATTGGCAGAGGTTGTTGTGCCGTTTCAGTTCCGCTTACCCATGTGATTACAGAAGATGACTTCGTATCATTTGCCTGGCTTTTATCTCCGCCATAGGCTTCGACAAGTTTCTGCCGCGTAGAGACAGGCAGTGTCGCCGAAAGAATGATGACTGATGAACCCAGTGCGCGCAACCATCGCAAAAGTGTCTGAAAGATTTCGGTCATGTAGGTGTCATAGGCATGTACTTCATCAAAAATAATGGTTTTGTGTGCCAGAGCAAACAGCCGCACAAAAAAGTGATTGGTCTGCAAAACGCTCAAAAACGTCTGGTCTACTGTTCCGACGCCAAATGGGGCAAGCAGGCTGCGTTTGCGCTTATCTTCAAACCATGCCAGTGCATTCACTTCATTGTTTTTGTTTGCGCCTTCTGCGATGTCGTTCGATTGCATTTTGCGCTCTTCATTATCATCAGCAAACCGCGCTTGGCTATGAACCAGAATAGCCTCTATTTTCTTTTTCTTTTCAGGATAACGGGTTTCCAGAAATATATTGACTCGCTTGTGCAGTGAATTGCTGGTTGCCATCGTGGGCATCGCCACATAAGCGCCGCGATTTCCCAGGATGCGTGTCCAATGGTCAGCAAGATACCATGCGGCTTCGGTCTTGCCACTCCCCGTCGCGTCTTCAATAATGACAAGCGATGGCACATTTAGTTTCTCTGCTAACTCAATAATGAATTGTTGAGCGCCGCGCGGCTCTGTAATGTGGGCATGTTTGAATTGTTCGACAAAACTCATTGTTTCGCTCGGAGGCTCCCAATCTGCCCAATGTTCTTTTGCTATTACTTTTCTAGCATTTCTTTTGGATCGGCTGTCGTATTCGTCCACGCTCTGAATCTCACGACAATAGCCAAAAGGATTTTCCATTGACCCAAGCCAATCCACGACCGAAACTATACCTGCAAGAGTGACTAAAAGCATATTTTTAGCTTCTTGACCTACATCATACTTTTCCACATTTGGGGGATTGAATATATTCTTTACGTCTTCAAATAATCCTTTGCGCGCATCGTCCCATATTCCATCGCTTGCAACTGATTTTTGATTATCCAATTCATAGGAAGTGGGCCATCGTCCATGATGACCGCCAATGACAATAGAAAGTTCTCGTGCAAGATTATCTGGCATGTTGAGTTTGGACTCCAACATACTTATGAGGCTAAAGGTTGTTACGAAACCATGACTACAGGATTCCTTATGTGTGTTAAATCCTGCTTCGACGATCTTCTTATAGTGGTCTTGTAATTTTGGTTTGTTATCCTTCAAGTGATGTTGAAATGCGGGACATGCTTTTCCCAGATCATGCATCGCAGCTAAGAAGGCTACGAGTCTGCCAGCTTCGTCAACTTTCAAATTCAGCGCGTTAGCAAGTTGCTTTTTAAATTGTAAAGTAAATGCTTGTCCCCACACTTCAAGCCCAACGTTACCCACATCAATTAGATGGCAAATTAACAAGTGTAGTTTGTCATTGATAGGACGGTTCGTTTTTCCCCAAAGCAGCCAATGTTTCTCCATTGGTTTTTCAGACAACACTTTGTAAAGTCTAGCCATTTCTCTTGCCTCGTTCGTAAGCTCTTCTCTCAACTCATCTGGCTTCAGTACTTCTACCTTCGCGCCCCATCCTTTAATCCATGGGCGCATATCGAGTACGTTCGGTACTATGGTTTTCCATCTTAACCAGCCAGGTTTTTCGGGATCGGGAAAAGGCAATTCTTCAAGCGAATGCCACTTCGTTTCTTGTATACGTTCTGCTACATCAGGGTGAAAGCGCAACTCCACTTCTTCCTTTGCTTCCCCACCAATCACTGACCAGGCATCTCGCATCACTTCCAAGCTTTGATATTTCTGTGGAATATCGTATGGTTCATCAATCATTTCCGCAGATTGAATTCGCCCAAGCTTGTAATGGCTGTGCTCCCGACCATCTTTTTCAATGCTGCTTTTGCCGATGATGTATGTTGCCGCGCCAACCAAAGAAGGTTCAATAAGATAGGTCTCAAAAGTGGTGTCAAATGCTTTCTCTCTCAGCCGCTTATATACAAGTTTGATCTTCTTGCGATAAGCATAAGCCTCTGCAACAGTGCGAAAGATGGATTGGTATCGCGGATCATTATTGCGTTGTGCCAGTTCATCGGCAACGCGTTCAATCTCCTTGCCAATGGGCGCATCGGAACGCAATACTGCTGCCAGTTTACGAAGGGCAGTCTCGGCAGGTTCATTGCGGTGGTCGTGTTGCTTAACCAGCAGGCGCGCCCCCAAATAGAGAGTTATCACTTCTACAGGTGAAAGTTCAAAACGATACAGGCGCGGCCCGCTGAATTCCTCAGGATACCAACTCCAGCCTTCTTGTCTGATTTTTCCTTCGTCTCGTAAATCACGCAAATAATTATTCAACCGCCGAATTTGAAGGTTCAGGCGGGAGGCGATTTCCTGTGTTCGAATACCATGGTTTTGTTGAACCATCAGCCAGATTTGTTGTTTGAGTTCCTGTTTATTTTCATCGTCTATTCTGGGCATAAATTTCTCCTGTTTTATTCCAGTATAGTGAGCAGTTGGAAAATTACAAAGGTTTTTCTGCCAGCTATTTTGCAAACCAGGAACGACCTTCCCTTTCAGCTTTCTTTTCCTTCTTCAGTTTGCGCAGGTAATTATTGGCTGTGCGCCTTTGCCAGCCAAGTTCCTCTGCAATCTCCGACTCTCGAACTCCGAAACGCAGTCTCCTGAGCAGGCGATATAGTACGCTTTCCTTATCCTCACGTTCACCTTTCTGTAACCGAGCCATTTCGTGCCTCCTGAAAGTAGTTTGGTTACTTTCAGGATAACGACGGCTTGGAAATTATTCTTCCAGATTTTGAAATTGAGTTATCGGATTATCCTCCAAAAAAGCCCTTGTCTTCGAGCGTAGGTAACGAGCGCGTCACTTCACTGCGGTTGAGTCCCAACAGGCGGGCGATGAACCCCGCCTTTTTGCCTGGATGTTCCCCAATTTTACGATAGATTTGCTCCGCGCGTTCATGGTTCGTTGGTCGTGCCACCGTAGGCGCCTCCGTGTCCTGGATTCGCAAATACTTTTGCGGTACACTGTACGGGAGGCATGTTGCAGGTATTGCAACATCGCAATATGCAACAAGGTGCAATCTTCCTGTAAGGCGGTCTGAAATCAATCGTGATAGAATTCAAATCGCTGGTCGCCAGGGTGCCCCCCTCACCCTGACGGCCAGCATTTTTTATTTACGGCTCAGTCCCTATATCGCGGTCACTTCCCAAAAACCTCGGTGATGATTCCCTCAATCCTCGGCGAGGTTTTGTCGAATCATCGGGCAGGATTGAGTCAATCCTCGGCGAGGTTTCACCCGATCCTCGGCGAGGTTTCACCCAAACCTCGGCGATGATTCAACGGATCGCCGCCGATGATTCGCGGAAGCGAATCTCTGCCTGATAAAACAGTGACAAGCAATACGGATGCAAGGTGATTGAAAGCCCCTCTGACAAAAACGTAAACGTCATTGAGCCTGATTTTCCATATAATGTGTGGGCTGTCCCCATAGGGGGTCTTGCACGCAAAGGCCACGCACGCTTGCTCCCTGACTGGACGAAAAATCTATTTTAGTTAAGGAGTTTCAAAACATGGCAAGTAAAATCAAGGCAATTGGGGCGTATCGTCCCCGCGTCGAACAGGGCAACACTGTGCAGCG
>Ga0247727_10010948_pt1 | contig 15947 bp, 18 predicted proteins | sample WisWelCaveWW1625_FD_202498 | JGI IMG/M metagenome (GOLD analysis project Ga0247727, IMG submission 202498) | Biofilm microbial communities from Wishing Well Cave, Virginia, United States - WW16-25 | ecosystem: Environmental > Aquatic > Deep subsurface > Groundwater > Cave microbial mat | place...
CTTTCATACTCATGGTCAGTGTTCCTGTCATTTGTGGGAATCCCTCCGTTGGTGATGGATTCCCAATGAACAAAAACCTGACATTCTAATCGAGCGCTATACCTGACATTTCTATCGAGCGATTACATGATTAATTCACAGTCCAAAAAAAGATTGACTGCCTGAGCAGAGATTAGTATATTGCGACGTTTTGCAGGGGAGGGCTAGCCTAACTGGTAAGGCGGCGGTCTTGAAAACCGCTGGGCTAATCACCCTTGGGGGTTCGAATCCCTCGCCCTCCGCTTTTTGAACAACAAAAAGAAAAAGGCAAAAGACCAAAGATAATCAGGCAATACGCGCCAGAAAAAGAATAAGAGGCCTTTTCTGTTTTCTTTTTGCTTTTTGCCGTTTGCTTTTCGGAGAGGTGCCTGAGTGGCCGAAAGGAGCCGCCTGCTAAGCGGTTGTAGGGACATAATCTCTACCCAGGGTTCGAATCCCTGCCTCTCCGCTCCGGCATAGCGCAAAGCGCACAGCGTCGATCATGCTTTGCGCCATGCGCTCTGCTAACTTGTTAATGTCTCGTCGCCTAATTAAACTTCGCATGGTCTCAGTTCGTTTTGCTCCAAGCCCCACCGGTTTTTTGCACATTGGTGGCGCGCGCACCGCAATTTTCAACTGGCTATTTGCCAAAAAACACGGCGGCACGTTTTACTTGCGCATCGAAGATACCGATCAGGCGCGCTCCGGCGAGGAGATGACGCAAGCGATTCTCGACAGTCTGCGCTGGCTCGGTGTTGATTGGCAGGGCGAGCCGATTCGCCAATCGTCGCGCTTTCCGGAATATCGAAAACATGTCGAGCAATTGCTCGGCGAGGGCAAAGCGTACCGGTGTTTTTGTTCACCCGAGGAATTGGCAGCGGCTCGTGAAAAGGCGCAAGCAGAAAAGAAAAATTTCCGCTACCACGGCAAGTGCCGGCGTCTGAGCGCTGAAGAGTCGGAGCGGAGAGCGAAGAGCGGAGAGCGTTTTGCCATTCGCTTCATCGTTCCGGAAGATGGCGAGACAAATTTCGCGGACCACGTTCACCGTGAGGTGTCCTTTGAAAACAACACGCTCGATGATTTTGTCATTCTGCGCTCGGATGGATTGCCGACTTATCATCTCGCTGTAGTTATCGACGATCATGCGATGGGTATAACTCACATCATTCGCGGCGACGATCATATTTCGAACACACCAAAGCAAGTCTTGCTCTATCGCGCCTTTGGGTGGGAGATGCCGGTTTTTGCGCACGTGCCGTTGATTCTCGGTCCAGACAAGAGCCGGTTGAGCAAGCGCCATGGCGCTACTGCAGTTGGTGAATATCAGCGCAAGGGAATTTTGCCAGAGACGCTTTTTAATTTTCTGGCGTTGCTCGGCTGGTCGCCGGGTGATGATCGGGAAGTCATTAGTCGTAATGAACTGATTCAGCTCTTTGATTTGAAGGGTATCTCCTCGCGCAATGCAGTGTTCGATGAAAAGAAATTGCAGTGGCTGAACAGCCAGTATCTCGCGCAGACGCCAACGGAAAAACTTGTACCGTTGGTCGCCGAAGCGTTCGTCGAAGCAGGTATTGTAACCAGTGAGTGGATTTCGGCTCATCAAAGTTACTTTTCAAAAGTCGTGGAATTGCTGAAAGGCCGGATGCGAGTAATGCCGGAGTTCGTGGAATTTGGCAGCTACTTCTTTCGCGAGCCGGTTGAGTTTGAAGCCGCGGCGCGCGTGAAGCATTGGAAGACACCGGAAGTTGCAGAATACTTGGACAAACTGGCTGAGCGGTTGCAGAATCTCAAAGAGTTTACTCTTGAAAACGCCGAAGCAACGGTTCGCTCCTACGCCGAGGAAATCGGACTGGCCGCGGGCAAACTGATTCATCCGGCGCGTCTTGCATTAACAGGATTTGGCGTTAGCCCAGGACTTTTCGAAGTCATGGCGCTGCTTGGAAGGGAAAAAGTTGTTGCGAGGTTGAAGAAGGCGGCGGGGATGATTGCACAATCTGCGAGTGTAGTTGTGTGAGAGACGATGCTGGGTGCTCGATGCTGGAAAATAATTACAATAAAACGTAAAACCAATTAGTTGATTACGCATCACGGATTACGTTTTAGCATTTAGCATCCGGAAAACTGGGGAGTCGTCCAGTGGCAGGACATACGGCTCTGGACCGTAGAACCGGGGTTCGAATCCCTGCTCCCCAGCAAAGAAGTCGATCCGCTCTATCGTGATCGACTTCTTTCTTTTAAAGACTCTTACTTTCCTTCTTCATAAACTGCGGTCTTTGGAAAAAATGCATACCAGCCGAACCAGTAGGCGAGATGCCCCGGCAGCCTGAACAGCTCTTTGCCATCTGAGAGACGAATCAGCTCTTCTTCTTCGATTAACCATTCATCCTCGGCGTCATCTACCATGTTCCCGTTTTCTTTCTTTGCCACAAAACGGTGGCCTTTGCTTTCGTAAGCTCTAACGGAGAGCAGCTTCGCGTCGGAAACCAGTACAATCTCTTCGTTCGCCACACGATCATGCGCTATCGGCATGTCGTGCAATGCGCGTAGGGGATATGCTTTTGGCATGCCACCGATGATGATGCCATAAATCCACTCTTTTGCCTTCAATCGGTTGTCGCGCCAGGCAACGGGAAACATTGTTTCATCGCCGGCAAAGTAATCTGCATAAGCAGCGCCCTCGGCATAGTTTCGATTGAAGCCGGTTTCTTTATCAAGGACCAGCGTTTGCGGATGCAAGCGCCGCCATTCTCCCCATGTGGTGCGCACGACATACAATCGTTTTAGTTTAATGCCGCGTCCGACCAATTGGCCGATGACCGGCTCGCCGTGCAAGCTCGACCACAAGCTGTTCGTCTGCCGATCATACATCAACTTGTTGCTGCGATAGAGCAGCCCCGAGGAACCGAAATCATAAGCAACGCCGTTTATCGTCGTCTCATAAAGCACGGCGGCGCCACACAAGGTGCAATAACTCAACGACACCGGCGTGCCGCCGATCACGGCGTTCAGCATTTCGTGCCAATTCATGATGCGCAGCGGATACGCATGATGAATGCCATCTATGCCGACGCCGAAGATCTCATCCTGCTCGTCGAGATAACTTGCTGCTGCGGCCGGTATCATCGCCGGATTGTCGAGCGCGGGAATTCCATCTTTTCTTACTCCGCCCCAAACCACTTCATCGAGACGGATAGCGCGAGCCGCGGTTGGACTCAAGAATTCCTGAAACGCGGGATCAATTTTTCCGAAAATCTTTGATTTGAAAATCGGATAGATGCGATGCGGTTCGATATTTTGCTTGCCGAGCCATTCCATCCATGCCGGCCAATCCTTGCCGATACGTTGGCCGGTGATTTCGTGCATGGCTTTTTCCCATCCCGGCAAATCCCGCTGAAAAAACAAGGCCTCAACCAAAGCCGGTACGACGCCGATATTTTTCATTACCGCCAGCGCTTTGATCGACCGGCTGCGCACCTCGGCATCCTTATGAAACAAGTTGATCATGTCGGTCAGCAAGGCCTCATCGGAAGGCGCACGATGATCGACCGCCTGCGGCGGCGGGGGATTTATCGGCTCTTGTGCGAAGAGCATTGAGGCAAAGTAGATGGGAAAAAGAAAAAGGGATGATTTGCGCATTGAAAGAGATCCTTTGAGAGTTTTTAGCTATCTTAGCAACAGCGCAAACGCGGATAATAATCCGTACCGGGAGCAGGTTGGAATATTTTCTGCCGCCAACAAAAATTAAAAAAAATCATCCGGTTGATTTTTCTCATTGACTCTCACCCTCTCTTTTTATATCATTATGCCCGGCAGTCGATGCACGTGCACCAAAACTATCTTGCGCTTAAATTTTCTCATCAAACCGCCTGCGGCAATCCCTGGGCACTACGCATCTGTACCGGCGGTGTGAGCATTCTATGAAATAATTCAGCCCCTTTTAATCTTTTAACCTTTAAGAATAAGGAGATGGGCAATGAATGTTCTCAAAGTTACAGAGGGGCCGCCGACCATCGTCTCGCCGACGACGACAGTGCTGGAGACCGTCGAAGCCATGGTGAGAAATCGTGTAGGCGCCGCGGCGGTGGTCGATCACGGCACGCTCGTTGGGATTTTCAGCGAGCGCGATGTGATGACGCGGGTGGTGTTGCCGCAGAAGTCGGCGAGCACAATTTTGGTTGCTGAAGTCATGAGCGCGCCGGTGAAAACCATTACGGCGGATCTCAGCGGCCACGACGCGCTGAGTATCATGATCGAGAATCATATCCGCCACCTGCCCATCGTCGATGAGAAAGGCAAAATTTTTGGCATGTTGTCGATTCGCAATCTCCTCCAACGACGCGTGGAAGACTTGGCCGATGAGGTCACTTCGATGGACTCTTACATGACGGCTGACGGTATCGGCGGATAATAAGACAGATTTATGAATCAATACAAGGTGACCGGCAACAAAAAAATCAAACTCAAAAAGTTTGATGCTGAAGATACAAGCGGCGTAGAAAATCGCGAGCAGGCTGATCAAGAGACTGATCAACTCGTGCAAAAAATCGCCGACCATCAGATGAGGCTGTTCGTCGATGGCACGCAGGCGCTGCTGGTCATCTTGCAGGGGATGGATGGCTCCGGTAAAGACGGCACCGTTCGCCGGGTGTTTGGCCGGGTAAATCCAGCGGGCGTTTTCGTTCACAGTTTCAAAGAACCCACGCCGTTGGAGTTGAGTCATGATTTCCTTTGGCGTGTGCATCAGCAAGTGCCGGCACGCGGTATGATCGGCGTGTTCAATCGTTCTTATTATGAAGACGTCCTCATCGTACGCGTGCATCAAGACGAGTTGTTGCCGGCGCGATTGAAATCGCAGAAGGATTTGTGGGAATGGCGCTTTGAGCTGATTAATCATTTTGAAGAAATGCTCGTGCGCGAGAGAGTGCACATTCTGAAATTCTTTCTGCACATTTCCAAAGAGGAGCAACGCCGCCGATTTATTGACCGCCAACAGACGCCTGCCAAGCAGTGGAAGTTTAATAGCGGCGATTTGTATGAGCGGAGCTTTTGGGACGATTATCAAAAGGCTTATGAAGATGCGTTGCGCCACACCAGCACCGACTACGCGCCGTGGTACATCGTGCCCTCCGACAAGAAATGGTACCGCAACTGGGTGATTGCCTCCACCATCGCCAAAACCCTCGGCAAGCTCGATCTCCATCCGCCCAAGATAGAAGACGAAGCATTGTTGAACGTCAAAATCGAATGAAGGCGTGTTTTGCGATCGTTCCCCCGCTCACAACCTACATCCAAAAACACTTTTCTATCTATAGATCCGATTTCATCACCCCATAAATTTTATGTTGAACAATCCGGCATATCAGGTTGTTTGGGATTTTGCGCTTGTCTTTGCCATCGGGTTTCTCATGATAATGTTTGCCGTTGGCGCTTTAGCCGTTTTGATGGACGTTGGTGTTTTGTAGGTGTCTCACCGAATCAAGCTCAGGATAAAATCTGATAGGCCATCAGAAAAGGCTCTCGATTTTTTTTCATTTCTGTGGGAGTTCTATTTTTGTGAGCGAAGATTTTTACGTCAATCAAAGAGTTTCTGGTTTCAGTCTGTCTCAAATTTGGCGCAGAGTATTTTTCTCCAAAACTATATTTGCGACTTAAAAGTCGCGCCACAAAAAAAGCGCCCCGCATCTGCACGTTGCTTATGCGGGGCGTTCGTTTTATATAAAACGGCTGGCCATCACTCAGTTGCTACGACCTTGATGGTACCGGCCGTGGAAGTAACCTCTGCCGTCGCCGGGCCGGCCGCTCTTCCAATGGCCGTGCAATGTCTCGACCGTTTGGTTGTTGCGATCAACCCAGTTTCCTCGGAAAAAGCCGCCATCGGTGCCGCGCCCGAAACCCCACGCGCCGCGTAACAATCCGCGAAACTCGCCACTCAAGCTGATATACTTGCCGAAGAAAACCTTTTCACCGTTGCGATTGACGCCCCAGATGCCGCGAAGATGCCCGGCATTCGTTCCCATGCTGTTTATCCAGCGGCCAAAGAACGTGCCATCATTCACCGTTTTCTTTACCCAGCGGCCGGCGAGAAAGCCGCCATCGAACGGCGCCACTTCTTTCGAGCGGCTGATGATGGAAACTTCGTGCCCGGTGGCGCCGACCGGCTCGAGAAGATCGAGCGAGTCAAGCTCGCTGAATGTCAACGTGCGTGAATACGCGCCGGCGTTGAACGTGAACGTCCCTTCGAGTCCCGTATCTGAAGTATCGTTATCGATGATGGCCAGCAACAGACCGTCAAAATGCGGCCGCGTCATCGAGGTGAACGCTACGCGGCGCCGGTTGTCGCGCGGTAGATGGAGGTAATCGCCATTCTCGAAGCGGATGGTTTTCAACACGGCAAGTGTGCCTTTGTTGATTTCCGCCGAGCCGCTCCAATCAACAACTTCGGTTGCCGAAGAATCTCCCTGCATTAGACCGAAAGTGATTCTCAATTCATAAGCCTTGATGCTGGCGGAATTGAGAGCATCAATCGTTGCGGGATCGTCGGCGAAATCGTCGGCGGCGTTGGCGTCTTCCACCGATTCAGCGGCAATGTCTGCATCGCCAAAGGCGACGGGTTCGTTGCTGGTGTCGAAGCCGCCGTTTGTCATGTTGAGATCAAGCGTTTCTTCACCATCGTTTTGGTTCTCGCCAAGAGGTTCGTTCTTGCTGCACGCCGTCAAACCGGCGATGGAGAGTGCGGTGAGCATCAATAGACAATTCAAAATTTTTTTCATGCTAACTTCCTTTCTTGGAGTATGTTGTTTGTTGCAGTGTATCGGGTTTCGGTTCTTCCTAAGGCAATACGCGGGCCAGTTTTGAAGCAGTGGAAAAAAGCAGAAATGTTTTGTGAATCTCAAATCTTAATTGTTTAATGCACTAATTCCTGTACGCAAAGGTTCACAAAAAATGATGGGATGTATGTGCAGGTACACCATGCCGTTAGTTCTTGTGGCTTACGGCAATTTTCAATTGTTGCTCAGCGAGGTTTCTTGCACTATTTTGCTTTGTGCCGATATGTTGATCAGAGGTTGGGCGGGCGCCGGCAAATCGTGGGGTATTTGAATTTTCTGCAAACGGCCAAATTGCGGTGAGGTTATCCGGTGATTTCGTGGTAAAGCTTTTCGAACCGGCGGGCAATGTGGGAGCCGCGCTTCTTGAGGTTCTTCTCGATTTTCCGAAATGACTTTTCCTGGAACAGCCTTTTAGGTTTTTTTGAATAATACTTATCGGCGAGGCAGATTATTTTTTCCTCGATGGATATCGGCATGAAGTCGCGCTCCGGCAGAGGCAAATCCTGCTTGTTCACATCTTCTCGCGTAAGGCCGACGCCGGTGTGACGCTCACAAATGAGCGCGTGCCGGGGAAAGCCCTCGTCCTCCAAGATTTTTCTTCCGATGATGCCGTGCCGAATATACGGCTCAGATCCCATGCACATTATTTCCGGAGAGTGGCAGCGAAAGATGCCGATGTCGTGAAGCATCGCCGCCTCTTCGATGAACTCCACATCGACCTTTGCCCTGGGATGATTTTTGACATAGCGTTGCGCCAACTCCAAAGCCTTGGCGGTGACCAGCACGCTGTGCGTGACGAGGATACGATAAAGCTCGCTCTTGGGATCATAGTATTTCTCGATGATGGCGAGGGGATTCATCGAAAGATTTTTCGAGCGATGTGATTGCTTTTTTTCGAAAGATGCGACGGAAAGCAAACCGGAAATAACACCAAATCGCGGCGTCGCAGCCTGCGCCATGCTTGCAAGATTATTCTGCATGATTTCCATGCGACCTCCTGATTTCGCCAACTGCCAGCTTCCATTACGTTGCATCGACACACGGCTCGGTAGAAATTTGTGGATGGAATATAAACAGCTCAGCCAGTTTTTCAAATAGGAATTTTTCATTCTGAAATCGATCTTTTACGATCATTAAGAAACAAAAAAGGCACAGCATTCATCATTCACGCTGTGCCTTTATCAACAAGAAGTCTATCGCTACGGATTACTCAGAATAAAAATCAGTGTAATCCGCGTAATCTGTTGCTATTTGTTTTCGTCTAGTGCGGATTTGGCGTTAGTATTCGAGATATTCGATTTTCTTAATGAGTTGCTCTCGCGAGATCGATCGGTTGTTGTAAGCGTCGATGGCATTTTTTTGCACGCGGCAGGCAAGTTCGCGCGGGCTGTTTTCCGGCGCATCGCGCAAATCAGCCGCCACGATAATCCACTCGTCGCGTTGCAGGCGGCGCAGCGTATGGCCATAGTCTGCAATGATTTCTGCGAGGCGGGTACGCAAATTATCGTATTTGGTTTTCCAAGTGCCTCGTGCGCGTTTTGAAGCGGTTTGCAACTCGATAACCTTCCGTTCGATATCTAGCAGCTCATCGGTATCCGGCGTCGGGGTTCTCAGAAACAACGAGCTGTGATCACCAAGGCTCGTTCGCAGCAAGAACAAAGCACCCAAGCCTTCGAGATATATTGGACGGGTTTCAGCATCAAATTGGGTCAAGCGCTGGTTCTTGCCGCGTAATGCGGTGTCAACGATGCGTGCCATCACGTCCAAATCAGAGTCCTCGTCGCCGCCGGGAATCTCGCGATACTGCATTCGTTTGTTGAAATCATCTTCGACCATTGTGCCGCTGCGCCGGGCGATGATGTCGGCTTTGCGTGCCGCAGCAAAAATCTCGCGCGCGGTCGTGGCAGTCGTTGCTCCGTTGATGACCGGCGATGTGAAGATAACATTCGCGTCGCTGTGAACGTAAACCGCGACGCGCTCGTTGTTCTCGATCTGGCCGATGGCGTCTGCGTAGTTCGCGAAAAAGTTTTGCAGGTTTTCGCGAATATCTTTGCGGTCGATGCGTTGTCGCGCGCTCACTTTGCGGTGCGACGATCTCGGCATGGGCGGTTCCGAAACATTGACGCCCTCACCTTGCGGCGCTCCGGTGATGATCTTGAACGCGAAGGAATTGTTGGGCACTTGAAAAAGCACGCCGTAGCCCGGCATGTAAATCCCGCGGCTGCCCTCGCCGCCAAAGTGAAAGGAGGGCGTGGATCGATCAAATAGCCGATCGAGGATAGCCTCCATGATTTCGAGATCGCGCTGCATGCGGCTGGTGTCGAACGTGGCTTCGCGCGTGGTCTGCGTCTGGCCGGTCGTCGAAATCAAAAGTAGGCTGGTCATCAATGCAAATAATATTACTTTTCTCATGGGTCGATAATTGAACTGGTTAGGTAGTTGCCCGCTCGAAAACGCCGGTTTTAATGAGAACGTTCCTGCAACGGCTTGGCCGTTGCATTAAAGCATCCACAACTTTACCACGAGTTCGACTTCGGAAACCTCGGCCAAGCCGAGGTTGGAACATTTTCGAACAGACATGACGTTATTGCTGCGGCTGATAAGTTGTCGTGCGGATCAATGAATTCAAAACTTCATTCGTATGTTGAAAGCGCGTGTCGTTCCATTCTTGAGCTTGTTCCAAGCCGCGACCGACGAGCAGGAGATCATTTTGGCGTTGGCGGTGAACTTCTTGGGCAAACAGCGTCAAGTTACGCACCATTTCTTGCCGTTGCTGCTCGCGATTAGCGAGCATGACTTGATTGATCAGCTCCAGATTCTGCTCGCGAAGTTGTTTGATAATGGTCGAGTCAATGTCTTGGCGGGCTTCAGAGCGCGGCAGCAAGCTCACACGCACGTTCATGTCATCGCCTTGTTTGGTCAATTCGAAATTCAACACAGCCGCGAGCAGCAGCACGGCGACGGCAGCGGTGGACAAACCGGCGAGCAGCTTCTTGCCGAGCGGCGCCGCTGCCGGCCAGATGAGGTGCCGCAACCGGCTCAAGAAGCTCGATGGTTGGTTGACGAAAACGAGACTGGCCTCAGGCTCTTCATCCGGCCAGCCGCGCAACAGAACGCTGGTCTTGCTCAACTCTTCATACTCTCGCCGGCACGATTCACAAATTTTAAGATGATCTTTCAGCCGGCCTTCGTCTTCGGCGTTCAGCTCGTTGTACAAAAAATCCATGAACAGAATTTTGTAATCATCACATCTCATAATGAAAACTCTCCTGATCGAACTGCCATTGCGTGAGAATCTTTCGCAAAGCAGTCAGACCGTAATACATCCGCGATTTGGCGGTATTCAAAGGAATGCCGAGCATCTCGGCAATCTCCGTAAATTTCAATCCTTGATATTCTTTCATGATGATGACTTCGCGCTGCTCTTCGGGAATTTGTTGGAGCGCCTGCGCGAGAATGTCGCGAAGCTCCTTGCGGCTGACGATGTTGTCGGGGCTGGCGCTCTCGTCGGCAACCGGCAGGAGGTCGCGCGCATTCGGCTGATCGGAATTTTCCTGCATGCTTTCCAACGAGTAAGTTTTTCGCCTCCTGCGTTTTTTTATCTCATCGCGGCAAAGATTGACGGCGATTTGATAAAGCCACGTGGAAAATCGCGAATGATCCTTCAGATGCGGCAAATTGCGATGCGCCTTGATGAAAGTCTGCTGGGTTATTTCTCGCGCATCTTCCGGATCGCCTAGGTAGCGCAGGACAAAATTGTATATCGGTTTTTGCCAACGCCAAACCAGTGTGTTAAAGGCATTCACCTGGCCTTGTTCGCAAAATTGCTTGATTAGCGCGCCGTCATTCATGCAGTGCTCTTAAAGTACGTCCATCAGTCACAGAGATAGACGACAGCATGAGGGAAAAAGTTTTGGGGAATTTGATAGGGAAAACTGCTCGGCAATAGTTCATTGACGAGCTGGCGGGCTCAAGAATCCATTTGCTCAGGAAATTGGCAAATAAAAACTTGACTTTTCTACAAAATTTTCGCACATATCAACCAACAAATTGCCATCTCATTCTAATTGGTATTTGAGGAGTTGCCTATGAAAACATTCACCTACACTCACTTCAAAAACAACCTCACCGAGATCTTTGAAATGGTAAAGAATGGCGAGGAAATCATCGTTAGCAAAAATAAAAGTAAGGAAAAGCTTGCGGTCATTTTGCCTTACGGAAAACACAAATCAGTAAAACAAAGGCCGTTGGGTATCCTAAAAGGAAAAGCCTTTTTTCAGATCAATGATGGCTTCAAAATGACAGAACAAGAATTTCTGAATTCATGAACTACTTGCTCGATACCCACGCCTTTCTCTGGACATTATTTGACGATGAGCAACTCTCAAAGCTTGCAGCGGCTACGATCAAAAATCCGGAAAACGACATCTATGTAAGCGTCGTTACTTACTGGGAAATCTCCCTTAAGTACGCAATCCGGAAAATAGAACTAAATGGTATTTCTCCCGACGAACTGCCACAGAAAGCAATGGAAGTAGGAATCGAGACATTACAAGTTTCAGAGCAACAGGCCGCTTCATTTCACCGTCTCCCGCGACTCAAGCACAAAGACCCATTCGATAGACTTATCGTTTGGCAGGCAATAAACACAAACATCACGCTGATAACCAAAGATAAAGAAATCAAGAAATACACCAAGCACGGCTTGAGCATTCTCTGGTAAAGAAAAGCAAAGATTAAGGATTGACTTTTCTACAGAATTTTCGCACATATCAACCAACAAATTGCCCCGCCCCCGCTCCGCTTCCATAGCTTCTGTATGGCGCGGGGCGGAGGCGGAGTCCGTTTCCATAGATTCTTATGAAGCGGGACGGAGCCATCCCAATCAATGTGCATACCACAAACGGAGGATAGCTTTCTCGCACATGATTTTTTCGAAAGCGGATGGCGCAATGATCGCAAAATTTCATTTTTTGAGGGATTATTTTTTTGCCCTCAATTGACTATCTGGAGATGCAATCATGACATATCATGAAGCCCTTGCGCAGGAAATCAACTCCTTACCGCCGGCGCTTTTGCCGGAAGTGTTAGACTTCGTTCTTTTCCTGAAGATCAAAGCACGTACGCCTGACGATCATCTTTCAGAGAAAATGAGAGAGTTGCAATTTCAACAAGAATTGCAAGCTCTTTCACGGGCGTATCGGGCGCGATTGTCTGAAGAAGGGAAACTGGAACAGACTGCCGAAGAAGTAATGTCTTCACTCAAGCAGACGAGAGAGGAAATTGCCGCACATGAGTATCGACAATGAATGGATTGTCCTCGATACGAATATTTGGATTTTCGGTCTGCGAAATCAAGCGGATCAAACGGAGTGTTCCCAGTTATTGCAGTGCTTGAATAAGCTGTAGGTGAAAACGCCATATCAGATATTCCTGGAGTTAAAGGCCAACCTTGATTCCGATGAGTTGAAGCGTTTCTTTCGACTGGTTCATCTTTATCCAAATCGGATCGAGCTTTCTTGGGAAAAAGCGGAGTTGGACTTGATCAACAAATATCGATACCTTGGCTGCAAATTAGGAGATGCGGCCATTGCCGCACATCTGGAAATGATGAGCATCACGACGCTTGTTTCCGAAAACCGTGATTTCTTTGAAGAAGTCAAAGGACTTCCGTTTCGGGTCTTACGTATACAGGAAGCATTGCGAGAGCTTGGTATCGTTGAATGAAACCCTTCGAGGAAAATCATGACTGATTTAGCCCAAAAATTCGCCGATGAAGCTCTTCTGCTTCCTCGTGAAGATAGAGCGGCGTTAGTGGAGCAATTATTACAAAGTCTCAATGTGCCAACTCAAAAGGAAATAGATCGCCTATGGGCGAGCGAGACGGAAAAGCGCGTAAGAGAATATGAAGAAGGCAAAATCAAAGCTATAGACGGCGAACAAGTTTTCAAAGAAATCAAATCAAACATAACGAGATATTCATTGTAGCGATAGCTCATCTATCGCGTAAGCCTGGATATTGGAAAGAAAGATTAGCCCGTTAAAAAGGGCTTGACGCTTCTACAAAACTTCCGCACATATCAACCAACAAATTGTCCCGCTCCGTGTCAATAGATTCTTATGAAGCAGTTTGAAGCCACCCATTTTGCATCCTACCAACCGACACGGCCTTTTCTCACAGAAGATTTTCTCAAAGGGGTGGGCGCGTGGATTGTGGAATTGTGTTTTTCAAAAGGGACATGCGGGCGGCTATTTCACCGCGACATGAGTAAGATGTTGGTATATAAAGTGCGCTCAATAAAAGGATCGGAATGTTCGAACAAGCCTTCAAAAATATTGACGACGTTCTCAGAAAAGAAGCCGGGTGTACCACCGAGCTCGACTACACCGAGCAGACCTCGTGGTTGTTGTTTCTGAAATACCTCGAGGGGCTAGAGCAGGACAAGGCGCTGGAGACCGCGCTGAACGGCAAGAAATACGCCTTCATCCTCGACAAGCCGTATCGTTGGGAAAGCTGGGCCGTGCCCAAAAGCAAAGACGGCCAGATTGACCACAACAAGGCTCTCACCGGCGACGACCTACGCGACTTCGTCAATCAGAAGCTCTTTCCCTACCTGCACGGCTTCACGCAGAAGGCCAGCGGGCCGAACACCATCGAGTACAAGATCGGGCAAATCTTCGGGGAGATCAAAAACAAAATCTCCAGCGGCTACAACCTGCGCGAGATCATCGATCACATCGACGAGCTGCGTTTCCGCTCGCAGACCGAGAAGCACGAGCTTTCACATCTCTACGAAGCCAAGATCAAAAACATGGGCAACGCCGGGCGCAACGGCGGCTAGTATTACACCCCGCGCCCGCTCATCCGCGCGATGGTGCAAGTGGTGCGGCCCAAAATCGGCGAACGCATTTACGACGGCGCGTGCGGGTCCGCGGGCTTTTTGTGCGAAGCGGTCGATTATCTCTCCTCCGGGACCGCCAATCTCCCGATCGGCGGAGTATCTAAAAGCGCCAATCAGGTGATTGGCGACCCCAGAGAGAAACTCACCACCAAAGACCTCGAAACCCTGCAAAAGCGCACGTTTTACGGCAAGGAGAAGAAGTCGCTGGCGTACGTGATCGCCATCATGAACATGATTCTGCATGGCATTGAAGCGCCCAACATTCTCCACACCAACACGCTCACTGAGAACCTCGCCGACATTCAGGAGAAAGACCGCTACGACGTGGTACTCGCCAATCCGCCTTTCGGCGGCAAAGAGCGCAAGGAGGTGCAGCAGAATTTTCCCATCCGCACGGGCGAGACGGCGTTTCTCTTTCTGCAACACTTTATCAAAATGCTAAAGGCCGGCGGCCGCGGCGGCGTGGTGATCAAAAATACTTTTCTCTCCAACACCGACAACGCCTCGGTGAGCCTGCGCAAAATGCTGTTTGAAAGTTGCAGCCTGCACACCGTGCTCGATTGTCCCGGCGGCACGTTTCAGGGCGCGGGCGTGAAGACGGTGGTGCTGTTCTTTGAAAAGGGCAGTCGCACGCGCCAGACTTGGTATTACCAACTCGACCCTGGCCGCAACATGGGCAAGACCAACGCGCTCAACGACGATGACCTCAAAGAGTTTGTTGATCTACAAAAGACGCACGCCGACTCGCCCAAGAGTTGGCGTGTGGACGCGGCCAATATTGACCCGACGACTTTTGATCTTTCTGTGAAGAACCCGGACGGTGGCGAAGTGATGACGCACCGCCGCCCGCAAGATATCATGGACGAGATTGCCGCGCTGGACGCTGAGAGCGCGGAGGTGTTGGCGAATATTCGGGAGTTGTTATGAAAAAGGGGTGGCAGAAAAAACGCCTTGGTGATGTGTGTGAAATCATTAAAGGTCGCAAACCTGTATTGAAACAAACTTCATCGAATGGAGACTTGCCTTACTTGATCGCGAAGGTGATGCGCGGGAGTATGGAGCCCGAATATGCATCCATGAAAGATAGAAACTCAATTATCGTCGAAGAATCCGAGACAATAATCATCTGCGATGGGTCGAATTCTGGCGAAGTCTTCACTGGGTTTCGAGGAATCCTTTCTTCAACGATGGGGAAAATCTACACGAAAGTAGATATTGATGACAACTACCTCCGGGCGTTCTTAACAGCAACATTTGAAGTCTTCAACGGGACGAAAACTGGTGCTGCAATTCCGCACCTCGATAAAGAAGCCATGTATGAGCTTCAGTTCCCTTACCCTCCCCTCCCCGAACAACAGCGCATCGTCCGCATCCTTGACGAAGCGTTTGAGGGCATCGCCACCGCCACAGCCAACGCCGAGAAGAACCTGCAAAACGCCCGCGCGTTGTTTGAGAGTTATTTGGAGGCGGTGTTTAGTCAGCGCGGCAAGGGGTGGGAGGAAAAGCCGCTTTCAGAATTGTGCGACATCAAACATGGCTTCGCCTTCAAAAGTGAATTCTTTACCTCCGAAGGTGATTTTGTCGTCCTGACACCAGGTAATTTTTACGAATCCGGTGGCTATCGTGACCGTGACGATAAGCAGAAGTATTACTCCGGTAAGATTCCGCCGAGCTTCATCTTGGAGAAAGGCGACTTGCTGGTCGCGATGACAGAGCAAGCAGCGGGCTTGCTTGGTAGCCCTATTCTCGTTCCAGAGTCAAACAAATTTCTTCACAATCAGCGGCTTGGCCTTGTTATCAAAAAGCCCGGTGTCTCGTGGACTAACGAGTTTTTCTTTCACATCTTCAACACACAAACAGTGCGGAGAGAGATTCACGATAGCGCCTCGGGAGGCAAGGTACGGCACACATCACCGACGAAGATTGGCGATGTCGTTGTTTCATTTCCAACATTAGTTTCCAAGCAAAACGCAATCGTATCCAAACTTGCAGACCTCCGTGAAGAAACCCAACGCCTCGAATTCCTCTACCAGCGCAAACTCGCCGCGCTGGAGGAGTTGAAAAAGTCGCTGCTGCACCAAGCCTTCAATGGAGAATTGTAGGGATTACACCATGAACGAAGCCAATCTTCCCGGGAACGCCAATCTCCAAATTGGCGGCGGAGAAAACGCAAGCGCCAAAAACGCCAATCAGGAGATTG
>Ga0247727_10010949_pt1 | contig 15947 bp, 5 predicted proteins | sample WisWelCaveWW1625_FD_202498 | JGI IMG/M metagenome (GOLD analysis project Ga0247727, IMG submission 202498) | Biofilm microbial communities from Wishing Well Cave, Virginia, United States - WW16-25 | ecosystem: Environmental > Aquatic > Deep subsurface > Groundwater > Cave microbial mat | place...
GCCCGGGCGAAGAACTGGAAGCGCTGGGGGCCGTACCTCTCCGAGCGGCAGTGGGGGACGGTGCGCGAGGATTACTCCTCCGGCGGCGCCTGCTGGGACTACTTCCCCCACGACCATGCGAGAAGCCGCGCCTACCGCTGGGGCGAGGACGGGCTTTTGGGGATCACCGACCGCGAGTGCCGGCTGTGCTTCGCCCTGGCGCTGTGGAACGGGCGCGACCCGATCCTCAAGGAGAGGCTGTTCGGCCTGACCGGCCCCGAGGGGAACCACGGCGAGGACGTCAAGGAGTGCTACTACTACCTGGATTCCACGCCGACCCACTCCTACATGAAGGCGCTCTACAAGTACCCACAGGCGGAGTATCCGTATGCCCGCCTCGCGGAGGAGAATCGTCGCCGCGGACGGCAGCAGGGCGAGTTCGAGCTCGCCGACGCCGGCGTCTTCGATGGGGGCCGGTACTTCGACCTCTTCGCCGAGTACGCCAAATCGTCGCCGGACGACATCCTGGTTCGAATCACGGTCGCGAACCGGGGCCCGGAGCCGGCGGTCCTGCATCTCCTGCCGACGCTCTGGTTCCGCAACAGCTGGTCGTGGGGCCGGAGCGGCGAGGGGTATTGGGAGAAACCGCGGATCACAGAGCGGCCGGACGGCCGTCTCCTGGCGCAGCACAAGACACTCGGCGGCTACCTGTTCGCCGCCGATGCCGGGCCGGGCGGGAAGAAACCCGATTTTCTGTTCACGGAGAACGAAACCAACGTCGAGAGGTTGTTCGGGGCACCCAATCCCGCGCCTTTCGTCAAGGATGCGTTCCATCAGTACGTCGTCCACGGCCGCCGGGAGGCCATCGACCCGGCGCGCGCCGGGACCAAATCCGCGGCTCACTACCGCGTCCAGGTGCCGGCGGGAGGCGAGATCGTCCTGCGCCTGCGCCTGTCGGGCGAGTCCGAATCGCCGGCGGAGCCGTTCGGCCCGGCGTTCGACCGGATCTTCGCCCGGCAGATCGAAGAGGCGGACCTCTACCATGAGGCACGGACGCCGGCGGGGGTCCCTCCGGAGAGACGGAGCGCCATCCGCCAGGCGGACGCCGGCCTCCTGTGGTCGAAGCAGTTCTACCACTACGTCGTGCGCGACTGGCTCGACGGCGATCCGGCGCAGCCGCCCGCACCGGCCGCCCGCCGCGCCGGGCGCAACGGCGACTGGCCGCACCTGTTCAACCGGGACGTCATCTCGATGCCGGACAAGTGGGAGTACCCCTGGTACGCCGCCTGGGATCTGGCGTTCCACACCATTCCGCTGGCGTGCCTCGATCCGCAGTTCGCCAAGGAGCAGCTCGTCCTGATGCTGCGGGAGTGGTACATGCACCCGAACGGCCAGATCCCGGCCTACGAGTTCGCCTTCGGGGACGTCAATCCGCCGGTGCACGCCTGGGCTTGCTGGCGCGTCTACAAGATGACCGCGCCGCGCGACCGCCGCGACCGGCTGTTCCTGTCGCGCTGCTTCCAGAAGCTGCTGATCAACTTCACCTGGTGGGTCAACCGCAAGGACGCGGAGGGGAAGCACTTGTTCTCGGGCGGCTTCCTCGGCCTCGACAACATCGGCGTGTTCGACCGGTCGCGGCCGCTGCCGACCGGCGGCCATCTCGAGCAGGCCGACGGCACCGCGTGGATGGCGTTCTATTGCGCCACGATGCTGTCGATCTCCCTGGAGCTGGCCCGCGACAATCCCGCGACCGAGGACACCGCCTCGAAGTTCTTCGAGCACTTCGTGGCGATCGCCGACGCGATGAACAACCTGGGTGGCACGGGCCTGTGGGACGAGCAGGACGGCTTCTACTACGATCAGCTGCACCTCGACGGCCGGGAGGTGCCGCTGCGCGTCCGGTCACTCGTCGGCCTGATGCCGCTCATCGCCGTCGAGGTCCTGGAGCAGGAGGTCATCGATCGGCTCCCCGGCTTCCGCAAGCGGCTCGACTGGTTCCTCAAGAATCGCCGGGACCTCGCCGAGCGGATCTCGTACTTCATGGGGTCCGAGGAGCACGCCGGCGGGCATCGGCTCCTGGCGATCCCGTCGCGCGATCGCCTGGTCAAGGTGCTGCGATACATGCTGGACGAGAGCGAGTTCCTATCTCCCTACGGCATCCGGTCGGTCTCGAAGATCCACGCGAGACAGCCCTACGTGTTCCGAGTCGGCGGCGAGGAGCACGTCGTGCGCTATGTCCCGGGAGAGTCCGACACCGCCCTGTTCGGCGGCAATTCCAACTGGCGGGGACCGATCTGGTTCCCGATCAACTACCTTCTCGTGGAGGCGCTGGAGCGCTACCACCATTTCTACGGCGACGGTCTCAGGGTCGAGTGCCCGACCGGATCGGGCCGGATGATGAACCTGAGCGAGGTGGCGCGCGAGATCGGCGGCCGCCTGGCGAGCATCTTCCTGCCGGACCGCGATGGGCGGCGGCCATGCCACGGCGACGACGCGCGCTACGCGCGCGACCCGCACTGGAACGACCTGCTCCTGTTTCACGAGTACTTCCACGGAGACAGCGGCCGTGGCCTGGGGGCCAGCCACCAGACCGGGTGGACGGCGCTGGCGGCGCGTTTGCTGGCCGATCCGGGGAGGGCACGAGGCGGGGATTCGAAACGCGATGGAGGCGGACGACGATGAGCAGCGAAGCGATGGCAGCCACCACGGAGACGGCGCGGCGGCGCGCCGTCCCGATTCTGAAGATCGTTCTGGGGCTTCTGGCCGTGATTCTGCTGGCGCTCGCCGGGCGCTCCGCCGGAGCGTATCTCGCCGACTTCGCCCGCTGGGTCGAGGGGCTCGGCGCCTGGGGGCCGATCGTGTTCATCGCGGGGTACGTCGCCGCGTGCGTCGCCTTCGTGCCCGGCGCGATCCTGACCCTGGCGGCGGGGGTGCTCTTCGGGCTGGCGCGCGGTGTCGCCTACGTCTTCATCGCCGCCGTCCTCGGATCGGCCGCGGCATTCCTTGTTTCCCGCTACCTGGCGCGCGCGGCGATCGAGCGGCGGCTCGGTGGGAATCCGCGCTTCGCCGCCATCGATCAGGCGATCGCGCGCGAGGGGCTCAAGATCGTCTTCCTCCTGCGTCTCTCGCCGGTGTTCCCCTTCAATCTGCTCAACTACGGCCTCGGGCTCACGAAGGTCCGCTTCCGGGACTACGTCCTGGCCTCGGTCGGGATGATCCCCGGCACCGTGCTCTACGTCTATTACGGCACCGCCCTCGGCAGCCTGGCGCAACTCGCGGCCGGCGCGAGGCCGGAGGGCGGGGCAGGCGGGACGGCGATCCTGATCCTCGGCCTTCTGGCCACGGTCGCCGTCACGTACTTCGTGACCCGCATCGCGCGCCAGGCGCTGGCGCGCTCCACGGGGGAAGCCCGGTGAGCGCCCCGGCGGCCGACCGTCACGTGACCTCGGAGGCGCCTCTGATCCAGCCGCTCGACGAGCACAACCGGCGGCTGCTCGCCAACGTCCATCCGCCCGGGTATGTCAACCCGACGCCGAAGGACCGCTATCACCTCGTCGTCCTCGGTGCCGGCACGGGCGGCCTGGTGACCGCTGCCATCGGCGCCGCGCTCGGGGCGAAGGTGGCGCTCGTCGAGAAGCACCTGACGGGAGGCGATTGCCTCAACGTCGGCTGCGTCCCCTCGAAAGGGATCCTCCGGGCGGCGCGCGCCTGGCACGAGGTCCGGCACGGGGCCGGGCGGTTCGGGGCGCCCGGGGCCGAAGGCCCGGGCGATTTCGCCGCCGTGATGGAGCGCATGCGGCGTCTGCGCGCCGATATCAGCCGGAACGACAGCGTCGAGCGCTTCAGAAACCTGGGGGTGGACGTCTTCATCGGCACCGGCCGTTTCGCGGGCCCGGACGCGATCGAGGTGGACGGCGCCCGGCTGAAGTACCGGCGCGCCGTCGTCGCCACCGGCGGCCGGCCGGCGATACCGCCGGTCCCCGGCCTGCGGGAGATCGAACCGCTGACCAACGAGACGATCTTCTGGCTCACGACGCTGCCGCGGCGGCTGCTGGTGATCGGCGGAGGCCCCATCGGCTGCGAGATGGCACAGGCGTTCGCCCGCTTCGGAAGCCAGGTGACGCTCGTCAACCGCGGGCCGCAGATCCTGCCGCGCGAGGATCGCGACGCGGCCCGCTTCGTCGAGGAGGCGATGACGCGGGACGGCGTCCGTTTGCACCTGGGGTCGAAGATGATCGAGGCGGGCCGTCAGGGGAGCGAGCGGGTTCTTGTGTACGAGCGACTTGGCCGGCGCGAGACCGCCGTCGCCGACCATATCCTGGTGGCCGCGGGACGCGAGCCGAACGTCCGGGGCCTCGGCCTGGAAGTGGCGGGTGTCGCCTTCGACGACAAGGGTGTCAAGGTCGATGCGCGCCTTCGCACGACCAACTCTCGCGTCTACGCCGTCGGCGACATCTCCTCGCGCTACCAGTTCACCCACGCCGCCGACGCCCAGGCGCGCATGGTGGTTCAGAACGCCCTGTTCTTCGGCCGCGGGCGGGCGGACTCGCTCGTCATGCCCTGGTGCACCTACACCAGCCCGGAAATCGCCCACGTGGGGATGTACGACGCCGAAGCGCAAAAGGCCGGGATCGAAGTCGACACGATCACAGTCTCGCTCGAGGAGCTGGATCGGGCCATCCTCGACGGCTCCAACGAGGGGTTCGTCCGCGTGCACCTCCGCAAAGGCACCGACCGGATCCTCGGGGCGACCCTCGTCGCCGAGCACTCCGGCGACATGATCGGCGAGCTGGCGCTCGCCATCACCGCCGGTGTCGGTCTCGGGAAGATCGGCGCCACCATCCACCCCTACCCGACCCAGGGGGAGATCGTGCGCAAGGCGGCGGACGCCCTGAATCGCCGCCGCCTGACCCCCGCGGCGAAGCGCTTCTTCGCCCTGTTCTTCCGGATCTTCAAGTAAGCCCAGCCGGTCGGAGGAATCCGAGGCTCGGCCGCCCGTGCCCCGCGGCGGACGAGCGGCGGGCCCGTCAACGTGCCAGGCCCCAGCCGTTGAACGGGCCGGAGATGAGAATGTCCGATGGCAGGTCGACCTTGAACTGGCTCGCCGCGAGATCGACGTTCGGCTGCGAGTCGTGGAACGTCAGAACGGTCGAGTCGCCGTCGGGCTCCTCGTAGGCCACCCGGCGCGGCAGGAAGGTGCCGGCATCGATCCAGATTCGCAGCACCGCCAGGCGCTCGCGCACCCGCTCGCGGGCTGGCGTCAGGACGAGGAGGTAGGTGCCTTCGAGGCTGCCGTCGATGACGCGGGCGATGTTGTAATACCTGGAGAGGTCCTGGCTCGACTGTCCAACCGCCAGGAGGCGAAACAGGCGCTTTCCCACGAACTTCCTGATCTCCAGGTTCTCGGCACGCTTTTCCTCCGGGTAATAGGCCGTGTAGGAGTTCTCGGTGACGACGAAGACCTTCCGTTCCGGGTGCTCGTACTCCCAGCGGACCTGGTTCGGGCGGCTGTAGAGGAAGCGACCCCGGGAAACGAGCGGTCGGGCCAAGAGCTTGAGGTTCTTCTCCTCGGTGAAGCGGGAGATCAACGTCGCCGTCTCCTCCTGGACCCGGTCGAACCGCTCCAGGATCTCGGGCGTCGTCAGGCCGGCGTCCTCCGCCTGCCGCTGGGCCTCCCGTGGCGCCGCATCCAGCCTCCCCGCAGACAGCACCATGATTCCGGCCAGAGCGGTGAATACGCTCGCCAGCCAGGGTCCGCCTCGCATCCGTCGACAGTGCCTCATCACGACATCCTCCTCGGGCGCCCGATTCCTCGCCGATCGACCTTTGGATTCGGGCTGGTTGTTGCGGGTTCGAAGTTCTAAGGCACGATGAGGACGGAGTTGAGGTTGCCGGCGCCGTCGTGGGCTTTCCGGCGGTTGCCCGGGTCGTCGAGCCAGCGCTGCCCGTCGAGAAGGAACTTGTAGGCATATTCGCCGGGCTCGAGGCGGTGCGGTGGAGTCTCCCAGACTCCGGCCTCGCGGCGTGACGCCGGCCAGCCGGGCCCCTTCCAGCCGTTCCAGCTTCCCAGCACCTCCACGCGACGCGCCTCGTGGTCGTGCAGGCCGAACACCACGCCGGCCGGAGCAAGACGCGGGGAGAACGGCCAGGGGAAGCCGTCGCCGTGGCGTTCGTGAAGGGCGCGGGCCACGGCCCGGCCGGCATCGAAGGCGCCGGCTCCCTGGCGCTCCGGCGGCGCCCCCGCCACGGGGTGTGCGGTCCGCCTCAACACGTCGCGGATCAGCAGCGGTGTGAGCGCAGGATTCGCCTCCAGCAGGCAGGCGATGCCGGCCGCCACCACGGGCGCCGCGAAGCTGGTCCCCTCCACGTGCTGGTAGTGCGGGGTGATCAGCTTGAGTCCGGCGATCGACTCCTCGATGCCGGGATTGGCGGCGGCGCGTTTCGCGAAGAGCCCGAGCGCTTCCCGGGCCACCGCGGACCCGGGCAGTACGGGCGCGGCCACCCAGATGCTCGGCGCCACCAGCTCCGGCTTGGGGACGGAGTTCGAGGCCTCACCGTAGTTGCTGTGCCAGATCTCGACTTCTTCGTGCGTGAAGGTGTTCTTGTCGTCGAGGCCGCCGACGGTCAGGACCATCGGCGCGGTGGCGGGTGGAATCAGTCTCCTCCGCCCGTCATTCCCCGCCGCCGCCACCACGCTGATGCCGGATTCGACGAGCGCCGTGGCCGCGCTATCCACGGGGTTCCCGGCCAGCGGGTCCACCGGCTCTCCGGCAACCGACATGGTCACGACCCGCACTCCCAGCTCGCGCGCGTGCGCGCTCACCCAGTCGAGCGCCCGGGCGAGGATCTCGTTGCTGATGGGACCCTTCTCCGGCCGGACGCGAATCAAAACCAGATCGGCGTGGCTCGCAAGGCCGCTATACAGCCCGTGGCTGAGGAATCCGTTGCCGGCGCAAACGCTGCTCGTCATCAGGCCGTGCCACAGCAGCGGGCGACCCGAGTCCCATCCCGGCCACCAGGGTGTTTCGTCCGGGGAGTAAGACCGGACGCGCGGCGGATCGCGCGTGGCGTCGATGTAGGCGCGGATGCGATTGCGTGGCCGGACGAGATCAGGATGAGGGTAGAAACCCGAGTCGAGGACGGCAATCGTAACCCCGCGTCCGGTGAAGCGTGGGTCGGCGTGCAGGCGCAACGGCGTCGGCAGCGCTCCGAAGGCAGCCCTGGCATCGAGCGGCCAGCGAGCCTGGATCTCCCGGTGCAGCTCCGCCTCGCCCTTCTCGAGGAGCGTGGTCAGGAGGTGCTGCTGGACGCACGCGGGACAAGCGCCGTCCTCCCGCTCCCAGTAGGGATACCAGTGCGCCTCGGCCAGCACCGATTTCTCCGTGGCGCGACCGCAGGAAGGGCAGGGAGCGGGTTCGGTCATGAGGACAGGCATCCTCCCGTGACACGCGCTTTGGATGCTCATCTCCCGAGGGGGGATTCACGAGCCGGTGGAGGATCCTCCGGAGTGGCACGAGTCGGAGGGGCGCGGACCCACCGATCGGTGAAAAGGCCCATGTCTCTTGACATATCCAGCAGGGCCCTTTAGGCTCCGGCCAACGCGATCGCTAATAACGCAGGATTATCTCAGCGCCACGAAGGGTGCCGATCTGGAGGGAACCCCGATGGCCGACCGCCGGACCATTCGCGCCCGCCTCTTCCTGGCTGTTTCTGCGTTCCTCCTCATGGTGAGTCATGACCCTTTGGAGGCAACGCACATCCAGCCGACCGCCGTGACGTTCGCGATCCACTATGGCGACTGCACGCCAGGCGGACCAGGCGTGGACACGTTTCGTTTGTTCCTCGGTGAGACCCTGGTGGCGACCGTGCCTTCTTCGCTCGGCTGTGACTGCTACGCCGCCGCCGAGGAGATCCGGATCACCGACCCGGACGCCCTCGCGTCATTCGATCCATCGGCCTGCAATCCCTTCCGGGTGGAAGTCATCAACCCCGAGGCGGGTGTGGCGCTCGGTTTCGTGCGGGTGAGCGTCGAAACCGACACCGGTCCCTTCGGCCTCTGCCTCTTCGACGGCTACCCGGAGAACCCGGCGCCGACGTGCCTGGACCGCAACCTGTGCGACGATCCGGGAATCACCTTCGACATCCCGCTCGTCGGCGGTCCGGATCCGGACTCGGACGGCATCCCCGACGGGATCGGGGATAACTGCGACAACTGTCTCGGCGTTGCCAACCCCGACCAGGCCGACGCGGACGCCGACGGGTTCGGCGACCTCTGCGACTTCTGCCCGGGGCCCGGCTCCGCGGACACCGACGGGGATGGAACCTGCGACCAGCGGGACAACTGCCCTCTCGTCGCCAATTCGGACCAGGCCGACCTCGACAACGATGGGGCCGGTGACGCCTGCGACGGGTGCCCAGGTCCCGGAACGGCGGACGGCGATTCCGACGGCGTCTGCGATTTGGCGGACAACTGCCCCGGCGCGTTCAACCCGGACCAGACGGACAGCGATGGCGATGGTTTCGGGGATGCCTGCGACGTCTGCACCGGTGCGGGCGACTCCGACGGCGATGGGGACGACATCTGTGATCAGGCTGACAACTGTCCGTACGCCCCAAACCCCGGACAGGCGGACGCCGACGTCGACGGGGTTGGTGACGCCTGTGACAACTGTTCCGAGATTCCGAATCCGGACCAGCGGGACACGGACATGAACGGCGTCGGCGACGCCTGCGCGCTGTGCCCTCCCTTCGCGGACAGCGACGCCGACAACGTCTGCAACGAGGTCGACAACTGTCCCGCGATCTTCAATCCCGGTCAGGAGGATGGCGACGGCAACGGGGTCGGTGATGTCTGTCAGGTCCCGAACGACGCCTGCGAGGAGGCGAAGGTCATCGTCTCCACTCCCTTCAGGGACGAAATCGATACGAGTCGGGCCACGACCGGGCCGGAGGACGGCTCACCCGGGTGTGGCTGCAACCCGAACTCGAACAGCGTCTGGTACGCCTTCACACCAATCGACTCCGGAGTCTTCTTCGCGAACACGGTCGACAGCAGTTACGACACTGTCCTGGACGTGTTCCGCGGAACGTGCGCCGCAAAGGAGTTTTTCACCTGCAACGACGATTCCTCCGGCCCGCAATCGAGCGTCGGTTTCGAGGCGTGCGCCGGCGTGGCCTACCTCATCGAGGTGACGGATCTCTGCGACCCCGGAGGTGGCAGGCTGGTCCTGAACCTCACGCAGGGAGCGGGCGCTCCTCCGGACAGCGATGGAGACGGTGTCAACAACTGCACGGATAACTGTCGCCTCGTCCCGAACTCCGATCAGGCGGACGGGGACGGGGACGGAGCTGGGGACGCGTGCGACAACTGCCCGGAGGCCGCCAATCCCGATCAGGCGAACCGCGACGGAGATCTGTTCGGGGACGCTTGCGATCCCTGCCCGAATGATTCTCTCAACGATCGTGATGAAGACGCCCGCTGTGCAGACGTCGACAACTGCCCGCTCGATTTCAACCCGGGGCAGGAGAATGGGGACGGTGATCTGTTCGGAGACGCCTGCGACGCGTGTCCGAACGATCCGAACAACGACACCGACGACGACGGCGTCTGCGACGACACCGACAACTGCCCGTTCACGTCGAACCCCGGCCAGGAAGACAGTGACGGTGACGGCGTCGGGGACGCCTGTGAACCGGTTCCCCCGGTGAACGACGCCTGCGAGTCGGCGAAGGTGATCCCGGGGGATCTCATGCCGGGGATGAATTTCACCGACACCATCGAAACCATGCTGGCCACGACTGGGCCGGAGGATATCTCCTCCCCCTTCGTATGTGGCTGCAACCCGGACTCGAACAGCGTCTGGTACTCGTTCACGCCGAGCATCTCCGGCTTCTACCTTTCCTTCACTGCCGGGAGCGACTACGACACCGTGCTCGACGTGTTCCGTGGAACCTGCGCCGCGAAAGAGCTTGTCACTTGCAATGACAATCCATTCCCCAGCCATTCGGTTGTCAGCTTCCTGGGATGCGCCGGCGTACCCCACCTGATCATGGCGACTGATCGCTGCGAGCCGGGCGGCGGGACGTTGGTCCTGTACCTGCAACATACGCTCGTCGCTCCTCCGGACAATGACGCCGATGGCGTCGACGACTGCGCCGACAACTGTCGCCAGGTCCCGAATCCCGGCCAGGCCGACGGGGACGGCGACGGGTACGGGGACGCTTGCGACAACTGCCCCGCTGCGGTCAACCCGGGACAGGCGAACGCTGACGGGGATGGTCTCGGGGATGCCTGCGATCCCTGCCCCGGCGACCCCCTCAATGACGCCGATGCCGACGGCGTCTGTGCGAGCAGCGACAACTGCCCGCTCGCCTCCAACCCCGACCAGACCGACTCGGACGGCGACGGCGAGGGCGACGCGTGCGACAGCATCCCCGTCGGCATGGTCTTGGACAATTCCACCAAGACCGCAGTTGTGTTCGACCTGCGCGGATCGGACGTGGTGGGAACGGTTCCGGTGGGCCCGGGCTCGGCCGTCGGAGACTGCGCGATCCAGCCCGACAGCCGGCTTGGTTTCGCCACCGACTTCGAGTCGCGCGTCTGGGTGATCGACCTCGCGTCGAGTCCTCCCCGGCGCGCCGCGGGGATCAACCCGATTCCGATCTCGAACCCTGGCGAGGATCTGGCGGTGACGCCCGACGGGCGCTACGTAGTGACTTGCGACGGCGCCGGGATCGTCACTCCGGTCTCGGTCATCGACATTGCCTCGCGGGTGCAGCGCAGCATCTTCTCTCTGGGCACGGACTGCAACTCGGTCGACGTCTGTGGGGACGGCTCCGTCCTGGTGGGCTCCTACAACGCGGGAACGGTGCGCCGACTGCTGATGGACCCAGCGGGGCTCCTGAGCGACTCGGGGGAGACGCTGTTTGTCAACGGTCCCCGGAATGTGTACTGCGCACCCGACGCGCGGTCGGGGCTGGTGCTCGGCACCGGCGACAGCAGCATCCGGTCGTTCCTGATCCCGGGCCTGACGCCTGTCGATCAGCGAACTCTCTCCTCGTTCGGCGTCGTCTCGGGAGCGGTGGCGGGGGATGGGACGACGGTGTACGCGCGGTCCGCCTCCGGGACGGTCGACGCCTTCGGCTACGATCCGGCGACGGCTTCCTTCGGCCCGCTGCTCTTCTCGCTGAATGTGGGGATCGTTTCGGCGTTCTTCGGGATCGATCAGCTGGCGCTGAATCCGTCGGGCGATACCTTGTACGTCCCCGAGCCTGGCCGGCTGCGGTCGTTCGGCGCCGCGGACGGCGCGCCCCTCGGGGAGATCACCCATCCGAGCCTCGTGCAGCCGGCAGGAGTCTGCTTCCGGACGGTCGGGGACCGGGACCGAGACGGCCTGAGTGACGGGGACGAACGGGGCGTCGGAACGGATTCGAACAATCCGGACACGGACGGGGATGGCCTGCGGGACGGGTTCGAGGTCCGCAACGGTTTCCACCCGCTCGTATCAGGGGAGCAAGGCCAGGATCCGGACGGCGACGGGCTCGATAACCTGGGAGAGCAGGCGGCGTTTACCGATCCTGGCGATGCCGACACGGACGACGACGGGCTGACGGATGGTCAGGAGGCGCTCAACACCGGGACCGACCCGAGGGACCCGGACACGGACGACGACGGGCCCCTCGACGGGACGGACAACTGCACGTTCCGCTTCAACCCGGACCAGGTGGACACCGACGGGGACGGTGCGGGAGACCCCTGCGACAACTGTCCGGCGGTTTCAAATCCGGGCCAGGAGGATGACGATGCCAACGGCGCGGGCGACGCCTGCTCGCTGTGTCCACCGCTGGCGGATGGCGATGGGGATAACGTTTGTGACGCTGCAGACAACTGTCCCACCATCTTCAACCCCGACCAGGCTGACGTCGACGGGGACGGCCGCGGCAGCGTGTGCGATGTCACTTCGATCACCTTCAAGGTCCTCCACGCCGAATGCGGGGCCGGGACGACGTTCTCGTTCCTCCTGAACGGCACCCTGCTGGCAACCCGGCCGTGGCAGCGCGGATGCTTCTGCAACGATGAGCCCCTGGTGGCGACGGTGACGGATCCGGCGCTTCTCGCTCTGTACGATCCCGGCACATGCAACAGCTTCGAGGTCACCCTGTCAGGCGGCGGAGTGGACCTCGCCCTGGGGTCCGTGCGGGTGGAGGTCGCGCTCGAAGCGGGGGTCTCGAGCCTGTGCCTCTTCGACGGGGACCCCGACAACCCGCTCCCCACCTGCGCCGACCGCGACCTCTGCGATGCTCCGGACTACTCCTTTGGCGTGGCCGCTGTAGGAGGCGCCGATGCGGACGCCGATGGGGTCCCCGGCGGGATCGGAAAGGCGTGCGACAACTGCGCCACAGCCGTGAACCGGGGCCAGTCGGACCGGGACGGCGACCTCTTCGGGGACGCCTGCGACGCCTGCGCCGGGCCGGGGCGCTCGGATGACGACGGGGATGGCGTCTGTGACGAGCAGGATAACTGCCGGTTGCTCCGGAACCCGGATCAGCTGGACAGCGACGGAAACGGAATCGGGGACGCCTGCCAGGCGCCGAACGACGCCTGCGACGCGGCGACGGTGATTCCGGGAACGCCTTTCACGCAGGGGGTCGACACGACGCTGGCCACCACCGGCCCGGAGGACACGTCCGGTTGCAACTGCAGCGTGACCTCGAAAAGCGTCTGGTACTCGTTCACGCCGGGCCTCTCCGGAGTGTTCACGGTGACCACGGCGGGGAGCGACTATGACACTGTTTTGGAGGTGCTCCGGGGGAGCTGCGGCGCGAAGCAGTTCGTCGCCTGCAACCACTTCTTCAATCTGACCCCGCAGGTCTCGTTTCTCGGGTGCGTGGGGGAGAGCTATCTCATACAGGCGACGGACTTCTGCTCCTCCGGCGGAGGCACCTTGGTCCTGAACGTCACGCGGGCCACTGCCGACCCCGATGGGGACGGCGTGGATGACTGCACGGACAACTGCCGCTCCGTCCCAAACACCAACCAGGCGGATGGCGACGGGGACGGACGGGGGGACGCGTGCGACAACTGTCCGGGGATTCCGAACGCCGACCAGCGGAACCACGACGGCGACCTTCTCGGGGATTTGTGTGATCCCTGCTTCAGGGACCCGCAGAACTTGTGCGCTCCGCTGCCCACTCCGGCGCCTTCCTCCTGCGAGCCTCTTCAAGTCGGCGGGCCGATCGGGTGGGCGTTCAAGGCCTCGATGCCTGTTGGCCGGCGTGCGGCCACCGGCGTGGCGATAGGGGATCGGGTGTACGTGACCCACGGCAGCGGCTCTCCGTTCGGCGACGATGCGACCACCTTCATCTACGACCGCGCGCTCAACGTCTGGTACGACGGCGCGTTCGCAGCCATCCCCAGGTCGGAGCTGACCGGCGTCTGCATCGAGGACGAAACCGGCCAGGGCCTGGTCTTTGCGGTCGGCGGCCGTCCGGCTCGCTCGGACGTCGAGATCTACAACCCGGTCACGAACACCTGGTCCGCCGGGCCGCCGATGCCTACGCCGCGCCGCGGGCTGGGGGCCGCGTTCGTCCCCGGCGTCGGAGTGGCCGGAGGGACCCGCGGCAGCGTCTTCGTGGTCGGCGGGAGCACGGGTGCGTCGCGACACAACGGAACCCCGCTCGCCGCGAACGAGGCCTTCGACATGGAGGCCGGAACCTGGGTTCCGCGGGCCCCGATGCCGATCCCGATGATGGACATCTACTCGACGACCTACTTCCCCGACACCGGGAAGATCTACGTGATTGGGGGGTTCGACGGCGTTGCGGTCACGGGCACGGTGCAGATCTACGACCCCGTCGACGACGCCTGGACCCCGGGCGCGCCGATGCCGACGCCACGTTCGAACCTCGTGTCCGGGATCTGCGGCGAACGGATCTATGCGGTGGGCGGGTTCAACGGATCCGGCACCTTCCGGACCAACGAGGCGTACGACCCGTTCACCGACACGTGGGTCGCTGGGGCGCCGCTCGCACCCCTCGCCAACGCGGAGCTGTCCTCTCAGTTCATCTCGACGGGCGCCGAGATGTTCGCCATCGGGGGACTCTCCGGAAGATTCACTAGCAACCGCGTATTCACGTGTACGCCCGTCTGCGCCACGGACGCGGACTGCGACGACGGCCTTTTCTGCAACGGTGCGGAGACCTGCGACCCGCTTGGAGCCTGCCGGCCGGGAACGCCTCCCTGCGCCGACGCCGACCCGTGCACGACAATCACCTGCGACGAGACGGCGGACGCCTGCGGCCTGACGCGCTCCGATGTCCTGCTCGGAACGGATGGGAGCGGAGGCAGTCTGTACCGCATCAATCCGACTACCGCCGCAGCGACGCCCATCGGCTTCATGGGATTCCCCGCCCCCTCCCTGGCGGCGGATCCACTCACGGGCTTCCTGTACGCCGGAGGGGGGGGAGGATCCCCCGCCTTGAATCGAATCGATCCACTCACGGCGCAGCCGACCTTCATCGGCTATACGGGATTCGAGTGGGGGGTCACCGGATTGGACTTCGACCCGACTGGGAGACTTTTCGCTTCCCTCAACGCCGGCTTCGGCGGTGATCGGCTCGCCACCATCGACAAGAACACCGGCATCGCTTCGGTGATTGGCTCTTTCGGTGTCGGAGGCATCGAGGGAATCGTCTTCGACCAGTCGGGGACTCTCTACGGGGCCTCCCGGGGCGGGGTCCCGTACCTCTACACAATCGATCCCATGACCGGCCTCGCGACGCCCGCGGCGCCGATCCGGGACGCGGCCGGGAACCCCTTGCTGGCAGGCGTCGTCAGCCTGGAGTTCGACCGCAACGGCGTCCTGTACGGTGGTACCGGCTTCGGGACTGGTGACCTCATTCGGATCGATCCGACGACCGGCATTTACACTTACATCGGCCACTCCGTGAACGGCAGCCTGGGCGGGCTTGCCTTCCTGGCGTGCGGCTGCCTCACCGACAGCGATTGCGATGACGGCAACGTCTGCAACGGCGCCGAGACCTGCGACCTCAGAAACGGCGCCTGCGTCTCCGGGCCCGGCCCGGACTGCGACGACGGCAATGAGTGCACCGCCGACTCATGCGATCCGATCTCGGGGTGCGCTCACGCCGGGAACCCGGCCTGCTGCGACACGCCCGATCCCAGGTCGATCGGCTACTACAAGCGTCTCTGCTCGGGCTCGCATCCCGAAGACGGTCTGACGCCGTCGGATGCCGAGTGCGTCGGGGATTCGGCGACGTTCTCCTGGGTGACCTCGGCTGCCGACATCTGCAGCGTCCTCGCGCCATTCCCGACGAATGACAAGTGCGAGCAGGCGGAGCAGCACCTCATGGTGTTGCTCCTGAACCGCTGCCGCCACCGTGTGTGCGGCGTGCAGACGATCCGCTCCGCATGCTCTGAACACACGACCGTCGGCGATACGATGGAGCACGCCGACGAGATCCTCTCGAGCCCGGACCGTTCGCGGGACGATTGCGTCCATGCCCAGTGCGAAGCCGAGGAGATCGGCTCCGGGGAGGCACTGGGATTGAACACACTCCGGCTGGACGTGGGCTCGGACGGGGCGGTTCACCTGACCTGGCAGGAGCCGGTGGCCGCCGAGGCCGAGCTGCGGCCCAGCGGCTACCGCATCTGGCGCAGACTTCTCGAGGAGGAATCCTGGGCGAACATCGCCGAGGTCGAGGCCCTGTCGTTCGATGATCCCGTGCTCAACGATCCGATGAGCTACGCCTACCAGGTGACGCCGATTCGCCGCTGAACGATTCCTGTCGTGTCACACGCGTGGGGACGTCGACGCCCGCGCTAGGAGTCCGTCCGAGTAATCATTTTGTCATTGACACCTGACGGCCGATGTGGAAACTGGCCGCATGAAGACTTTCCGACCGTACGAACCCGATCAGATGCTGTTGATGCCGCCGTCGCTCGCGGA
>Ga0247727_10010950_pt1 | contig 15945 bp, 7 predicted proteins | sample WisWelCaveWW1625_FD_202498 | JGI IMG/M metagenome (GOLD analysis project Ga0247727, IMG submission 202498) | Biofilm microbial communities from Wishing Well Cave, Virginia, United States - WW16-25 | ecosystem: Environmental > Aquatic > Deep subsurface > Groundwater > Cave microbial mat | place...
ATGGCGATGCATGCGCGCAGGGCCATCTGCGCATTCGCATTATTGCGCACGATTTCGGACGGGTTGCCCCTGTCTACCCCGTCGCTCCATTAGCTCCGCCGCAAGGTTACGCATTGCCACGCCAGTAATGCACTGCAGCATGTTGCGGTCGCGCCCCAGCCACTCGGGAACGGACTGGATTCGCAGTAGTAGACGCACAAAGCGATGTCTATCGGATTCGCGTACTTTTTTTGCGTCGCATGGCAAACACGCGCAGCGCGTCGTATCTATCTTCGCGAGAACCCTTGAGCGTGTTTTTGACGACGCAGCCGACCGTGAAAACGGAAGCCGCGACACCGGCACTGCCGTATGTCTTCGAGGTCCGGATCTGCGAGGCCCGGCGCTTGCGCAGGGACGATGGTGAAAGCCTTTTTGGCAGTGACGCCCCGAGTTTCTTCGCGGCGGCGCGATGCCTGGTGCAGGAGTCTCGCACCGACGCTGCGTTTCCGTCGTGCAACCCGCGGTGGAACCATTTGGCGAAGCTAGCGTGCGATGACCCCGAAAACAACTTTCTCGAGGTTTGCGTCTGGCGCCGCAGCGCGAGCGCCGACGTCTGTGTCGGCGGCCTGAGAATTCCATTGAGTGGGCTCGAGCGCGGCGTCGTGCGCGATTGCTGGTATCCGCTCGCGCTGGTAGTGGGCGGTGCGGCTGTCTCGGCGCGGGAGGCCACTATCCGCGTTCGCGTCATGGCGGTCAACTTTGGCGACCTCACGGGCTGCGACGATTCCGTTCCGCCCCACCCCACCACTGTGGTGGCGTCGACGGCGCCCGCTTGCACGCTCAGCGCTCTGATTCACTTCACGAGTCGGTTTCCCATCGTGACGGGCACGCCGGCCGGGCGCGCCGCAGAACATTGTCCAGTCGAGGCAAGCGGGTCCTTGAATGACACGTCAAGTCCGAGGCACAGCACTCCCGCGTCCGCGGCACCGCCAACACCGTGCGGCATCGGAAGCACAGGCAACGATGGCATCCCCAGCACCCCGAGGGCGGGACCTGCGTGCGCTGCGACGGAGTCGACGTGCTAGGCAACGCGTTGGCGTTGTAGATTTGTATTATTGTGTGAGCAATTTGCAGAGCGGCGGTAGCGGTAGCGTGCACGACAGAAAGTGAACCTGATGAATTAGACAACGTCATATTTCTCGCCCGATTCTGGATGCGACGTCAAGCGCACTGTTTGTTGCAACATCGACTGTTGGCGTACAATACATGTCGTTTGCCAATCAAGTCAAAGCGCTCGTCATCAAGGACCTGCAAATCGTATCGCGTAGCCGCAAGTCGTCTATCTGTGAGATTGTCGCGCCGCTGCTCGCTGCGGTCATGAGCGGGCTGTTCGTCATGCTACTGACGAACTTGTCGACCTCGGGCGACGAGTACTCGGACTCTCGTTCTCTGAGACTCGACGACAGGAGCGCGTTTCTCTTCGCGTCTCCGTATCCGACGTGGACGAACCTACCTGCCACCGTCTACAATTCCGTGCGGACGCTGCCACGTGATGTGTCAGCCAACTTCTCGATGCTGAACGTTTCTGTCATGCTCGAGCCGTTCGTTGCACTGGAGGGATACCTCCGGAACGCGACGGCGTTCGGCCTCAACGCAACTGAAAGCGGAGTCGTGCAGCTGACGACTGCTGCGTTCATGTCTCGCGATCCAATTCAGAGCAGCGTGACTTTCGGAACGATGCTGGGTTCGCTCCTGAGCCTCGATTCTTCGTTCGCCCGGGCAGCTGGAATCACGGTGCGAGATTTGGTTCTCTCGTTCAATCTGCGCGGGATTTTTGCGGCCACCGCGATGACGCTGCTCATTTACGGGTTCCTCCCGGCTGCGGTGATCAACGGCGGTCGGCTGGTGACCGAGAAGTCAAAGCGTGTTCGCGAAACCCTCCGCGTCATGGGGGTGTCGGATGCCGCCTACGTCGTGTCGCATTTCACCTCGATGATGCTGCGAATGGGGGTCGCGTGTTGCCTGATCGCATTCGTCCTCGCCGCATTCAAGGCCATCGAGGTGGCCGACATCGGGATCATGCTCGGACTGAGCTTCCTCTTCTCGGTGTCGCTGGCGTGCCAAGCGCTGCTGATGCCTGCACTGTTCGCCGTGGACGTCTGGTCCAACACGTTCTGCATTTTCTTCGTGACAGGCGGCGCCGCTCTCGGACAGTTCACCACGGGCTCACCCGCCGGTGTGCAGATGGCGGTGTGTTTGCTCTCACCGAGCGCGTTCTACTACGCTGTCTTACCGCTGCTCGCGAAAAATTCCATCAAGCTGAACCTGAGCGTCGGCGACGCTGCCATGATGCTCGTCCTCGATTCGTTCGTGTATCTCGAACTCGCGTTGTACATCTACAGCGTCTTCCCCGGGGAGTACGGTGTTCCAAAGCATCCTCTGTACTTCATTTCGTGGATCTGGGAGCGCAAACCGGACGCGCCAGAACCCCGTCGCGCCGACGCTGGCTCAGCGGGGACCCACGAGCGCCGTTCGGATGAGCTCAACGACGTCAATGGCGAGGCCGACAACTTCATCGTCGTCTCGAAGCTCGTCAAACAGTTCCCTGGGAGTGCGAAACCGGCGGTGGACGATTTGGACCTGATCGTGAAGCGCGGCGAGATCTTCGCGTTACTCGGCCACAATGGTGCGGGAAAGACGACCACCATATCCATGCTCACCGGAATACTCGACAGCACCTCGTACGTCACCGCCGTCGTCAACGGACTCGACCTGCGAACGCAAATGAACGAAATTCGTCGGTCGATTGGCCTCTGTCCGCAGTTTGACGTGCTCTTTGACGATCTCTCAGCGCGGCAACATCTCGAGTTCTTCGGCCGGCTAAAAGGCCTCGAGCCCACGCATCCGCGCATTGAGAGCTTGATGTCGGACCTCGCGCTGCCGGCTGCCCCGGAGCCCTGCCGGATCTACTCCGGAGGCACGCGGCGCCGGCTCTCGGTCGCGAACGCACTCGTCGGGGGATCCGCGCTGGTGCTGCTCGACGAGCCGTCGTCCGGCATGGACCCTGTATCGCGGCGTCGCATGTGGAACCTGATCAAAGCGGAGAAGGCGAGCGGTCGCACGGTAATCCTGACGACTCATTTCATGGAGGAGGCGGACTATCTCGGCGACACCATTGGCATCATGTCGGCGGGCCGAATGAAGTGTTGCGCGTCGTCGACGGAGCTGAAGCATCGATATGACGTCGGTTACACGCTGACGGTGACGAAGGGACCGCGGTGCGACTCCGACGCGGTACTCCATTTGGTGCGAAACCACGTGCCCGACGCAACGACGAAGCTCGACAGCCGCAGCGAGATCCAGATGCAGGTGAAATCCGAGAACGTGACGCCGCTGCTGGTCGATCTCGAGAGCCAGCTGGTGGCCCTGGACGCCCCGTCGTACGGCGTGGATGCGTGCACGCTCGAGGACGTGTTCGTCCGTCTGTCGGCCGAGGAGCAGCACGAGCGCGACAGTCACGCTGCAGTCGCTGTCGGATCTCCTTTTCTCGCAGGTGAGTTCGAAGAGAAGTTCGAGCGGTTGTACCGGAAGGCGTTCGACGAAGTCAGCTCGTGGAGTCGCATCTGGTTTCAAACTCGCATGGTATATGTTCGCTGCGCTCGCCTGCTCATGCGCGTCATGGCCGTTCGAGTGTTCGCGATCCTCTTCCCGTTGATGTTCGTGGTGCTGGCATTCCTCGTGATGCAACCGAACCAGGAACAGGCGGCTTCCTCGTTCAAATTCGGCCAGTGGATCGACGTCGACCGCGACCCCATCCACATGGTGCTCGTGAACCTCCGCGACCGACCGACGAACGCTCGGTTCATGGATCATTTCAACTCGGAGTTTCAACGCAGAATCGCAGCTCGCAACCCCGTGGTGTGGCATACGGCCGACACGTACTCCGATTTCGCCACGGGACAGTACGTGCCGCTTTACGGCTTCACCATCACAGGACCGAAGAGCCCGGACATCCACGGAGGCGTCATTCCACATGCGTACGATCTGCAGCGTCGTGAAGCGAACTACACGCTGCTGTGGAACTTCAGAATTGACGCTGGCCTTGCCGTGCCCCTCGCAGCCGTTGTGCGTGCAGCCATGGACCGCACTGTCGGGCTGCCCGTCGCGCCGACTGTCGGCCCGACCCTGCGCTTCGCACCGCGGCAACTTCTCCAAGCAACGCAGCTGATCAACGGGTCGTTTCCCGTGCAGGAAACGAAGTACCAGTTGATGATGCCGGGTGTGTACTTCGTACTCGCCGTGGGCCAGGTGATCGCCGCAACTGTCGCTCGCCGCTTGGCGGATGATGTTACGCGCAAGATCAGCCGCGTGGTGATGCTCAACGATCAACACCCGTTGTCCGTCATTCTGGGAACATTCCTGTTCGGATGGACGACAGCCTCGTGGCCCCTCATCATTTTCATCGCGGGCATCTTCATGAAGGGAATTCCTTCGCTCACGACCGCCATTGTCGTGCCCGTTGCCGGGGCGGCAATTCTGTTCATCATGCACTGCTGCTTGTTTGCGATGGTGGTCGTCACCTACTTCCCTGGCAAGACTCCCGTGATCTACACAGTCATCGTGCATTTCAGCAACATACTGATGCTGGGCGTGCCGTACCTAGTCGACGTCATTCTTCGTGCGGCGCACGCTGATTCGTTCCGCTCGTTCGTCCGGCCCGTGCTGCTTTCGCTGTTCCCACCCTGCGCATTTTACCATGTGTTCGACGTTGCGGGATCAATCGACTCGAAGGACAGCACGGCCTCCCGCGTGCTCACGTTCGCGGATGACGCGGTCACAGACAGCGCGCGCACGGGCTGGTGCTTCGTGTTTCTCGTCGCGGAGCTGGCCGTGCCCGTGCTCCTGCTGCTGAACTATGTTCACGACAAGGGAGCGTATGCCTGGGTCATGAGTCGACGTTTCGGCTCCAGTGCAACGAGCACCCCTCCCGGGAAGGTGGGCGCAACCGCAGCCGAGGAAGCGCCGCTGGTCAGCAGCGTTGCCAAGTTCGCCGCGGCCGACGCGCTGGAAGACGATGACGTGCGCAAAGAACGCGCGCGAGTCGACGTAGAAGCCAGTCAGTTGTCGCTCGTCCACCTGCGCAGGTGCTTCAACGGCGGCGCGACGGTAGCCGTGGCGGATCTCTCGATCGGCGTCGAAGAGCGTGAGTGCTTCGGGTTGCTCGGCCCGAACGGTGCAGGCAAGTCCACGACGTGCCAGATGGTCATGCGCGAGTTCCCCCCGACCACTGGCCGCATCAGTTACCTAAAGGGCGAGATGTCTACGGAGGCCGACCTACTCGATTGCTACCGCCGCGCGCGCCTTGGCGTCTGCATGCAAGGCGACACGCTGTGGGAGTACTTGACGGCGGCGGAGCATATCGAGTACTACCTCAAGCTGCGCCTGGGCGCCGGTTATGACGCAGCCGAGTGGAAACCGTTCGTAGACCATTGCCTGCACGCCATTCAGCTGGACGCACTGCGCGCATCGAGCCTCCGGCGGCGTCGACGTGCATGCGATGCTCTCCGGTGTGAAGGTCTCCGAATGCGCATGGCTCGTACGGCTCGAGCACGGCGGCCGTCACCGCTCGCTGCGACTGCAGCGGACGTTCGGCGCGTTTTGGCGGTGGCTGCTGACCTTGGTCATGCCAGAGTGGTTGCGCGGCAGCTTTCACGTCACCCATTCCGCGCGGCAACGCAACATGGTGCTGTTCTACTGGCGCGAAGACTGGGCGCTGCTGCTGGCTCGCACCCTCACGGTTGCCTCGCCTCGTGCACCGTCGCGAAGCAACGAGGCACTCTGGCTGGGACCCGTGCGACTCGACCGCTTGTCGGCGGACGCCGTGCGCGCCCGTTGCATCGCCTCACCGCTCCACAACCACGTGCTGTACTCTAGCGTGCGGCTGCTACCGGACGGCTCGCAGTTGCGCCCCATCTCGATCGTGCGGTGCGGCGGCATGAGGGCGCTCGCGCGCCTCGCCGCCGGCACGGCGCGCCCGTGCTCCGCACGGGCTGGCGCGGACAGCGCGGCGCCGGGGGCGCGATGCAGCGCCGCCCGTTGGCGGCACACGCTTCACGCCGCCGCACCGAATCGAACCGTGTTGCGGCAGGCGCTGCTTTGCCTCTGCGCCGGACTGCGGGAACGACGGCTGAGCGTTTCCGACCTTCGCAGCAGCAACCGGACGGCGCAGGTCGACTACGCGGACCTCGTTTCGTGGGTCCGGGACGTCATGGCTGTTCGCGACGCGGTCACTCCGCGGGTGTGCTTTGTTAAAGCTGACGCGAGCAAGTGCTTCGACATGCTCGAACAGCGCGCGGTGGCTGAGATGATCACGACGTTGGTGCCGCACACGACGTACCACGTACTGCAGTTCGACGCGATCGTGCCGAGCGGCGTGGCGAGCTTCGCGGCGGTGCCGCCATCGTCCGGCTTCGCGTTGCGTCGCTGGTCGTGCACGGTCACCGGCGACGAACTGGCGGCGGGAGCTGTGCCAGGCGCCCCGGCAGGCTGGATTTTGGAGGGCAAGCCGGTGTCTGAGAGCATGAACGGCGAATGGGTACGTGCCGTGTTGCTCCATCACACTCAAGCGCACGTCCGTGCCATCTGCGGGGGTCTCTATGAGCAGAGGCGCGGGATTCCCCAAGGCAGCGCAGTGGCCAGCGTCTTGTGCGACGCTTGCTTGACCGCTGTGGATCGATCTCTCGCGGAGGTACTCGAGCGGTATCGTGCCTCCGACAACACCGTCACGTCGTTGGCATTGCGTCGGACGGACGACCTGCTCGTGCTCTCCACGTCGGCGACGGCGGTGCGAGAATGTGCGGATCGGATCGCCGCGGGTTGGCCCGACGTTGGCTTTGAATGCAATCCCGCGAAGCTGACCGTGGACGATGCCGGGGCGCGCCCCGCCGCGTGGTGCGGGCTGCTGATTCACACGCGCGTGCCGCAGGGTCGGGTGCTGGAGTGTGCGGTGGATTGGACGCGAGTGCACCCGCCAACGCTCGCGGCGTCGTGCCTGTCTGACCGTGCGCAAACGTCGGAGGGCGGTCTCCTGTCGGCTATGTTTCGTGCCATCCGTAGCGTGCAGATGCGTTTCCCGGCTTCCGTCATCTGCACGACGCTAAACTCGCGTGACCGCATTGCACGCAACTTGCTCGAAGTGTACACCGTGCTCGCCTCGGTCCTCTGCGAGTTGCCGCTACTTTCGCTGTGCGAAGCGCGGCCTCACCCTCGGTTGTTTTTCCGAGCCCGCGCCATAGCCGAAGTGAGCTTGACGCACCACTGCGAGCGGCAGCTGGCATCTCTGTGCGCGGCGAATCAATCCTCCGCGCCGCCCGATCTCGCTGACCTGAGCCGTCACGCGTCGCTGATCGCGTTCGCGACTACGTTGGCCTCGTTCGACGTTGCCCGCTGGCCCCCGTGGTTCCGCCTTCGGCGCGCGAGCAGAATCGCGGCAGCTGCGTTCCGCATCAAAGCCGCGTCGATCTCCGGCTTGCCGGTGGCGCCGCCATAGACTGCTGGAATAACCCGTGAGGACGAGGTTCGTCGTTGCATCACGGCAACCAATCGTTGCGTTCGGTGACACGGCACAGCGATCCTCTCTCCTTAGGCGATTCCGAATGCGCAGGCTGCTGGGCGGGTCGTACTGGAGAGGCTGCGCTCGGGGCGCGCTCCCCCATTCCGCGGTCGTAGCGCGCCGGAGCTATGGGGACGATGCGCCCGCCATGCCTTCCGACGACGACGCTCGTGCCAACGGTGGCTCCGGAGAGGGCGCGCAGGGCGGCGACGACGGCGGCGGCATGGCGTTCATTCCTTCCGGCGGGTCGGGCTTTGTCAACATCGCAGACTTTCTGGGCTCCGGCATCCACGGCCCTGCGCCAGCTGGGGTACGCCGCGACTTTGATGGCTCCAAGTGGCGTGCCGACTTACATGACGAGCGCGCGGGGAAGTGCATCGTGTGCGACGAAGAGATCAAGTCGTGGTCCGGGCACACGGCGTTCGTTTCGCACCAAGCTCGCATGGGCATTTTGGACCGAGTGATGAGCGGCGCATGCGGGCCCGTCAACCACATCGTTGCGCGCTGGTGGAAGTTGTTGAACCTGCAACCGGACGGAGCACAGCTGCCGCGGCTGCGCCCACTATCCTCCGATTTCACCGAGGAACGGCGGCAGCGTCTCATCTACTTGCTCCGATTCCTGCAGGGCAACGGCATCCTGAAGGTCGCTCTCGGTGTGTACAACGACGAGACAAAGGAGTTCGGCCGCAGCAACGTGTTCGAGCGGTTCGAGATGGTCGGAGACAACGTTGTGAAGTGCGTGTTCTTCGACCGCCTGCAGGCGCTGTTCCCACTAACGGACGGAGGGGTCACGGGCAAGCTTGTCATGATCCAGCAGCTGATCGATTCGAATGAGGGCCTGCTGCAGGCGTTCGACTACCTGGAGCTGGGCAAGATTATCGGATGGTCGCTCAGCCAGTCGAAGTTCAAGTCCGATGTGATGGAGGCTCTGTTCGGTGAGCTGCAGACGTATCTGTGGGCGGTCGCGCAGCAGTGGGACGGGCCGGTCGAGTACAGCCCGCTGCACGCTGCTGCCGGGCCGGAGATGGTGTATGTCGAAGCGGTGGTCCGCCACGCGCTGTTGGAGCTCACGGATGTCATCTTGATGTTCGCCGTCGAATCCACGGTCACGCGGGCGCGCAAGTTTCTCGACCGCGAGTACCGTGGCGGCCGAGAGCCGAAGCCAATTGGCGTCGGTGGGCTCGCTCACGCTCGGAGCGCACGAGCGGGTGCGACGGGCCGCTGCAGTGCCGTCGACCACGATCCCGAGCTATTTGACTCGCTGACCCACGGACGGTATGACGCACGCCCGTATCTCACGGAGGAGCCTGTCACTCGTGGCCGCGACGGCGAAGCGGCGAGCGGTGCCGCCTCCGCCCGAGCGGCGCAGCTCGAGATCGGCGTGAGCGTCCTAAAGCCGCTCGCCGAGCGCTTGGCCGAAGCGGCGCGGCGGCGCGAGGATCGTCAGACGTCGTGGCTGCTACCCGCGCCGCTCTTCAGCGCTGCGAAGCCTGCTGAGCAGGCGGCACTGCTCGGTTCCGAGTTCACGGCGGGCGCCGTCGACGCTGCTGTCGGTGCGCAACTTCCTGTCCGATGTGCTCACCTCGATCGCTTCACCGCCGAGCAACTGCTTCTCGACTGCGTGCCGTTCACTCCGCCGCTTGCGCGCGCTGCGACGGCTGCTGCGCTGTCGGCTGGAGCAGCGGCGGCTCATTCCGCCGGCGCCGTTGGATGGTGGTGCCACCGCAGCGTGACGTGCTCTTGGCGATCTCTCGCGCCCGCGTTGCTGGGAGCCCGCGCGCTGCGAATCGAACCGGCTTTATCACCGTGCGTGTTCGCATGTCCGGCATCAGACAATGAGAGCGACGAACGTGGTGCCATGGAAGCGTCGCGGCACGATGAGCTCGATGTTGTCCACGTGGCGCTTCACCAAGCATGCGCGGAGCGCGCAACGTGTGACGTGTCGAGCAGCCCGCTCATTGATGACGCACACGATTTCTCCTTCTCGGAGCTCGCGCCGGTGTGGTTTCGCGGGAGCTTGTGTTGGGACGCGCTACGTGGCGGAGGGGAGGCGGCGCCGGAGACCGCTCCTCTCAGCATGCGTTTGTCTAGGTCTGCGACATAACAGTCGGGTGTCGCTCAGCGCGGTTCGCAATCGATTGGCGTGCAAGCACTCACGATCCCTCGCTTCACGTGGCCTAGCGCAGCATCGAGTCGTGCCTTGTTGTTCGCTGGCGTGGTCAACATGTTTCAGCCCGTAGCCGCGTTCGCTGCGGGCGACCATGAGGAACCGCATCGACCCGCGACCGAGACTGCACCTGCAGCCATCGCGCCGGATCGCTACCGGCCGATCGCGCGCGCGGAGCTCACTCCGGATCAACGGTTTCAACTCGAGCTCGCCGCCTGCGCCCCCGACTCTGAGGCACGAGGCGAGGATCTCCACGTCGATAGTTTCGGCGAGCGATACTTGCGAAACTACGGCTGGCAGCCGGGGCGGCCGCTGCAGCAAGGTGGGCGCGATACGCCGTACGCTCCCCGCTCAGTCGGCGGATTTGCGTCGAGCACGAAAACACAGCACGACGTCCGATCCATAAGCGTCGGGGATATCGTGGTCGCCATCGACCGGCGTGCGAGCGCGGAGGCCGTGTCGGCAGCTCCGTCTGCGGCGGCGTTGCCCGCGGCAACGGCGCCGCCACGCGTGATGCTGGTGGCGGAGGACGACGCCGACGACGCGGACGCGGGGCAGGCTCAGGTGCTCGCGCTTCGCGTCGCCCTGGCGCGCAATGCAGGGACTGTTATTCAGTGCGACGCAAAACAGGTCAAGTTCACCGTCTGCGGCACGGGCGCCAGTCGGCTCGCATCGCGAGCGGAACTCCGCGCGGCCACGGCGTTGGAACTGCTGCAGGTGCGGGCGATTCTCGCGGAGCGGGCGGGTCGAGTTGGCGTGGTGCGCGCGCGCGACGAGCCGACGGGCACCGTCCCGGTCCAAGCGACGCCTTCGTGCGACGCGCAGCCTTCCTGGATTCAGCAGAACGTGCTGGTCACCTTGGCGTCCCCGGACGGGGGGGATGACGACGCGGCAGCGGACGAGGGCCAGCCGGTCACGGTAATGCGCGTGCTCAGCGGCGCGCGGGCCTGCCTGAGTTCGGGAGACACGGTACCGATTGGACGCTTGCGCCCCGTTGCGCCTCTCGCAGGGCGCAAGGCCGTGGTCGTGCGGACCGAGTCGGGACACGCCGGCCCAGTGGGCTTGCGCATCGGTGACGTGGTCACCGTCACGGACGCGGCGCAGGCTCGCGCAAACGGTCGTGTAGCCGTGCGTTTCTCAGACGGCACTCAGGCTCACCTCCCCGTCGAGTGGCTGAGTGCGCTGGCGCGGTGAGAGAACGTCACCCTTGCATCGTTGAATGTGACGTTCACCGCGGCTTCGCGCATTCTGTGCGCCGTCCGTTTCGTTTTCGTTCAATGCGTTGCAGCTCGCTTTCGTGTTTGGTTTCTGCTTCGCTCATGGGACGCTTCGAGATTCGCGTTTGCGAGGGCAGCGGGCTGGAGAAGGACTTTCTTGGCAACGCTCGCGAGACGTACCCTATGGTGTCCTGCGCTGGGCAGAATGCGAAGGGCCCGCGGTCTGCCGGCTTCAATCCTCGATGGGAGTTCCTTTCCTCGTTTTCGGTCAAGGACCCGGAGTCAACCGTCGTCGAAGTGCAAATCTGGGAAGAGAACACCTTTCGATCGGATACCTTGTACGCCACAATTGCAATTCCACTCGCCGGGTTGACGCAGGGTATCGTGACGGACAAGTGGTATCGGTTCATGAACGGCAAGGGCCAGCTCCGCGTGCGCCTCGTCGCACAAGACTTCGGTGCTCCTCCGCCTGCGGCGCCGGCGATGCCGATGATGATGTATCCGCATGCTGCGTACGGCGGCGTGATGCCGGTGAACTACGGCGCGCACTTCGGCGTCCACTACCCGCACCCGGGGGCCGTTCCCTACGTCGGGACAGCGCCTGTCATGCCGATGGTGCAAGGGCTCTCGGTGGCTCCAGGACACTACGCCGCTCATACAGCATACGCCATTCCCGGCGCTCCTATGGAACAGCCTCGAGCCCCGCCGCAAGAGAAGACGATTTGATGCGGAAAGCGAAAGTTGCGCATCGGTATGGTTGTGAATTCGTATCTGCCGTTGCCCGTCGATCTTCATTCCGTGAAGTAAGCGCGCCTCGAGCGAGCGACGGGACCGTTGAGTGCGACACCAGCACTCGCATGCGTGTTGTGTGAGAGCATTCATTCGCAGACGGACGCGTCAACGTGTGTCGGCGAACGATGTCGAATTTTGACGTGCGAGTGTGCGAGGCACGCAATCTGCCTAGCGTCGCGGCGTTGTCAGGCAAGCCGGTGGCGTACGTCGTCGCGACCACGAGTGAAGGTTGTTCTCAGCGAACGGAATCGTTTGAGCCCGCAACAACGTCGCCGCAGTGGGAACATGTCATGAAGTTTCGCACGACGAAGGCGCCCGACACGGACGCCGTGGACTTTGTGGTGTATCACAAGCGGCTGTTGGGATCGGATCTGAGAATCGGCCACGCCGCGGTGCCCCTAGCTTTGCTCGAGCGTGGAGTGGTCCGCGATGAGTGGATGCCAATCATTGATGGCGATGCATGCGCGCAGGGCCATCTGCGCATTCGCATTATTGCGCACGATTTCGGACGGGTTGCCCCTGTCTACCCCGTCGCTCCATTAGCTCCGCCGCAAGGTTACGCATTGCCACGCCAGTAATGCACTGCAGCATGTTGCGGTCGCGCCCCAGCCACTCGGGAACGGACTGGATTCGCAGTAGTAGACGCACAAAGCGATGTCTATCGGATTCGCGTACTTTTTTTGCGTCGCATGGCAAACACGCGCAGCGCGTCGTATCTATCTTCGCGAGAACCCTTGAGCGTGTTTTTGACGACGCAGCCGACCGTGAAAACGGAAGCCGCGACACCGGCACTGCCGTATGTCTTCGAGGTCCGGATCTGCGAGGCCCGGCGCTTGCGCAGGGACGATGGTGAAAGCCTTTTTGGCAGTGACGCCCCGAGTTTCTTCGCGGCGGCGCGATGCCTGGTGCAGGAGTCTCGCACCGACGCTGCGTTTCCGTCGTGCAACCCGCGGTGGAACCATTTGGCGAAGCTAGCGTGCGATGACCCCGAAAACAACTTTCTCGAGGTTTGCGTCTGGCGCCGCAGCGCGAGCGCCGACGTCTGTGTCGGCGGCCTGAGAATTCCATTGAGTGGGCTCGAGCGCGGCGTCGTGCGCGATTGCTGGTATCCGCTCGCGCTGGTAGTGGGCGGTGCGGCTGTCTCGGCGCGGGAGGCCACTATCCGCGTTCGCGTCATGGCGGTCAACTTTGGCGACCTCACGGGCTGCGACGATTCCGTTCCGCCCCACCCCACCACTGTGGTGGCGTCGACGGCGCCCGCTTGCACGCTCAGCGCTCTGATTCACTTCACGAGTCGGTTTCCCATCGTGACGGGCACGCCGGCCGGGCGCGCCGCAGAACATTGTCCAGTCGAGGCAAGCGGGTCCTTGAATGACACGTCAAGTCCGAGGCACAGCACTCCCGCGTCCGCGGCACCGCCAACACCGTGCGGCATCGGAAGCACAGGCAACGATGGCATCCCCAGCACCCCGAGGGCGGGACCTGCGTGCGCTGCGACGGAGTCGACGTGCTAGGCAACGCGTTGGCGTTGTAGATTTGTATTATTGTGTGAGCAATTTGCAGAGCGGCGGTAGCGGTAGCGTGCACGACAGAAAGTGAACCTGATGAATTAGACAACGTCATATTTCTCGCCCGATTCTGGATGCGACGTCAAGCGCACTGTTTGTTGCAACATCGACTGTTGGCGTACAATACATGTCGTTTGCCAATCAAGTCAAAGCGCTCGTCATCAAGGACCTGCAAATCGTATCGCGTAGCCGCAAGTCGTCTATCTGTGAGATTGTCGCGCCGCTGCTCGCTGCGGTCATGAGCGGGCTGTTCGTCATGCTACTGACGAACTTGTCGACCTCGGGCGACGAGTACTCGGACTCTCGTTCTCTGAGACTCGACGACAGGAGCGCGTTTCTCTTCGCGTCTCCGTATCCGACGTGGACGAACCTACCTGCCACCGTCTACAATTCCGTGCGGACGCTGCCACGTGATGTGTCAGCCAACTTCTCGATGCTGAACGTTTCTGTCATGCTCGAGCCGTTCGTTGCACTGGAGGGATACCTCCGGAACGCGACGGCGTTCGGCCTCAACGCAACTGAAAGCGGAGTCGTGCAGCTGACGACTGCTGCGTTCATGTCTCGCGATCCAATTCAGAGCAGCGTGACTTTCGGAACGATGCTGGGTTCGCTCCTGAGCCTCGATTCTTCGTTCGCCCGGGCAGCTGGAATCACGGTGCGAGATTTGGTTCTCTCGTTCAATCTGCGCGGGATTTTTGCGGCCACCGCGATGACGCTGCTCATTTACGGGTTCCTCCCGGCTGCGGTGATCAACGGCGGTCGGCTGGTGACCGAGAAGTCAAAGCGTGTTCGCGAAACCCTCCGCGTCATGGGGGTGTCGGATGCCGCCTACGTCGTGTCGCATTTCACCTCGATGATGCTGCGAATGGGGGTCGCGTGTTGCCTGATCGCATTCGTCCTCGCCGCATTCAAGGCCATCGAGGTGGCCGACATCGGGATCATGCTCGGACTGAGCTTCCTCTTCTCGGTGTCGCTGGCGTGCCAAGCGCTGCTGATGCCTGCACTGTTCGCCGTGGACGTCTGGTCCAACACGTTCTGCATTTTCTTCGTGACAGGCGGCGCCGCTCTCGGACAGTTCACCACGGGCTCACCCGCCGGTGTGCAGATGGCGGTGTGTTTGCTCTCACCGAGCGCGTTCTACTACGCTGTCTTACCGCTGCTCGCGAAAAATTCCATCAAGCTGAACCTGAGCGTCGGCGACGCTGCCATGATGCTCGTCCTCGATTCGTTCGTGTATCTCGAACTCGCGTTGTACATCTACAGCGTCTTCCCCGGGGAGTACGGTGTTCCAAAGCATCCTCTGTACTTCATTTCGTGGATCTGGGAGCGCAAACCGGACGCGCCAGAACCCCGTCGCGCCGACGCTGGCTCAGCGGGGACCCACGAGCGCCGTTCGGATGAGCTCAACGACGTCAATGGCGAGGCCGACAACTTCATCGTCGTCTCGAAGCTCGTCAAACAGTTCCCTGGGAGTGCGAAACCGGCGGTGGACGATTTGGACCTGATCGTGAAGCGCGGCGAGATCTTCGCGTTACTCGGCCACAATGGTGCGGGAAAGACGACCACCATATCCATGCTCACCGGAATACTCGACAGCACCTCGTACGTCACCGCCGTCGTCAACGGACTCGACCTGCGAACGCAAATGAACGAAATTCGTCGGTCGATTGGCCTCTGTCCGCAGTTTGACGTGCTCTTTGACGATCTCTCAGCGCGGCAACATCTCGAGTTCTTCGGCCGGCTAAAAGGCCTCGAGCCCACGCATCCGCGCATTGAGAGCTTGATGTCGGACCTCGCGCTGCCGGCTGCCCCGGAGCCCTGCCGGATCTACTCCGGAGGCACGCGGCGCCGGCTCTCGGTCGCGAACGCACTCGTCGGGGGATCCGCGCTGGTGCTGCTCGACGAGCCGTCGTCCGGCATGGACCCTGTATCGCGGCGTCGCATGTGGAACCTGATCAAAGCGGAGAAGGCGAGCGGTCGCACGGTAATCCTGACGACTCATTTCATGGAGGAGGCGGACTATCTCGGCGACACCATTGGCATCATGTCGGCGGGCCGAATGAAGTGTTGCGCGTCGTCGACGGAGCTGAAGCATCGATATGACGTCGGTTACACGCTGACGGTGACGAAGGGACCGCGGTGCGACTCCGACGCGGTACTCCATTTGGTGCGAAACCACGTGCCCGACGCAACGACGAAGCTCGACAGCCGCAGCGAGATCCAGATGCAGGTGAAATCCGAGAACGTGACGCCGCTGCTGGTCGATCTCGAGAGCCAGCTGGTGGCCCTGGACGCCCCGTCGTACGGCGTGGATGCGTGCACGCTCGAGGACGTGTTCGTCCGTCTGTCGGCCGAGGAGCAGCACGAGCGCGACAGTCACGCTGCAGTCGCTGTCGGATCTCCTTTTCTCGCAGGTGAGTTCGAAGAGAAGTTCGAGCGGTTGTACCGGAAGGCGTTCGACGAAGTCAGCTCGTGGAGTCGCATCTGGTTTCAAACTCGCATGGTATATGTTCGCTGCGCTCGCCTGCTCATGCGCGTCATGGCCGTTCGCCAATTCTCTGGACACGAATTGCTGGTACGTGATGGGACGGTGTCCGCGATTGTAGAGGC
>Ga0247727_10010951_pt1 | contig 15945 bp, 11 predicted proteins | sample WisWelCaveWW1625_FD_202498 | JGI IMG/M metagenome (GOLD analysis project Ga0247727, IMG submission 202498) | Biofilm microbial communities from Wishing Well Cave, Virginia, United States - WW16-25 | ecosystem: Environmental > Aquatic > Deep subsurface > Groundwater > Cave microbial mat | place...
GTTCAAGCGATAGAGCAAGTCTTCGCGCAATTCGAGGCGCCGCACAGCCTCGTGCGGGTCTTTGTTCGTCGCCGCCAGCACGCGCACGTCAACCGGGACTTCTTTTGAACTCCCCAACCGCCGCACCTTGCGGTCTTCCAGCACGCGCAGCAGCTTGGCCTGCAACATCACCGGCATCTCGGCTATTTCGTCCAGAAACAACGTGCCGGTGTTCGCCAGCTCGAAACATCCTTCGCGCCGCGCTATCGCGCCGGTGAATGCGCCGCGCTCGTGGCCGAAGAGTTCCGACTCCATCAACGATTCGGGAATCGCCGAGCAGTTGATCGCGACAAAGGGGCGCTGGGCGCGCGGGCTGAGCTGATGAATGGTGTTGGCGACGATCTCCTTGCCCGTGCCCGATTCGCCGGTGATCAGCACCGACACGGCGGAAGTGGCCACCTGTTCGATGGTCGTGTAAATCTGCCGCATCACGTGCGAGTTGCCGACCAATCGCCCGAAAACGCCGTACTCGCCGAGCTGGCGGCGCAAGCGCGTATTTTCGAGCTGCGTCACGGCGCGCTCGATGGCGCGTTGCAGCACCACGCTTAGTTGCCGCGTGTTGATCGGTTTCTCGAAGTAATAGAACGCGCCCTCTTCGATCACCGCGCGCACGGCGTCTTCCACGCTGCCTTGCCCGGTCAGCAGAATGACGGCGGTTTCGGGCCACTCGTCGCGCAGCCGGGCGAGCAAACTGAAACCATCCAGGCGCGGCATGAACACGTCCGTGATCACCGCCGCCGGGCGGAATTCGTCGGCGACCTCCAGCGCCTCCACTCCGTCGCTGGCCGATTTCGTTTCGTAACCCCAGGCGGAGATGATCTCGCTCAATCCCACGCGCGCGGCCTGTTCGTCGTCAACAATTAAAACTCTTGCCTTGTCCATAGCCAGCGAAGTTTAGCAAGCGCGCGCAAGCTTGCCAACGTTTGAATGGCCGCAACTGCGCATTGAATGAGTTTTTGCTCCGAACGGGTTTACTACTTTTCTTTTCTCCTCAAGCTGTCCGCGACAATCGCCGTCACAATCGCCTGTCCCGTGTGCTCTTCCGGTTGAATGTGGACCGCGAGGCCGTGCAATCGCGCCGCTTCCGTCGTGGCCGGCCCGATGCAGGCTACGCGGGTCTTTGCGAGGTGCGGCGCCAGATGATCGGTCTCCAGAATCGCAGCCAGGTTGGCCACCGTCGAAGGGCTGGTGAAGATGATGTAATCGGCGTTGGCGTTGCGGAAGAGTTTCGTCGTCTCTTCGCCGGTCGCAGCGGGCAGCACGGTTTGATAGGCTTCGACGACTTCGACGTAAACGCCGATCTTCTCCATCGCCGGTCGAATCACGTCGCGGGTGGTGCGCGACGCGGGCAGCAGCATCCTTGAGCCGCGCAGACGCTGCCGCACGCCGTAACGTTTGATGAACTCTTCGATCACGGCTTCGGCGGTGAATCGTTCCGGCCTCAGATCAACCGGGATGTTCTCGCTCTTCAGCTTCTCGGCGGTTTTGCGTCCGACCGCGCAGACCCGGTGCGACATCAGCTCCGCGCGTCCGTGTCCCAATTCATCCAGCCGCCGCAAAAAATATTCGACGCCGTTTGCGCTGGTGAAGACCAGCCAGTCGTACCAGCTCAAATAGACCAGCGCGTGGTCGAGCTGCGCCCAGCTTGCCGGCTCTTTGATTTCAATCGTCGGGCACGAGACGGCTTCGGCTCCCAGGCTTTCGAACGCGCGCGTCATCTCGCCGCTCTGTTTGATCGCCCGCGTGACGATGATGCGAAGGCCGGCGAGCGGCGGTTGTTCGCCTGATTTTGTCTGTGTCTCCCGAGCGAGTGTGCCGAGGATTGCTTGAACGAATGATGGCGATTCGCCGCCGATTTCCGGCAACAGTTCGCGCGCCCCCGCTGCGATCAGGCTTTCCGCCAGGCTCGATCCCAGCTCTTCGGCCTGCTGAGCCGGGCCGCTGATTTGCCGGCGGATCAGGTGGCGGCCCTCGACATCGGCGACCAGCGCATCGAGAACCAGCCGCTCGCTCTCCTTGCTCTTTTCGACCCGGCCCAGAGCCGCAATCGGAACGGCGCATCCGCCGCCCAGGTCTCGCAGCACTGCGCGTTCGGCCTCCGTCGCGTAACGCGTCGGCCAGTGGTTCAGGACTTCGAGCAGCAGATTTGTGCGCTGGTCGTCAACTCGCGTCTCGACGCCGAGCGCGCCCTGGCCTGGGGCAGGCAGCATCTCCGAAACGTCAATCCGCGCGGCGATGCGGCTGCCGAATCCCAGGCGATTCAATCCCGCCACGGCCAGAATGATCGCATCGAAATCTTCTTCGTCAACTTTGCGCAGACGAGTCTCGACGTTGCCTCGCAGCTCGACGATCTGCAGGTCGGGGCGCTGATGTCTCAATTGAGCCGCGCGCCGCAAGCTGCTCGTGCCGGCGCGCGCGCCTTCGGGCAGGTCTTTGATTGATGTGACGCGGTCGCGCAAACCTTCGCGCACGATCAGTGCGTCGCGCGCGTCTTCGCGCTCGGTGATCGCCGCGAGGTGCAAGCCCTCGGGCAGCGCAGCCGGCAAATCTTTCAGGCTGTGAACCGCCAGATCAATTCGATATTCGAGCAGCGCCTCTTCGATCTCTTTCGTGAAAGCGCCTTTGCCTCCGAGCTTCGCCAGCGAGGCCTCGGTCAACCTGTCGCCGGTCGTTTTGACGACCTCGATGATGGTGATCAGGCCGGGATAAGCTCTTTCGAGCTGGTTTTTGACCCAGTTGGCCTGCCACAACGCGAGCCTGCTGCCGCGCGTGCCGATGATCAGATTTGGCATACGAAAATCTCAGATCTCCAAATCTCAAATCTCAAATCTCAAATTGAGTTACGATTATAGCCCACACTCAGGGCGAACAATACGGATCGCCCAATTGCCTATGGTCGCGGTCTTTCGGTATAGTGGCCGTCGCACAGTCGTTAAAAAATCGAAGAAAGGACAATCAGCCGGCAAATCGCATGACAGATTACGTCAGCCAGATCGCCGCGCACATTCGCAGAGAGACGCAGAGAGTCATCGTCGGCCAGGACGCGGTCATTGACCAGATCCTGATCTGCCTGTTCGCCGAAGGCCACGCGCTGATCGAAGGCGTGCCGGGCACGGCCAAGACTCTGATGGTCAAAACCATCTCGCGGATCATCGGCGCGGGGTTCAATCGCATTCAATTCACGCCCGACCTGATGCCTTCGGACATCACGGGCACGAATGTTTTCAACCTGGCCACGTCGCAATTCACCTTGCGCCACGGCCCGGTCTTCACCGACATCCTGCTGGCCGACGAGATCAATCGCACGCCGCCGAAGACGCAGGCTGCGCTGCTCGAAGCGATGGAGGAACGCCAGGTGACGATTGACGGCGAAAGCCATCATCTGTCGCCGCTGTTTCTGGTGCTGGCGACCGAAAATCCGATTGAATACGAAGGCACCTATCCATTGCCCGAAGCGCAGCTCGACCGCTTCCTGTTCAAGATTCTGATTTTGTATCCGAGCGCCGAGGAAGAGTTGCGCGTCATAGGCAACTGGCAGGCCGGATTCAATGCGCGCAAGCTGGAAGCCGTGAACTTCGAGGTGGTCAGCGATCCGGCGGTGATCCCGCAATGCCGCGCCTTCGTGCGCGACACCAAGGTCGAACTGGGCGTGCAAACGTATCTGCTGAACCTGGTGCGGCGCACGCGCGAGCATCCGAGCCTCTTGTGGGGCGCAAGCCCGCGCGCGTCGGTGGCAATGCTGTTGGCGAGCAAGGCGCTGGCGGCGATGCGCGGACGCGATTTCGTGACGCCGGATGACGTGCGCGACATTGCGCACCCCGCGCTGCGCCATCGCATTTTGTTGCGTTCGGAGGCTGAGATCGAAGGCGTCACGCCGGATTCGATCCTGGATGAGATTGTCACCTCGGTTGAAGTGCCGCGTTGAAGATGCGATTGTTTAGGGGCGAGAAAGGAGCATTACGAGATGTCTACATCCGATTTGATCACGAGACTTGAGCGGGAGTTCACTCCGAACCAGGCGCTTGTGCTGGCGGAGGAGATTGAGGCCGTCAGTTCCGACCTAGTCAAAGCGCGCGACTTTAATGAGCTGAAAGAAATCGTGCGCGATCTGGGAGTGTCGCAGCAGGAATTGGCCGAAGCGCAGAAGCGCATGGATGTCAGTATGAAAGAACTGGCTGAGGCGCAGAAGCGCACCGAAGCCAGAATGGATGGATTGGCTAATGCGATGGGAGGGCTTGCAGAACAGCAGCAGCGCACCGACGTTAAGATGGGGGAGTTAGCCGAGGCGCAGAAACGCACCGACGTTAAGATGGGGGAGATGGCCGAGGCGCAGCGTCAGATGGCGGAAGAGATCAAGAAGCTGACCCGGGCGCAGATGCACACGGATGGCGCCATTCAATTCATGCGGCAGGAGATCGGCGGGATGGCCAATTCGTTTGGCTATCAGCTCGAGAACGAAGCTTACCGGCATTTGCCAAAATTTCTCGCCGACAAACACGGCATCCGAGTGACGAGCCGGGTGATTCGTGAACAGGTCGGCGAGGAAGAGATCAACGTGTTGGCTGAAGGCAAACGGGGCAAGACGCCGGTCCTGATCGTCGGCGAGGCGAAGTCGCGGCTGGCCTCGCAGGACCTGGCGCAGTTGAAGCGGAAGATCAAGGAGGTCGAGAAGCATTACCCGGACGCCGCCGGCCGCGAAATCGTGCCGGTGATCGTCGTGCATTTTGCGCGCGAGAAAGAATTGCAGCGCGCCGAGCGCGAGGGCGTGATCGTCGTGCAGAGTTTCGAGTGGTAGCCCGGTTCAAGCCATGATTTTCACCCGCCGCTTCTTCATCCTCTTCGCGCTTGGAGCATTGCCGCTGATCTTCGCGTGGCGGCTGCCGGGCGTCAGGTGGGGCTTGATCGCTTACGATCTCGTTCTCCTGCTCGTCGCTTACATTGACTATCGCCGCATCGAAGACGTGTCGCAGATCGAGATCGGGCGCCAGATGCCGCGCCGTTTTATGATCGGCGAAGAGAACGAAGTCCAAATCACGATCAGCCATCGTTTGCCGCGTCGCTTCACGTTGACGATCAAAGACGAATATCCACCCGAGCTGGAACTGCGCGGCCAGCGTCTGTTGGTTGCGACGCCGAGAAGGCGCGGCGGCGCGGAACGCCAGGCCGAGGCCGGTTACAAGCTTTACGCTGCCTCGCGCGGCGATTACGAATTCGGCGACATCGTGTTGCGGCGGCTTTCGCCGTGGGGCCTGGTGATCGAGCAGGATCGAGTCAGGGCTGCGGAGAGCGTCAAGGTCTATCCGAACATCAACGAGGCGCGCCGCCACGAATTGTCCGCGCAGCGCAACCGCCAGTTGCTCCTCGGCTTCCGCAAGACGCGGGTTCGCGGACAGGGCAGGGAGTTCGAGAGCCTGCGCGATTACGTGCGCGGCGACGAGATGCGCCACATTTCGTGGACGGCCACGGCGCGCCGGGGCCGGATGATCACCAAACAATTTCAAACTGAGCGCAACCAGAGCATCGTCGTGATGATTGACGCCGGTCGTTTGATGACTTCGCGCATCGAACATCTTTCAAAGCTCGATCACGCGATCAACGCCGCGCTGGCGATTGGCTACGTGGCGACGCGGGGCGGCGACAACATCGGGTTGCTGGTCTTCAACCGCCAGGTGACGGCCTATCTGCCGCCGCAACGGGGACACGCGCAGTTGACGGCAATGACCGAAGCTCTCTACAACGTCGAGGCTCAGATGATCGAGCCGTCGTATGCGCGGGCGTTCCAGTACCTGTCGCAGAATTGCAAGCGACGATCGCTGGTCGTGATCCTGACCGACCTGGTTGACCGCGACGCTTCGGCGGAGCTGCTGGCTTACACGGCGACGCTGCTGCCGCGCCATCTGCCGTTGATCGTGACGATTGGCGACAAGGATTTGCGCGCGCTGGTGGCGCAGGAACCGCGCCAGATTGCCGATGTTTATCAACAGAGCGTGGCGGAGGAACTATTGCAACAACGCGAAGAGGCTCTGGCGCGGATCACAGAATTGGGCGGACTGGCGCTGGACGTGCCAGCGGGCCAGTTGTCAATCGAGTTGGTCAACAAATATTTGGAAGTGAAAGAGCGCGGGCTATTGTAACGGCCGTTTCTGTGATAGCATACGCCCCTGCCTCAGAAGAGCGGCTGGCATCGGGAAAACCTAGCGAGGCCAGAGATTATCGCCTCTCCACTAGATAGATAAACAAAACCCAAACAGAGTGGACTACCAACTGTGTCCGCGAGGTATTGCGATGTCATTGAAAACCCGCGCAACTTATGCCATTGCCTTAGCAGCCGCTTTAAGCTTCATTTTGTCCGCAACCGCATCAGCGCAACCCCAATCACAACAGAACGCCATCACGCTTGAGCCGGACAGACCGGTGGAACGCGAGTTGGCTGGCGGACAGCCCCACGCTTACCGACTAGCGCTCAGCGCCGGGCAGTATTTCGAGCTTTGCGTCGAGCGGCGAGGAATCTCGGTGGAGGTGGCCGTTTACGATCCCGCCGGCAAGCAAGTCGCCGAGGGGTTCGGGGCGCCGGTTACTGTGGGCTGCGAGTCCGTGTTCAGCGTCGCCTCCGAGTCCGGAACTTACCGCGTCGAAGTGCGCCCGCTCTTTCCGAAGTCGCCGGCCGGGGCCTATCGGATTACCTTGATTGCTAGTTTGGGAGTTGGTCTGAAATCGGCTCGTAAGTCCTTTAGTTTGAGTTTCGCTTCTTGCCGCGAGCAGCCAGTTTTTGCCCGGCTCAGAAATACGCTCGTTGAGAACAAAGGGCTTAAGCGCCCTGCTATGTCGCAAACTAGCAATCAAAGTAGCATCTGTATTGCAAGGTGATTGGTGATCGCTATGGCTAAACGTGCACTCACCGTGGTTAAAAAAGAGGAGACATTGACAAGGGAAGCGTTCGAGAGGCTTTTTGCCTGTCTCGACGATGATCGCGAGCTGGCGGCGGAAAAGTACGAACAGATTCGCCAGGCGCTGATCACGTTCTTCGAGTTTCGCGGCTCGGCCACTCCGCTCGACTACGCTGACGAGACAATCAATCGAGTCGCCCGGCGACTCAGCGAAGGCCGCGAGATCTTTACGGCCAAGCCGGTCAATTACTTCTACGCCGTCGCGCGCAATGTCTGGCGCGAGAGACTCGCCAGGCCAGTGACTACCGTCCCCCTCTCGGACGAGCTGCCCTCGGACAAGACATTGACCGCCGACCCGTACACGATTATGGAGCGGGACGAAGAGCAGCAGGCCCTGAACCGAAAGCTGGCCTGCCTCGAACGCTGTCTGCAAAACCTGTCTCCCGAAGACCGCGAGCTGATCATCCGATACTACGAGGGTGACGGCGGCGACAAGATCGAAAACAGAAAGAGACTTGCCGCAAGCCTGGGCATCCCCCTTAACGCTTTGAGGATCAGAGCGTGCCGGCTCAGAGACAAACTCGAAACTTGTATGAATCAATGCCTGAAGGAGACGGATTAGCGACCATCCTCAGGATTTTTGCAGCGGCAAAGATTTTTGTACGAAATGTTCTTGTCAGACCACCATTAGTTATCAGACAATTCCTGAGTTGGAAAATCCTGTATCGGATAAAGATAAAATCAGCCATAAAGTTTAATTTGTGACCCTGTGGAGTGTAGTTACCGCTGCGGCTGCACAGGTCTAAGCTCCCTCACACCGGAGACTTATGGGAGACGAAAAAAATTTGGATCAAATGATTTACCGCTACCTTTTGGGTGAGTTGACGGAGCAGGAACAGACCAGGGTTGAGAAGCGATACTTCAAAGACCCGGACTTCCTGAAGAAGGTGCAATCCGCGCGAGACGATCTGGTTGATGCCTACGTCAGCAATCAGATGCCCTCGCCACAACGCCGGAGTTTTGAGAGACAGTTGGAAGAGAACCCTGCGCTGCGCTCAAGAGTCGAGTTCGCCAAAGTCCTGCTTCAAAGAGTTGACGCCGAGCAGGAGGAAGATGATGAGAGCCATAACACAAACTTGGACGGGAGAAGTGGCGCCAGGACAGGTCGAAAATGAATCCTTCTTCCCCGCGTCACTCGCTGGTCATCCGTTATATCCTGGGTGAGCTGACCGAGAATGAGCAGACCCAGGTCGAAGAAAAATACTTCGCCGACGAGGAGTTTCTTCAGGAGGTGCGGGCGGCCCGCGACGATCTGGTGGACGCATACGTTCGCGGCAAGCTGTCCGAAGCGGACCGGCTCCGCTTCGAGAAGCGGATGAATGAGGTTCCCTCGCTCCGCGCCAAGGTGGAGTTCGCCGAGGTTCTTGCCCGCGGGTTGATGCGCGGCCGGTGACTGAAGGGAAAATCTCAGCGCGCCGGGCGCTGGCCGCCGCCGCTCTGTTGTTGGTCTTCCTGCTCGGCGGATGGCTCGCCTGGCGATTCGTCTCCACCCGTGGAGCTGCTACGCAATCCGATCCGGCGCCGGCGACGCCGGATTTGGGCAGCCTCGGTCATTCCCAACCCTCGCCGCAGCCCACCTCCCCGATGACGGCGCCGACCGGTCGGCAGACGAAATCCGGCGCCGGCGATCAGACCCAGGCTGGCCCACCCCGCTCAAATCACGCCATCGCCTCATTCGTGCTCAGCCCCGAATTGTTAAGAGATAGCGATAAGGCACAGAAACTATCCATCCCCGCCGGCGCGACTTCCGTCCAGTTGCAGTTGGAATTGCGCAACAGCCGCGCGCGCCATTTCCGCACCACTCTCCAATCCGGCAGCGGCTCGCAAGTCTGGAGCCTGTCCGACGCCCGCGTGCGCAGAACGAGCTACGGGCCAATCGTCGTTTTGAACATTCCCGCCGCCATTTTCCGGGAGCCGGATTACATGCTGAAGCTCAGCAACGGCAAGCCGGAGGATCCCGTCTACTATTTCCGCGTTGAGAGAAAGTGAAATGGTTTTCCCAAAAACTCATATTAACAGTGGCACGGAAGTTCAGCGGTCAAGCTGAGGAAGCCCCACATTCAACACTTCCGATGCTGTCCGGGTAGCGCGAATCATTCACTGGGCGCCACCCCATTCATCGCGAGAAACAGATCCACGGACAATCCGTCGTGAACAGCTCACCGCCTGCGGCAATTTACGGCAGTGGCAGGGCGAAGCGGCGTCGAACTACGCTCTTTGAACCGACATACGGAAGCGGAGTAGAGCAATGGCTAATCGAATCCTCAATTCAATCAAAAGAAACAACGCTTCGTCCCAACACTCTTACTTCTTCCAACACTCTTACTCCTTGAAGAAAGGGCGGGGAGCTTCTGATAACTCCGAGCATATTAACGAGGCTTTGATCACCTTTTTTGAGATGCGCGGCTCGGAGCATCCCGAACAGGACGCCAGCGAAACCATCAATCGGGTAACACGCCGGTTCGGCCAGGGGCGAAATGTCTACGACGACCTGCCGGCAAGTTACTTCTACAGCGAGGCGCGTAGCCAATTGCAGAAGAAGACCGGCAAGAAATAGCCGGGGGTTGAGTGAAATGTTTTTCGCACAATCTAACTAAATCAATCCTTTACTCCGGCGGGTCCCTGTTCGGGGTAACTTCCTTACGCTCGCCGCAAGCTTTGCGCGTGGGGAGCAGTCATTGACCGATGTGGTTTGGGGGCGGTCATTGAATCAACGCCGATTGCGGCGAGCGTGAGCCTGATAACTTGCAGTTCTGATGTAGCGGCGAAACCTCACTGGGCACCCTCCTACTTCGTTCCCTTACCTCACAATGACTCGCGTCTTTGGGGGATGTGCCTGCGCCCGTCGCAATCTCACGGAGCTTGAGGAGCTAGCCGGTGGCTGTGTGTTAGAGGGAGATGGCCATTTGGCGCGGCTTCGTGGTTTGCGGCGAGTGTAGGAAGTTACGGAGGGTGTTGCTTCGGAAGTCACCCGGTGACGCAATCGCCTGAGCCCTTTATCAACTCGCGGAGGATGGAAGGTCGAAGCCGACTGTATTTGTCCTTACGAGGCTGGCAATGGGGTAGCAGCAGTTCCGGCGGTTGCGTCGCCGGTTGATTTCCGAATTGCTCCCGGCGCAAAACAAAAAATCTCATCGTTCAAAACCGTCTTCGATAACCATTCGAGGGTCGTGCGGTACACGACCCTCGAAGCTGAAACCAATTGCGGGTAGCAAATAACCACTACGGCTTGCGCCGCAGGTGGCTGGCTTCGCGTCTATTCAAGCAGCGTGAGCCGCCTTATGGCAAGCCCGCGACGTAATTCTCGACTGACGGCCGCCAGCCCAGTCGCAGGAGAACTTCATGCTCTTTCTACACGATCTTACACACACATTGCGGGCGCTCTGTTCTCTCGTTCTCTCATTGATTGGCACGGCGGTGCAGAGCCGTCGCACGGTCTGCCTGGCCTTTGCGCTGGCGGCGATCTCGGCCGTCGTCGCCTTCACGCTGTCTCACCCTGTCACCTCCCGCGCCGGCGGCGGTCACCGCATCGCCGCCGGACCACCCATAGCCCGGCTCACCCCCGCCGTTACCTTCTCGAATCAGGTGGCGCGGATCATGCAGCGGAACTGCCAGGTCTGCCACCACCAGGGCGGAATCGCTCCATTCCCCCTGATGACTTACGCCGATGCCTACCCGCTGGCCGGCGCCATCAAAGCGGCAGTCGTTTCGCGCCGCATGCCACACGCTGCGTCAGCCCGCCTCCACACCGGTTGCACGAATGCCGATACATTCGAAGGCATACGCAGACTCACCGACGAAGAGATTGCCGCGATCGTCGAGTGGGTTGACGCGGGCGCGCCTGAAGGCGACCCGGCAGACCTGCCACCGCCCTTGACCTTCGATGACCAGAGCGAGTGGAAAGGCGACGATCCTGACTTTGTGTTCGCCAATACGCCTGAAGGCTTTAACGTGCCGCCACGGCTCAATCGCGATTTCTTTCGCCGCTTCCCCCTACGAAGCAACTTCGAGGTTGACCGCTACGTTACCAGTTTCGAGGCGCTGCCAGGCGTCAGCGATCTGGGGCTACAACTCGACCCTGTGCACCACGTGACCCTCTTCATTGATCCTTCCTGCCACTCGCTGGAGTTGGAGAGGGCCTTCGCCGCCTCCAATCCGCGAATCCCGGGGCCTGGGTTTGAAGGTGAATTCACCCAGCCCACCGAACTGGTTGGAATGTGGTTCCCCGGCGCCAACCCGCTCCGCCTGCAGGACGGCATTGGAATCAAGGTTCCGCGCGGCGCCTGTCTGGTGATGGAGATTCACTACACGACCTGGCACGAGGAGCCGATTGTGGATCGAACCCTGGTGGGACTCAAGTTCGCCCGCGCGCCGGTCTATCAGGAACGGGCAGCAGCGCTGGTCAAAAACGAGAACTTCACGATCCCGGCGGGCGATCCTCGTTGCAATGTCACAGCGACGCGAAAGTTGGATGAGGATGTTACCTTGTACTCGCTGACGCCCCATATGCATCAGTTCGGAACCGACTTCCTGGTTGAAGCCAAATTGCCGAACGGCGAAAAAAGATGCCTGCTCGATGTCGAGTATGATTTCAAGCACCAGGCGACCTATATCTACAAACAGCCGCTCAGGCTTCCCGCCGGGACCGAGGTGAAGATCAGCGCCTTCTACGATAACTCGGAGAACAATCCGCGCCAACTGAACCATCCGCCGATAGATATTCCTTTTGGCCGGACATCAGACAGGGAGATGTGCCAACTCACCCTCGGACTGACCTACGACCGTCAACGGCTCGTACCTTCGACTCCGGCCGTCTCTGCGATCAGAATCATTGACGATGAGCTGGTCGTCTTCGGGAGCGACTTGCGCCCCGGCGCCTTCATCGAAATTGACGGCAAGCTGCTGCCCGACACGCAACTGAGTGGTGACAGACTTTACGTCTTCTCCGCCTCCGAGTGGCAGGCTGCCTGTCCTGAAGGCGCCAGAGCGCGGATCTCCGTAATCAACCCGGACGGAGGGCGTACATTGACGAGAACCTTCTTCCGAAGAAGCGATGGATTGCCCAATGGCCGTTTCAAGCGTTTCATTGAAATGTTTTTCGCAGGATCTCATATTATTGCGGTGCTGCAAGCCAGACTGTGACTTCGTTGACTCGAACCCGGTCTGGCCAATTCTGATGAAGTGGCGACACCTCACTGGACGCTTCGTCTGCTTCAACTTCAAAACAGTCCCCGAAAAACATTCGAGGGCCGTGTTGCCGCACGGCCCTCGAAGCTAAAACCAGATTTGCGGGTAGCAAATAACCACCGCGGCTTGCGCTGCGGGCGGCTGGCTTTGCGCATATTCTAGTCAGCCCGCCTCCGTACGGCAAGCCCGTCCCCAAAGATAACTCTTGATTGACAACTGAATAACTAAACTGAAGGAGAACTCCTCATGTCCAGTCTGCACAAACACACACACACACTGCGGGCAATTCTGCGCTCCGCTTCCGACTCGACCTCAAAATTTTTCTCTGCTAAACATTCAACCAACAGGACGAGGGCTGGCGCCAGTCGCCCGGCGCGGCTGGCGCTTGTGCTGGCGACGCTCATCATAATCGGCGCGATATTGCTGCCTCACCTGACCAGCTCGCGCGCCACCTCGATCCCCGGAGATGCCTTCGTGGCGCAGGTCTGGCGCAGCGTGAGTAGCTTCATCAGCAGTTTCTTCAGTTCTCCGGCGGCCGGCACGATCAGCGGCAACGTCTTCCGCGACTTCGATGTCAACGGCGTGGACGGCGGTGCGAGCGAGCCGGGCGTGCAGGGAATCGAAGTGCGCGCTTACAATGCTACCGGAGCGAATGTTACTCCCGGGAGCGTCGTGACAACTGACGCCAGCGGCAATTACAGCATTGCGACGAACGACGCGGGCTCGGGGCCGTACCGCGTTGAGTTCACCATCCCGGCGGCCTTGAACAACCTGAAGTCAGGCCCGTTTGGTTCGGGCAGCGGTACGAGTGCGCAGTTTGTCACCAGCGCCCCAGCCGCGAACGTCAATCTTGGGGTAAACGACCCAGCGGACTTCTGCCAGAGCAATCCGCAAGTGGCGGTACCGTGCTACATCAACGGCAATCCTTTGGTCAGCGGAACGTCTGCCAACCGCGACGCGTTGGTCTCATTCCCTTACAACGCAGCCGGCGGGGGATCGCTCTCTCCGATCAGCCACGATGGCACAACGACTCAAATCGGCAGCGCCTGGGGCCTTGCTTACAACCGGGCGACGAAGAAGCTCTTCTCCGCCGCGTTCTTGAAGCGCTATGTCGGTCTGGGGCCGCAGGGGCTGGGCGGTCTCTACGTCACCAATTACAACCCGGTAACTCCGACCACCAGCAACTTCATTGACCTGGCGGCGCTGGGCGTCAACGTGCTGGGCAGCGCCCCCAGCGCGTTGCTGACCAACGGCGCGGGCGGCCGCAATCTGCCCGCCAGCGCCTCTTCCGCCAGCAACGACCCTGCCGCTTTTGCCTCGGTGGGCAAGACCGGGTTGGGCGACATAGATATTTCTGACGATGGAAACACTCTCTACGTAACCAACCTGGCGCAGCGCGACATCGTCCGTATTGACATCACCACCTACAACCAAACCAGCGCGCTGCCGACAGCCGCAAACATCAGCTCGATCAGCATCACCACGATGCCAACCTGCACTAACGGCGTGGCGCGCCCGTTTGCCTTGAAGTTCTATCAAGGGAAACTCTACGCCGGCGTCACCTGCACTGCCGAGAACAGCGGCGGGACGCGTAGCAACCTCAACATCTCCGTTCACGAGTATGATCCGGTCGGCAACACCTGGCAGGTGGTGCTCAATCCGTTCACGATGGATTACCTCAAGGGGGCTACTAATGCCGGCGCCCCTAGCGCTACCTGCTCCCGCTTCAATCCCTGGACGGATACAGGAACCACATTCGGTGTTGAGGGCGGCCTTCCCTACATCTGCTATCCCACGCCTCTGCTTTCGGATATCGAGTTTGACGATCAGGGTAATATGCTGATGGGCATTGTGGATCGTTCCGGCCATCAGTGGGGGTTCAACAACTACGGTGTCACCGGCACGACTTTGCACGACTTCCGCATCGGCGGCGACCTGTTGAAGGCGGCCAAGTGTCCGTCCAGCGCGACGACCTGGACGATGGAGAACGACGGCGGTCTGTGCGGTTCGTCCGGCTCCGCCAGCCAGCAAAACAATGAAGGCCCCGGCGGCGGCGAGTTCTACTTCGGTGAAAACGGCGGGGGCAGCGGCAGCGGTCACCGCGAAACCTCCATGGGCGGCCTGGCCGTGCGGATGCGATCGGGCGAGGCGCTGTTGACCGCTATGGACGCGATCGGCATCTGGACGGGCGGCGTGTTGTGGATGAACAACACTACCGGCGCGTCGAACAAGCGTGGCAATGTCTATACCTCGGCGAACAGCGGGACATTCGGCAAGGCGAATGGTCTGGGCGATTTGGAAGTGCTTTGCAATCCGCCGCCCATCGAGATCGGCAACCGCATCTGGAGCGATGCGGACGGCGACGGCGTGCAGGATCCCGGCGAGCCAGGCATCAACGGCGCGCGGGTGTTTCTGTTTAAGAGCAACGTCCAGATTGCCCAGGCAGTCACCAGCGGCGATGGCAATTACTACTTCGTCAGCGGCACGGCGGCGGACGCCAACATCAATGACAACCTCGGCATCGTCAACGGCGGCATCCTGCCAAACATGGCTTACGAGATTCGCGTGGACAAGACCCAGGCCGCGCTCGGCGGGGCCAGCCTCTCCCCCGCCGACAGCGACGGCAGCGCGGGCGGCGACCTGCGCGATTCGGATGCGACGATGGTGGGCAACGACGCGGTGATCGCGCTGATGACGGGCGTGGCGGGCGACAACAACCACACTTACGACATCGGATTTGCAACCCAGACCTTCGACTTCGGCGACGCGCCCGCGCCGTTTCCAACCCTGCTGGCCAACAACGGGGCGCGCCACGTCATCGTGAGCGGCGTGCGGCTGGGCGCGAGCATTGACAACGAGGGCGATGGCCAGCCGAACGCGACGCACACCGGCGACGACGCCAACGGCGTGGACGACGAAGACGGCGTGATCGTACCGGTGCTGACCCCCGGCGGCAGCGCCACCTTCATTGCCAACGCCTCAGTGCCTGGGTTCCTCAACGCATGGATAGATTTCAACAACGACGGCGACTGGAATGATCCGGGCGAGCAGGTAGCGACCAATCTTCCGCTCGTCGCAGGCAACAACAACGTGGGCGTGGGCGTGCCGGCGGGCGCGGCGCTGGCGACGGTCTGCACGCGCTGGCGCTTCACGACGGCGAGCGTTGGCGCGCCAGCCCCGACCGGTCAATTGCCCGATGGCGAGGTGGAAGACCACCCGGCGACGATCGTTGGACAACTAATGGATTGGGGCGATGCGCCCGATCCGACCTTCCCGACCTTGAACGCAAACAACGGCGCGCGCCACGTGATCGTCGCGGGCGTCTCGCTGGGCGCGACGGTTGACGCCGACGTTGACGGCCAGCCGAATGCGACGCACAGCGGCGACGATGCCAATGGCCTGCCCGATGACGAAGACGGCGTGACCGTGCCGGTGCTGACCCCCGGCAGCAACGCCACATTCATTGTCAACGCTTCGACGGCCGGTTTCCTCAACGCCTGGATAGACTTCAACGGCGACGGCGACTGGAGCGACCCAGGCGAGCAGGTGGCTAACAACACGGCGCTCGTCGCCGGCGCCAACAATGTGACCGTCAGTGTGCCGGCGACGGCAGCGAGCGGCACGGTTTGCACGCGTTGGCGCTTTACGACGGCCAACGTGGTCGTGCCGGCCCCCACCGGAGAGTTGCCGAGCGGTGAGGTCGAAGACCATCCTGCGCAGATCAAGCGGTTGGACTTCGGCGACGCGCCGGATCCGAGCTTCCCGACGTTGC
>Ga0247727_10010952_pt1 | contig 15943 bp, 16 predicted proteins | sample WisWelCaveWW1625_FD_202498 | JGI IMG/M metagenome (GOLD analysis project Ga0247727, IMG submission 202498) | Biofilm microbial communities from Wishing Well Cave, Virginia, United States - WW16-25 | ecosystem: Environmental > Aquatic > Deep subsurface > Groundwater > Cave microbial mat | place...
CCACCCACTGATGAAAAAGCTTCGATAGCATCTTTAACCAATACTATTTCAGCGCGTGTTTCTTTTTTCTCGAATTTTTCTATGGCCCCTAAAGTAGCCCGTATTTGGACATTGTACGGACCAGTTTTGTATTCACCAATTGGTTTTGATTTGTCTGGCATGGAGCTCCAATCACATCAAAATATTCTTATCAGGTTAGGATTAGTGTTTTTAGCTTCATAAAAAAAGATATTTATTACCATATCTGTTGCCGGGATGTTAAATTATATCTTCCTCGGCAACCACCATGAAGTCGCCGATCGCGATGACTGCGCTGAATGGAATCAATATGTTGCCGCTCTTGTCCTTTTCTAATTCCATTTTTGCCGTATATGAAGTAGGATTATGGAGTACTAAGTGGATAAGCTCTCCCGATCTCACTTCGAAAATCAAGTCGCCAACCTCGCCAAACCGCTTGCCGCTTTTGCTGACTACGGTCTTCCCGATCAATTTTTTTGAGAAATTTTTTTCTTCCTCTGCCATCGTATACTCCTCTCCAGTAAATATATTAGAAACTTAATCTCGGTTATATTTAAATGTTTTGAAAAAGAATTTTTAAACTAAGCCAAAGACGTAAGGCGCTCCTTTATGAATTGTTCATCGTAGCACTGTTGCCGTAATCCACAGTGCGTGCATTTGTTTTTGTTTTCGGTATAATTAGGGATACTATTTTCTTTCAATATTGAAAATATTTCGGCCACTAATGTCTTAACCTCTTCTTTCATGAAGGGATTGATGACAACTTTTCTTCGTTCCTTGATGTCTAGATAATAAACAAACCCTTCATTGATTGGCTCATTATAGTGTTTTTCGAGCAGTAACGCATATGCTGCAATCTGGACACTATGCCCTGGCCAAATTCCCTCTTTTGGGGCAGAACCAGTCTTCAACTCTACAAGTATGTGTTTCTGATTGTAATGCTCTATCCTATCAACAATACCACGAAGTAAAAGTTCCTGGGAGGATACACTCATTTCTGAGCTAATCTTTGGCATTAGTTGCTCCCAAAGCTGTTGGCCAAGAACCTGATGCTGAATGAAAAACTCGTGCACGTTTAGTGCCCTGTCCATAGATTCCCGCTGGATAGTCGGCCAGACATCCGTGAATGCATGCACCGCGCTTACGTTTACCTGACGCAGCACTTGCTTATGATTGATGATCCTTTGCTTGACTATGCTTAGGGAATAGTTCAAGTATCGTTCTTTCATCTCTTCGAATGACAGGGGGTAATAATGGAAGAAACTAAGGTATGCTCCTGCTTGTTGAATGAATCAAAAATGCTGTGCTGGATGCTCCCCATGACAACCGATTCCTTTGTAGGCTCCTTAAGTGCCAAGACTTTCTCGAGAAAAAGCTTCCTGGGGCAGTAAATAAAAGTGCTTAACATCGAGACAGAAAGCATCATGCTGCTGTTGGTGATACAAACTTTATATAGGTTGTGCGATAATGTCCAGTGGTTGGCAAAGTTAGTTTTCAGGTTTTATCATTTACTATAAAATATGGATTTGGCAATCTAGTCTTGTTTTTTGAACCGTTAGTTATTGTATCATTATTCATTGGACGACGTGAATTGAAACGATTTTCATTGAGACTGCATTCATCAATTGATAAGCAAAGGAGGGAAAAGGCTACCGAAGACAAATGCCTTGAAATTTTTGCCTAATTTTCTCATTTTTTCAGCGAGAAAGATTCATGGAAATGATGGTTATTACACTTATTTCATAGGCTCTGTTTAAAACAAAAAAGGACTTTCTCCCGGGTCGGCTGCGCCTAAACCTTTAAATATCCTCGTCAGTTTTTTGTGCCTATGGATGCTGAATCAAAAATGAAACTTGTCAAGGAAGTTGGCGAGGAGATAGTGACGGAGGAAGAGCTAGCGCAGCTTCTCCAGAATAAACCGCATCCAATCGCTTACGATGGTTTCGAGCCTTCGGGAACTGACATCCACATTGCTCAAGGGATTATGCGCGCAATCAATGTCAATAAAATGACAAAAGCGGGAGTAAAATTCAAGATGCTTGTTGCTGATTGGCACGCCTGGGCAAATAACAAGATGTCAGGCGATCTGGATAAAATCCAGAAAGTGGGCCATTATTATGTTGAGGTGTGGAAAGCATGCGGCATGGATCTTGCAAATGTCGAGTTTGTCTGGGCGTCTGATCTGCTTAACAGCAGGGACTACTGGAAAACGGTCATGCAGGTTGCGAGGGGCAGCACCGTAAAACGAATTGTGAGAACTGGACAGATTATGGGCAGATCTGAGAGTGATGTGATGCAGGCCTCGCAGATAATTTATCCATGCATGCAAGCTGCTGACATCTTTCATCTAAAGGCTGACATCTGTCAATTAGGAATGGACCAAAGAAAAGTCAATGTCCTTGCCAGGGAAATCGGGCCTTCTATTGGTTTCTGGAAGCCGGTGATTGTATCGCATCATATGCTCATGGGCCTTAATCAACCCCAAAAATCGGATGACAAGGATATATTGGAACGGACGATAGATCTTAAGATGTCAAAATCGAGGCCAGATACTGCCATTTTCATGACGGATTCTGAGGAAGACATCAAAAGGAAAATGAGAAAAGCGTGGTGTCCAGAGGGCCAGATTGCTGAAAACCCCGTTTTGGAATACTTTCGCTACATTATATTTGAAAAATATGATGAAATAATAATTGAGAGGCCTGAGAAGTTTGGAGGCGAACTTTTGATCTCTAGCTATGCGGATTTTGAAAAAATGTTTGCCGAAAAGCAGATACATCCAATGGACGCAAAGGAGACGGCAGCAAACTATATCGAACAATTAGTGAAACCAATTAGAGAATCGATACTAAATGATTCTAAAATACAAAAAATGAGAGACGAGATAAGGACCTTTGAAGTTACGCGATAGTTATTCCTGCTCTATCGAGACGAATGTATACACGTCAGAAAAATATTTCTTTGCTACTTTCTTAATGTCACCGACAGTTACTGACTTTATTTTTTTTGAATAGTCAAGATATAGTTTTACGTTTCCCATCGTTTCCCAAAATGCCAATGTGTCGGCTTTATGGAAGTTATCCTCCATTTGCACGGCCTGATTGCCTTCGAGGTACGTCTTTGCGTCCACGAGGTCATTCTTGCTTATTGCTTGAAGATTCTTAAATTGTTCTGCGATGATGCCTTTGGCCTGCGCGATTTTGCTTTTGTCAAGATTGCAATAAACCGCAAAATACCCGTAATCAATCTCATGTTCAACGACAACACCAACCTGATATGCCAATCCTCTTTTATTTCGTATCTCTTCAAAAATCCACCCTGATTGGCCCTTCCCAAGAATCGCGTAGATTACATCAAGCACATAGCTATCGGCATCCAGGCGCGGAGCTGTCTTAAACCCCATCACCGTGTAGGAGTTCTTTGTCTTTCTTTTTTCGATAAAAAATTTTGGAGTTTCCTGTCTTGGTTCTAGTACTTTTTTCCGTACAAGATGTTTTCCTTTACATATCGCGCCAAAATAGTGCTGCGCCAGCGGCCGTATATCGTGGACATTTCCACTGATGGACAATATCATGTTTCCTGCAGTGTAGTGCTTTTGGTAGTAACTCATTAATTGTGCCCTCGTTATGGATTTTACCGTCTCAATACTCCCATAAGTAGGATATTTGGCCGGATGCTTCTCAAAAAGTGCATTTTGGAATATTGTCCATTGATGCTGCCGTGGGTCGTCAATCACCATATTTATTTCCTTGAGAATTACTTTCTTCTCTTTCTGCATTTTTTGTGCATTGAAAACTGAATTAAGTACCATGTCTGAAAGAATATCGAGAGCGATTTCAAAATGCTTGTTGATTATCTTGACGTAGTATGCTGTCCTATCTCCTGTTGTGTAGGCATTGAATTCCGCGCCAAATTTTTCGATATCGGATGCGATGTCTTTGCTCGTAGGTCTCTTCTTGGTGCCTTCGAAAAGCATATGCTCAAGGTAATGGGATATGCCGCGGAACTTGTTATCTTCATGGTTTGAGCCAACCTTGACCATAAGTTCAACGGCCACCGTGTTTGAATCGTTTTTCTTGAAAAGAACCAATAATCCATTCTTAAGGTGAAAGCGTTCCATAAACAAAAGATTTTAATATGATTTTAATGCTTTTCGCTTTATGAAAATCAAAGAACTGCAAAGTGCCCTAAGAAAGCGCAAAATTGCAGGTTCTCTATTCATCAATACGTCTTCTAGCAGTGAGAACCCCCACATAACTTATTTTACCGGTTATACTGGAGTTGGCGTTTTGTACGTTCCTGCTGCAAAGAGTCCCAGTCTGTTTGTGCCGAGGATGGAACGTGAGCGCGCCGCGAAAGGGATGGTAAAGAATATACGGGAGCTTGACAAAAAAAAGCTTTTTGACTGCCTGCAAAACCGGGCTCTAAGGAAAAAAGCAAAGATTGGAATTGATCCTGCGGCTTTATCGCTTGCATCATATCAGAGCATGCGGAAAAATCTGAAAAAAGCGAGTTTTGCAAACATCTCCAGGGAACTGCAGGAATTGCGCGCTGTGAAGACTTACAAAGAGCTTCTCATAATCAAGAAGGCATTTTGGCATGCTAATAGGATTTATGAAAAAACGCTTAGGCAATTCAGTGATTTCAAAATTGAAACTGATGTTGCTGCCTATATGGAATATGAGTCGCGCAAGCTTGGCTTAGAGCTTTCATTTCCTGTTATTATCGCATCCGGCAAAAATGCGAGCATGCCACACCATCATCCTCAGCCTCAAAAGCTTCAGCGTGGATTGTGTGTGATTGACTTTGGCATTAGATACAAAAACTACTGCACCGACATGACCAGAACGGTAGGTATTGGAACACTATCGACCAAAGAAAAAAACGAGCATGCATCTCTTCTAAGGATACAAAAAAGCTTGGCTGCTGATGTTCATGAGAATGAGACGGGACATTCATTGTATAAGAAGGCAGTGTGGCTGCTAGGGGAAAAGAGCAGGTATTTTACGCATGGCCTTGGTCACGGCATCGGGGTTGAGATTCATGAAAGCCCTTCTTTATCCCCGAATTCAAAAGACATCATCAAGAATGGCATGGTCCTAACCATCGAGCCAGGAGTATATCTGCCAGGTAAATATGGCATCCGGATAGAAGATTCCATTATCGTTTCTGAAAAGGCGAGAGTATTAACAACACCATCGAAAGAGCTAATGGCGGTGAAGTGATTTGGATCGATATGATAGGAAGAAATTTTTCGAGGCAGTCGAGTATTATAGTGATTTTTTTAAGGATATAAAAAACAAGAATATTTTGATGCTTTTTGATGCCCAAAATAGAAATGCATTCTATTCAATTGCGCCGTTATCAATGGCGTTGCAAAACAGCAGGGTTAATGCAATAGGTTTGGGAAAGAACCGGGAAGCAGTGGGCGCTTTATTTGATGTCTGGGATACGTTTGAAGATTTGCAAGGGGGAATTGCCACCAAAAAAACTTCAGCCTTGAAAAAATTCATCAGTCTGGTAGCGAAAAAAATCCCGGATTTTTCGAAGACGTTTTTGGCCGCGGATAGTATAGTACGTGCAGGCGATTTCTGGGTATGTAATGGTAGGCATGCTGACTTCAAGATTGATTGGTTCAAGATACATAGGAAACAAGAATTGGATCGGACAGCCTCATTATTATGGAGAGATGTGTATAACTTACGGAAGACTGAACGTGTTAGTGTAGGTTTTGAGCTTTTAAGGGATGAAAAAAAGCTTGGCCACCCCCTTACAGATTATCTTGATAGCTACCACATATCTTGGCACATGGCTCAAAAATGCCCAGGCGAGATATCGTTGCATGCATCATCAAACAAGGAATCTATGCTTACGCCATTAGATAGGGTTTCTGAGCTTCGCACTCTGCTTTTGGGTTGTGAATTAGTAAAAAGGTCAAAGGAAGGGATATTTACCTGTTATAAGAAATTATCCAGGGACTTAAAACTTAACCGGATAAAGCCTGCAGACGCGTCATTCTTTGTTTCTGGAAAAGGCTATGCCGGCAAGCATACCTTTGGTGAGAAAATTGGATATCCTTCGTTGAACGGAAAGACTCGATGGAATAGCCCGGGCCAGATGATTTACAAGTTTGATTTCCTGCCGCAAACTAAATATGACGATAGATTGCCCCTAGCGAGAGTAGCTTTTACAGAGACTTTGCCGCTCGATATATTTATAGACACCAATTTGATTGATTGGAAAAAATTGAGAGAGCGCAACCAAAAGGTAAAGGACGTACTCGATAAATGCGATATTGTGTATGTTAAAAGCAACATTGTAGAAAGATATAGGACGGACTTGGAAGTTGGTTTGGTAAAGCAAGATGGCAGCAGAAGATGGGTCAGGAAATCAGATACGGATGTGCGCGAGAAGATAAACAAAGAATACCTGAAGATGAAGGGCATTAAAGCAGGCAATATGGGCAATATACCTGGAGGGGAAGCGTTTGTAACGCCCCAGTATGTCAGGGGAATTTTTGTGGGGGATGTGGTGATTGCAATCGATCAAAGTTATGGCCTATCTGCAAAAGATCCTTTTGTAGTGGAATGTAAAGGCAATTCTTACAAGATACTTTCTGCTCCAAAAAAAATACTTAAGAAGTTCAATGATAAGAAAAAGGAAGCGTGGCAGCTGCTTTCCGAGAATGAAAAGGCCAAAGTGCTTCCCAAAGAAATCATCGGGCTTAAGAAAGGTAATTTCGAAAACATAGGCGAATTTGCGATTAATACGAATCCCAATGCCAAATTATGCGATTATCTCATTGTGAACGAGAAGATAGCAAACATGATGCATATTGCTCTTGGCTCAGGATATGAAGAGGACCGGTCTACCGATTACCATGTTGACATTGTCTTCGATGCCCCGCGGCAGAAACTTGATGTGTTTGGCAAAGATAATAAGGGGAAGCTGCACTGGATTTTGGAAAAAGGTAAATTTGCGATTTGACTCAATCTATATTATAATTCAAATACCATTTAAAATTATAGTATCTTTGCAACAAATTAATGATGAGGTTTTTCAATGGAATTTGCTCAAAGTTAATTAATGAAATGAAATTCTGGGTGCTGGGTCAAGTCAATTAAAAATGATATTCCGTGGGGGGGAATGGCCGGAAATTGAGGAAATAAAGTAAGCTATTTTTAAGCCATCGGTATGGGAAACATATATAAATCATGATTCATTTCGAAAACCTATGAAAACAAAGGAAAAAAGCATTCTCGATAGTGTCATCTACAGCTATACGGAAAGTACCAGCCAAATGGGGGAAGAGAATCGTATTCTCAAGGAAACAGTGCAAAAGCTTAAGGATGAACTCGACCGCTTCAAATCTACCCCGTTAATGGTTTGTGAGGTCCTTTCCATGTTCGATGCAGATGCGGTCATAAAGCTTCCCAATGGAAACCAATTTTATGTTGGTGTGGCTCAGGATTGTGATCCGTTGCGGGCCGGTGATACTGTTCTAGCGGATCAAAAGAATCTGATGGTTATTAGGAAAGTCCCTGTAAGTAAAAAATTCAATGTCGAAAGCTTTGTCATAATAGAGAAGCCATCCGTTTCCTGGGCTGATGTCGGTGGCTTGCAACAGCAGATCCAAGAGATTAAGGAAGTGGTTGAGCTTCCTTTGGTCAAGCCAGAATTATTCAAAAAGGTAGGAATTACACCTCCAAGAGGAATTCTCCTCTATGGTGAGCCCGGCACTGGAAAGACACTTATGGCGAAGGCCGTTGCTGCATCTACAAACTCTACATTCATCGAAATCGTTGGGTCTGAGCTGGTTCAGAAATTTATTGGGGAGGGGGCAAAAATGGTTAAGGAGATCTTTGAGCTTGCAAGAGCTAAGGCCCCTTCAATTATATTCATTGATGAGCTTGATTCTCTGGCTGCAAGGCGTGTCGAAGTGGGAACAAGCGGGGAGAGGGAAGTGAACAGGACATTCATGCAGCTGCTGGCTGAGATAGATGGATTTGAACCCCTCGGAAATGTCAAGGTCATTGGAGCTACAAACAGGAAAGATATCCTTGATCCTGCAATTGTGAGACCTGGCAGGCTTGATCGCTTAATTCATGTACCTTTGCCTGAGAGAAATTCACGACTTGAGATTTTAAAAATACATTCAAAAAACATGAAATTCACCAAGGATGTTGATCTTTCATCACTGGTTGATAAAATGGATCAATTCTCCGGAGCAGAGGTAAAGGCAGTTTGTACAGAAGCCGGCTACTTCGCTATTCGAGAGAATCGATTTATCATAACCAAAAAAGATTTCTTGGATGCGATCGAGAAGGTGAATCGTGAAGAAGCGCTGGAAGGCCAGGATTATCTGAATATGTTCGGGTAAAAAAGGTGCTCGTCAATTAAATCTTAAGTTCCCTAGGCACTGGACATCTTGACGTGAGACATTTAAATCAGCATTCTGAGTTTCAAAAAGAGAACATGCAAAGCTGCCAAATTTTGATTTTCGCTTAAATATCATAAATCAATTACGCAGTTTAGCTGTTTGTTCTCTTCCCAGGTTCCGAAGTTTGTGGTTTTTAGAAACTTTGGAGGTTAAATGAAAAACGGCAGTGATTCAAGAGTAAAGAAAGTATTAAGACTGTTTAAGGCAAAACCAAACGATGTATTTAATCTTCAAGAGTTGCGTAAGGCGTATGCATCTTGTTATAATGAGAACCTTAATCCACTCAGAGCCAGTATGATATTTACAAGGCTACATAGAAAAGGAATAATTTTCAGAACAAAGACACAGCTTGATAGGGGTTATTGTTATTCTGTAAGTAATAAAAGAAAATTAAGTTTGTTGCACGATCACTATCTGCTTCCTTATGATTTTGTCAATAGGGATGAAATTATTGGCATCTTAAACCAACAATATTTTGAGAAACTAAAGTCGAATGCAATGCCTAAATTTTCTCTTCCACATTTTGTCATGCCCAGATATGGAGTATTGGAATTTTTGACTAGCAATATTGGATTTATGTTTGGGGACGGACACTTAAAAAATGATAAACTACAAGCTCGTTATTATTTTTACAAAAGAGGCGATGCTGAAAAATTTAAGTTAGATTTTCTGGCCTATTTTCCAAGCCTAAAATCAACAATATCTAGGGGCAAAGGTGGTTATATCCTTACTATTTGCAAGAAGGAGTTAGTAGTTTTCTTCAGTTCGTTAGGTGCGCCAATCGGAAATAAACTAAAAAAGGAGTTTTGTGTTCCTGAGTGGATTTATCGCGGTTCAGATAATATTAAGAGGATATTTTTAGCCACAATGTATGGAAATGAAGGCTCAAAACCCCACAACAATAAGTGGCGTATTCAGTTTGTCCTTTCTAAACAGAGAGAATTTGTTCCAAATTTACTTATGTTTCTCAGTCAAATTAGAACAATGTTGCATCATTTTAGTATCTCAAGCTCTTACATACAGCTCAGAAAGCAGGAAGGTAGGAACTTTTCTGGAAGGTTTTACATTAATGGAAGGGAAAATATCACGCTGTTCTATGAAAAAATCGGATTTTTACATGCCTCGGAGAAGCAGGAAACATTAAAGTCATTGATTTCAAGGTAAAGTCTTATATAAAAAGAGTATTATTTTAATCTGTACGCGATGACTGAGTGAACACCCGTTGAGGGAAACCGATGAAAGACGGAAGTAACTGAAGAGCGTACTTATTTCTTAATAGTTTAAACTGACGATAATTTTTCATATTATTAAATAGTAGTAAGCACTTAGGAGCAATATAACAAAGAAAATTATTTTTGTTATTTTCGAGTTAGATGTAGGAGAGCACATCACAAAAACAGCAATGACTGATATTTCTTTCAACGATAGTAATATAAGCAAGAAATTAACAATAATACTCATAGATACCTTTGATTTTGAGAACAGACTGATTGTAACTATTTCTAAAGAATTTGACGTAAGATAATCTTTATCCGACCCTAAAATCTATGCAGTACCTATACACATACGGCGCATAATGGCCGCAGGGAACGACATTCAGTATGGCGCATTTCCTTCTTTTTTTCCTGCACGCGTCCGTTATTTTTTTGATTAGTCCTGGGATATCTTCTTCATGCCCAAAACAGTAAAAATGAATTATCGCGCCTTTGTTGGCTTTTAGTAAAGTTGCTTCCAAAAAGGAAGCGGCAGCTTTAGGCAGTGGCATCAAGATTCTGTCAAATTTTTCCTTCAGTTTCGGTAACTGTTTCTTCGCATCATCTTTGATTAGAAACACCTTCCCTTCAACTTTATTGTTTCTGACATTTGCCAAAGCATACAGGTGCGCAACTGGATTCAATTCTATGCCAACAATTTTTTTAGCCATTGAGTTTTTGGTTATTGTTATCGGATAGATGCCTGATCCTGAAAAAAGAACCAAAACTGATTCATTTGTCTTTATCTTCTCAAATATCCTTTTACGCTCATTGCCCAATCGCGGTGAAAAATACACTTTCTCGACATCCAGAAGAATACTGCAATTATGCTCTCGGTATTCTGTCACCTTTGATTGTTTTCCTGCAATCAGGCTCAGTTTTTGAGTTCTGTATCTGCCTGAAAATTTGTGTGTCTTCTTAAAAACTGAATCAACGTGCTTGAGGGTTGATAATATAATCATCCCTATACTATGTTCTGTTTTTTTTGGCAGTTTTGGAAAAGAAGGAAAGATCAATTTAGAGCCGACGACATCAAATGATGTAGGGATGGTTTCTGCTATTTTTTCTCCGAATTGTTCACTGATGATCTGCTTCAAAGTTGGCATGTTAGAAATCTGAAAGGGAGCGCTGGTTTTTTTTGTTATCTTCTTTCTGGAGTTTGGATAATGTTGATGTGACCCGATCTTCGGAGAAGTTATGCTCGTCAACTAAAAATGAGGTTATTCTGGATATATCTATTCTATTCCATTCCAAAACATATGAGTCTGAGACCGGCATATCGTTCATGAGATCGTAGATTTCGTGCCATGAAAAATCAAAATTATCGTTCCATTTTGCCTCTTCAAATATTTTGTCAAAGTTGCTGCCATATGTTTTAAGCATTTTAAGCGCCGTTTTTGGCCCTATGCCTTTGATACCTCCAGGATTATAGTCTGTTCCCACAAGCAATGCTAGGACGATAAGCTGATTGCGGTCGATGCCAAGGGTGTTAAGAACTTCCGATAGCTCAATGAGTTCTGGCTTGAGCTGTTCGTATGAAAAAGTATTGGCAATTTTTCTTTTTCCTGCGATGGAAAGGTTCCTGACTAATCTATCCGTGCCATTTATCAGTGCATCAAAATCCTGGCTGCCAACCGCATATGCATCTCCTTTTTTTACCATATGTGCTGCCTGCGCTTCTCCTTCTGAAGGTGCTTCGATGTAAGGAAGGCCGAGATAGCTAAGCAGCTGTTTTGCCTCAGCCACCATATCCTTGTCTAGTCGCGTTGTCATGGAAGCATATTTGCGCATATCCCCCACTAATTGCTGTTCGGTTGCTTCTTTCAATTTACGTTCCGCTTCTTCTTTTATTTTGCGGCGCATTTCAATGGTGCGCTGCTTGAGTGCCGGAGGCTTTCCATCAAAAACGTACACCGTCTTGATTCCTAACTGCATCAGACTAGTGGATCTGCCAAACAGGCCAACAAGATGGGAAGTGACCTTACCTTGCTTATCTTTTAGTGGAGTTCCGTCAGCTCCGCGAATAGTGGTAAGAAATTGGTACAATGTGTTGTAAGCATCAATCGCTATTGTTTTGTTGGAAAAATACTCCAAGTTGACTTCCTTTCCCTCTATTAATCCCCCTACTGCTACTCCCATGTCAGATATGCCGTATTACGATGTTGGCTCCATTAGGTATTGATTCAAGCAATTTTGGGCTGGGAGAAGATTGTACCAGGAGGAGCAGCGGCAGTCCTCTCGTTTGTGCCTGCATAAGCGCAGCAATTATCTCCATATCTATCGTTTTTTTCTTGTCTTTTGCTTTGCAGAAATACGGCAGTGGCCCTATTTTCGATTCTATCTGGACAATAAAATTGAACTCAGTATTCTTTTTTATTTCTTGAGTTTCAAGTATGATAATGTTATTCTTCGTCAAATATGATTGGACAATATGCAGGAATGCGTCAGACGCTTCTTTTTTCTTTCTCTCTTTATGTTGTTTTGGTTCCTGTAGAGTCGCTGTTATTTTAGCTTCTGGGTTTGGTAGTTGTTTTTGTGAACTCGTATGCTGCTCTTTTTTTTCTTTTGTTACCGATTCTGATGACTGTAGTTTTGGTTCTTGTCCAGAGGTAGCTGCATCTTTTTCTTCCAAAATGCTTTTTATCAATTGTGATGCTTCCTCAGTTGTTGTAAGATAATATTTCCAGAATATTTTCACTTGGCTACCCAACTGTACTTCGAGAGGTACTGCAAAATCCTTGATTACTCGTAGTGCCACGCGAACCACTGGTTCCTGATTCTCATCAGCCACAACTTTTTTCCCTTTAAGATGTAGATAGGCTTCCTGCTCTCGTTGGCCAAGCTTATGCGAGAAATTCTGAAGCTGGTCTTCCTGGCTAGGGAGATAATAAAGGGGTGAACCTCCTATTTTCATTGCAGTCAATTTAATTTTTTTATTGGCGTGAAGTTCTGAAAGCCTGGCGGAAGTCAGGATGATATTTTCGTTTATTTCTTTTGAAACAGAGACGGGAAGCAGTGGGCCACGCTGTTTTATGAGTTCGATGATCCGTTCACTAGTATCCATGGCAAAGGGCAAGAGACGTTGATTTTAATAGTTTTGCATGTGAAGGGCTTATTTATTTTTCCCTGATAATGTTTTATACCTTTGTTGAAGAATGGTCTTTTTGCCAGCTTAAACCTAATGAGCCTATTTAATTGTGAGCTTTCAATACGGCTCATTCAATACGACTAATTCCAATAATAATTGTATTGAAAACAAAGAATGGTTTCGAGTCAGCTAGCAGGTAGGTAATATAGAATCGCTAGGGTCTGGTCCAACGAACTTCCCAGTAACTCACATCGTTTTCATCATCCACAACCGCGATGAGCAGTCGTTTTCTGGTTGAATGTGCAACTCTATTCTTTGCAGCAAATTCGTACCATGTCAGCGTTGAACCCTCATAAACTGGATAAACGACCCATTTCGCATGATCTTCCCCGGGCTTGATGCCACGGTCATATACCCTGAAATCAGCGCCAAACTTGAGGGCTGTTTTAATGATGTAGCCCCTATTCCGGATATCTTTGAAAACGCAGTAACGCATCCAGAAATTAGGTTCGTTTTTCTTTGCCTTCTTGACAAAGTCTTCAGAAGAATAGGATGTTTTTTGTGTCTTTTTTACTTTCAATTTTCCTTTTTCGAGTAGATATAAAGCTTCTATCAAAGATAGTTGAACCTTACCGCTTTCGAATAGTACCCCATATCTGCTTTGATTATGCAGTTCCCGCGCTTCATCAGAATTTTCAGTTATGACTTTTTCCGATACATATTCAGCGAGAACGGGTATTATTTTTTCTGGTTTCGGCTCTTCTTTGATAGTTTTTTTCTTCAGTTCAACCATATACTTGCTCATGGATTGTCTTTTAAAAATCTATTGTATTTTTAGGCTTGTGCCAATCTGTTTTCGATTACTCTCTTTTTTATCGTTGAAAAATACTCATTTGAAATGTTTTTATAGCAGCAATTTCCATTAAGTTACTGTCCGCCCGGTATGAAAAAACGGGCAAATGAGAATGATTTATGTTTTATTTGTATAGTAGTTGATATGCTGAATCGTCGTTATAGCAAATCACTTTAATAATATAGCAAATGACACAACTTTTTAGACATAATTATGTCATTTGCTTATTACGAGAAGACAACAATTGTCTAATAACTTTTGTCTTCGAGTATAGTACATTTTTCCTTATCTGCCAAGTGATTTGCTTATGAGGAAATAGCCTTGCTATTATTTTTGAAATAGACGAAAATTAAGGTTATTTCCTATAGTTTGCTTTTTTATAGGTCTTTATTAAAAAATATATGGATTTTCCAAGGGCCATGATTTTTGTTATACTTTTGCTTTGGTGTGGCTTAGTTAGTTGAGATGATATGCCTTATCGCCTTTTTTGCACATGGTTTTCTTGAATATATTGATTGATTCCGAAAACGCCTAGGGGGTTGCTAGTGCCTGTGCCAGCATTGCAATCAATATGGTGTAAAACTTCAATACAAAACTATATTAATTCCATTCTATTGTGCAGCAGTATGGAAGTTCAGTTTTTAGGCACGGCAGCCATGATTCCAACTAAAGAGAGGAATCAGAGCGGCATCCTAATCAAGCATGAAGGCACGACCTTGCTGGTTGATTGTGGCGAAAATATGCAGCGGCAGCTGCGATTGGCTGAAGTCAGCCCAGCATCCATCAATGCAATATTGATTACGCATTGGCATGGAGATCATGTTCTGGGATTGCCAGGTCTTTTGCAAACACTGAGTGCCTCGCAATATCAAAATAGATTGCTGATCATTGGTCCTCAAGGCACAAAATTATTTTTAAACAAGGTGCTCAAGACATTTGTCCACGATATCGCGATTAAGATTGAAGTAAAGGAAGCCATGGATTCTTTTTCCTGTGCTTTTGAAGATGTAGTGATCAAAGCAAAGTTATTGAAACATAATACGATAACCCTTGGATTTAGGATCGAGACAAAGGAAAAGCGCAAAATGAGGATGGATATGATTTCTAAATTGAAGATTCCTGTGGGCCCCCTGTTAGGGAAATTGCAGCGTGGAAAAGCTATTAGGGTGAACGGTAAAAAAATCACTGCCAACGAAGTTACTGAGATAATTCCTCGTAAAGTAGTTTCGATTGTCACCGATACGCTTCCCTGCGCTTCTGCGAATGCATTGGCTTTAAATGCTGATCTTTTCATTTGTGAAGCAACCTACCATAGTGACCTCCAAGAAAAGGCGAAGGAACATTACCATATGACTTCAAGAGATGCTGCCACGATCGCCAAAAAAAGCAACGCCAGGAGCCTTGTGCTGACGCATTTCAGTCAGCGCTACAAGGACGTCAAAGGCTTTCAGAAAGAAGCAAGTTCGATTTTTCCTAAAGTTGTCTGTGCTGAAGATCTCCAAAAAATAAGGATTTGACATGTCTTACAAGCAAAAGGGCATTCGTGGTGAACGCGAACTGGTGCATAAATTCTGGGCTGTGAATTGGGCTTGTTTAAGGATAGCGGGGTCTGGTTCAATAAAATATCCAAGCCCGGATTTGCTCGTTGGTAATGGCAACAGAAAGCTTGCTATAGAATGCAAAGTTACAAAAGACCAAAAGAAATATTTTGAAAAGATTAGGATTGATGCGCTGCAGACATTTGCAGAAATTTTTGGGGCAGAACCCTGGATTGCGATTAAATTTAAGGGGTTGGACTGGCTTTTCATCCATAGTAGGGATATGAGCCAAGGCAGAGGAACATCCTATTCCATGAGTAGTGAAGAAATGAAAAAGAAAGGGGTGTTATTTGAGGAACTGATAAAGATTTAGCGGCGCTTTTTGACCATGCGCTCTATCTTGATCTCTTCCCTCATGATACGGTCAACAACATTTTCAATATGGCCTTCTATGCGAGCTATTCTCCGTTCCATGAGCACCAAAACGCGCAATGAATAGACGATAGCTGCCAATGTTCCAATTATGATTGCTAATGTTAGTTCGGGTACATTTAATGACATGATAAACACCTCTTTAAAACTTTGGTGAGAAAATAGTATTTAAATGTTATTGTTTTGTGGTGAAGTGTGTTATCCAGAAACTATTTCCCTACGACAAGTTAATTGTAAGTATGAAACTTACAAGAGGGAAGCTATTGGAGACTTTAAGGAGAAAAAACCAAGGGTGGACAACGTACCAGGCAAGGAAAATAG
>Ga0247727_10010953_pt1 | contig 15942 bp, 15 predicted proteins | sample WisWelCaveWW1625_FD_202498 | JGI IMG/M metagenome (GOLD analysis project Ga0247727, IMG submission 202498) | Biofilm microbial communities from Wishing Well Cave, Virginia, United States - WW16-25 | ecosystem: Environmental > Aquatic > Deep subsurface > Groundwater > Cave microbial mat | place...
GACGAGATCTTGCGGGGTGAGCTTCTCGCTATCGCGGAGGTTCATGCGCTCTTTGATCGTGCGCGCCATGCGCGATAGCCCGAGGCTCATCTGCTGCGCCAGTTGCTCACCGACGGTGCGAATGCGGCGGTTGCCGAGATGATCGATATCGTCGGCGGACCGTTGGCCGTTGCGCATCTCGAGCAAATGCTTGATGATCGCAATAATGTCATCTTTCGTGAGCACCAACGTTTCGAGCGGAATGTGCAAGCCGAGCTTTTTGTTCAGGCGATAACGGCCGACTTCGCCGAGATCATAACGCTTCGGATTGAAAAAGAGACGCTCCAAAAGCTGCTTCGCGGTGTCCAGGTCCGGCGCATCGCCCGCGCGCAGTTGGCGATAAATCGCCTCCAACGCGTCTTCCTGCGATTTCGCATTGTCGCGCCGCAGCGTGTTGGAAATCACTTCGGGATCCGCGGCGCTCATCGACCGCAGCAAGCGCATCGATTCGATCTTCGCCTTTTTGAGCCGCTCCAGAATCTCTTCCGTAATCTCGACGTCTTTTTCCACCAAAATTTCGCCGGTGTCGCGATCGACGACGTCCGCAATCGATTGGCGGCCGAGCGCTTTTTTCGCCTGCGCGCCGGTCAGCTCGATTTCTTCGACGAGATCGAAAAGCTGCAGCAGATCGCGATCGGTGGAATAACCCAGCGCCCGCAACAGCGTGGTGACCGGAAATTTTTTGCGGCGGTCGATGTAAACATACATCACGTCGTTGATGTCGGTGGTGAACTCGACCCACGAGCCGCGCAACGGAATGATGCGCGCCGCAAACATCTTCGTGCCGTTCGGATGCTTCAATTCATCGAAGAACACGCCGGGCGAACGGTGCAACTGGCTGACGACGATGCGCTCCGCGCCGTTGATGATGAACGTGCCGCGATTGGTCATGTACGGAATATTGCCGAGATACACCACCTGCTCGGTGGCCTCGCCGTACGTGCCGCTCTCATCATCTTTCACCGACAATCGCAGCTTCGCTTTGAGCGGAACCGAGTACGTGACCCCGCGCTCTTGACATTCGTCCACATCGTACTTGGGTTTTTCGATATAATATTCGACGAACTCCAGACAGAAATTTTCCCGGCTGTCATAAATCGGAAAAATGCTGGTGAACACGCCGTGCATGCCCTTGTTGGCGCGCTTCGCCGGATCGATCTCGGCTTGCATGAAGTCGTAAAACGACTTGAGCTGAATGTCCAACAAATCGGGCAGGTCGATGACCGCGTTCAACGTTGAAAATGAACGACGCTCTAAATTTTGAAACATCGTAGGCTCACGTTAAATTGACTCGTCCTAAACTCGGTGCCGCGCCCAGAGACGCTTCATCCTTGATACTTCAGAGTAAAATGTCATTCACAAAGTATCTTCACCGAAAAAGCTTTAAAATCTCACGCAAAGCCGCAGAGTCGCAAAGGAACGCAAAGAATTTCTTTGCGTTCCTTTGCGGCTTTGCGTGAAAGCTTTCTCTTTTTTATTTGCATAATACTCAACGGAATGACAAATCGGTAAAACGAATGCTATTTCACTTCGACGGTGGCGCCCGCTTCTTCCAACTTCGCCTTTATCTGCTGCGCTTCGTCTTTGGTCGCGCCTTCTTTGATCGCCTTCGGCGCGCTGTCAACCAGATCCTTCGCTTCCTTCAAGCCGAGGCTGGTCAACGTCCGCACGACTTTGATGACGTTGATCTTGTTCGCGCCGGCGCCAGTGAGAATGACGCTGAACTCCGTTTGCTCTTCAACCACCGGTGCGGCGGCAGGACCGGCCGCGGGAGCGCTCGCCGGCATCGCCATCGGCGCCGCGGCTTTCACGCCCCAGCGCTCTTCCATCGTTTTCACGAGATTGACGAGATCGAGCACCGACATCGTCTCAATAGATTGCAGGAGCTCTTCCTGCTTAGGGGACACTGCGGTAGACACGGTGAAACCTCCTTTTACGAAAAGTTGCTCTTCAATAAAATGCTGCGTTATTATCGTATTTATTAGAAATTGTCATTCTGGAAGAATCTTTTTTATGGCCAGTATCTATACTTAGTTTGCAAAAAGATTCCTACGGAATGACAGACCAACTGAACACTGATCACTGGTTACTGATCACTGAACCTGCGGCGTTGCTTCCTTCTCCTTTTTATCCGCATACGCCTTCGTCACATACACAAAATTGCTCACCACCGCATTCAAACAGCCAACCAGATTTGTCAGCGGCGCATTCATAACGCCGACCAACTGCGCGAGCACTTCCTCACGACTCGGCAATTTGGAAATCGCCTCGGCTTGCTTCGCCTCAAAAAATTGGCCTTCATAAATGATCGCTTTGATAGCCGGTTTCTGGTCGGTTTTGATGAAATCCAGAATCACTTTCGCCGGGGCGCCCGCGTCTTTCATGCCGAACGCCAGCGCCGTCGGGCCTTCGAGATACGGCACGATTTTAGCGTAACCGGCTTTCTCCGCGGCAATGCGCATCAACGTGTTTTTGCTCACGACATAATCGACGTTGGACTTGCGGAAATTGCGCCGCAGATTCGTCACCGCCGCAACCGTCAGGCCGGTGAAATCGGTGAGAAAAATGCTCTTCGCATTCGCGAACTTAGCGCTCAAGAGCGCCACCGCCTCGGCTTTATCGGGTCGGATGACTCGTGTTGGTTCCATGATGATATTGGCTCGAATTAAAGATGTTTATTTTCTAAAGCTTTCCCAACGGATAGAAACAACGCAACTGATAAAAGCTTTTCATCCGTTGCGTTGTTTCTATCCGTTGGGACGCTTTTTAAAATCCTTCTACGCCTTCGCCTCGACCGTCGCCACATTACGATCCAGATGAATGCCGGGACCCATCGTGCTGGAAATCGTTACGCTGCGAATGTACTGGCCTTTTGCTGAGGCCGGTTTCAGGCGCATGACCGTGTCCATGAACGCGCGAATGTTGTCCGCCAACTGCGGCTCAGAGAACGAGGCCTTGCCGATGTTCACGTGCAGAATGCCGGTCTTGTCGACGCGAAACTCAATCTTACCGCCTTTCACTTCCTTCACGGCCTTGCCGACATCGAGGGTCACCGTGCCGCTCTTCGGGTTCGGCATCAGACCGCGCGGGCCGAGAATCTTGCCGAGCTTGCCGACCTCGCCCATCACGTCCGGCGTGGCGATCATCACGTCAAAATCAAACCAGCCTTCAGTGATTTTCTTGATGTATTCATCAAATCCGACATGATCGGCGCCCGCGTCTTTCGCCTCTTTTTCTTTGACGCTTTTGCAAAGAACCAGCACGCGCACGGTTTTGCCGGTGCCATGCGGCAACGCCACCGTGCCGCGCACCGCCTGATCGGCATGACGAGGATCCACGCCGAGCCGCACCGCGACTTCCACGGTTTCATCAAACTTCGCCGTGGCGGTCTTCTTCAACAACTGCACCGCATCTTCGAGCGAATATTCTTTTTTAGGCTCGACCAACTTTTGTAATGTTTCAAAACGACGACTGGGGTTGTTCATATTTACCTTTCTCTGTGCGCAGAGCGCATGGTGCCAAGCGCATAGCCTAAACTCATTCGATCTTCATCGCGTGAGCTCTTCGCCCTCTGCGCCATGCGCTATGCTCTCTGCGCTTTTCTCTATGCGCCATGCGCTATGCCGCTATTTCAATTCCCATACTCCGCGCCGTGCCCTCAACCATGCGCATGGCCGCGTCAATATCATTGGCGTTCAAATCGGCCATTTTCGTCTCGGCGATTTTTCGTACCTGATCTTTCGTGACCTTGCCGACCTTATTGCGGTTGGGTTCGCCCGAGCCTTTTTCAAGACCGGCGGCTTTCACGAGCAGAATCGAAGCGGGCGGCGTTTTCAAAATAAACGTAAACGACCGGTCGGAATAAATCGTGATGATGACCGGAATGACGAGACCCGACTTGTCGGCGGTTTTTGCATTGAACTGCTTGCAAAATTCCATGATGTTCACGCCGTGCTGGCCGAGCGCCGGACCAACCGGCGGCGAGGGATTCGCCTGACCCGCGGAAATTTGTAATTTGACTTGCGTGACGATTTTCTTTGCCATGTTTATCTCGCTTTAAAATCCATCGTAGTCCCGCCCCCTTGTGGGGCGCTTTTGGAACACGAAAATCTCGAATATCAACAGCCGCCCACAAGCGGCAGGGGCTACTTTTCCAATTCGACTTGCAGGAAATCCAACTCCACCGGGGTGGAACGGCCGAAAATACTGACCATCACTTTCACCTTCTTCTTCTCTTCATTCAAGTCTTCGATGAAACCGGTGAAATCCGAGAACGGCCCATCGATGACGCGAATCGGATCGCCGACGCGGAACGGAATAGAGATGACCTCGCGCTCACGGCTTTCCTGCACGCGGCCGATAATGCGATCGACTTCTTCCTGCCGCAATGACTGCGGAACGTTTTTGGGCCCGACAAAATTTGTAACGCCGGGTGTGTTGATAACGAGATATTGGGTTTCCTTATCCAGCGTCATCTCAACGAGCATATACCCCGGAAAGAACGTTTTGCTGCGCGTGCGTTTTTTGCCTTCGCGCATTTCTGTTATTTCTTCCGCCGGAATCAGAACATTTTTAATGCGCTCCGTCAAGTTCAGCGCTTTCGCTTCGTTTTCGATATACGCCTTGACTTTGCGCTCATGGCCGGACAGGACGTGAATGGCATACCACTTCGTCACCGGCGGCTCTTTTTTTTCAGTCGCTTCTTCCACGCTTCAACCAATCATATTTTAATTGGCCGTCAACAGTAATTTGACCACCATTTGCAAAATCTGGTCGGCCCCGAATGTATAAACGGCAAAGATGAGTGAAAACATAATGACCACACCGGTGGACCCCTTCAGTTCATCACGGGTCGGCCAACTCACTTTGGACATCTCCTGACGGACATCCAGCACAAACTTTTTAATTTTTTCAACGAGAGCCATTCTTGGTCCTCAAACAAACCTGTAAAATTTCACGATAAAAATTGTCAATTTTTAATTGTCAATTTTTAATTGTCAATTTTTAATTTAAATTACTAACGCCGCCTATCAGCAGGCCTGGAGGGATTCGAACCCCCAACATCCGGTTTTGGAGACCGGCGCTCTAACCAGTTCGAGCTACAGGCCTAAGGACGGCAAAAAAGAAAAAAGGATAACAAAGCAAAAAAGAAATTTCTTTTTGTCTTCTTTTTCTTTTTATCTTTTTTGCTTTTACCGCGTTTCTTTATGGGTCGTGTGCTTTTTGCAGAACGGGCAATGTTTTTTAAATTCGACCCGCGCCGTGTGCAGCTTCTTATTTTTGGTCATCGAATAATTGCGGCGCTTACAGTCGCCACATTCGAGCGTGATAATTTCTCTCATTATATAACCTGTTCTTTAAAAGATCAAACTCAAGCGGTTTGCTTTTTGCCTTTTGTTTTTTGCTCTTTGCTTTTCCAATGAGCGGGAGACGGGACTCGAACCCGCGACCAACAGCTTGGAAGGCTGTGACTCTACCACCTGAGTTACTCCCGCCTTTTTGCGAAACTAAAGCTTCGCACTCCGTTATGAAGAGCTCACGATCGGGATCGAACCGATGACCTCTTCCTTACCAAGGAAGTGCTCTACCGACTGAGCTACGTGAGCAAAAAATCAAACATCGCTTTTTCTTTTTTGCCTTTTATCTTTTTTGCCTCTGTGTGGAGAGGGAAGGATTCGAACCTCCGAAGGCTAAGCCAGCAGATTTACAGTCTGCCCCGTTTGGCCACTCTGGAACCTCTCCGGGAGAAAAAAGCAAAATGCAAACAGCAAAAAGAAAGCTTTCTCTTGCCGTTTGCTTTTTGCTGTTTTTCCAAGAGCCACCAGCAGGAATCGAACCCGCGACCCCCTCATTACAAGTGAGGTGCTCTACCAACTGAGCTATGGTGGCCCGATATTGGCGAAAAAGTGTTAAATTTCTGTAACTTACCAACGCATTTTTAAAAGGCACAGCTTTATAATATACAAATTTCCCGCTTTTTGTCAAGGAATTTTTACAGTTTTCCGAAAAATTATTTTTATTCCAGGCATCCTGGCAAAAATTTTGTATCCTCTACATTTTTCCCAATAAGAATCAAACCCCGATTATGCGCTCACTAAAATGCTTCAACACCACTTCGGAATATCCAATCGCAGGCGGGTAAAACGCGGTCACAAAGACGGCGTTCGAGGTGGGAAATGCGCGGCGTTGTCGTCCTAACCATTTCTCGTCCTGATGCACTGCAATCCTACTTCCAAATTTAAACATTCCGCGCTAAAAGGCAAATTAAATTTTTGTCAATATCTCTGCACACGGCACAGATTTCACATACAACTTCCTGACGTAGGCACATGCAATTTTTCATTGGCGCACGCTCAAAAAAAGCTTACCAAAACTCTTCTTGACAGGGAATGGGTTTTTTGCTATATTCCTTCGTGTCAATTTCATAGGTCGCCTTGAAGGGTGCCGCCAGGATCTTGCATAACTAACATCATCAGCCATAATATCCATCTCATTAGCGATGGGCAGACACCAAGAAGCCAAAGTAAAACTTGCGCTGGCCATGACCTCTTTGTTCATTGCGGCTTATCTTGCCGAGTTCATCGTGTTTTTTCTAGATACGCGACTTACCCATACCCGCGAGAATATCGCCCGGCAAAGTGGAATTCCTTTCGACACGCGAACGTTGCTTGAGGTCATCGAGGATTTGCAAACGAAAGGTATTGAGGCCTATCCGATTGTGCCTCCTTCTCTTGTTGTTGACTTCAATGGTATTGGGAATAGCAACCACAGGCTTTTCCCTCTCAGTGGTGTATCGCAAAAGACCACCGTCTATTGCAATGAATGCGGCGAATATGCGATCTACAAGAGTGACGAGCACGGCTTCAATAATCCCGCCGGAATTTGGTCTCAAATGCCAAAACTGGTGTTGCTCGGCGACTCGTTTGCGCATGGCGCGTGTGTTGGGTCCGGTGAAGATATTGCCGGGCAATTGCGAAAACGAGGTTTCAACGCGCTCAATCTCGGCATGGGCGGCTGCGGCCCACTGATCGAGCTGGCCATGATGAAAGAGTATGTCGAATTTCTCCAGCCGGAATTTGTGTTGTGGATGTATTTCGAGGGCAATGACTTGCAGGAAATCATTCGTGAGAAAACTTCTTTTTTCGCGCGGTATTATTCCGACAACGGCTTCTCACAAAATCTCAGGCATCGACAAGCGGAGATCGATCACGCATTGGTCGAATTCATACAAAAATATAAGCACAAGGAACGCGAGCGACTGGAGGAGGAAAAAGGCTGGCGGGAAAAAAAGTGGCGCGGTGTAATCAAGTTGGAAGCGATACGAGCGCGGTTATCGCAAGTGTCTATCCCGCCGGCTCGCCAAAGTCATCCTGCTCATCCCGACTCCATGTTCGAGACGATACTCGCAAAAGCTCGGCAGAAAACCTTGTCATGGGCGGGGAAGCTTTACTTCGTTTATCTACCGGAATATAATCGATACGCCAGACCAGTCAATCACGAAGATTTTCATCAACGCCGCGAAGTGCTGGCGATCGTCGGAAAGCTGGGCATTCCCATCATCGATATGCACGAAGTTTTCTTAACGCAACCAGATCCACTCGCACTTTTCCCCTTCAGACTTTACGGTCATTATACGGCGCCAGGTTATCGCTTGGTTGCGGAGGCGATCATTTCCCATTTGCAAAGCGAGTCTTTTCAAAGCAAAAACTAAAGCGGATTAAGAACAAAGATTGTCATGGAGGACGATCATGCGCAAGTCCGTCGTGCTTATGCTTTGCGTCAAGGCTTTTCTCAAAGAAAAGATAGAAACGGTCTTTACGGATAATTGGCGGCCGGTTTTTGTCAATGATTTTGATGAAGCCATACGCGTTATAAAACACACGCCGGTTTCATGTTTTGTTGTTGATCATCATAGCAGGGACAAGGAAATAATAACGCAATTTTGCCGGCAGTTTGAGACTATACCGATTATCCTTTACAGCAACAGTTCACTCCATTCCGATTGGCTCAGAAATATCACCCTGCCAGAAAAAATAATTGCTACAGCCTGCAATACGATTGAAGAGCTGTTGAGTGAGATTCCTATCATTATCAAAAATCGCTCTTTTCAATCCGACCTCAAAATTTTTGGCATCAATCCGGAACAATACTCACCACGAATCAAGAAATGCCTGGGGATGATTATCGAGGAGTTTCATGAGAATATCACGGTGGAAGCCATTGCTGATCGCCTCGATATTCATCGTAGCCATTTGGAAAGGGAATGGCATCGGGAATGTGGAAGTATTACACCCAAACAGCTTTTGATCGGTTTAAAACTGCACTATTCCACCTTCCTCATGCAGAATGCTGGACTCAAGCTGAAAGACATCGCACATCTGGACGGCTTTGCAAACGAACACGAGTTTTACCGAAGTTTTCACAGTCATATGGGAATGACCGCTTCTTGCTATCGGAGAGATCGCCTCTTCGCAGAATTCGCGCTGTGCTGGCAGAGGGCGAAATAAATAATGGATTTGAATTTTATGCAACAAAAGCACACAAAATGCAACAAAATGACATTTACAAAACGAAACAATTAACGTAACTTTTTGTGTCTTTGAACAATGAAGTAAATATCATAACATGAAAAAGGAGACACAATGAAAAGGTTAGAAATTTTCTGCGCCGGGCTGTTAGCGCTTTTGTTAATGAGCCGTTCAGGATTTGGGCAATGGGCTACCAATGGAACACATATTTATAATACCAATACCGGTAACGTTGGTATCGGCACCACAAATCCAGGGGCAAAACTTTCCGTCAATGCGAATCGTGCGGTCTTTGGGGGAATTTCAATACTAGGGGGTTATGGCTCAACTTCATATGCCATGGAATTGCAAGCAACTGGAGCAACTGGAAATGTATATTCGGGCCTTGTTGGAGGTATAAGTGGTTCCAATGGGCAAATTACATATCTTGTGACTGCGCCTCAATTTGGCTATACTGGCATTAGTTCGACAAGGATAGGAACGGCGAACTTTCTGCCCTTTACTATTTCGACCGGTGGTTCTGAAAGAATTAGAATCACGACTAACGGCGATGTTGGCATCGGGACGACAAATCCAGGGACAAGACTTCATATCGCCGGAACCACACGGACTAACATCCTTGAAGTCACTGCCGGCAGCGATTTGGCCGAACCGTTTAAAATTGCTAATTCACAATCCATCAAGCCCGGCATGGTGGTCTGCATCGATCCGGAGCAAGCAGGTCATCTTCAAATCGCAAACAAGGCATACGACCGCACGGTGGTAGGCATTATTAGCGGCGCCGGTGGCATCAACTCGGGCATCACGTTAAAGCAATCTAACTCTGAGGCCGATGGAGAGCACCCGGTTGCGCTGACTGGACGTGTCTACTGTTGGTCTGATGTTTCAAATGGCGCAATCCAACCTGGAGATTTGTTAACGACCTCAGAGGTACCAGGCCATGCCATGAAGGTTACCAATTACACAAAAGCTCAAGGCGCGATCATCGGCAAAGCGATGAGCTCTTTGGAAAAAGGGCGCGGGCTGGTCTTGGTGCTAGTTACGCTTCAGTAATGTGGTATCTTTGAAACATGGTAAAAGCAGAGGAGAAAAAAAAGATGAGAACCAGAACGTTTGCAAAGATAATAACGATGGGCATGATGATTCTTATTTGCATGCCCGATATTTCCAAAGGCCAGCCGGCAAAGGAGCCGAGTCGTAAAGAAGCGCTTATTATAAACTCCGGTATACACGATGGAAGTGGGGATATCGGGACAGAGCCTCGTTTAGCATTCAAAGGTGTGGCGCGAATTTCCAATGCCCCATGGTTAAGGCTGTATTTTGGCAACAGCGAGCTTGGTCGCGCCGGCTTTCTTAAAATAACTTCTCTTGAAGATGGGGCCTATCAGTATCTCAATTCAATTAGTTTAAAGCAGTGGCAAAATACCTCTGCTTTTTTCAATGGTGAAGCCGTAGAGATTGAGCTTTACGTCGCCTCTGAAGATAAAAGAGTATTCTTTGAAGCCAAGGAAGTGGTGGTCGGTGAACGCCCAAAGAACTTGGGTAAGAATGGCGAACCGTTTCAGATCACAAGTAATCCATGCACAGGCTGGCTTGGGATATGCGGCGGTTTTGATGATCGTGTTTCTTCAAATGATCCGGCTATTGGCCGCATAATCCGTATTACCGCACAAGGTGACACGGGTATTGTGGGTACTGGTTGGATTGCCTCGAATGGAGCTTATATAGCTGCTGGCCACTTGTTCCCGGCTGGGGATACCGATGCTAAAACTTTTGAGTTCAGCGTACCGGCATCTGATCCTGATGGCACGCCGAATTTCGCGCATCCAAACAATCAATACGCGATTGATTTGGGTAGCATTGTTAGTGAAAATTTCCCTTGTGACCGCGATTGGGCACTTTATAGGTGTTTTCCAAACGCCAATACAGGCTTATTGCCAGTGCAAGCACAAAATGCCTTTTATCGTCTATCCCTAGATAGTAATCCTCCAACATTTCGTATTACAGGTTTTGGGCTCGATGAATGTCTGCCTGGCTCCACGGGTGGTAGAAATTCTAACAGCGTCACCCAGCAAACTAGCACAGGCCCTAATTACGGAGAATCAGGAAGTGGCAATAACGTTTCCTGGAGTTTTGCTGTCGATATAAGAAATGGTAATTCTGGAGGCCCCATTATCCCCGATGGTACAAGTTTATCAGTGGGCATTGAAACTTGCGGCACCTTTAGTTGCCCTCCTAGTGGAAATTCTGGTACTTCATTCGATTGTGATGCTTTAGAAAACGCGGTTAATATATTTCCTGGAGCAACTATCAGATATGCTGACAACGGCCATCCTTTTGCCACTGGGGTTGGCACTATATTTAGGCCTTACAACACGGTGGCTGGAGCAGTCAATGCCGTGCCAACAGGTGGGATCGTCAGTATTGTCAGAGGATCATACAGCGAAAGCCTGACCATTAATAAAGCGTTGACATTAACTGCTCCTGTTGGTATTGCAGCCATTGGACCAAGCTTATCACCAAAAGTTGCCGAAGATGACAGACAACCCGACGACGATAATTTAGCGAACAAATTCATTCCAACTGAATACAAACTTGCTCAAAATTATCCAAATCCTTTTAATCCGGAAACGACCATTGAATATGCGCTGCCCAAAACAGCTTTTGTTACGCTCAAAATTTACGATATGCTTGGTCAGGAAGTACGAACGCTAGTGAACGAATTTCAGCAAACGGGAGTTAAATCAGTAAACTGGGATGGGAAAAATGATGAGGGGTTGCTCGTGCCAAGCGGCATTTACATTTATCAGATTGTCGCTGGTGAATTTGCGAAATCGGCCAGGTTATTATTGCTGAAATAAGGCTTTTCTGCAAGGGAGATTTCTATGGAGATAAAGTGGAACAGGAGGATATTGCGAGCGATATTTATCATTAGTTTGGTATCATTTTGTTGCGGTAAAGCAGCAGCGAAAATTATTCGCGTTCCCGCAGATCAACCTAGCATTCAGTTGGCCATTAACATAGCTGGTTTCGGGGATACGGTGCTGGTCTCGCCAGGGGTTTATCGTGAGAATATCAATTTTATCGGGAAAGATATTGTTGCCGGATCACTCTTTTTAATCACTGGAAAGAAGAATTATATTTCCGAAACGGTGATTCAGGCAGATAGCGGTAGTGTGGTTACTTTTATTCATGCTAAAACAAAATTGACAATCCTTACGGGGTTTACCATCACCGGAGGTAAAGGAACGAAGGTTGATGTCGGAAAAGATTTTGTTTATGGTGGCGGCATATTGATTCTGGGCGCCAGTCCTGTCATTAAAAACAACATAATTGCGCGGAATGCGACCTGGCCATCATGCTTTGGACGCGGCGGGGGAATCGCCATCATGGATTCAGCTAATCCCTTAATTGCCGGAAATACGATAATCAGAAATGATATTTTAGGACCTTGTACTCATGCGGCATATTATGGCGGCGGTATTTGGGTGGATGCAACGTCGAATCCAATTATTGGCGGAAGCTTGAACAATGCAAACGATATTTTATCTAATTCTGCCATTTATGGTTTGGAACTCTACCGTGAAGGCGGGGGCAAAGTGATTAATGCCCAGTTTAACTATTTCGGGGGCAGGTGCCCACCAGATTCTTTTGATCCTTTCGAGGTTTGGCCGCGAAGCCAATTTGATATATCAAACTGCTCAAAAACTCCTGTCACCAAGGTTGACGAAGGTAACAATCGTTTTCTTCCAAACGACTTTCAACTCTTACAAAATTACCCGAACCCTTTCAATGCCACAACCATCATCGAGTTCCATCTTCCCCAGCCGAGCCAGACCAGCCTGGAAATATTCAATCTGCACGGCGAAAAGATTGAAACTTTGTTGAGCCAAAAGCGATTACCGGCAGGAACTCATAAAATTACCTGGCAGACAACGGATTTGACCAGCGGCGTTTATTTTTATCATTTGCGCGTGAATGGCTTGTTTGGTGAAACACGCAAACTCATTTTGTTGAAATAAACGAGGTCATGGTTTAAAGAAAAATCCAAAAACCATCAACATTTTTTAGACGTTTTATAAAACTCTCACTCCTTCCTCAACACAATATCCCCGCTTGTCTCAATGCGTACCACGGCGCCGCCATTTCCTAATTCCAATTTGATCGCTTTGCCGTCGTCATCATCGTTGTTGAGATACACCGGAAAATCCGAGCGAATTTTGCCGTATTGCGTGCGCGCGGAAATTTGCACCGCGGCGGAAGCCGGCAGCGCGAGCGTCACCGGTTTGTACGTCGTGATCAAATTAATGCTCCCGCCCGCCGGCACTTTGGTGATCTGCGACACTTCAATTGGGCTGCTGTCGCCGCGCACGTCGATCGAGCCCGCGGTTCTTTTGAGCACGACATATTTGTAGGAGTTGACGATATTCACATTGCCGCCGACGCCATCCACCAACACACTACAAGAACCGCCATCAACCTTCAAACTTCCCGCGATATTATCAACCCGAATGGTTTTATAAGACGAGAGAATGCTCGCATCTTTCTTGATGTCACGCACGGTGACCTCGCAGGAGCTGCCATCAATATTCAAAATTCCGCCAACCTGCTGCACCGAAATGCTTTGATAAGACGAACGAATCGTTGCATCTTTGGCCACGACGTTCGCGGTAACGGCGCTCGATTGGCCATTAATCGTGAGCGCGCCGCCGACGCTATCAACGCGAATCGGCTGATAGCTCGACTCGATCAACACCTCCTGCCGCACGCCGGACACGGTAACCATGCAACTCTGGCCGTTGATCGTCAATTTGCCGCCGACTCCCGCGACGCTGATGGGTTTGTACGATGTCGTGATGAAACAATCGCCGCCAACACCCGCACCACTCACGTCGCTACTCTGTCCATCAATCGTCAGGCCGCCCGTGATTTTTTCAAAGCGCACCGGTTTGTAACTGTTTTCAATTCGAACATTACCGGCAATATTCGCCGCCGTCACCGCGCCACTGCTATTGCTGATTGCCACCGCGCCTTTGAAATCGCGAACCTCGGCGCCGGCGTAATTATTTTTCAACTCGAGCGAGCCTTCACAACCTTTGACCATCACCTCGCCCGAGGTGTTGTCAATCTGCAGCGCGCCGTTGACGTTGTCAATGGAGACGTCGCCGTATTTGTTCTCAATCACCAGGGATTGGTTCGACGGCACGTGAACGCGCAACTCCGTGGCCATGGAAAAACCGTCGGCATCGCCTTCAAAAATAAGATTCATCAGACGGCGGATCCCCTGGTCGGCGCGGCGTTCATATCTTTCCTTTGGCGAACGCAGGGTCAAACGAAAGCCCTGCCGATAAGGCTCGAGAACAAGCTGCGTCTGGCTGAAGAAATCTTTGACCAGCTCCGGCCGGGCGATGCTTAATTCAACGGTCGCTTCCACCACAATATCGTTTTGCGATTCACCGGAAATGATAACGTTTGCCTGATCCATCTCGACATACAAAGTTTTCCCGGGCGCCGAAACCGCGCGTTGCGAATAGGTTTGGCGCTCCGTTATGCGATTGCTTGTCGTTGCGCTTTCAGCAAAACCATTTACCAATAAGAAAAGCAGCAGCAGGAAAAGCAGTTTGGATATTTTCATCACAACTCTCCATTTTAGTGTCTACGCCAGGTTTTCAGACAAACTGAAACCTATTTCCCCAACTGATAGATGAACCCAATCCCGCAAGGCGGGACTTTTTCCGTTGGGTTCATCTATCAGTTGGGGCGCATAAAAACTTTCTTAACTTTTTTGAGTTTCGCGGCGCAAACGGCTTCGTGTCTTGTCGGATTGGCCGTTTACACGTCTCATTCAACTAACCGGCCAACTGCAACAACTCGCGCAGCGTTTCTTTTTTATCCTGCAACGCCGCCAGCAGATAGCGCCGAATGTGCGCATTCGAGGGATTGTCCGCCAGCGCTTCTTTGCAGCGCGCAATTTGTGCCTCAATCGTTTCGAGACGGTCGCGATAGAGCAGCATCAACTCCGCGTCCAGTTTCGCCATTTGCGGCAGTGCCGCGCGCTCCAACTCGGCGATAGCTTCGGCATACGCGCGTTCTTTCTTTTCGACTTGCTGCAACGCGGCTCCGGCCAATAATCGCGGCTCACCCGGTTTCGGTTTGAAAATGAAATATGAACCCAATCCAATGCCGATCAGCAAAACCGCGGCGATACGCAGCAACGTCCATTTTTGCTCCGACCAATTTATGCGCCGGTGGCGGTGATCTTTCTGTTGCTCAGCGCGCAACGAGTTTTCAATCTTCGCCCACAGCAACGGGGAGGCAACCGGTTTTTGCAAGTTTTGGGCAAGCGTTAATATCCGCGCATCTTGCTCAACCAGCTTCTGACATGCAGAACAAGTGGCGAGATGCTGCGAGAATTCGCTCTCGTTAATTTCGCCCAACTCGCGTTTTTGATAAAATTCACAGTTCATGTCGTTACCTCCGCCGGCGCATCCGCCAGCAGCACGCGCAGCCGCGCTTTTGCATGAAAGATTTGCGCTTTCACCGTTCCCACGCTCAAATTCAAAATCTCGGCGATTTCATCCTGCTTCATTTCTTCAACGGCGAAGAGCACGAAACACGCGCGCATGCGCTCCGGCAGCGTGTTGATCGCTTCTTCGAGTTGCAGGCGCAAATCAATACGCGGCGTGTGGGAAATTTCTATTTCTTCAAACACCTGCTCTTTTCTGCCCTACCGTTTCTGCATCAGGTCAAAACAAACATTCATCATGATTCGAAAAAAATACGTGCTGAATTTCGCGCTGAATTGAAATTGATTGATGGCGCGATAGAGCCGGAGAAAAGCCGTTTGCACCGCGTCTTCCGCATCTTCCTGCCGGCCGAGCATACGCAACCCCAAACCGAGCAGTGCCGGCTCAAAATGCCGATAGATAATTTCATAAGCGCGCAGATCGCCCTGCTGACAGCGGCGAATGATCTCGTGCTCGTTTTCAAGCTCGCGAACCAGAAACGCTTCCGATGACAAGTTACTTGAAAATAGCCTGTGAATTCACCTAGCATTTGTTTAGACCGGAAAAAGGCGGGCAAGGTTTAGTTCAACCTGACAAAAATCTTCACAAAATTTCAATTGCAAAAGTAAAACATTTTGTTAGTTTTTCAGTACAAAGATAGTGACCAGCAAAATCTTTTCCAACGGATGAAAAACGGCCAACGGATTTTATATCAGTTGCCAGCTTTTTATCCGGTGGTCTTGATCTATCCGTTGGCGGTTTAAAATTTTTATAGCCCTATTCAAAACCGGCTAAACTACTTTGGAGCATAAGATGAACTATTCCACTGCCCTTTCCTACATCTTTCAAGACAAAGACTGGCTGAAAAA
>Ga0247727_10010954_pt1 | contig 15942 bp, 16 predicted proteins | sample WisWelCaveWW1625_FD_202498 | JGI IMG/M metagenome (GOLD analysis project Ga0247727, IMG submission 202498) | Biofilm microbial communities from Wishing Well Cave, Virginia, United States - WW16-25 | ecosystem: Environmental > Aquatic > Deep subsurface > Groundwater > Cave microbial mat | place...
AGGAGCATCCGGACAAACATCGAATAGAGCGAGCCTTTTTCCAGCGTCCCGCCGGGAGGAATGGCGATCTTGCCTTCCTTAATCATGCGATCCATCCAGACCTTTTGATCGGGTGCGATCAAGATCGGAATCTCGATCAGCCCCACACGTCCCATCATATCCATAATTTAAGCCTCCGTGAATTGTGAGCGAGACGAGCAAGCCGTGCGCGACAGGCGCGACTCGCAAAAATGAAACTCCGACCCGTCCCGCTTTTCTCGCAAATCTCGCGAGTCTCGCTGTTATAACGCGATACGCCTTATAACAGCATGCGGATTTTTGTATTGTCAATCAGACCGCTCTGGCACAGAGTGTGCCTTCTCATGAACGTCATGACACAAGATCGAGCCACGTTCGGTGCACTTATCGCCATCTGCTGCATCCTGATCTTCCCCCATCATGTCCCGGCACAACAATCGACTGCCCCACCCTCATCCTTGTCCACAAGACCCTTGACTCCCGGTCACACCCAGTCCGAACTTCGCCCATCCTGCAACCTTTGCAGAAAACCAGATGCACGGGCGGGGAGTGACATCAAGCCGCTTCGACTGCGCCGCGAGAAAGGACTGCGCCCACACAAGCAAGCGAAGGGAACCCATCGCTCATTTGACCAAAGTCTCAAGTCGGCGTTGCCTCGTCATCCACTCACGCCCCCAGAAGCTCAGGGACAGCGGAATTCGCGAACAGAGAACTGATAAGGTTTCCAGAATTGATTTGCCTGGTGCTTTCTACGGCCCCAAAGCTGATGCCAAGCGCGGCAGTCACCACCGTCAACGCCTGGGCAGCAAGTCCACCATCAACACTGAATTTCTACAGTAATTTAACGATCTTCAGCGGAAGCCGTGATCAGCCGCCGACAGGAGTTTAGAACGCTCCGTTTCTGAGTCCGGCCCACACTATTGAACAAGTGTTGGGCTCTCAAGTAGACTCGCCTTCCGTCAGAGTTTTCAGGCGAACGTGCTAGCCCGCATTATTCATGGCGGTTCGTGGCGAAATCGTGCCAGCGGGCTAGCCTAGGGGTGCGAGGCTAGTGGCTAGAGGGAAGAGCTGTGCGTTCCACCGGAAGTCTTCACCCCTAGCCTCTGGCCCCGTGCCTCTCGCCAGAGCATTGGCGATTACAGCAGAAACGTTCATGAATAATGCGGGCTAGACTGCACGGCAGCTTGCCGCAGACTTATTCGCTTGGCGTAAGAAACGCATGAAACGGAGGGAAAAATGGCTGGAGTAAAATTCATGGTGATCTACCCTCGCCCGACCAATATTGAAGCCTTCGAGAAGGTGTATCAGGACGAGCACGTACCCATGGCGGTTGAAAAACTAGCCGGCAAGACTAAGTTCGTGGCGACGAAGGTGCTGGCATCTCCTCAAGGGACACCACCTTTTTACCCCATCGCCGAGATTCACTTCCCGTCGATAGAAGCTCTGGAAGCCTGCGCTGCTTCAGCAGGGGCGAAGGAGACATTGGCCCATGCCGTGGCTATCTCCACCGGAGGAACACCGATATTTTTGGTCGCTGAGGAGCGGACGTTCACTTTCTAGGAACCTGTCCGACATTGCCTTCGTGATGAGGCGAAAGAGATGCGGCCAAATGCGAGGCCGCAGGCTCGGAAAAACCGGAGGTGTATTCACTGGAATACATTGAGCTTTTTCAGAACCGAGAACGACGCAGATGGTCGCAGATCGTTCGCCGCAGAAGAACGGTCAATGTCGGACAGGTTCCTACATACGTTAGGGGCTTATAAAGCCACCATGTCCCACGAGGCCACACTCATCTACAGCGAGGCGCTGCTGCGTCAGGCGGTGTTCGCATTTTGGCGGCGCTCCGTAGGCGTTGGCTTTTTTGTTGCGCTCCTCGTTGCCGCACTCGGTCTCGGCGTACTCGTTGCGCAAGGCATGGCCTCTTGGATTGTCGGTACGCTCGCAGCCGTGCTGGTGCTGGGCATCGCGTTCGCCACGGTTGTCTACATCGTTCACTACCGCAACTCGCTGCGCAAGTTCCACCAGATGGACAAGCCTCAAGCCACGTTCCGCGCTGACGAATCCTCGTTTACCATGAGTTCGGACATCGGCACGACAACGCTTCAGTGGTCCGCCGTCAAAGAGCTGTGGCAGTTCCCTAGCGTGTGGCTTTTGCTGTACTCCAAGTCACAGTTCAGCACATTGCCGCTGGCGTGCTTGTCTCCCGAAACGCAGGCGCATATAGTGCAGTGCGTTCGTGCGGCCGGCGGCAAAGTTGACGGCTGACCTGTCCAGCGATCCGTGAAACGTGGATCGTCAAACGTGAAAGGTTTCGGAGGAAGAGCACTTGGCTTGTTATACGGGACCAGATAATACATATTTAGGCATCACCGGACGCATCGGGACACTCGAATGACAGGGCCAACCGACACACCTTTGAAAAAAAAGAGCAAGATTCCCTGGTCCATCGTCTACTTTGTTGGGGGGATCCTCTATACCATTTTCGCCATTTGGCTGTTCATGGATGGGGCTTGGCCTATCCTGTCATGGATTTGTGCCCTCAGTGCGCCGATGGGCTTTTACTATGCCTGGGGAGCTTGGAAACAAGAGAAGCGCGACGAAGCCGCCTAACCATGCGCGGCAGCGAATCAGGCCATCGTGCAGTGGCTACAATCCACGCTCCTCATAAGCCGGGTCGCTAAGCTTGGGTTGTTGGGCATGCTCAAGGGTGACACATGCCGGACCTTCCCGAGGAACTGATCCGAGCGAATGCAATCCTTCGCGAGTACGTCGCGATTCACGACGCGATCTTTAAGTTTTCGTGGCGCAAGACACTCCCAATTCCAGGACTCTTCAAGGCCACTGACTTTGGGGCCCACTTTAGAGACCTCGGTCGGTTGGCATCCGAACTGGCTGCTATTTCATCAGCATTGAAGGCAGCGTCAGGGTCTTTGGAGGGTTCCCACCAGTACACGGCGGCGTTGCTCGAAGCTATCAACGCTCTCCGGGAGATCTGCGGGCAGTTCTACGAGAAGAGCCAAGGTGATCTCAGCAAGTATCCGATGGCCGAGTACAACGCCAACCTCAAGGCCTATGAAGGCCTCATGAATAAGTGCCAAGAACTCGGCGGAGCACTAAACCAGCACCTAGAGGGTGACAGTGCCCAACCAGAGGATTGAACCGGACGGCCCAACATCGTTGCCGCTGGGTACCCTCCGCGCTGCGCACTCTGGCGACCGGTGAACCCCGTTACATTGGATGACTCTGGCGATGGCGAAGACCGAGGTGGAGGAGAATACTTACCGGTGGGTTACGGCTTCTTCTTGTTCTCCTTGTTCTTTCTGTCTTTAGCCATCGGGTTTTCCAGGAAAAACCACCAGCCGAGTACGAATACACCGATTGCCATGCCGGCCATGATGATCCAGCTTCCGAGCGGTGCCATATCCATTTAACGACTCCTTGTGAGCCCCGATTGTAATACGGCGACCATCGCCTTGTCGAGACGCTTGACCTTCCCACTTCCATCAATTGCCGCCAGCCTAGCTGATCCTTCGACGACCACACGCTGGCTCTCCCGTTCTCGAATCACATGCGAAAACGTGAAGGAGGCTGCCGTCATGTCGGAGACGACCGTCTCGATGACCAACCGGTCGCCATAGCGCGCTGGAGATTGGTAATCCACTTCTGCATGCACTACGACGAACACCGTGCCCTCCTTCATAAGCCCGGCCACTGACAATCCTCGATCTTCGAGATACTGTGTCCGCGCCCGCTCGAAATACTTGAGATAATTGCCATAATATACCACCCCGCCGCAGTCGGTATCTTCGTAGTAGATTTGTATTTCCATGGCACTATCAATTAGTTACGCTCAGCGCGTGATAGCTTATAACAAACGACAACTCTTCATGCCATTTTTCATCTTCCTACCTGATACAGCCCACCGGTAATACACCCTTGTCGGGGAATCAACTGTGCAGTAGTGATCGCCTCACCCGTGCCACACTCGCAGTAGACACGCTGACATTCTTCGCAAATCATCCGCAGCGATCAGCCTTTGCCCCCGCAAGGTGCCGCGAAGCCGCACCAAGCTTCATTTGAACTCTCCCACAAAGGAGAGCACACTCCTGCAGTTCTACCCGCAGTCCTGACGATCTCTTACGGAGGCATCCCAATGACACGACTCTTCCTGATAACACTCCTGTTACTGAGTAGTGGACCAGCGTATGCGGAGTGGACAAAGGTTAGTGACAGCGACGAAGCAGGAAAGACTGTGTACGTGGATCCAGCCACCATACGCCGCGACAGTAATCTGGTGAAGATGTGGCAATTCTACGACTACAAGACTGTACAGACTGTGGGGGGCATCAGGTTTTTGACTGCCAAGGAACAATGGGAATTCGACTGCGCAGAAGAGCGCAGCCGGGTGCTTGAGCTCAAGGAATTCTCGGGCAATATGGGAAGTGGAACGGTGGTTTATACCAACTCACAAGTAGGTAAGTGGATACCAGTCATGCCGGGCAGTATAGGTCAAACTGTATGGAAGGTTGCATGTGGCAAGAAATGATCGTGTAGTGAACTACGCACGTCTGTCAGTCTAGTTCCGAATGTCACGACACTTCAGGTGTTACGATTCCTAAACCACGAGATACGCTTCACGCTTCAAGAACGACGCTTCACTGGACGTTCAGCACCGGAAACTTCGGCAACGAGGTCTCACTGACACCCGATAGCTTGACGACAACTTCATACAGCTGCTGCACCCGCTCAGCTTTGACCGGCTCGAAGCCGTGGCCGAGCACAGCATGGTTGGCGGCATCGAGCAGCGGTTTCATTCTCGGCCACTCGCGCAAAAAGGCCTGGCCCATCTGGTCGCCCAATCCGGCCAGTGCCCGAAACTGCGCCTGCAAGGGCAATTTGTACTTACCGTCGAGATCTTCCAGCCAACAAGATCGACAGGTTTCTCGTAGCGCCTGCGGCAATTGCTCCGGCTGCACGTCCCAGGTCTTGATCGTGTATTGCTTGAATAGTTGACGCTGGGCAAAGGCTTCGAGCGCACGAACGAGCGAGACCATCGCTGCCTCCGGATCGTGCAGGCCATGCAGTCGCCGTCCGGCATGGGCCAGCAGATCGGGGGCCTGCATGTCTTTCACGGGAGCAGGATCGAGGACGAGCTTTTCCAAAAATCCCGCGTTCGCTTTGATGGCCGGTAATAGCGACGTGAGTCCTGGTGGTCCTCCCCACAGGGACGCCATCTCGAAAGCCTTTACGGCAGTCTTCAACTTCTCCCAGGCTTGACGATAGTGAAATCGCTCCCACAGATCGTAGCCGTCGGCCAGGTCTGCAAAGGCACGGTAGAGGGGTTTCTGCCCGCCGCTCACCCGTGCTTCGACCTCGCGGAACAGCTTCGCCGCTGCGGCAAACAATCTTCGGTTGAACAAGTCACAGCCCTCGCGTCGCGAGACAGCGGCCGCCTCATCCCACGGATTCCCCTGCGTCCATACGAACGGCTGCCCTGCAATATCAACCCGGTCCCCCTCCTGTCCCTCTTGCGCCGGCACGAGCGACACGATCCGCGAACTCATCGGCATGGTGACCAACGTCAATGCACCTGCTATGGCTGGGGTGGCCCCCGTCACATCGACAACGAGCTCGCCTGACTGCACATCCCATGTCCGCAACATCTCCGGGAGTGTCCGGGCGAGCGTCTGATAACAGCCGACAAATTCGCCGGTCTCCGCCATCACCACCCAATCCCACCGTCTAGGCATGTGCTCGATCTTCGGCTGGACCTCGGATTCTACAAGCGATTTCGCCCTTTCAGGCAACACGAAGCAGAGCGAATCCGGCTGCAGACGGTTAATCGAATAGACCGCCGCTGCCGCATGGTCGGTGAGCGCGATCACTAAGGCTTTGACTGGCTGGTCGTGTGCCATCGCGGGCGGACTATAACATAGGACGGCATAAAAGCCTTCCGGCTTCGTTCTCGCTTCGCTCCCAGAGACCGTGAAACGTGAGGCGTGAAACGAGGGGTCAGCTGCGGAGCAGCGGCCTTGCCGGGAAGTCTTTTCTTCCGCCCTATGAGTCATCGCCATATTGAGCGATCAATTCACTGTCCGTCCATCCTCCTGCGTGAAGGAGCGAATGGTTCGTTCTCTGTGACGATGCCCCTGTTTATGACCGTGTCTTCTTGTACGACAGAATAAGTGAATCGCCCTGAAGGAGGTGCCAGCTTACAAAGCTTGGAAAGTTGGCCAACACGACCGATGCGCTCATCCTGCCGGCGACTGTCTCCGATGCCGTCTCCACGGTTGCCTTGGCGATGAGCGCCATTCGGCCGACCTCGCCTGCTCATCTGGCAAAGTCGTGGCCAGCCCGCGAATCACGTTTGACAGGTGACAGCAGGTTCCCTAGAATCGCTTCCCATGAAAGAACGTGTACTCAGTGCGTTTGCCGAAAGCACGACCGTCAAGCAACAGTTTGTGCGCGAGCATGCCGATCGCATTGTGCAGGTCGTGAAGCTGATCACCACGGCCTTTCGCGACGGACACAAAGTGCTGCTCTTCGGCAACGGAGGCAGTGCCACGGATGCGGCCCACCTCGCCGCCGAGTTCGTCGGACGGTATAAACGCGAGCGGGCCCCGCTCCCGGCCATCGCCCTGGCCACCGACATTGCCGCCATCACGGCCATCGCCAACGACTACGGCTTCGACGAACTCTTTGCCCGCCAGGTTCGCGCCCATGGACAGAAAGGCGACGTCGCCATTGCCATCAGCACCAGCGGCAATTCACCCAACGTATTGAAGGGGGTGGACGCCGCGCGGGCTTGTGGCCTCACGACCATTGGCTGGACCGGAGGGACCGGCGGAAAACTGGCTGATCTGGTGGAATATCCGTTCGTCGTGCCCTCAACGGTCACGGCTCGCATTCAAGAAAGTCACATCACGCTCGGCCACGTCCTGTGTGAACTCATCGAGGAACAGTTCCTTGGCAAAACCTCCTGACCGGCAGCGGCCCCCTGTCACGACCCCGAGCCTGATCCCGCCGATCAACGTGACGGATCTCACGACGTATCCGCTCAAGAAACGGTATAGCAAGTTCCGCGTCTCCGACTGTGCCCGCCCCTGGCACCGTGGGGGCAGCTTCAGCCAATTCTATCGCTCGCTGCCGGATATTCTCGGCGTTAAAACATTGCGCGCGGTCGCCAAAGCCGTCGCGAGGGCCCATCGCAAAGGCCGACCGGTCATCGCGGGAATCGGCGCACACGTCGTCAAAGTCGGATTAAGTCCGATTCTCGTGGACCTCATGCAGCAAGGGATCGTGTCGGCCGTGGCCATGAACGGCGCCGGGATCATTCACGATTTTGAATTGGCGCTCATGGGACACACGTCTGAGGAAGTCGACGCGGAGATTGACGAGGGACGCTTCGGGATGGCGGAAGAAACCGGCCGCATGCTGAACGAGGCGATCGTCCGCGGGGCCCACGATCGCGAGGGGCTCGGAGAATCCGTCGGCCACTACATCAACCGACGCCAGGGGCAATTCCCCCATCGCGAGACGAGCATCCTGGCGACCGGGGCGCGGCTCGGTATACCGGTGACCGTGCACGTCGCCATCGGTACCGACATCGTCCATATGCACCCTGCCGCGGACGGAGCCGCCATTGGAGCGACCTCGCTACTGGACTTTCGACGGCTTGCGGCCGTCGTATCAGGGATGGAGGGGGGCGTATATCTCAATCTCGGCTCTGCCGTCATTTTGCCGGAAGTCTTCCTTAAAGCGGTGTCACTGGGGCGCAATCTTGGCCATGATCTGACCAACATTACGACCGTGGACATGGACTTCTTGCCTCACTACCGCCCGCTCACAAACGTGGTGCGTCGGCCGACCCAGAAGGGCGGGAAAGGCTACTCCCTGATCGGCCACCACGAAATCATGGTGCCGTTGCTGGCTGCGGCGGTCCATGAAGAATTGGGATGACCACGCAGAATCTGACCCAGATGTGGAGCGAACTGAATGGCTGCTACTTCGCGAGCCTGCTGCCCCCGATCGATCTCGTCTGGAGCCGCCGGCTGACCTCCTCGGTCGGCATGTTCGTGAGTCGTCGAGGACCGCGGCCCAGACTGGGTCGGGATGGTCTTCGCGCGCCGACCAGGCGCGAGATTCGCCTGTCCCTTCCCCTGCTGCATCAAGTTGTCCAACGGAGCGAGTATGGCGAGCAGGAGATCGTGAACACGCTGGCGCACGAAATGATTCACCAATGGCAATACGACATCCTGAAACGGCGGCCGAATCATGGGCTAGACTTTCTCCGCAAGATGACCGAGATGAATCGGGACGGCGCCCTGGCGATCACCATTTACCATTCGTTACAGAAGGAAGTCCTCGCCCTGGCGCGATTTGCCTGGCGTTGTCGGCAATGCGGCCGAGTGTACCGACGCCAGCGGCGAACGATTCAGCCGCGTCGGCACCATTGCGGCATCTGCCGAGGCTTGTTACAGGAATTGAACCCGTCACACGTCCATCGTCATGCGTCATTCGAGGAAAACAGGGAGCGCTCCTCCAGTGCCCCAACGACTGGCTTTCCTCTCGCCTCGAGCCCTCACCTGGTTTCTCAGCGATTGACGAATGACCTTTGACCTGTGACGATGTCTGATGATACGTTGGTCGCGCCAGATCCTCTTCGGAGACGTCGACGCCATGTTCGCCTCAGCGGCCGTGGTGAAGGACCCGAGCCTGGCCGGTAAACCGGTCGTGGTCGGCGGTCCACCGCCACGTGGGATCATTGCCGCGGCCAGTTACGCCGTGCGGCCATTCGGCATCCACTCGGCAATGCCGACGGCGAAAGCCCTCCAGCTCTGTCCCAACCTCATTCTGCTTCCTCCTGATCGGCCCCTGTATCGACAGTTGCATGATGCGATGCGGGCCGTGACCGATCAGTTATTCCCGCTCACCGAATGGAGCAGCATCGATGAGTTTTATGCCGACACGACACAGCTCCAGGCCCGCCATCCCGATCCTCGCTCACTCGGACAACTCGTGAAAGATGCGCTCTTCGATGCCACAGGACTCCGTTGCACGGTCGCGCTCGCCACCGGCAAGACCGTCGCCAAAATTGCAGCGGATAGTCACAAGCCGGATGGACTGGTGACGGTCCCACCGGGCACGGAAGACGAATTCTTAGCGCTGCGGCCTCTGCGCGCATTGCCAGGGATCGGTCCCAAAACCGCCGCGCGCCTGGAGCCGCTCGGACTCAAGATAATCGGCGAGCTGTTGGATCAACGCTGGGATCAACCCTTGCGTCATATCTTCGGCACGCGACTCCACTGGGTTCGCGAGCTGGCGCGGGGGATCGACCACGAACCGGTGGTGGCCGATCGCGAATCCAAAAGCCTCAGTCACGAGACTACCTTCGAACACGATACCCAGGATCGTCCGTTTCTTGAGCGAACCCTGCGCGGATTCCTCCGCGACCTGGCGCGGGATCTCCGACAGGAAGGACTGGCCGCCGGATCCTGCACGGTGAAGCTGAAAAACGCTCGTTTTGCCATCACGACCAAGCAGCATCGCTTTCCACACCCGCTGAACTACGATCCCGACATGTGGCCGATCGTCCAACAGGCATTCCAGGAACTCATTCGGCCCGGCACCGAGTACCGCTTGGCCGGGCTCGCGCTCTCCTCCTTGACTCCTGCGCCACCCGGACTGTTCGACCAACGGCGGACGAAAGCCATCGAGGCGATGGATGCGTTGATTACCAAGCACGGATCATCAGTGATTGGGTTAGGCGGGGTGAGCCACGATGATACTTAGCCCACATTGTTCATGAGGGTTCGTCGCGAAATCGTGCCAACGGGCCAGGCGAGGGACACGAGGCTAGTGGGTAGAGGAAAGAGCCGTGTGTCAGACCGGAAGTCTTCGCCACTTGCCTCTGGCCCCGTGCCTCTCGCCTGAATATCCGCGATTACAGCAGAAGCGCTCATGAGTAATGCGGGCTCGTAATGATCTGTCTCTTTCCATCCGGGCCCGCAGCCGGTATGATGGGGCCATGCCCTCGAAAATCATGACCAAGGAGCAACTCGTTCCGCTCTTGCAACGGGCCCGCGCACAGAAGAAACGGATCGTCTTTACCAACGGCTGTTTCGATCTCATGCACGTGGGCCATACGCGTTACCTCCAGGCCGCGAAAGACCTGGGCAACCTGCTGGTCGTCGCCGTCAATAGCGACGCGTCCGTCAGGAGTTTGAACAAGGCGCCGGATCGTCCGATTGTCTCGGACGCGCAGCGTGCGGAAGTGGTCGCTGCGCTCGGCTCTGTCGATTATGTTATCCTGTTCGATGAACCGGACCCCCAAAGCCTGATCGGCTCATTGCAGCCGGATGTCCTCGTCAAAGGCGGAGATTGGCTGGTCGATCGCATTGTCGGTCGAGAAATCGTCGAAGCCCGCGGCGGCAAAGTCACCACTATTCCGTTGGTGCCCGGCGTCTCAACGACCTTGCTCATTCAACGGATTCGCACAACGACAACCTAGCAGTGTCCGACCACAGCCCACCCGCTTCACCAACGCAGTGGTTCACTCCCATCGCCGCGGCACTGGCGGGCGAGACAGGCCGTCCCTCTATCACCGGCTTGTACGGCTCCACCGCCGGGCTTGCCCTCACCACGCTCCTGCATCCTCGGTCTGGGAAACTGGGAAATCGATCATGGCTGATCGTCACCGGGTCGGACGAGGCAGCTGAACGCCTCTTCGACGACCTGCACTTTTTCCATGATCTCATCGGCCTCCCGACGTCTCCCCTCGCCCTCTTCCCGAGATGGGAAACCCTGCCCTACGAGGGCAGCGCGCCCCATGTCAGTCTGATCGCACGCCGGATGAATGCCCTGCATCACATTCGAACCGCACCACAGACCTGCCTGGTCACCTCCATTGCGGCCCTGATGCAACGGCTGTTGCCCGTCACGACTTTCACCCATACCACCCTGCAATTCAGGCTGCGCGGCACGATCGAGCGAGAGGCCCTTACCGGGGGGCTCTTACGTCTCGGCTACCGTCGAGTCTCGGTGGTGGAAATCCCGGGCGAGTTCAGTGTTCGAGGTGGCATTGTGGATATTTTCTCGACGGCCTACGCCGACCCGCTACGTGCCGAGTTTCTCGGCGAAGCCGTCGACTCGCTCCGCCTGTTCGATCCAGCCACGCAGAAATCCATCGCAAAGTTGGATCACGCGGTGGTCCTTCCCGCGCGGGAATATCTCCGTGCAGAGGCTTCGCCGGATGCCCTTGTTCCCATTCCGGTGGATGCCGAGTGGCGCGCGCCGGACCTCTATCCCGACATGAACACCCTCTTCGATTATTTCACCGAACAGCCTGTGTTGGTCTTGGATCAGCCGGCTGCGTTGACAGGGGCCTGCGAAGACCTTTGGAGCAAGATCGACGACGGCTATCTCCGCCATGCCGATCGGGAAACGGTCGTACCCTACCCGTCACCGGAGCGGTTGTTTCTCTCCTGGCCGGAACTCATGGATCGCACGCACGGCTGGCCCACGCTCGCGCTCGAGCCGCTCATGGCAAGTGATGCATCTTGGGATCCGGTCCAGGCCTTTCCTGCCCAGACCCTGACAAGCGCGGGCCTCGGGGCTCGTGGGATGCCCTTCAGCCAGACCCTCGCCATTATGGATCGCCTGCGGGAGGAGTCCCGCGTGCTGCTCGTCGCAAGAAGTCGAGGCCAGGTGGATCGATTGCTGGCGCTCTTACGCGAACACGATGTGCCGGCGATGGAGTGGGCGGCGGGGGCCTGGACCGCTTCCAGTAAAACCAAAGCGCCGTTCTACGTCTTGCACGGCGATCTGTCCGCGGGATTCCTCGCCCAGGATTTGCGCCTGGCCGTTCTGACGGAAGAAGAACTGTTTGCCAAAGGCGCACGCCACAAGCCGCAGGCCAAGAGTAAAGCCGCGACCTTCCTCTCTTCGCTGGAAGATCTCAACGTGGGCGACTATGTCGTCCATGTCCAACATGGCATCGCCAAATATCAAGGCCTCAAACGCCTCTCGGTGCAAGACTTCGACAGCGATTATTTGATCCTGGAATTCGCCGGCGGCGATACGCTGTACGTTCCGCTGGAGCGGCTCAACCATGTGCAGCGGTATAGCGGGGCAGACGGCCATGCGCCGCGCCTTGAACGTTTGGGCAGCACCAGTTGGGCCAAAACGACCGCACGGGTGAAGCAAGACATCGAGGAGATGGCCCACGAGTTGGTTGATCTCTATGCCAACCGTGAGCTCGTGACACGCCATGCCTATGGATTCGACAGCACGATGTATCACGAGTTCGAAGCCGCGTTTGAGTATGAAGAAACGGCAGATCAACTCAAAGCGATCGAAGACATTGCCCACGACATGGAATCCAGCAAACCGATGGATCGTCTGGTGTGCGGCGACGTCGGGTACGGAAAAACGGAAGTGGCCATGCGGGCGGCCTTCAAGGCAGTGGAAGATAATCGACAGGTGGCGGTGCTCGTCCCGACGACCCTGTTGGCCCACCAACATTATGACAATTTCTTGGAGCGGTTTGCGCCGTTCCCGGCTCGCGTGGCCCTGCTCTCCCGATTCCAATCGCCGAAGGAGGCCAAGGTCATTCTCAAAGACGTGGCGGCCGGGAGCATCGACGTGGTGATCGGAACACACCGGCTCATCCAAAAAGATGTGGTGTTCCGCAATCTGGGCCTCGTGATCATCGATGAAGAACAATGGTTCGGCGTCAAACATAAGGAACGATTGAAGCAACTCCGCACCCAAGTCGACGTCTTGACACTCACGGCCACTCCAATTCCACGCACCTTGCAGATGGCCATGGCAAGCGTGCGCGATCTTTCGATCATCGAAACCCCCCCGGCTGGCCGCCTGTCCATTCGCACGCAGGTCGTCCGATCGAACGACACACTCATTCGAGAGGCGATCTTGCGCGAACTGGGGCGGGGCGGACAGGTCTACTTCGTCCATAACCGAGTCGAATCGATGGAGAAGACGGGAGCCTGGCTGCAACAACTGGTGCCCGATGCGCGCATCGTGATGGCCCATGGACAGATGAACGCCAAACCGCTCGAAGCCGTGATGTTGAAATTCTTTCGCCGGGAGGCGGATGTGTTGATCGCCTCGGCCATTATCCAATCGGGCATCGACGTGCCCCATGCCAACACGATCTTCATCAATCGTGCCGACATGTTCGGCCTCGCGCAGTTGTACCAACTGCGCGGGCGAGTCGGACGAAGCGGCGACCAAGCCTACGCCTATTTTCTGGTCCCCGATGAAGGGCAGTTGAGCGACGACGCCCGGAAGCGCCTCACGGCCATTCAGCAATTTACCGAACTGGGCGCCGGCTTCCGCATCGCCGCTGCGGATATGGAAATCCGGGGCGCCGGCAACCTTCTCGGGAAACAACAATCTGGACATATCGCTGCGATCGGACTCGACCTATACATGCAGATGGTGGAGCAGGCCGTCCAGCGTCTCAAAGGCCAGGTGGTGGAAGAAGAACCGGACCCCGTTCTCCGGCTCAACGTCTCCGCCTTTATCCCGGACGACTACGTCGCCGATCCCCACCAGCGCCTCTCGTGCTACAAACGACTCTCGTCCTGCACCCAGATCGGAGATCTCGCCTTACTCCATGGCGAAATACAGGATCGGTATGGGCTGGCCCCGGAGTCCGTCGAGCGACTGTTCGAAGTCATGCAGGTGCGGCTCCAGGCCAAGGCCTTACGCCTGCGCACGATCGAGATCAAAACCCATTCCGTCGTCGTCATGCTCGACGCCAAGAGCCTGGTCTCAAGCCAAGCGATTCACCGGATGATGGACCGGTACAAGAAGCGGATTTGCTTCCTGTCTCCACTCTCGTTCGAGCTCCAGATGCCGCATCAGGACTGGCTTTCCATCTTTCGAGAACTCACCGCAACCTTGCAAAGCCTGGGAGGCTGTGATACCAACACCATGTCTCCACAATCATCTCGCTAACAGGGTCTCGGGTGCCTATGACTCGATCATCGAACGAATCCGTGAGCGTCGTCACTGTCCGCCTCTTCACTCTGCTCGCCAGCGCCATCGGTGGCACTTTCTTATTACTCACCGGCTGCACGCCACCGCCCGAGGAAGGAGTGCTGGCCCTCGTCAATGGCCGACAGGTCACGCAGGCCGAATTCGAAGCCCGCTGGGGAGAACTGGCCGAGGCTACCAAGGCGCGGTATGAGAAAGAAGGGGGGAAGCGCCTCTTCCTCGATGAACTCATCACCCGAGAACTGCTCATGCAGGAAGCACGCAAGCAGGGACTCGACCAAAACGATGCCATCCGCGATCGAGCGCAACGCTACCGGGAACAACTGATTCTCGACGAGCTTCTCAAGGATCGGATCAAAGCCAAGGTCGAGCTCTCGAAGGAGGAATTAGACGCCTTCTACGAGAAGCATGCCCACGAACTCCTGACGCCATTGAAAGTGCACGTGTCGCAGATGCTGCTGCCTAATATTTCAGCTGCGAAAGATCTCGAAAAGCAGATCAACCAAGGAGGGGACTTTGCCAAGTTTGCGCAGCGCTATTCCATCGATGGCAAGACGAAGGCAAAAGGGGGCGATCTCGGCCCCTATCGCAAAGAATTGGTCATCCCCGAAGTCGACGCAGTCATTCATACCCTCAAGCCTGCAATGGTCAGTGCCCCGATCAAGACGGACGCCGGCTATTACCTCGTCATGATTTCGGCACTCGATAAGGAAACCATTCAGGCGGACGTGGCCGTTCGGGAACGCCTCCGACAAGAACTGCTCACGGAGAAGCGCCGAAAACGTTTTGACGGCGTGATCGCCGACATCCGCGCAAAGGCGACCATCCGCCTCGCTGACGCCTCCCGCTACGTCACCGACGACGTCGGCACACGCTGAACGCCGCGGATCGAAATTGCCCTCATTCAAACCCCTCAAGTCCTTCCCAATTCGTGTACAATCCATCGAACCCGCACCGACTGGTCGATCCCATCGGCGCGTGGCGAGTCCCCTATCCATGATCACGATCCGTCCGTTCTTCATGATGGCACCAGACTGGCTGAGACACACGGTCTTCTTCGCGCTCTGGCTGATCGCACAGGCGTCCCTGCTTTCAGCCGCGCAGGTGGAAGACGGGATCATCGCGATCGTCAACTCGGACCTCATCATGCTGTCCGAGATGAAACGGGAACTCGCTCCGGAGCGGGAGCGGATTCAAAAAGAGTATCGCGGCGATGCCCTCGCACGTCGGCTCAAGACGGCGGAGTACATGGCGCTGACCTCGATGATTGAGCGCAAGTTGCAACTCCAGGAAGCCAAGGTGCGAGGCGTCGCGGTCACCGATCAGGAAGTCCGGCAAGCGGTTCAGCAGATGAAACAACAGGGGGGAACGATCGACGAGACGAACCCGGCAGACATGAAAAAAGCCCGTGAACAGCTGACGCTGCTGAGGATCGTCGACCGCGAGGTGCGGAGTGTGGTGATGGTCACAGACTCCGACATGAAACGGTACTTCCAGGAACACCGCGATCGGTTTGCGCTCTCGGAGGAATACACGCTCAGCGAGATTTTCATTCAGCCCCGCTCACCGGACGATTCGGCCGACGCGAGGGAGAAAGTTCGTGAGGTGATGGCACGGCTCAAGCAGGGAGAGACCTTCGAGGATTTGGCGCTGCGCTTTTCCGACGGCCCGAACGCCTCACACGGAGGACACCTGGGCCTGGTGCGGCAGGGAGAGCTCTTGCCGGCGATAGAGCGCACCATCGCAAACCTGGTGCCCGGCGGCATCTCGGATATGATCGAGACCTCAGAAGGCTTTCACATCGTGCGCCTGGAGGACAAGAAACCCAAACAGTTCCGCCCGTATGAGCAAGTCCGCACTGAAATCCAGGGACTCGTCCTTCAGCAGAAAAGCGAGGATGTC
>Ga0247727_10010955_pt1 | contig 15939 bp, 11 predicted proteins | sample WisWelCaveWW1625_FD_202498 | JGI IMG/M metagenome (GOLD analysis project Ga0247727, IMG submission 202498) | Biofilm microbial communities from Wishing Well Cave, Virginia, United States - WW16-25 | ecosystem: Environmental > Aquatic > Deep subsurface > Groundwater > Cave microbial mat | place...
GCCATCAGAAAGTCGGGCGCATCGATGCCGCGAAAAGCGATCCAGGAAGTGTTACCCATGTCCCCGCACGGGTGTAACCCATGTCCCCGGTCTATACAACCCCCAGACCCCCGGCAGAAGGGCTGCGCCCCTCTGCACTCCCTCTTCCTTCAGCAGCCCGCCAGAAGCGGGAAGCCATGATCGAGGCGCACCAGCGGCGCGCCGGGCGCCGACCCTTGTTCCCTGTTCCTGGTCCCCTACCCCAGCAGCTCTACGTAAAGGGCCTCGGTCTCCCTGGACGGGTCAGTGCCGAGTTCAGCGACGAGCAGCTCGCGTAGCCGCTGGTAAGCGCGCACCGCCTGCGCCGGGTTGCCGGTCCCGGCGTGGGCGCGCATGAGCAGCTGGTGCGCCGTCTCGCGATACGGATCGAGGGCGAGCGCCTGGCTGGCTGCCTCGACTCCGAGAGCGGGCTCGCCGCTCGCCAGCCAGACCTCCGCCAGACACTCGAGCGCCCGCACGCGCTGGCGTTCGATTCGCAGGCGCTGCCCGGCGACCCAGGGACCGTCCTGCCCGGAGAGGAACGGCCGCGCGCCGATGCCGGCCGCGACCGTCGCCGCGCCAAAGGCGCGACGCGGCTCGCCGGCCCGGAGGGCGCCTTCCGCCTGGTCGAGGTAGGCCGCCGCGGCCTCCAGATCGACCCATGCTGCGGCGGGTAGGCGAAGCTGGTACTGTCCGAACTCCTGAGTGACCGCGGCATCGAACGCTCGGAGCTCACCGTGATCGAGGAGGCGGCGAAGCCTGCTGACCAGGGCGTTGAGGGCGGTCTGCCAGGCCGGCGGCGGTCCGTCCGGCCAGAGGGTGTCGGCAAGCTCCTCGCGCGGGACCGGGCGTGACCGCTCGCAGACCAGGTACGCGAAGAGCAGCCGGTCCTGTTGCCCGCGAAAATCGCGCTCGTTGATGACGACAACGCCGTTTGCCTCGCCGGCGATCCGGCCGGCGAGGTACACGCGAAGCTCCGTGTCTGCCATGCCCATGCCAAGGGTTCGCCAAGAACCAAGTGCTAGTATAGCGACCAAAAGGAGGTGCTCATCATGGCCAAGAAGGTGATCCAGTGCCCGTGCGGCTGGAGCGTGACCGCGGACGATGACGAGGAGCTGATCCGGCAGGTGCAGCAGCACGCGAAAGAAGTGCACAGCCAGAACCCGAGCCGCGAGGAGGTCCTCGCCCTCGCCCGGCCTGAGTAGGGGCGCCCCTAGACAGGGGGCGTTCGTCGAACGCCCCCTGCAGCGTAGCAGGGCCGCTACTGGGGCTGCGTCCCCGCGGCCAGGCGGGAGAGGATCTCCTGCAGGCGCTCGATTTCGAGGCCGTAGCCGGCGAAGTCGCCAGCGCGCAGCAGCTCCTGCGCGCGCTCGAAGGCTTCGTTCGCCTCCGCGATGAGCTACGGGCGACGCACCTGGTCGGACCTCAGCCTACCTTCAATGAAGCCATCCGCTTGGTACTGCGAGAGGCAGGGCGCTTAGAAGGCGGATAGAGGCGAACAGGCGGAAGGTCAAGCTACGTGGAGTCGTTGGCGGACGGTTCATTCGCTTACGCCCGTACAGGCGTGCTAGCGCAACGGATTCGAGTTGCAGGGAGCGTCCCCAGTGTGGGATAATTCCAGGCGCTCAGTAACGCGTTACGAGGGGGAGGAGTGGCAGAAGGGCGGCGCCGGCACCAAGGTGCGCCGCGCCGTCATCGTGTCCTAGCCGTTAGCAATAGGCTCCTGATAGAGGCGGTGGAAAGATGGGCAAGGCAAAACTTTTCCTGGCCGTGGCGTTGGTGGCACTGGCCACTTTGGTTCTCGGCCCGACAGACGTTCCGTCTGGTGCCGGTCAGACGAGTCAGTCCACCGTGTGGGCTATAGGGAATGATGGCGTCTGGCGGTCTGACGATGACGGGGCAAACTGGCAGCTGAAGCGGGCGGATGCCTGTGATAGAGCAAGCATCCTTGGTTCTCTGGCAGTCGTCAATGGCTCCCTAGCCTATGTCACGGGCTGTGACGGGCAGGTCTGGCGGAGCGGTGACGGCGGCAACACCTGGCAGCAAGACTCGACAGAGGATGTTGGAGGCGCATACCCCGGGCAGATGGAGGCAAACTCTGCGGGTGTCGTTTTGTCCACCGCCGGTTTCTTTGGCAGCCAACTGTGGAGGCGCGACCCAACCAACGGGAGTTGGAGCGTCGTATTTCAAGGAACAGCAGAGGAGGATTTCGGCGCAGTGTCCATCCGAGACAATGTGGCGTATGTTGCTGCCAACTATCTTGCTTCCGGCGTTCATCGAAATCGCGCTTATAAATCGACCGATTCCGGTCTTACTTGGAGTCTCCTCGTAGACGAAGAAGTAACCCCACCGCAACAGTTTTCGTGGTCGCCTTACGACGCACTCGTCGGGGTGGACAACGACACGCTCTACGTAGCTGACATCCTCTATGGACTTTGGATCGTGCGGGGAAGCTCTCTGGAAGGCCCGTATCCACTTCGACCTGAGCCGATGGCTCCGGACGCGACGGCATTAGCTCTCCGTAGGCAAGGAGGCCTGTATGTAGGCGGTTGGACATGCACTCCCACCCCCTGGCCGGTTCGCGGGTTCTTGTACAACACCTTCTTCGACCTAACGTCTCAGATCAATCCTGGGGACTGTCTTCTTGATTACGCTTACAGCGTCGCGGAAGGGGATGCGGGAGCCTTCTTCGTAGATAACGATAAGTTTCTCCAAAGTCTCGGCCAGAACCTGTACCGGAGCACCGACGGCGGTGCCACCTGGACGACCGTCAATCCGCCCGGCGAGGACCACGTGTCCGTCGTAGCCACTGCGCCTGTATCGAGGGCAGGGCCAGCAGTGATGGTCATTGAGGGCTGGGAGTCGAGCTGCGATGGTCCCGTGCAGACCTTAGTGCAGAACCTCCGAGAGGAGTTTGGCCCCTCCTGGGTGGACTGCTACGACTACGACTTCCGAAAGGGGGTCAAAGTCCCAGCCAGTAGCTTGGGAAGCCGTATCAGGGAGTTGCGCGAGCGGCTAGGGCTGGGGCGACCAAGAGAAGGTGCACCTTGTGGGGCACAGCCAGGGAGGTCTCGTGGCCCGCTATTACATGCAGTTCTACCACACCGCTGCCGATGGGCCTATCGGCAGTGTCAGTATGCTCGGCGCGCCCAACGAAGGCGTTTGGCTCGCCAGGTTCGAGAAGGCGCTGTGTGTAGTAGCAGGAGGCGCAGGCAGGTTCTTTGGACTCATACCTGGGCTTATCGCCGGAGGAGCCTGTGACGTGGTGGACTGGGCCGATCTGGAGGACGACATACTCGGCTTCGACCCCGATTCCCAGGCCGTCACCGACATGACACCAGGCTCCAGGGTGCTAAAGAACCTCAATGACGGCTTCGTCCTGCCGCCCACACCAGCCTACAGGGTGCACGCCGGATTGAACGGCTCCAAGCTTGGCAGGGTCATGCACCCAGGGCAGGACGGCGACTGCATAGTGAGCCTTGACAGCGCAAATGGCCCAGGGGACGTCTTTGAGCCAAGCGGTTTCCAGTACGAGAGCCTAAGTCACGACCGCGCCCCATTCATCATCAACTGGTGCGACGATGACACGCTGGTCAACAGCCCCACCGTGGTGCTCGATCTCATCGCTACAATTCGAGGCACCGCTGGCGGTGGGGTCGCCTCTGCGGGGGCAGCACCACTGTCGGGCGGGACGGGAATCGAGCCACCTCTGGCGGGGTCGGTGCTGGGCCTGGTGCAGCCTGGACAGGTGAACACGCATCAATTGACCGTTCCGGTGGGTCTGGCGAACACCGCCTTCGCCCTCTTCTGGCTGGAAGGTAAGGTGCTGCCCAACCTGGGCTTCTCGCTCCGCCGTCCGGATGGCTCAGTGGTCAGTCCAGCCGATCCAGACGTGATCGACCAGATCACCACCACCGGCGACGGCTTGTTCGGAGTCCTGATGAAGAGCTTCGTGATGAGCGGGCCTGCGGCGGGCGCCTGGGAGATCACTGTCAACGGCGCCTCCGTACCCGCCGAGGGTCAGCCCTACCTCATCGCTCTCCTGCCGGACAGCCAGGTGGTGCTCGGCGTCGACGTGGCCCCGCCGCTGGTATCGCAGGGCCAGCCCACCGTTGTCAGGGCTACTCTCTTCGACGGCGAGGCTCCGGTTGTGGCTCCCTTCATCTCCGGCCAGGTGATCACTCCGACCGGCGATCAGAAGGCACTGGTGCTGCGGGACAACGGCACGGGCGGCGATGCGGTAGCGGGAGACCTGATCTACTCCCGCAGCTTCGCCTCCACAGCGGACTGCGGCGGCTACAGCGTCGTCGTCACCGCCACAGGCAGCAGCTCGGAGGGAGTGGCGACGCGCCAGCAGACGGGATTCTTCCAGGTGCAGGTGCCTGGTGACGCCGTGCGCAACCCCTGCGACGCCGACGACGACGGCGACGGGATCAGCGATGACGAGGAGCTGAACGTTCGGGGCACCGATCCGCTCGATTTCCCGCCCGTGGGTGGGATCGCCGAGCTGCCGGACATAGCCCAAGCATCCAAAGAGGCGCGCTCATCGCCCTCCGAGCTCGGCTGGCTGAAGATCGCTTTCGTGACGGCAATTGGAATAGCGATGGCGGCTGTTGGCGCTTACTACCTGAGAAGGCGTTGGCTTGGATGAGGCCCTGCCTACTGCGCGTAGGGCCGCAGGTCTTCCATGAGGGCCAGGAGACGGCTGGTGTCCAAGAAGGGATTCACTTGGCTAAAATCTTTGGCGATTATTGGAGATGCGAGGACTACTCCGATGGTGTCACCGAAATCTATCACCAGTCCTAGATGCTGCCTATCGGGTCGGGGATCGATTTCGGTGTAGAGGGTTGCTTCCCAACCAGCCACTTGGACAGGTTGCGTCCTAAAGCCTCGGACGGAGCTAGCCCACTGCTCGGCCCGTGCCTTCCAGTGCTCCCTTGTCTCAAGAGTCATCGCAAGCCCGCGCGTGCCTTCAGCCCACTGTGCTGAATACTCAATCCTTAGCGTTGGCCCTGACTCCTCTTGCTTGAGGACGGCACCGATGGGGCGGTACGTCAGCGTCCCTCCTCGGAAAGATGGGCCAAGCCAGTAGACGCTTATGCCCGCCTCTGGGGCTTCAGCGACGGGCGTGGCAAACTCAGGGGGAAGCGTCGTCCCATCCGTGTCGTCCTGAGGGCTGCCACAACCGTACATCACCAGCCCGCCACCGACGACGAGCAGGAAAGCCAGCGACCACCAGCGGGGCCTCCCTTCCCATACCGTGTGTGCGCTCACGTCGCCGCAATCTTAGCCCGTCGTCACGGGCCATGCAAGGACATCGCGGCTTGCGCTCGGCAGGGGGCATTCGTTCGAGCGCTCCCTGCAGCGTGCCATGGGCTGCTACTGGGGCTGCGTCCCCCCGCTGAGGCGGGAGAGGATCTCCCGCAGGCGCTCGATTTCGAGGCCGTAGCCGGCGAAGTCGCCCGCGCGCAGCAGCTCCTGCGCGCGCTCGAAGGCCTCGTTCGCCTCCGCGATGAGCGCGGCCGTGTCGTCCGGTAGCTCGGCCGTGGGCGGCGCGGTCGCCGTCGTGATAGCCATAGCCGTAGCGGTGGCTGGTGCTGGCGCTTCTTACGTGCGAGCACGCTGGCTTAGGTGATGCCTGGATGCTTCCCTTTTGTATCCTACTCTGGATAGGGCTGTAACCGTTCCATGACGTTGAGTAGGCGGTCGGGGTCGATCAGAGGATTGGCGTCGGTGAGGTTAGGAAAAGAGCCTCCAGAAAGAGCACGGCCTACGATTACTACGTCCCCAGTGTCTAGGATCAGGCGCAATTCGTTAACTTCTCGCCTGCCGAGAGGTAGCGAGAGAAGATCGCCGTTCCAACCTCCAACTGTGACAGCGCGGCGCGTAATGGGTCGAGGCTCGCCAGGTATCGTGGGGTTGGTTATCGGGTCTTTCGCCCGTGCCCAGGCACCTCTGCCATACACGATCAGCTCCAGCTCGACACTTCCCATCTCGTCTAAGTCAGCAGCATAGTAAATCTTGAGCGGCTCGTCCTCACCGTCCTTCTCGTACAACCCGCCAATAGCGCGGAAGCTCAGATCAGCAACCTCGAAGCTCTCCCCCAGCCAATACACAGGCAATCCTACCTTCTGGGCTTCCGCGACAGGTGTGGCAAGCTCAGGAGGAAGCGTCGTTCCATCCGCGCCGTCCTGGTTGCGCGGGCTGCCACAACCGTACACGAGCAGCCCGCCAGCGATGACAAACAGGAAGGCCAGCGACCACCAGCGGGGCCTCCCTTCCCATACCGTGTGTGCGCTCACGTCGCCGCAATCTTAGCCCGACGTCACGGGCCATGCAAGGACATCGCGGCTTGCGCTCGGCAGGGGGCATTCGTCGAGCGCCCCCTGCAGCGTAGCAGGGCTGCTACTGGGGCTGCGTCCCCCCGCTGAGGCGGGAGAGTATCTCCCGCAGGCGCTCGATTTCGAGGCCGTAGCCGGCGAAGTCGCCCGCGCGCAGCAGCTCCTGCGCGCGCTCGAAGGCTTCGTTCGCCTCCGCGATGAGCGCGGCCGTGTCGTCCGGTAGCTCGGCCGTGGGCGGCGCGGTCGCCGTCGGTGCGGGCGTCTCGTCGGCAACCGGCGTCGGCGTCGCCGGCCCGCCGTCGGGCTCACCGTCCGGCCCTTCGACGACCGGGCCGGTGGGCGGCGCGCGGCCCAGGATGACCGCCAGCGCCTGGCCAAGCGTCGGCTCCATGGCGATGGTGTTGCCGTTGACGACGACCACGCGCTTTAGCTCAGGCAGTTGGCGTCCCGTCGCCTGCAGGTAGATCGGCTCGACGAACAGGTTGCCCTCGCCGATCGGGATCATCAGCAAGTTGCCGCGAAGGACCTGGGAGCCTGATTGGTTCCACAGGCTGATCTGCGCCGAGATCGTGGTGTCCTGATCGATACGCGATTCGACCTGCGACGGCCCGAAGACCGTCGTCGCCGTCGGGAAGCGGAAGGCGAGGAGTGTCCCGTAGTTCTCGGCATCGGAGCGCGCCGCGAGCCAGGCGATGGTGTTCCTCTTCCCGGCCGGCGTAAACGGCACGAACTGCACGAACTCTTCCCGCGTGTCGCCTGGCAGGCGCATGATCACGTAGTACGGCTCGATCGGTTGCTCCTGGTCGATGAAGATCTCTGTCGGCAGGTCCCACGCGTCCTCGCGCCGGTAGAAATCATCCGAGTTGCGGATGTGGTACGTGCGGTAGAGCTGCGTCTGGATGCGGAAGAGGTCTTCCGGATAGCGAACGTGCGCGCGCAGCGCTTCCGGCAGCTCCTCAAACGGCGTAAACAGGTCCGGGTAGATGCGGTCGTAGGCCCGGGCGATCGGGTCGTCCGGGTCGACCAGGTAGAGCTTCACCGTGCCGTCATAGGCGTTGATCGTCACCTTGACGCTGTTGCGAACGTAGTTCAGGCCGGAGCTGCGGGTCGAGTAGGGGTAGCGGTCGCTCGACGTGTAGGCGTCCTGGATCCAGTAGAGCTGGCCATCCGCCACCACCAGATACGGGTCGAAGTCCAGTTGCAGGAACGGCGCGATCGCCTCGACGCGATCGCGGATGTTGCGGCGGTAGAGGACGCGGCTGTCGCCGCTCAGCGCATCGCTGATCAAGATGTTCGTGTCGGCCAGCTCCCAGGAGTACACCAGCCGGCGGAGGAAGGAGTCGATGCGAACACCACCCTCCGCGTCAAAGCGGCTCGTGGCCGTCTGTTCCTCGCCGACCGGGTAGTCGAACTCCTCCTCGCCGGAGCCGACGACGACGTAGTCGTCCGGCAGCTCGCCGAAATAGATCTGGGGACGCGTGACCGCCAACTCGTCGACGCCGCTGGGAGGGATGTCTTTGAGGAAGAAGTCCGGCAGCCCCTCCTGGACCACCTCGTTCACCGGCACGACGGCGGCGCCGTAGCCGTGGGTGAACTGGAGGCGGCGACGCACCCAGCTCCGCGCGTCCGCCGGCAGCAACTCCGGATCGAGCTCCCGCGCGGCGAGCATGACCTGACGCTGCTCGCCGTCGATGACGTAGCGGTCGACGTCGACGTTCAGGAAGGTGTAGAGCGGGCGGATGGTCTGGATTTGGTTCAGCGTTTGGATGAGGGGCCGGTGATCCCAGAGGCGGATGTTCTGGAGCGTTTCCGGGTTGTCGTCCAGCTCCTGAACCGTGACCTCCGCCCGGGCGGGGAAGGGCTGCTCCTCGATCTGGTCCAGGCCGTAGGCGGCGCGAGTAGCATCGATGTTGCGCTGAATGTAGGTCCGCTCGCGGGCGAGCTCGTTCGGCTCCACCTGGAAGCGCTGTACGGTGGCCGGGTAGATCAGGCCTCCGACGATCGCGGCCAGCACCCAGACGGACGCGGCGGCCACCGGCAGCCAGAGCAGCCCGCGGCGAACGGCGTTCACCAGGAGGCAGACCGCCGTGAGCGAGCCCAGGGCCATCAGCACGTAGATGACGGGCAGGACGGCGTGCAGATCGGTGTAGGCCGCCCCGAATACCGCCCCCCGGTCTGAGTAGACCAGCCCGTAGTGCTGCAGCCAGTAGCGCCACACGAAGAGCCCCAACACGGCGACCAGCAGCAGCGAGACGTGCGTTCGCGCCAGCCGCGGCGCCTCAGCCGCGAAGCCCCCGACCAGCAGCCGGGTCGCGTATACCCCGCCGACCGCCAGCGTGGTGAGCACCGTCGCGGCGAGCGACCAGCCGGCGATGAAGTTCAGCGCCGGCAGCCGGAAGATGTAGAAGCCGATGTCCTTGCCGAACTCCGGGTCGCCTTCGCCGCCGAATGATTCGCTGTTGATGAACAGCAGGATCGTGTCCCACTGGCCCGCCGCCTGCGCCCCGAAGATGATCGCGAGGAAGATCGATGCCGCCACCAGCACGACCAGCAGCACGCGACGCGGCGGGCCCTGCGCGGCGCCATCGAGCTCAGGCGCCGGGCCCGCGCTCGACCCGAGGAGCGCCAGCAGCACGTTTGCGCCGAAGAGCGCCAGAAAGACCCCCCCTCCGGCGGCGAACAGCCAGACGCGCGTGACGATGCGCGTCTGGTAGACGGACAGGTAGTCGACGCTGTCGAACCAGAGCCAGTCGGCATAGATGCCCTTGAGGATGTTGGCGACGATGTAGAGGACGATCAGCGCGACGAGGACCACGGCCCAGCGCATGAGGCCGCCGGGCAGCCGGAACCCCTGCCGCCTGGCGAAGCGGAAGGGGCCGGGCGGCGGCCCCAGGCCTTCGTCGCCATTGGGCGGCTCGGAGCGGAAGAAGGTCATCGCCTCACGTTAGCGGATACGCGTCGCAACCGCCTCACCGTCCGCGGCAAGCAGGGCGCGCAGCGCGCCCGCCTCCCGCCCGTCGGCGATGAGCGTCGTGACGCCGGTGGCAGACGCCCTCACCCCGGCCTCCACCTTCGGGATCATCCCCTCCGTCACGGTGCCATCCTCCAGCAGCCGGCGCGCCTCCTTCGCGCTGAGGCGGGGCAGCAGCTCGCCGGTGCCATCGAGGACGCCGGCCACGTCGGTCAGAAAGACCAGCCGCTCCGCCGCCAGCGCCGACGCCACCTCCCCCGCTACGGTATCGGCGTTGACGTTGAGGAGCTGCGGCCGCAGCGCTTCGCCCTCCACTTCGATCGCGATCGGGGCGAGCACCGGCACGACGCCGGCCTCAGACGCAGCGAGCAGCGTTCCGCCGTCGAGCGAGACGATCTCCCCGACGAAGCCCAGCTCCGCGTCGTAGCGCCGCGCGCGCAAGATCGCGCCGTCCGCCCCCGAGAAGCCGAGGGCCAGCGAGCCTCGCGCGAGCAGCTCCGCCACCAGCTGCTTGTTGACCAGGCCCGCCAGCACCGCGACCACCACCTCCAGGGCGCGGCCGTCCGTCGCCCGCAAGCCGCCGACGAATGTCGACTCGATGCCGTGCAATTCGAGCCACTGCGTCACCGTCCCTCCGCCGCCGTGGACGATGACGAAGCGTTCGCCCTCGGCGTGGAGAGCGGCAATGTCGTCCAGCGACGTGTCGTGCTGGCCCAGCGTGCTGCCACCAAGCTTGACGACGGTGATGCCGTCAGTCATGTGGTCATGTCGTGTATTCGCTGTTGACGCGGACGTACTCGGGCGTCAGATCGCAGCCCCAGGCGTTCGCGCTCGCTTCGCCGGCGCCGAGGTCGACGCGTAGGCGCACTTCGCTCTGGGCGAGCGCCCGCGACAGCGCCGACGCGTCGAACGGCGCCGGCGCGCCGGCGCGAAAGACGTCGACGTCCTGGATCGCCACGCCCAACCGCGACGCGTCCAGCCGGGCGCCGCTGTTGCCGACGGCGACGAGCACGCGGCCCCAGTTCGGGTCGTTGCCGTAGACGGCGGTCTTCACCAGCAGCGACCCGGCCACGGCCTTGGCGGCGCTGCGGGCGTCATTCATCGTCGCCGCGCCGTCGACGCGAACCTCCAGCAGCTTCGTGGCGCCCTCGCCGTCGCGGGCGAGCTTGCGGGTGAGCGCGATCGAGACGTGGCGGACGGCGGCGCGGAGCAGGGGCAGCGCCGGGTGCCCTTCGCCCATGGGGTCACCGCCTGCCGCGCCGCTCGCCATGAGGAGTACCATGTCGTCCGGACTCGTGTCGCCGTCGATCGTGAGCTGGTTGAACGAGTCATCCACCGTCTCGCGAAGCAGGCCCGGCAGCGACGCGCCGTCGACGGGCGCGTCGGTCGTGAGGAAGGCGAGCATGGTCGCCATGTTGGGGTGGATCATGCCGGAGCCCTTGGCGCAGCCGCCGACGGTGTAAGTCACGCCGTCCCATTCGAACCGAACGGCGGCCTGCTTCGCGACGGTGTCGGTGGTCATCACGGCGTGGGCAAAGCCATCGCCGCCGTCCGCGCTGACAACGATGCGTCCGACGCCGGCGCGCACACGCTCCATGGGCATGAACCAGCCAGTCACGCCGGTGCTGGCGACGATGACATCCTCCGCCGCGACGCCCAGGCGCGTCGCGGCGAGCTGCGCCATTTCGAGCGCGTCGCGGTCGCCTTGCTCGCCCGTGAGGGCGTTCGCCACGCCAGAGTTGGCGATGACGGCCTGGGTGCAGCCGTCCGCCAGATGCGCGCGACTGACGCCCAGAGCAGCGCCCGGGAGGCTGTTGGTGGTGAAGACGGCGGCGGCGGCGCAGCGCGCCTCGGCGGCGAGCAACGTGAGGTCGAGCCGGCCGGGCGCGCCTTCGCGGATGCCGGCGGCCGTCGCCCCCGCGCGGAAGCCTCGTGGCGACGTCACTCCACCGTCCGGCACGTCGATGAGCGGCGCTTCCATCCGGCGGCTAGGGGTACAGCGCCAGGCTGTCGAGGCCGGCCGTCTCCGGGAGCCCGAGCATCACGTTGAGGCACTGCACGCCCTGGCCGGCGCCGCCCTTCATGAGATTGTCCAGGCAGCTCACGACAACCAGCCGGCGGGTGCGCTGATCGATCGAGGGGTGGAGCAGGCAGTCGTTGGAGCCGAGCGCCTGCTTCGTGGATGGCGGCTCGGGGGCGACACGAACGAAGGGCGAGGCGGCGTAGAAGTCGGCATAGAGCTCGCGCAGGCGCCCGTCGGCGTCGCCCCCCAGGTCGGCGTCGCGCCGCAGCGAGGCGTAGCAGGTGGCCAGGATGCCGCGCGACATGGGGACAAGGTGCGGCACGAAGGTGATGCTGGGGGGCGGCGCCTCCCAGAGCGCGCCCAGCTCTTGCGTCATCTCCGGCAACTGGAAGTGGCCGCCCAGGGCGTAGGCGGCGACGCTCTCGTTCGCCTCCGAGAAGTGATACGTCAGACCCAGCGTGCGCCCGGCACCCGAGATACCGCTCTTGCTGTCGACGATGACATCCGGCTCGATCAGCCCGGCCTTGACCGCGGGCGCCAGCGCCAGGATGGCCGCAGCGGCGTGGCAGCCCGGATTGCCGGCCAGCTTCGCCCCGGCCAGCTCCTCGCGATGGAGCTCCACCAGGCCGTAGACCGCCTCCGAGAGCAGCCCCGGCGCCGGGTGCACGCCGTGCAGCGCCTCGTACTCTTCGGCGCGGCGCAGCCGGAAGTCGACGCTCAGGTCGAGCACGGGCAGGCCGCGTTCGATGTAGGGCAGGACCGCCCCGGCGCTGGCCCCGTGCGGGAGCGCTGAGACGACGGCGTCGACCTCGCCCAGCTCCTCCTCGATCGTGAGGCCGAGGGCCGCCAGGTGAGGGAAGACCTGGCCCAGCGGCTTCCCGGCGGCGCTGCGGCCGGTAACCGAGACGAGGTCGAGCTCAGGGTGGCGGGCCAGCAGCCGGGCCGCCTCCGCCCCCATGTAGCCGGTGACGTTGATGATGCCGACCCTAACCATGCGCGCCTCGAATCTGAGTGCATTCGAGTATAACGATGGGCGTTTTCCCCAAGCAAGACGAGACCTCAGCGGGCCGAGTATACGTATGGTACGATCGAGGGCACGACCTTGCTAATGGACGGCTCTGCGCTCCGCCGCCTGGCAAATCGAACCGCCTCGAACCTGGCGGGGCTACGTGAGCACCTCCCCTGGGTCGCCGGAATCTTCGCCGTGGCGCTGGGGCTGCGGATCGCCTGGATCCTGCACATCAACCCGGATCCGCTGCAGGCCACCGCGTTCTCGGGTGGCATCTACGACTCGCAGATGTATTACGCCGGGGCCCTGGGCTTGGCGGCGGGCAAGGGCTACGTCGACCCGTGGCTTGGAGAGCCGACAGCCACCTTCCCGCCCGGGTACCCGCTCGTGCTCGCGGGCCTGTTTAAGCTCTTCGGTCCGAGTCTCCTCGCTGCCAAGCTGTTCAACGCCGTGCTGGGCGCGATTACGGCCGTACTGGTCTACGCGCTCGGGGCGAAGATCGCAGGCCGGCGGGCGGGCATCGTCGCCGGAGGGCTGATGGCGCTCTTCCCCAGCCAGATCTTCTTCTCGACGACGATCATGACCGAGCCGCTCTTTGTCATGCTGTGCGTGATCTTGGCGTTGCTGCTGCTGGCCTGGGTGGGCGAGGGGCGGGCGGCGTCGTGGTGGCAGATGCTGGCGATAGGCGCGCTGCTGGGCTACATGAGCCTCGTCCGCGTCGAGGCGATCCTGCTCGTGCCTGCCGTCGTCGCCCTCTGGAAGCTCTCGGGCGTTTCGTGGAGGCGGCTGGTCTGGCAGGCGCCAGTCTTGCTCGCCAGCATCGCGCTGGTGATCACCCCTTGGACGATGCGCAACTACGACCAGTTCGGCGAGGTGATTATGGTGCGCGGCAGCAACGACGATGTCAGCCGCGTCGTGCGGATCGGTCTGAGCCCGGACTACGACAACCGCTACAAGTACGAGTGGCTTGCTGAGGAGCCAGCCAGCTGGGACGAACTCTGGACCTACTACCGAGAGATGCCGAGTGAACTGGCGCTGGTGTTCGGCAGCAAGCTGAGGCACCTCTTCGGCAGTGACGGCATCCTCGACTGGGTGCAGGGACGGTACCAGGCGCCGCCGCTCTCACCAACGGAAGTCACGCTCTGGACGTCCGTGTCGAACGCGTACTACTTTACCGTCGGCGCCGTCGCGCTGCTGGGCGCGCCGCTCTGGTTCACGAGGCGCGACCGGCGGCGGCTGCTCATCGTCTGGTTCGTGGCGTCCTGGACGCTGGCGAACCTGATCTTCGTGCCGACCACACGCTACCACTTCCCGCTGATCCCGATGCTCTGCGTGCTGGCCGCCCTGGCCCTGAGCGGCGGCTGGGACGCCATCAGGAAACCGGGCCGTCCCGCAGGCTGGCGAGGCTCGGCGTGACCCTTGACAACCCCGCCTGGCTACGGTATGAACATCGCACGATGAGCCACCGGCCGGTCAGCCGCCTGCACCCGGCCGGCCTCTGCCCCTCGACCGCGGGCGGCTGATCTCGCGTCCCGACGCGTACCCGAACCGGCCCGCCTCTGAGGAGCGGGCCGGTTCCTTTCTGTCGGAGGAAGACCTGCCGCGCTCAGGGTGCTATCGCCTCGCCAGCTCCGGATGGAACTCGCCCACGGCCGGACAGCCGCGCCGCAGCGGACACGAAGGGCAGCTCGGCCTTCGCGCCGAGCAGGTGCGGCGGCCGTGCTTGATGAGCTGGATGTGGAACGGGTAGACCAGCGCCGCCGGGACGAGCGCCTCCAGCAGCTCGTGGGCCTGCTCCGCGGTCGACTTCTCGGCCACGAGGCCGAGGCGCCTGGCGACGCGATGGACGTGAGTATCCACCGGCAGGGCAGGCCGCCCGAGCGCGAAGAGCAGCACGCACGCCGCCGTCTTCGGCCCGACGCCGGGCAGGCTGCGCAGCCAGGCGCGCGCCTCCTCCAGCGGCCACTCGCGCAGGAACGACACGTCGAACGAGCCGGCGCGCGACCACACCTCGCGCAGCATCGCCTGCAGACGCGGCGCCTTCGTCGGCGCGAGGCCACCGGGCTGGATCGCCACCTCGATCGCCTTCACGTCGGCGTCCAGGAGCGCCGGCCACATCGGGAAGGCGTCGAGCAGGCGGATGAAGGCGCGTCCGGAGTTAGTGTCGGAGGTGTTTTGCGAGAGGAGCGTGAGCACCAGCTCGGCGATCGGATCGCCGTGGGGGCGCCAGGGCACCGTCCCGTACGCCGCGTCCAGCAATCGCACGATGCGTCGCGGCGTGAGGGGGCGGGGGGTGGCGGCGGCTGACGATGGGGGCATGCGCGAGGTAGGATAGCACCAAACCGCGTCAAGCAACGGTGGTAGTGGAAAGGGTGGTCGTCGTCGTGGTTCGTCGTCCCGATGTTTTCAGCCAGGAGGCGTTTGAGGCTTCCCTTCGTCGCCAGGGTTGTCCCGAGAGCTTCGTCTCGCCCATCGCGAGCGATTTTCGTCTTTTCGTGCCGCTGGTCTTTAGTAACCTGGGCGAAGGCGGGCTATTTTCGCATGGCCGAGGGCGCACGAGAGGAGATGGCACTCAGACCTCAAGGGGAGGCTTGGAAGGTGGCCTCGAAGTACATCGTCGGCTGGGCCAACGAATACCTTCAGGAGTACAAGCGCCAGAAGCTCGCCTAGCGTCGCTCCTCCCTCACCCCAGCCCCGCCCGCTTCGCGCGAAGCTGAGGATTTCAATCCTCAGCAGGGCAACTACCTCAAGGCCTCAGTGCGCGGCGATGGTCTCACGCCTCCCCCAGCAGCGCCTTCAGCTTCGAGGCGTTGACGACGCCCTGGTCCTCCGCCTTCGTGTTGAAGGTGAGGTAGACCTCGTCGCCTCCGCGCGAAGCCGCTCGATGCGCGGGAGCCACTCCGAGAGCTCCTCGTCCGTGTACCACCAGCTCAGCTTCTCCTCAGTCGAGGCGTCGCGGTCCTCCCAGCGCTCAGCGTTGCGACCGCGAAAGCGCACGCCGGCGACCGGCGCGGTGACGGCGACGGCGGGCGGGAAGCTGCTCTTCAGGCCCTGCGGCTCGTCGACGCAGACGAAGCCGCAGCGCAGCTCGCGCAGCAGGTCGAACGTGGCGGCGGCGCTCTCGTCGCCGGCGACCCAGAGGTGGTTGCGGAACTCGACGATGACCTGGTCGTCGGGCAGGTGCTCGCGCGCCTCGCGCAGATACGCCCGGTTCGCCGCCGACGGCACCCACCAGGGCGGGAAGTCGACCAGGATGGCGCCCAGCTTGCCCGCCTCGCGCAGGGGGCGGAGGGCGCCGCGAAAGATGCCCCAGAGTTCCTCGCGCACCTCCTCCGGCACGTCCTTGTAGTAGAGGCGCGCCTTCTTGAGTTGCTCCGGCGGCAGGGCTTCGTGGAAGCTCTTGGGCACCGACGATAGGCGCGCCGGGTGCTGGGTGAACAGCGCGAACGCCTTCACGACGAAGCGAAAGCCGTCCGGCACGGCGTTCGCCCAGCGCTCCGTGTTGCGACGGGACGGCAGGGCGTAGTAGGTGCTGTCGACCTCGGCCAGGTTGAAGCGCTTGGCATAGAAGGCGAGG
>Ga0247727_10010956_pt1 | contig 15938 bp, 17 predicted proteins | sample WisWelCaveWW1625_FD_202498 | JGI IMG/M metagenome (GOLD analysis project Ga0247727, IMG submission 202498) | Biofilm microbial communities from Wishing Well Cave, Virginia, United States - WW16-25 | ecosystem: Environmental > Aquatic > Deep subsurface > Groundwater > Cave microbial mat | place...
GCGTCGATGACAAGGCTTGCCCGGCGACTTCATCGCAGAGCGCCCTGTCAACTCCTTCATCCACCCAGCCGGCCTGCCCATCGCAACTCCTCACGTCAAGGCGTTGCGACGACCGCTTGAATCCGCCGACTACACGATGGTCTTCGTGGACACGGACGGCAGCTCCTACACGTCGTCGAACTCGAGCACCGCCGATCTGGACCTGCCGAGCGGCGCAAGCGTCGTGTTCGCGGGGCTCTACTGGGCCGCCGACACGGATGCCGGGAACAACGGCTCGGACGCCCCGAATCCTTCGCAGCGCGACCGGATCGACTTCAAGGCGCCCGGCGCTGCTTACTCGACGATCACCGCATCGGTCGTCGACAGCGACAGCACCAACAGCTCGCGCTACCAGGCCTTCGCAGACGTGACGGCCGCCGTCCAGGCGGCCGGCGAGGGGACGTACATGGCCGGTGACATCCAGGCGGGCACCGGCGAGAACCGCTACGCCGGTTGGACCCTCGTCGTGGCCTACGGGGATGCCGCCGAGGCGTTCCACCGTATTCACGTCTACGACGGCTTCCAGGTGCTGCAATCGGGCGGCGTCGTAACGACCGACATCGTGCTGACAGACTTCCTCACGCCCGAGACCGGCACCGTCGACGGGCGGCTGGGTCTGGTGTCATGGGAGGGCGACCGCGCGCTGACGGGGGACACCGCCTCCTTCGGAGGTGTTGCGCAGTCGGATGCGCTGAACCCCGCGAACGACTTCTTCAACTCCTCGATCACGCGGGACGCGGCGCACGTCACCACCAAGAACCCGAACTACGTCAACCAGCTCGGGCTCGACGCCGACGACGTGTCGATCGACGGAGACCTCGGGAACGGGGTCTCGAGCGCCAGCATCCACCTCGAGACGACGGGCGACAGATATATGCCCGGCGTGGTGACGCTGGTCACGGACGAAGGCCCGCCCGTCAATCGCGCGGCGCCGACGATCTCAGGCACCGCTACGCAGGGACAGACGCTGACGGCCAGCCCGGGCTCCTGGGACGGTACGCCCACGCTGACCTACGCGTATCAGTGGCGGCGCTGCGACAGCGGCGGCTCGAACTGCGCGAACATCGCGGGTGCGACCGGGACGACGTACACGCTCGTCGCAGGCGACGCCGGGTCGACGATCCGCGTCGCCGTGACGGTGAGCAACGCCGCCGGGTCGGGCAGCGCGACATCCGCGCAGACCGCGGTCGTCATGCCGCTGCCCCCGTCCAACACGGTCGCGCCGGCGATCTCGGGTCCGCTGCAGGACGGCGGGACGCTTTCTGCGACGACCGGCACCTGGACCGGGGCAGGTCCGATCTCCTACGCCTACCAGTGGCAGCGCTGCAACGCGGGCGGCACGGGTTGTGCCAACGTCGGGGGCGCCACGTCGTCGACGTTCCTCCTGGGTCAGGCCGACATCGGAAAGTCGTTCGTCGTCGTGGTCTCCGCGACCAACGCCGGTGGAACGACTGCGGCACAGTCGGCTCCGACGGGCACGGTCAGCGCCGCGCCGCCGGTGAACACCGTGTTGCCGGTGATCTCCGGAACGCTGGAGGATGGCTCGACGCTGTCGGCCAGCACGGGCTCGTGGACCGGCACGGCTCCGATCTCGTACGCCTACCAGTGGCAGCGTTGTGACTCCGGTGGCACGGGCTGCGCCGACGTCGGGGGCGCAACGTCGTCGACGTTCCTCCTGGGTCAGGCCGACATCGGTCATGCCATGCGCGTCGTCGTGACGGCTTCGAACGCGGCCGGCTCGGCTGATGCGACTTCGGCTGCTTCGGGTGCGGTTGCGCCTGCGCCGCCGGTCAACACGGTCGCGCCTGCGATCTCCGGGACGGCGCAGCACGGGTCGACGCTGACCGTCTCCAGCGACGGCACATGGACCGGTACCGCTCCGATCTCCTTCGCGTATCAGTGGCAGCGCTGCGACTCCGGTGGCGGGAGCTGCGCGGACCTGCCGGGTGAGACCGCAGTCACGTACGCGCTCGTCGCCGCGGACGTCGGCCAGACGCTGCGCGCCGTCGTGACGGCGACGAACGTCGCGGGCTCGGCTTCCGCCGCCTCTGCTGCGAGCGGAGTCGTCGCCCCCGCTCCGCCGTCGAACGTCGCGCCGCCCACGATCTCGGGTACTGCTCAGGACGGCGAGACGCTCTCGGCCAGCACGGGCTCGTGGACCGGCACGGCTCCGATCTCCTACGCCTACCAGTGGCAGCGCTGCGACTCCGGTGGCACGGGCTGTGTCGACGTCGGCGGCGCCACGAGCTCGACCTACGACCTGACAGGCGCTGACGTCGGTCACGCGCTGGTCGTCGTCGTGACCGCCACGAACGCCGCGAGCTCGGCGGGCGCGAGCTCGAAAGCGACCGGTGAGGTCGATCCCGCGCCGCCCGTCAACGTCACGCTTCCGTCGATCAGCGGAACGCTCGAGGTGGGCGAGACGCTGAGCTCGTCGGATGGCATGTGGACCGGCACGGCTCCGATCTCCTACGCCTACCAGTGGCGGCGCTGCGACAGCGACGGGTCGAACTGCGCGGACATTCCCGGTGAGACCAGCGGCGCGTACGACCTCGTCGCCATTGACGACGGGCACGCGCTGCGCATCGTCGTCACCGCGACGAACGGTGCCGGCTCGGCGGCCGCGACCTCCGACCCGACCGCTGAGGTCGGCGCGGTTGCGCCCGACGGCTTGACGCTTCCCGACATCAGCGGAACCCCTGCCGAGGGCCAGACGCTGAGCACGAGCGACGGCACCTGGAGCGGAACGGCGCCGTTCACCTACACCTATCAGTGGCAGCGATGCGACGCATCCGGCCTCAGTTGCGTGGTGATCGCCGGAGCGACGAGCGCTACGTACCAGGCCCGTGCCGCTGACGTCGGTCAGACGTTGCGAGCGGTCGTGACGGCGACCAACAGCGCCGGCAGCGACTTCCAGACGACTGCGGCGGTCGGCCCCGTCATCCCGAGCCCGCCCGTGACGGCGACGCCGCCGGTGATCACCGGCGAGGCGCGTGTCGGGACGACGCTCAGCACCACGACGGGCACGTGGACGAGCAGCGCTCCGCTGACCTACACCTACCAGTGGCAGCGTTGCGACTCGTCCGGCTCCAGCTGCGTCGCGATCGCGGGCGCCACGGCGTCGAGCTACACCCCGGTCGCGGCCGACGAGGGCTCGGTCCTTCGCGCGGTCGTCACCGCCACCAATGCCGGCGGCTCCGGGAGCGCGAGCTCGGCGGGCACGGCGGCCGCGCTCGCGGCAGCGACGGGCGGCGGCGGTAACGGCGGCGGCGGCACGACGCCCGCAAACCCCGTGGACGCGCCGACCCCCGTCGCGCAGGACCTCTCCGGTGGTCCCGACAGCCTCGCCGCCGCGAGCCGCTGCGTGATGCTCGCCGGCGGCGCCGGGTTCCGGCGGATCGAGGTCGAGGGAACCGGAAGTGTGCGTCAACGCGTGCGGGTGACCGGAGCGCTCTCCCCGAAGGCGCCTGTGCTCGTCACGGTCGACGCTCGCGGCCTGCGCAGCGTGCGTTACGCGCTCGACGGACGCGCCCGCAAGGCACCGGCGCATGCCCCGTATCTGCTGAAGCTGGCGCCGGCGCAGCTTGCGCCGGGGACGCATGCGCTCGTGACGACGATCACACCGCGCAGCGGCAAGGTGCGCACGCTCACGTCGAGGCTGCGCGTGGTGCCCTGCAGGACGCTGCTGTCCGCCGCTCAGTGGCGGACGACCGCCGGCAGCGGCTTGCGCGTGCGCCTCGACAGCCGCGCGGCGATCGCGAGCGCGTCGTTCAAGATCCCCGCCGTGCTCGCGCAGCGCCTCGCCGCCGGTCGCCCGGCGTCGAGCATGCGCGTCGGGCTACCCGGCGGGAAGCGCCTGAAGGTCACGCTGAAGGCCGGCGTCGGCACATCCGGCGGCGGCACCTCCGTGAGCGTGCGTGGCCGCGTCGTAACCGTCACCGGGCTTCCGGCCGGCGCGGGGATCGTCGAGGTCACGCTCTACCAGCCGCGTGCGCCCGAGGGCCCCGCGCTGCTGGCTCGGGGTCTTCGGGCTCGCGTGACGGCGACCGTTGTGACCACTCGTTCCCAGCGCCTCTCGTTCGTGCTGCACGGTGCTCATCGCTGACGCGCGTTCACGACACATCTCCGGACGCCCTCGGAGAACCACTTACGGCCGGAATGCGGGGAATCCTCGGGCCGGCGGCGTGGTCGAATCCGCGTGAGCTCCAGATCGGTTCAGGGCTGGCAGCGGACCCGCCGGCTGGTCTATAGTCGCGGCGGTCGGCGACACGAGACACGCATGCTCGTGGCCGTTGTCCAGAGGAAGCGGGAGAGCATGGGGGGCAGTGCGGTTCGCGTGGACAAGCGAGCCGGTGTCAGCGACGATGTCAGCTTCGCCGAAGTGGGCGGAGCGGGGGTCTTCTGCTGCTCACACACCCCGCTCGGAGACCTGATCGGAGGCGTCGTCATCTGCAGCTCGCTGCACGCCGAGCACGTCGATGGCTACCGCCAGGAGGTGATCCTGGCCCGCTCGCTCGCGGCTCGCGGCTACGCCGCCCAGCGCTTTCACTACCGCGGCTCAGGTCACAGCGACGGGGACTCCTCGGCCGCGACGCTCGGGACGATGCGCGACGACGCGCTCGCGGCTCGTGACCTTCTGGCCGGCCGCGTGCCGAGCTCGCAGATCGCGTTCCTCGGCGCTCGCTGGGGCGCGTTGGTCGCGGCAGGCGCCGCGGCACGCAGCGGCGCCGCGCCGCTGGTCCTCTGCGAGCCGGCGATCGACCCCGAGCGCTACTTCCGTGAGGCGATCCGCGCGCGGCTGATCCACGAACTCAAGGCGGGGGTCGCCCAGCGCCCATCGAGCGAGCTGCTGCTGGATGAGCTGCGCCGCAACGGGCGCATCGATGTGCTCGGCTATCCGCTCGACCTCGAGCTCTACGACAGCGCGGCGGGCCGTGACCTGGTCGGCGAGCTCGGCGACCGCCCACGACCCGTGCTGATAGTCGACTACAGCAGGTCGCGAGCGATGAGGACTCCATTCGAGCAACTCGCCGCGCGCCTGCGCGAGATGAGCTGCGAAGTGACGACCCGCGCCGTGCCCGAGCCGTCGGCTTCGTGGTTCTCGCGGCGCGTCCTGCGCACGATCGACGCGCTCGGAGAGCTGACGTCGGACTGGCTGGCCGGCGTGGCCGCGCCGGAGGCCGCGCGGTGACGCAGACCGCCCGGAAAGCGACCGCGCGCGACGAGACGCCGCTCTTCTTCGAGAGCGCCGGCGAGACGCTGTTCGGGATCCTCACCAGCCCCGTGGCCGAGCCGAGCGGGACCGGCGTTGTACTGCTGACCGGCGGGGACTTCATCCCCTCGCTCAACCGGAACCGGCTCTGGGTCCGTCTGGCTCGCTCGCTCGCCGCCGCCGGCCATCACGCGCTGCGCTTCGACTACCACGGCGTCGGTGAGAGCACGGGGCTGGTCGAGCACTTCGAGTTGCCCAGGCCGTTCACCGATGATCTGGAGAGCGCGGCGGCGGTGCTCAGGTCGGCCGGCGCGCGCGAGATCGTGCTCGTGGGTGTCTGCTTCGGCGCCGTGACGGCGCTCGCCAGCGTCGAGCGGATCGAGGGCCTACGCGGCGTAGCGATGCTCGCGCATCCGGTGCGCGACTTCGAGTTGCTTGAGGATCTCGGGACAGCCCAGTACCTGCGGCACGTCATCCAGGAGGAGGGGGCGCGCGGGCTGCTCCGCCGTGGGAAGCGGCTGCCCACGTACGCGTCGCTCGTCACCAACCGGGTTCGCGGCGCGGCGGCGCGCGCTCGCGCCGGCGCCGACGCGCAGGATCCCACGAGTCGTCAGCTGCTGGACGGACTCGGGCGGGCGGCTCGAAGGCGTGTGCCGCTGCTGATCGTCTACGGCACCGAGGAGGGCGAGGGCGTCGAGTTCGAGCAGGCGCGCCCGGGACGGCTCGGCGACATCCTGAACGAGGCCGGTGACCTGATCGAGGTCCGCACGCTCGAGGGCAACGTCCATGATCTCGTCGGGCTGGACCTGCAGGACGCGGTCCTCGAGTTGACGGCGTCCTGGATCGAGCGCATCGCGCCTGTGTCCGCCGCGCAGACCACCAGCGAGGTCGGCTGATGGACTTCGAGCTCTCAGAGGATCAGCGCCGCTACCGCGACGAGACGGCGGCGTTCGCTCGCGACGCGCTCGCCGATGACATCACCGCGCGCGACGCGGGCCACGAGTTCTCGCACGAGGCGTGGCGGCGCTGCGCCGAGTTCGGCTTCCAGGGGCTGCCCGTCCCGGAGGAGTACGGCGGCGTGGGCGCCGACGCGATGACGACGATCCTCGCGCTGGAGGCTCTCGGCTACGGCTGCCGCGACAACGGCCTCATCTTCTCGCTCAACGCGCAGATGTGGGCCTGCGAGATACCGCTCGTCAAGTTCGGCACCGAGGCGCAGAAGCGGCGCTACCTGCCCGGACTCTGCGACGGGTCTCTGATCGCCGCGCACGCGATGAGCGAGCCGGGATCGGGCTCGGACGCGTTCGCGCTGGCGACCACCGCCGAGCGCCGCGGCGAGGGCTACGTGCTGGACGGCAGCAAGACGTTCGCGACCAATGCCCCGCTGGCCGACGTGTTCGTCGTCTTCGCGACGACGGACCGAAGCAAGGGCTTCCTCGGCCTCTGCGCGTTCCTGCTGGAGCGCGACGATCCGGGTCTCGCGCTGGGCCAGCCGCTGCACAAGATGGGACTGCGGACCTCGCCGATGAGCGAGCTCTTCCTCGACGGCTGTGAGGTGAGCGCCGATCGCCTGCTTGGCCGGCCAGGGCGCGGGATGGCGGTCTTCAACGCGTCGATGGAGTGGGAGCGCGGCTGCATCCTCGCGAGCACGGTCGGCACGATGCAGCACCAGCTCGAGCGCTCGCTGGAGTACGCGCGCCAGCGCGAGCAGTTCGGACAGCCGATCGGCAAGTTCCAGGCGGTCTCGCACCGCATCGTCGACATGAAGCTGCGGCTCGAGACGGCGCGGCTGATGCTCTACCGGCTCGGCTGGCTGATGGACCGCGGCGAGGCGACGGCGATGGACGCCGCACTGACCAAGCTCCACCTCAGCGAGTGCTTCACGCGCTCGAGCCTCGACGCGATGCAGGTCCACGGTGGCTATGGCTACATGGCGGAGTACGAGCTCGAGCGCGACGTCCGCGACGCGCTCGGCAGCAACATCTACTCCGGCACGTCGGATGTGCTGCGCAACCTCGTGGCGGGACAGCTCGGGCTGTGACTTCGCAGGTGATTCACGCCCGGCTTCAGGCTGCCGCCGTCGCGGCGCCCGCGCGCCCTGCCATCGTTGATGGGGAGCGCTCGATCTCGTACGGCGAGCTCGACGATCGCTCAGATGAGCTCGCGCGGCTGCTCGTCGGGCTGGGCGTACAGCCGGGGGATCGCGTCGGTCTCCACCTCGAGAAGTCGATCGAGGCGCTTACCGGCATCTACGCGATCCTCAAGGCGGGAGCCGCGTACGTTCCGCTCGACTCGGATGCGCCGCCGATGCGGCTCGGCTACATCGCCCGCAACTGCGAGCTGCGCTGCTTGCTGAGCGCCGGCGACAAGGCCGTGGAGTGGGGCCCGCTGTGCGATGCGGGCGCTCCGCTGGAGACGATCGTGGTGCTGGACGAGGTTCTCGCGGAGGCCGCGTCGCGTGATCGCGCTGCGGCGCCGGCAGGCGTTCGCGTGGTCTCCGAGCCGGCGGCCGTCGAGTCGCCCGCGGGCTCGGCGCCGCGAGCAGAGGCCGGCGCCGACGACGTCGCGTACATCCTCTACACGTCCGGCTCGACCGGCGAGCCCAAGGGCGTCACGCTCACGCACCGCAACGCGCTCGCGTTCGTAGACTGGGCGGTCGAGCGCTTCGCGGTCGGGCCACAGGATCGGCTGTCGAGCCACGCGCCGCTGCACTTCGACCTCTCGATCTTCGACCTCTACGCGGCGGTCACGGCTGGAGCGACGCTCGTGCTGGTTCCCGCGCAGGCGTCGGTCTTCCCGTCGCAGCTGGCGCGCTTCATCGCCGAGTCGCAGATCTCCGTCTGGTACTCGGTGCCGTCGATCCTCACGATGCTCGCGCTGCGCGGCGGGTTGGCCGAGACGAGCCTTCCGCACCTGCGCACCGTGCTGTTCGCCGGCGAGGTCTTCCCGACCAAGCACCTTCGCAGGCTGATGGGGCTGCTCCCCGGCGCGGCCTTCGTGAACCTCTACGGGCCGACGGAGACCAACGTCTGCACCTACTACGAGGTGCCCTCGCCTGCCGAGGATCGGGACGATGCGATTCCGATCGGCCGCGCGATCGACGGCGTCGACGCGTTCGCGGTGACGGACGAGGGAGCCCTCGCGGAGCCGGGCGAGGTCGGGGAGCTGCACGTCGGCGGGCCGACCGTGATGCGCGGCTACTGGGGAGACGGCGAGCGCAGCGAGCGGGCGCTCGTGCCGGATCCACGCGGCGGCGAGGGCGCGGTGTACCGCACGGGCGACCTGGTCGTGGAGGATCCAGCCGGGGACTTCCTGTTCCTGGGACGGCGCGACAGCCAGGTCAAGAGCCGCGGCTACCGGATCGAGCTCGGTGAGATCGAGCGCGCGCTCGAGGCTCACGAGGCCGTTGTGGAGTGCGCGGTGGTGGCGATTCCGGACGATCTCGTGACCAACCGGATCAAGGCCTTCGTGGCCGTGCGCGAGCCCGTCGAGGGAAGCGAGCTCGCGCGTTTCTGCGCACAGCGGGTACCGCGCTACATGGTGCCCGAGTCGTTCGCGCTGCAGGATGCGCTGCCGAAGACGTCGACCGGCAAGATCGACCGCCGGCGCCTGGCGGGCGCGGCACAACCCGAACCGGAGGAGGCCCGATGAGGACCGAGGACATCCTGAGGGCGTTCATCGTCGACGAGCTCGGGTTCGCGGGCGCCGCGCGCGATCTGACCGACGACCTCGAGCTGATCGAGGCCAAGGTGCTGGACTCGCTCGGCATCTTCCAGCTCGTCACGTACATCGAGGAGGAATGCGGGATCGAGGTGCGCGACGAGGAGCTGCTGCCCGCGAACTTCTCGACGATCGCCTCGCTGGCCGCGTTCGTCGACTCCAAGCGCGCGGCTTGAGCTTCGACCGCAACACTGTGTCGCCCCACCGCGCATCGAGTGTCAGCTATTCCGGGATGCCGGGCGGACCGAGGATCTCGATCCCGTAGCGCGCGGCGATCACGCCGAGACGCTCGGGATCGGGCGGTCCCCCGCCGGCCGGCGGCAGCGTTCGTTCGGTCGCAGGCTCTCCGACCTCCCGCACGAACGCGTCTAAGCCCGCAGGCTCGGCGCCGAGCAGAAAATGCGCTCCCGCCTCGGAGCTCACGACGAAGGTGTGCGGCACGTCGCGCGGGCCGTAGACGAACGAGCCGGCGGACGCCACGATCACCTCACCGCCGACCCAGAAGGTCAGCTCGCCGTCGAGCACGTAGAACCATTCGTCCTCGCGTTCGTGGCGGTGCAGCGGCGAGCCGGAGCCCTGTGGCGCGAGCTGCTCGATGAGCGCGAGGCGGCCGGCGGTCGTATCGCCGGATGCCTTGATCGTCGCCAGCGTGCCGAGGAACCAGATCGCCTCGCCTTCGTCCGCGCGCAGGCTGATCGGGGCTGGTGCGGCGTGGTCGGCGGTGGTCATCATCCACCCCTTTCAGTTATTCGCGTAACAGGGTGTTACGCGACCTGTCGGCGATTCTAGACCCGATTCGGGCGTCCGTCAAGTTTCGCGGTACGCCATGTATCATCTGTGTCCGGATGGGCCGCAACTACAGAATGAGCGCTCGCGCTCAAAGCAGGGACGAGACCCGGGCGCGGATCGTCGAGGCGGCGATCGAGCTGCACCAGACGTGCGGCCCGGCGGCGACGACCGTCAGCGAGATCGCGGAGCGTGCCGGGGTGGGGAGGGTGACGGTCTATCGCCACTTCCCGGACGACGACGCGCTTGCGGCGGCGTGCAGCGGGCTTTACTTCGAGCGCCATCCGCTCCCCGAGCTCGACCGCTGGCGCGCGATCGCCGATCCCGCCGAGCGGGCGCGGGTGGCACTCGAGGAGGTCTACGCCCACCACCGCACGACCGAGGCGATGATGACCCGTGTGCTGGCGGACGCACGCGACCACGACGTCATGGCGCCCTACCACGACTACTGGACGCGGGCGTCCGCGGTCCTGCTGGAGGGCCGGCGCGTGCGAGGCCGCCGCCGCACGCTGCTGCGCGCATCGATCGGCCTCGCGCTCGCATTCGACACCTGGCGGACGCTCGTGCGCGAGCAGGCGCTCAGCGACGAACAGGCGATCGAGGTGGCGCTGCGGCTTGCGGAGGGCCACTGAAAGCGTGGACCGCTCAGCCGATTCGCCATGTCTGGGAGCCGCGCCCGCGGCGCAGCCCGCCGGGGCGGGGAAGCACGCCGGCGCGCCGGCCGGTAGAGATACCCGACGATGAGCGCTCTGAGGAACGTTGTTGAGGTCGTGAGGAAGCCCTCGCGGCTGATGACGGGCATGGTCGCGCCGCCCGAGCCTGGCTCGGCCGCGCACAAGGCCTTCACGCGGATGGCGAGCGCTAACGTCTGGGTCTATCGCCGCACCGGCGGGAAGGTCGGTGGCAAGCTCGACGGCACGCCGCTGCTGCTGCTCCATCACGTCGGGCGCAGGTCCGGAGTGGCGCGCGTGATGCCGCTCGTCTACCTGCCACACGGCGACGACCTGGTCATCGTCGCGTCGATGGGAGGTGCTCCGAAGAGCCCAGCCTGGTTCCACAACCTCAAGGCCGCGCCGGACACGATGGTCGAGGTCGGCCGCGAGCGGCGCTCCGTACGCGCTCGCGTGGTCGAACCTGACGAGAAGGCGACGCTCTGGCCGCGGCTCGTCGAGCAGTACCCGCCGTTCGCGGGCTATCAAAAGCACACCGAGCGAGACATCCCTGTGGTCGTGCTGGAGCGGCGGGTCGGCGCGGCCTGAGCGGGGGAGCCCTCGCCGGGCCGCGGCTCACGCCGGCTCGGCCGCCGACCGTTCATGGGCGACGACGTGGCGAACGGGCCGGCCCGTGAGCCGCTCCACGCGGCGGGGCAGGTCGAGTCGCAGCCAATGCGAGAGCTGCGCGGGCAACGTCGCGACGATGACCTCGTCGAAGCGGTCGGGATCCCAGACGGCCTCGACTGCCGCGAGCGGGTCGGCGTCGCCGACGATTCCCTCGACGTCGATTCCCGCCTCGCGCAGTCGTGCCCGCGCGCGGTTGATGCGGCGCAACCCCGACTCGCGGCCGCCGTGCGTGTCGCCCACCTCCCAGGTCGCGGGCGCGAGCAGCGTCACGCCGATCGCGCCCTGGCCGTGGCGTTCGAGCAGCGCTGCGTAGAGCTCGTCGGAGTCGGCGGTGCGGCTGGCGACGACGAGCACGCGGGTGGCTTCGGGCATCGAGGATCTCCGCCCGGGCCTCAGACTCCGGGCGCCGCCGGCTCGGCCGTCAGCACGACCTCGTAGCTCTCGACGGACTCGATCGTGGCATCCGCCGGCTCCGTCGCCTGCGTGCGCATCCGGTGGGCGCGCTCGGCGCTCGCCTGCAGCGCCTCCTGGCTCTCCCAGAGCGTGATCGACATGGCACGGGAGTGCTCGGCGTCGGTGAGGAAGAAGGCCTCGGCGAAGCCGTCGACCTTCTCGAGCTCCTCGGTGACGGCCTCGAATCCGGCGCGCAGCCGCTCTGCATCTCCGGAGTATCTGCTCACCCGGGCGAACATCTCGCGACCTTTCGGTTGTGGGGAACGTCCGGTCGAGTATCCCTCGCTGTGAGCCTCGTCGCAACGGGCGCATCCGGCGCCGCGCTCAGGACGGCGCCGGGTCGCCGGCCCGAGCCGCGGGCACCGGGTCCGCACCGGTCTCGAGGCGCGCGGGCACGGCACCGGTGGCCTCGAGCGAAACCCGCGCAGCCGCGAGCGCCTCGTCGATCCGCGCGCGCTCGGCGCCTTCCGGGATCGCGCTGCTGCGTTCGTGCGCTGAGCTGACGAGCGGTCGCAGCACGTCCAGGGGCATCGGCAGCACGATCGTCGAGCTCTGGTTGCCGGATACCTCCATCAGCGTCTGGAGGTAGCGGAGCTGGATCGCCAGGGGGTTGCGGGCGATCACGTCAGCCGCGTCGGTGAGGCGCGCGGAGGCCTGGAACTCGCCCTCGGCGTTGATGATCTTCGCGCGGCGCTCACGCTCGGCCTCGGCCTGGCGCGCGATCGCGTGCTGCATGCGCGAGGGGATCTCGACGTCCTTGATCTCGACCGTGGTGACCTTGACGCCCCATGGCTCGGTCTGGTCGTCGACGATCTGCTGCAGGTGCTCGTTCAGGCGCTCGCGCTCGGAGAGCAGCGTGTCGAGCTCAGCCCCGCCGAGCACCGAGCGCAGCGTCGTCTGCGCGATCTGCGAGGTGGCCGAGAGCACGTCCTCGACCTCCAGCACCGACTTCAAGGGGTCGATGATCCGGAAGTACGCGACGGCCGTGACGCGTGCGGGGACGTTGTCGAGCGTGATCACGTCCTGCACCGGGATGCGCAGTGTCACCGTTCGCAGGCTGACGCGCACCATGCGATCGACGCCGGGGAGCAGCAGGATCAGACCCGGGCCGCGCTGGCGCATCACGCGGCCGAGGCGGAAGACGACGCCGCGCTCGTACTCGCGCAGCACGCGCACCGACGCGCCGGCAAGCACGGCGAGCGCCCCCAGCAGGCAGACGAGGCCGATCAGGATCGCGAGGATCATGTGAGCAGCTCCCACTCCTCGGCCCGGCGCACCGAAAGCGTCAGGCCGCTCACGCGCTCGACGACGACGTTGTCGCCCTCGTGGATCGACTCGTCGTCGAGCAGGCCGTCGTGGCGTGCGCGCCAGAGCGCCCCGTCGACGAAGACCTGCCCGGCCGGCTCCGTCCAGCTGCGCGCAACACCGATCCGGCCGCGCAGCGCCTCGGCGCCGGCCCGGATCTGCCCGCGTCTGGACTGCGTCGCCTTGCGCGCGACGAGCAGCGCCCAGCTGCCCGCCGCGAGGCCGATACCGGCACCGACCGGGACCGCCACCGCGGCCCCGCCTCCGAGCGCGGCGATCACGATCACGCCCCCGACGATCAGCGCCGCTCCGCCGGCCACGCCCAGCACCCCGCCGGGCACGTGCGCCTCAGCCACCACGAGCGTGGCTCCCAACAGCAGCAACGCGATGCCGAGCGCGGTCATGTCAGCTCCTTCGAGCCGATGATACGCCCGCGGGGCGTGGCGGTCGTAGTACTGCTTCAGCGGTGCGCACCGGGCCGGCCTGCCTGGCGCAGCGCACCGTCGGCCGGCGTGTAGCTGCTTTCGTGCCCGTCATCCCACCTGATCCGGTAGCGCGGGTGCGGATCGTCGCGGAGCACTTCCTCGATCACACCGCTGCGCCGCGCGGTCTCGGTGGACTTCGCCTCGACCTCTACATGGGTGCCGACTGCGAGCGACATGGTTTTACCTCCTGGGTCTCAGCGAGCGTAGCGCGATTGCGGCCGCTCCACGAGAGGTCGGACACCCCGGTCTGAACGACTCACGCTGGGCCGCACGCGGCGTTCCAGGCGACCATGGGCGCGGCTGGTTTCGAACCAGCGACCTCTCGCGTGTGAAGGGCGATCCGGATAGCGTCGGGGTGGGGTCAGGACCAGACCAATTGCAGTTCTTGTCGGATCGTCCGGAGTCGGGATAGGTCGGCCGGCGATTCCCGCATATTGCGGACGCTGATCCGCTGATTGGGCACGGTGCCCAATCAGGACGGCCAGCGGCGGCACGTTGTCGACTGGGCGCGGCGGACCTCAGGATCGACGGGTTGCCGGTCGATGGTTAGGCTGTGCCGATGAGCGATCTGCGCCTCCATCTGCAGTTCGAAGAGGGTGACGACGGCTGGATCACGGTCCAAGTGGTCGAGATCCCGCAGGCGATCAGCCAGGGACGCACGCGAGAAGAGGCGCGCAGCAACGTGCTCGACGCACTGCGCGAGCTCGCCGCCGTCTACGACGCGCACGGAGCGGGCGCGACCGACATCGAGGCCCTCGAGCTCACGCCCGCGTGAAGCGCAGCGCGCTCGAGCGGTTCCTCACTGGCCACGGCTGCAAGCTCGCCCGGCACGGAGCCGGCCACGACGTCTGGATGTCAGCGCGAGGCGTCGCCACCGTGCCTCGCCACAAGGACATCTCCACCGGTACGGCGCTCGCGATCTGCAAGCAGCTCGGAGTTCCAAAGCCGCCGTTTCGCTGAGCCGTAGGTGGCGCTCCACGCTCGGACGAATCAGGGGAGAGCGCAGGCGCGCGGCTACGGTCGCAGTGTGAAGCTGCTGGTTCTCGGAGGGTCGGGTTTCGTCGGGCGCGCCGTCGTGGAGGACGGCCTGCGGCGCGGCTGGACGGTGACGACGTTCAACCGCCACGCGGCCGGCGTGGACAAGCGGGTTGAGTGCCTGCGCGGCGACCGGCTGCGTTCTCGGGACTTGGAGGCGTTCAACGCGCGGACGTGGGACTTCGTGGTCGATACGTGGTCGGGTGCGCCGCGCGCGGCCCGTGACAGCGCAGCGGCGCTGGCGGATCGCGCGGGGCGCTACCTGTACGTGTCGAGTTGTTCGGTCTATGCGCCGCCGCCGCTCCCGGGCGGTGACGAGTCGGCGAAGACCGTTGATGCAGCGTCCGACGCCGAGGTCGGCGACTACGCGTCGCTCAAGCGCGGGTCGGAGCTGGCGATCGAGGCGGCGTTCGGGGATCGCGCGCTGTTCGCGCGTGCCGGACTGATCCTCGGACCGCATGAGGACGTGGGCCGGTTGCCGTGGTGGTTGCTGCGGATGGACCGTGGCGGAGAGGTGCTGGCGCCCGGTCCCGCGGAGCGGGCGCTGCAGTACGTGGACGCGCGCGATCTCGCCCGCTGGCTTCTCGATGCTGCCGCGGGTGGGCTGTCGGGCGCCTTCAACGTGGCCAGCCGCTCGGGTCACGCCACGATGGGGACATTGTTGGATGCCTGCCGAGAGGTCACCGGAGGTCAGTCGTCGCTGACCTGGGTGGAGCCCGGCGCTATTCGCCGTGCAGGGGTCGAGCCGTGGTCGCAGCTGCCGATCTGGCTTCCGCCCGATCACGAGTACCGCGGGATGCACGAGGCGAACGTCGAACGCGCTCACGCCGCGGGGCTGCGGTGCCGCCCAGTGACTGACACCGTCAAAGACACGTGGGATTGGCTGCTGTCGGTCGACAAGCAGCCACCACTGCGGCCAGACCTGGATCCCCCCGGGCTGGACCCCGCAGCGGAACGCGCCGCGCTCGCCTACTGGAACGACCGGTCGGCGGACAGCAGCCGATCCGTGGACCCGGCCGGGTGAGTCGCCGCCTGCGCGAGGTGCTCGTCAACGGCAGCCAAGAGGCCGACACGCGGCGGTGACGCGCCGGGGTCGGCGCGTCGAACGACGATCTCCTCGTGGTCGAGGTCGGCACGGTCGACCTCGACGCGAACCTCGTCGCCGGAATCGAGCCTGAGTGTCGCGCGCTCGCGCATCTCGCGAACTCTCGCACGGGACAGGCCAAGGTGAAAGCCGCGCACCGCGCCCGCCGACTGACGGCGATGATTCGCGCATGGGCGCGGCTGGGATCGAACCAGCGAGCTCTCAATGACCGCTTGCCATGCATCTGAGGCGCGCGGTCGGTCGTCCGTTGCGATGCCGGGCCAATGCTCGGCCCGGCATCGTCATGGCCGCCGCTTCTCGACCGGCGGGAGTGGCGAACGGGCCGTCAGTTCTAAGGGAGCGTCCATCATTTAGGTGATGGGTTGATGGTGTAGTTCCATTCGGGGTGGAAGTCGTGGCGGGTGATGTTGACGGCGGCGAGCTGCTCGTCGCTGACCTCGACCTTGGGGTACTCGTTG
>Ga0247727_10010957_pt1 | contig 15938 bp, 10 predicted proteins | sample WisWelCaveWW1625_FD_202498 | JGI IMG/M metagenome (GOLD analysis project Ga0247727, IMG submission 202498) | Biofilm microbial communities from Wishing Well Cave, Virginia, United States - WW16-25 | ecosystem: Environmental > Aquatic > Deep subsurface > Groundwater > Cave microbial mat | place...
CGGCAACGAAATAGCCGCCGTTGTCGGCCAGCCTGGCGACAAAAGGATGTTTTCGCGAGGTGGTGCCGAACCATTTCTGCGCGACCTCGGCGAAATCAAACGCATAAATTTCGCTGACGTTCAGGATCGCATGAATTTTTCCATTCGCGCCGGTCAAGGCGAGGCGATCGCCGGCGGAAATATTGGCGAGCGCGTTTTCATCGGCCTGCAAAACAATCGGCATGGTCCACGCCAAGCCGTTGGGCAGCCGGTGATGATCGAGCACACTCGCAAGCTCTTTGGCGCTCATGAAGCCGGTGAGCGGCGAATACGCGCCGTTGGCGATCTGCACGCAGTCCATCAACTCGGTGTCTTGCATTTGCAAAGTTCGCAGGTTTTGCAAAACGTGATGATCAACACGACGCGCCTCTCGATGAATCAGCAAACCGCCGTGCGGCTCGACCAGCGTGGAGATCGGCGCCGAGGTATAATGAAATTGTTTCCAGCTCTGCTTGTTTTCATATTCGCGAATCACTTTCTTCACCATTATCGCCGCCGAAACCGGAAACGCGCCAATCGCGGTTTCAGCCGCGAGCACCAGGCCGTCGGCGCCGTCCATCAAGGTGTTGAACACGTCGTTGACTTCGGCGCGCGTGGGATTCGGCGAGGTCACCATGGATTCGAGGAGATTGGTGGCGACATAAATTCTTCTGCCGGCAACTTTCGCATGGCGGATGATGTCTTTTTGCAAAGCCGGAATTTTTTCGATGTTGACCTGCCGCGACAAATCGCCGCGGTCGATGAGCAGGGCGTCGGATTTGGCGGTGATTTCCGGCAGATTGTGCAGCCCGTTCAGGCATTCGATTTTGGAGGTGATCATCGTATCTCTGCCGACGAGGGCGCGAACTTCATCGACGTCGGCCGCGCGGTTGGCGAAAGAAAGCGCGACGTAACGAACGCCCATTTTATTGCCGATGGCCAACGCCTGGCGATCTTTTTCGGTCATGGCGGGCATGAGGAGATCGCGTTCGAGCACAGTGACGGCTTTATTTTGGCCGATTTCGCCGCCGTTCAACACCCAGAGCACGACCCATTCGCTTTCGACGGCAACGACCTGCGTCAAAACTTCAGCATCGATCTTGAGCAGATCGCCGACTTCCAGTTGCTTGGCGATGTTCTCGGGATTGAGATTCATATCGGCGGCGTCGCCGGGCACGCGCTGAAAGTGAATGCGAATCGTGTTGTTCTCGCGCACGACGACTTTGCCGCCAACGAGATCGCTGGTTCGAACCTGCGCGCCTTCGGAGTCCAGACACACCGGCACTTTGGTGCGGGTTTGAATGAATTCCACGATCTCCGCCACTTTTTCCAGTTTGGTGTGCGACAAATTCAAGCGAAACAAACTGACGCCCAATTCCTCCAGCCGGCCGATCACGCGGTCATTCAGCGACGACGGACCGAGCGTGCACCAAATCTCTTTGCTCATACAGCAATGATCTCCAATCTTGTCGAATTTTTATTTTATACATTTAAAGGCAATCGGCAATTTATGCAGACGGCTGATTCACAAAGAGGCGTTAATCGCTCGCGCCAAGCTATCACCGCGAACCGGAATCAAAGTTCTTTCGGCCACGCGATTTTCTGCCGCCGGGCCTTTTGCCGCCTCTTTTTCAAAAATTAAAAGCGCCGCGCCGGCGAGGCCCATTAAAAACCAGTAATAGCGCTGATACGATAGGTGCAAAAACAGTGCGGTGCCGAAATATCCGAAGATGCCGAGCAAAAGCGCCGTGGCAATGTGCACGAGATCGGCCCGCGCTGGCATGAAGCGGCGGCGCGCCAGCCACAGCGCGCGCATGGTGAAAAAAACAACGAGCATGAAGGTGATCGTGCCCGCCAGCCCGGTATCCGCCAGCATTTCGAGATAAAGGCTGTGCGCGCGGCGGTTGCTGATGAGGCGTTTGGTGCCGACTTCGTTGCCGTAGCGCGCCGAATAGAATTTGGCGAAATGCCCGGGGCCGACGCCTAAAAACGGATGCTCAAAAAAAACGCGAATGGCGGCGAGGTTCTGCGCGAAACGCCCGCGCAACGAGCCGTCGGCCTCGCGCGAGGCTTCGCTGTCCTGCGCTGCCAAAGAGGATAAATTCGTCACCGAACTGACGCGCTCGACATATTCCGGCAAGGCCGTGAGAATCGCCAGGATCAGCAACGCGACGCCGCCAAGCGCTTGCATCGGCCGGATATAGCGCAAAAAGACAGTGATCAACATCACGCCGGCGAGCGCCACAAAAGCGCCGCGTGAAAAGGTGAGCACGATGCCGCCCAGAATAAGTCCGGCGGCGGCAAGAGCGAGCAACCGCATTTTGCGGGCCGGCTCGATGTAAGCCATGCACAACCCGAGCGGAAAGATCACGATCATGATCTGCGCGTAGCGATTTTCCTTTCCCAGCGGCCCGCCGGCGCGGCGCGAGCCGCCGTACGTGCTGTAATCGACTTCGTCATAATCAATGCTGTCGCTTTTTTGCGCGAGGCCGCCATAATTGTTTTTGTAAGTTTTCGTCACTTCCTGAAAAATCGAGAGGCCGCCTAAAATGCTGCCGACGAGCAGCAGCGTCCAGATCACGCGCTTGAGGGCCGGCAGCTCGCGGATGACGTTGACAAGCAAAAAATAGAGAATCAGGCCTTCGACGGCAAAGTTGCCCAGCTCAGTCATGGCGATGGTCATGTCGCGCGCCAGCAGCGAGGCGGCGAGCAGCGCGGCGCCATAGAGCAGCGCCAGAAAAAAGCCGCGATTGAAGATCAGCTTTTCGTGGCGCACGAACAGATAGTTCGCCAGCGGCAACACCAGCAGCCCGGAAACGCCGGCCGCGACGATTTGCGGCACGCGGTAAAGCTGCACGGCGATAACGGCGAGATTGGCGTAGAGAATGGCGGAAAAAACCAGCGTCGCAAATCCCGGCTTTTTAAAAAGAAAATAACCGGCGCAGAGCGCAACCACGCCGCCAATCAGCAGGATGATTTGGCCTTTCGAAACAAAATAAGCGACGGCGCCGATGAGGGTAAACATGGCGACGAACATAAGAAGCTTTTTTCTGGCGTCACTGTGGGCGGCGGAAGATCGGCTGGCAATGGTTTTCATATCAAATTTTAAATTGAAAATTTAAAATTGTAAATTTTCAATTTTTAAAAAATTATTTGTTCAAAGTCACATATCCCCAGCCGGCGTTTTTGCCGTGTTTCCATAAATTTTTTTGCTGCCCGGACCATTTCGTGCCATACGCTTTATCCAAAAACGGCATCATCCATTCGTCGTCGCCGCGAGCCGACCAATTGCCGTATTGCTTTTCAAAGCGAATCTGCAAACACCAGGCGGCGCGATAAAGCGCGCTGTCACCGGCGGCCCAGATCGGCAGGCCGGCGCGTTCGAGAATTCGGCCGGCCATGATTTGGCCCTGCATGAAACCCCAGGCATAGTTGGTGTAGCCGGGGGGCGTCTGGAAAGAACCGCCGCGGCGCATGTCGTCCGGAATGACGCCGTCGATGTTCGCGTTTTTTTTCATCGCGCCTTTGGGATTGAACAAGCGCAAATCGTTTTCATTCACGTGCCACGACAAATCCTTGCCGAATTTGAATCCCGGATTGGGGCCGGTCACGCCTTTGATCCAATAATCACGAATCGCGGCGAGGGCCGTTTTATCGCCGAGGTAGCGATAAATCGCGCAGAGCGAGCCGAAGGCATGCGAGCCCCAGTTGTTGGCGCGGGTTTTAAATGTTTTGATCAAGGTTCGCTTTTCATCATCTTGATAAACCTCGGCAACATTTCGCAGCCAGGATTCAAACGCCGGCGTGCGGTAGCCAACCAAATCCGCCGCCATCGCGTAAGCGCCGGTTTCGCGGCCCCAGGCCAGGGTCAAGCCGCCCGGGTTCCCCTTGGCAACTAATTTGTCGCAGGCAGCGATCACTTTGTTTTTATAGCGCTCATCGCCGGTTCGCGCGTAAACTATCGCCGCGGCGAGGACGTACACGTTCGTATCATCGTCCTGATTGGCGACATCCGGATTGGAGCAATTCTGGCTGGCGCCAAGCAAAACCGCCTCCCAAGCCGGCCCGGACATGGGAATTTTGGCAAGCTCCGCCGCCGAAGTCCAAATGCCGATTTGGGCCGAGCATGAGGCTGCCGCAAAGATGATTGCGCTTAAAATGAGCAAGCCAGGCCGTCGCCTATTCGTCAAACATAAAACGTGCAACATAAAAATTATGTAAGAAATAAATTAACGAAAATGTACTGAGTTCGTCGTATGCCCATCCGGGCGCAGCCTTCAGGCATTCTCTTTGAGCGAACGCCCGACGCCTGAAGGCGCAACGACGAACGCATTTTCTAAGTAACCGTTCGTATTCAGAGAAAAGAGCGAAGCGAGCGCGGCGGAATTTCTTTGCTCGATGCAAAGCCGGAGCAGATTGAAATACGTGCCGCTCGCCAATGCTTCTGTTTGCAAACGGGTGGCTTCTTTAAGGGCGCGATGCATCCAGCAGGTATAAAACAGCGGCGCTATCGCTTCGGCCTCCAGCCCGGCGCCGGCGCAGTACCGTTTGAGCGTTGCCGACAGCAGCTCGTGCAGCGCCGACGGCGCCAAAAAGTTTTGCGCAAAATTTTTCAGCGGGTCTTTGCTGCCTTGGAGGCGCGACATCCAACTGCCGTAGGTTCGCATGAAATAAAACAAATCCCACAGCGGCAAGCCCCGCGGCTCGCCGGCTTCCCAGTCGATGACGATGACGCGATTTTCCGGCGAAACCAGCATGTTCCAGGTGCCGGGATCGCCGTGCTGAAACACGAGTGGAAACTTTTTTTCAATGCGGCCGATGGCGGCAATTTGTCCGGCAAGAAAATCCGTTTCGAATTTTGCCAGCGGATAAATTTTCATAAAGCGCCGGAACAATTTCATCAGCGCGGCTTCGACTTCGCGCGCCCCGCTTTGCGGGGCAGGGTTTGCCGAGGCGATGCCGAGCTGCACGATCCAGTTGATCGCGTCCAGCGCGACGGGGCAACCGGCGGTGGCTTGCGTGCGGCGGCGAAACGGCTCGCCGTGTACGGCCATTTGGCCGAGCATCGCTAAGCCGGCATGATAACCGAAAAATAACGGCTGCGGAAACGTGTTGCGGTCGACAAAGGCTTTTTCGTGGAGCGCGGCGAGGACGCGATGCTCATTTTCGAGGCGGCGATTAAATTCCGGGGCGCGCGTCATTTTGACGACGGCTTTGGCTTTTTCCCGCTTTGTCGCAGACGCCGCGCCACGCGGTGCGGGATCAAAGAGATAAAAAATATTTTTGTTGGCGTTGAACTTGCCTCGCGCCGACAGGCCGCAGCGCATGCCGGACAAATCCACGCCGGATTTTTTCGCCAACGCCAGCATGTATTGCGGCGGGGCTTGCGGCGCGGCATGGGTTGACGCTCGCTTCATCAAAACCGCCCAGCGCGAAACGATGTAACGCAGCAAGCCGGTTTGGCTGAGCAGCAAGCCGGTGCGGCTGATGGCGCGCTTTTTAACGGACTGGCCGTACAAGACGTTGGTGAAGAGATATTTGGACATGCGATCATCGTCGAGCGGAAACGCGGTGCGCATCTCGCCGCTGAAGGGCGTCATCCACAGCTCACTCGATTTCGTGAAGCCCAAATCGACCAGCCGTTTGATCATTTGGCGGCCGGCGGTGCGCTCGGAAAACGTTTTGACTTCGAAGTAGATGACGCCGTCGTGGTCGAGCAAGCGGTTCAGCTCTCGCGCCAGCGCGCCGTCGCGCAGGCGTTTCGCCAATTCGTTTTTGCCGGTGATGAAAATCAATCCGGCGCTTTGATCGGCCAGCGGCAATTGGCCCCAATCTTTGACCGGCAACATCCGCACGCCGCCGATCGCCCGCTGCTCGATCTCGCGCTGCGCGGCGTCCAACTGCCGGGCGTCGGTTGAAATCACCAGAGTTTCCCGGGACATGGTTGAGAGAACCTGCAACGTTGCCGCCGGTGGAACGCCGAGACAAACAATTTTGTCAAGCGCAAGCTCCGGCAGCAAAAAGCGCCAGGCGGCGCGGGCCAGCCCGCCGGTGAGGTTCGTGCCAGGGACGAAGTTGGTCGAGAGTGTGGTTTCTAACATCACGTCAAAAGTTTTTTCATAAGCGGCAGTTTCAATAGCTCGGGAAATGTCTCTTCGACTTTGAGCTTATCCTTGCACGTTCTGATCACGAACAGCGAGGCGAGCATCACGAGCGGAACGGCCACATAAATATTCTCTGCAAAGAACAGCGTGATGAGGAACAATGCCGTCGCGCTGCCGGCGATGATCAGATAGAACGGCAAATATTGCCGGTCAAAAATGCTGATGCCTGAAGTCAAGCGCAAGCCAATCTGTTTGAAAATGTTGTGCACGACCATGGTGCCGGCGGTGCCGATCGCCGCGCCGAGCGCGCCGTATTTGGGAATGAGCAACAGGTTGACGCCGACATTGACGATGACGGCGAGGATGTTGATGGTGACGATATAACGCAGCTTGCCGAGAACTTTGAGCGTCAAGCCGTTGAAGCCGAGCGCGGCGCTGAAATAATAGCCGAACGAAATGAGCTGCAAAAAAACCCAGGAGTCTTCGTAGCGCGCGCCATAAAGAAAAAGCGTCAAGGGCCTGGCCATGGAAAACGTCAGGGCAAAGATCGGAAAAGTCAAAATGCCGAGCCAAACCGCGGTTCGCCAATACAGGTCATTGATGCCTTGAAAATCATTTTTGGCAAAAAGCCTGGCGGCGAGCGGCGTATAAAGCAGCGCGAAGCTCGTCATGACCAATTTATTGAAGTGGGCGGCGGGCAAAATCACGGTGTAACGCGCCACTTCGGTGGCGTTGTGAAAATAACCCAGGAGCAGCGTGTCGGCGGCATGAGTCAAAATCGTCACCAGATCCGAGGACAGCAGCGGAATGGTGAAGGCGAAAATCTCCTTCGCCGGAATGTCAACGCCGCTACGTTGAAAGTGTTGAAAAAGGCCTTGCCGGCGCAACAAGCGAACGAGCAGCACGATGTAAAAGAGCACGCAAAGGACGTAAGCCGTCAAGTAACCGCCGGCGAGAAAAAAGACATCGCTTTGCAGCAGCAGCAGCAGCAAAACCACGCCGAGCTTGAGCAGCGGGCCGAGCAAATGCTTGCGAAAAAAAATGGCGCGCGGGTTGGTGAAGCTGGCAAACAAGCCGGTGAGCAAATTGTCAAACGCTTCGACCGGCACGAGGAAGATCATAATGAGCAGCAGATTGACAGGCTGCTGGTTGTCTTTAATCAGTCGCGCAAGCTGTTCGGGAGCGGCGTGGAAAGCGGCGATGATGGCGGCGCTCACCAGCAAAATCGCGCCGAAGACCAAGATCAACGTGCCGAAAAGCTTGTTGTAGTCTTCCCGTTCGTGATAGATCGGCACGAAGCGGGTGATGGCGCGGTCGAGGCCGAGCACGGCAATGTTTTGGCAAAAGGCCACGACCGACAGGGCATAGGCCCAGGCGCCGTAATCGGCAACGGGCAGATAGCGAACGATCAAAATCTGCAAGCCGAAATTAATCCCGACCGAGAGCAGCTTGCCGGCGAGCAGCAAGCTGGAGCCGCGGATTTGCTTGCGCGCAGCGTCGGGTTTGCCTTTGCGCTTTTGCTTTGGAGCTTCTTGAACGACGGGTTCCAAATTTATTTTTCCTTAACACAACGAGCCGCAAAAACAGGGGCTGGCTCTTTAACCGCGAATGAGCGCAAATTTACGCGAATAAAAAATATTAGCGTTCATTGGCGTTGAATCGCGGTTTAAAATTTTTTGCCGAAAAAGCACGGATTCCACTTAATGAAACTACATCTTTCTCACTCGCAAACCACGTTGGCGCCAAATCATCGCGGTGACTTCGCGCTTGACGGCTTCGGCTTGCTGGGTGGCGTCGACAATTCGCATTTGCGGAACGTGATCTTGCAGCGCGAGATAGGCGCGCCGCTGCTTTTCCAGCCATTCCGGCGTATGCTCGCCCTTGCGCTCGAAAAGCATCTGGCCGGGCGCGTCGAGCAAAATCACCAGATCGGGCCTCGGGCAGAGCGATTCGAATAATTTCCGGCGCAGGCGTTTCCAGGCGGTTGCCGGCGGCTTGTTCAACCACGAATCGTAGATGTAGCGGTCAAACACCACCAGCCGGCCGGCCAGCAGATGGCCAAGCGCGACGCCGGCGCGATACCATTGTTCGACGAGGCGGTTGACAAAAGCGAATCCTTTGAGAATGATCCGCGGCGGATTTGTTTTTTTTGCGGCGCCGGTCGTACGACCGCCGTTGCGCCGCGCTTTCAGTTGCTCGTGCAGCCAGCGGGTGGTCGGCAGGCCGACGGTGCTGGCGTCGATATTGGTTCCCATGTAAATCAACTGCGCGCGCAGATACGCATCGCGCGTCAATTCTTTAGCGAGGGTCGATTTGCCGGCGCCATCCGGGGCGAGCAGGGCCACGGAAAATCCGCGCTGCCGCAGCGCGAAAAGCAGCGGGCGCATGCGGCGCAGCACGATCGTCGCAACCTGCCGCCAGGCGCTCAGCAGCGGATTCCGCCAAAAGAGCCGGCGCGCCACGGCGCGGCGGCGTTTCAAGAGAGCCGGCCAATCTTCCGCGGCCAGCGCTTTCGTGACCATGTCCCAAGTGATAGCCAGGGCCAAATAACGCTCGAAATATTCAGCCGCGCTTTTCGCCAGGGCTTCATCGTCGCGTAGCTCGCGACGCAATTCAATCAACCGTTCGCGGCGCGCTTCGCGAAAATTGCCTTTGTCGAGCAGGCAGTGCAAAAAGAGCGTGAAAAATTCGTCGGCTGGCGATAGCACCCAGGCAAATTCGCGGCGCCGGCGGCGGCGCAAACAAGCTTCGGCGAGATCGAGGCGCAGCGTCCGGAAGGGGTTGCCATAGCGCAAGCCGGTGACCACGTCGAATTTGAGCCAGGCGCCGCCGGCGCGATCATACGCCACAAAAAAATAATGCGGGGCGTGTCCCCAGGCGGGAAGCGCGACAAAGCCTTTCTCGGCTAAAGTCCTGGCGAGCAACGGCAGATGTTGGGGGGATACCAGCAGATCAACTTCACTGCGTTCCGCAGGCCTCTCCAGCTCCTCAAAGCCCCGCAACAAAGAATAGGTAATCGCTGCCTGATCCAGCGCCGCAAAAACCCGGCGCAAAAAACTATCCATCTTCGCTGATTTTCCTCAACTGAAAACTCATGAACAGAAAAAATCCCATCGCCAGAATCAATTCGATCACTTCCGAGTATTTTGTCATGACGAAATAATATTTATCCGGCAGCCGCCAGAAACCGAGGTAAATTCTCCAAACCAACGTCGCCAGAAAATAGAGCACCAGCGTGTAATGCGGCACCAGCATGGAGATGACCGCCCGGCGCCGCGCGAAGGTTGCGCCTGTAGAGGCTTGCCGCCGCATGAAGAGCAGCGGCAGAATCGTTCCATACGCGCCGATGATGAGATAAAGCGAGCGGAACGTGTCAATCATGCCTTCGAGGCTGTGGATATTGATCTCGCGCTGCCGGTTGACGGTTTTCAAAGTTTCCGGCGTTTCCAGGCCCAAAATTCTTTGTCCCCAACTCACCTCTTCGCCGATGATAACGAAAATACCGGCATTGAGGCAAAGATACAGAAGCGCCATGACAAAACGCCCGGCCAGCCAATGCCGTTTGATCACCAGAAAGCCCAGCCCAAACGCCAGCAGCCACAAGAAGACTTGCAAATTCTCGGCAAAACGATCTTCTCCGGTGAAGGCGCGATAAACTTTTCCTCCGATGAGGGCGGTGACGACGCCGGCGAGCGCGATAAAAATCGGCGCCAGCGCGATCAAGCTCACCAGGCGCGGCGAAAGTTTCCACTCGCCGGCGCTCTCGGCGAGAAGCTGCTTGAAGAAACCCCGGGGAAGCTCGGAGACGGGTTCTTCTTGCCCCGCAAAGCGGGGCGGCGAAGAGATCGAGGCGTGTTCCATCGTACTACCTCATGGATATTTACGTTGCGTTCGTGCTGAATTCGTGCTCGACAATATCACAAATGGCGTGCGCCACCGTGAGGTGAACCTCTTGAATATGCGGCGTGTGCTGGGTTGGCGCGTGAAAACAAAAATCGACGCAATGCTTCAGCTCGCCACCGCTCTCGCCGGTAAAACCGATGGTGATCATGCCCATTTTTTGGGCGGTTTTAACGGCTTGGATCACATTGGGAGAATTGCCGCTGGTGCTGATGCCGAGGGCCACGTCGCCGGGCTGCCCCAGCGCTTCAACCTGGCGGGAAAAGACTTTTTCAAAACTATAATCGTTGCCAATCGAAGTCAGGATCGAGGTGTCGGTCGTCAAGGCGATGGCCGGCAAGGCTTTGCGCTCGCGTAGAAATCGGCCCACCAGCTCGGCGGCAATATGCTGGGAATCGGCGGCGCTGCCGCCGTTGCCGAACAAAAGAATTTTGTTTCCCTCCCGCAGCGCCTTGACCAGCGCCTCGGCGATGTTTTCCAAAATCGGCACGCTGGCCTCAATGACGCGTCTCTTGGCCTCGATGCTCTCTTCAAGAGCCAAAACGATTTGCAGGGTCATGTTGTTATTCGTCGTCACCACTTCACCTCACGGCGCTAAAATTAATTTGCCACGAAAAGCTTTAATTTAACGGGCCCGATGATCCCCGGCGAGTTTCGTCCTTTGTGTGCTGTTGAGCACCGGGTCCTCCACCATCGCCGGTTTTTCCAGGCTTTTGAGGCTTCTGAATTGAAAGAGCAAAAACACAAAAAAAGCGACGGCTAAAACCAACTCCATGACTTCCGAGTATTCGGTGATGGCAAAATAGAGACTTTTGGGCGGCTTCCATAAATTGGCCTGCAGTCTCCAGAGCAGCGTTGAAAGAAAATACGGCAGCAGGGTAAAATGCGGCACCAGCAGGAAAACGGCGTCGAGCGGCCGGGCGGTGATTTGGGCGCGCAGAAAAATCAGCGGCAGAATGGTTCCATAGGCGCCCATCACCACGTGAACCCATTTGATTTTGTCGCCGATGCCTTCGATGTTGTGAATGTTGGTTTCTTCCTGCTTGTTGATGGCTTTCATCTCTTCGGAGGTTTCCCAGCCGAAAATGCGTTGTCCCCAGCTCAGCTCTTCGCCGATGATAAAACCGAGGCCGAGACTCAACACCAGATACATCACGGCAAAGAGTTTGGCGCCGGCTTTCCAAAGACGGGCGATGACCGGGAAACATAAAATCCAGGCCAGGGCAAAAAAGAGCACTTGCAGATTTTCCGCGGCGCCGTCTTCGCCGGTAAACCATTTGTAAACCTCTTTGCCCAGCAAGGCGGTGGCGGCGCCGGCGAGCATGATCAGGGCCGGAACGATCAAACTGATAAACGTCGTCTGGCGCGGCGAAAAATTCCACGCGCGCGCGCTGGCGGCTAAAATACTTTTTACCGACCAGCCGGAAAATTCGGGGCCGGGCGCTGGTCTGGGGACAGCCGCAGAAATGGATGCCTGCTTCATAACTTTGACCTCGATTGGTTAATTTAAAAAAAAATTTCGTAGTAGTGCCTTTAGGCGCTCTGATTAAAGAAAACTAATTTGCCTGATTTGATGGACTCATCGCCTGGCGCGCGAGCGGCGTTTTTGGTAAAATTGCATGATCCGCTCGATGACGTTGGCATAAACGGTTTCCAGCGGCTGCGTCGCATCGATTCGAAAAAAATTCGGAGTTTTTTTGCCCTGGGTGATAAAGGCTTGGCGGCGTGATTCGAGCCATTCCAGCGTAAATTCGCCTTTGCGGGCAAAGAGCACTTCGGCCGGCGCGTCGAGATAGATGACGACGTCCGGCGCCGGATAGACTTTGGCCAGGAACCAGCGGTGCAGCCAGTCGGTGAACCGCCGCTTTTCGTCCCGCGCGTCGCCGCGCGGGGCGGCTTTGTCCAGCTCAAAATCAAATTTATAATGCCGGTCGTAAATGACGACGTGGCCGTTGCGGCGAAATTTCCAGGAAAGAAATTGGCGATACCATTCTTCGGCGAGGCGGTTGGCCAGCCGCAGCAGCGCGCGCCATCCTGATTTTTTATGCCTGCCCCGCACCGCGTGGCGCGGCGTCTGCGACAAAGCGGGGCGATTCGGCGGAATATTTTTTGAAGACGTCACGCCCTGTTTTTGCCGGCGCCGCCGTTTGAAATATTCCATCATGCGGGTGGTCGGCAGCGCCATGTTGCTCGAATCGACGCTGACCCCCATGTAGAGGTATTTGACCGGCACCGGAAACGATTTTTCGATCATGCGCGCCAGCGTGGTTTTGCCCGCGCCATCCGGCCCGATCAGCGCAACGGAAATCATGGGTCGTCTCTATTTTAGTTTTGCAACAAAACGCTTTCAGAATTTTATTCTAACTTTTTGGCACTTCGTGCTTAACTGACACAAGCCCGCCCTTTCGTTTCAACGGCAGCGAGGCACATTTCCTCAAGCTTGGCGGCGCTGCGCGGCCAGACAAAGTGGCTCTCGACAAACCGCCGGCCTTCGGCGGCAAGGCGGGCGCGTTCTTCTTTTTGCCCGAGCAGGGTGACGATGGAGGCCGCGAACTTCTCTTCGCCGTCGGCGACGATGACCGGCGGCTCGCCGGCGCCATCGACGCGCAAGCCGGCGGCAGCCAACGAGGTGGTGATCACCGGCACTTCCATCGCCATGGCTTCGAGCACTTTATTCTGGATGCCGGAGCCGTAGCGCAGCGGCGCGACAAACACGGCGGCGCGTTCGAGATAGGTTCGCACGTCGTCGACGAAGCCGGTGACGGTGACGCCGTTAAACTGCTTGGCGAGCGCCTTCAAGGCCGGAGTCGGATCGCGGCCGACGATGAGCGCTTCCACATTCGGAATCGACCGCCGGACGATCGGCAAAATTTTTTCGCTGAGATAGCGCGCGGCGTCTTCGTTCGGCGCATAATTCATCACGCCGGTAAACACCAGGCAATCGGGACGCGATTCGTTCGCGGGGCTGCGCCGCCGCCAAAATTGATGATCGACGCCGATCGGCACGACGCGGCCGCGATTTGAGGCGCCGAGAACGGCTTCGCGGTCACGCCACGACACAAAGGCGACTTGCGGCGTTTTGGCGATCATTTTTTGTTCGATTTGTTTGATTTGCCAATAACGCAGCGCATACAACAGACGCTTGGCCGGGCCGGCGTAATTCATTTTGCTCTGGTAGCGCATCGAAGTGGCGTCACAGAAATCCACCACCAGCGGACGTTCGCTCCAATCTGCAATCACCGGAAAAATGCTTTTGCCGTGAAACAGCACTACGTCGTAGGCGCCTTTTCCAGCCAGGCCGGTGAAGGCTTTTTTCATTTGCGAGACGCCTTCCCGATGCTGCAACATGCGTTTGAGCCGCTTGCCGATGACCGGCAAACGGCCGGCAATGGCCGCGGCCAGTGAATTGGAAGCGCCGTTCGAGCTAAAAAGCTCGACGCGCTCGGTATACCCGGCCATTTCCCGTAGCGGCGCTTCGGCAACTTCGCTCTTGGTCAGCGCCAGCAGCGTGATGCGGTGACGTTGTGACATCTCCTTGATAAAATGATAACACCGCGTCGGCCCTCGCATGGCCGGATGTTGAAAGGAGGGAGTCAGATAAAGAATTCGCATCAGAATTTTTGATTTCTTATGATTTTTTTGCTCTTACTCCTACTCGTTTTTTAAAATTGCTTAAGACGAGTAAGAGTAAGAGTAGGAGTAAGAGCAACCAGCAACCAGCATCCAGCATCCAGAAAATCACTTCACGAGCAGCATCCGCCGCGTCTCGGTAAAAGCAGCGCGGCCATCGTTATCGCGCACGACGATCTGATACAAGTAAAAGCCGGCCGCCACAGTTTTGCCGGACTGATTGCGGCCGTTCCAACGAACGCGATGCCGCCCGGCGGCCATCTCTTGATCGACCAGCGCGCGAACGAGTTGGCCGGCCTGGTTATAAACATTCACCGTCACCTGGCCGGCGGCGGGCAGCGCAAAGCTGATCATGGTGCTGGGATTGAACGGATTGGGATAATTCTGCTCGAGCTGAAAAGCCGCGGGAATGGCCGAGGTCCCGCTCTGCGAGGCGCGTTTGGCCGCGCTCGAGCTTGACTGCGGCTTGATTTCGACGGCGATCACTGCCCAGTTGGTACTGCCGCTCAAAGAGCCATCGACGATGATCCCGCCTTGCGGGACCGAATCAACGGCCTGTTCTTGCACCGCAACCGACGCCGCGGCGCCGCCTGTGCCTTGCATGATTTCAGCGCGCTCGGTGTAACCCGATCCCGGTGTGTGCGTTTTTGCCCGCATGGCTACAGCCCCGTACACCACCGCGTCATTCACCGTTGTCGTCAAATTGAAAGAATAGGCGTTATTCTCGACGCCGAGGCTGCATGAACCATCCTCACCTGCGGTATTGCCTGAAACAACATTGCCGAGAGCATCCGAAGCATTCACGCCGGAGTAGCGCGACACGGCGATGACGGCGTTGCTCGGTTTGCTGCCGAAGGTCGCCGTCACCGGGCTGTTGTTGGTCGGCGCGCCTTGGGCCATCCACAAATCAAGGCCGGTGGTGCTGCCGGCAGCGCATTGTGATTTGACCAACGTCCACGTCAGGCCAAGTCCGGTGACTCCTGTCACTTGCACTTTCGTCTTGGTTGAAATCGCCGCCAGATAGAGATGGCCGCTCACAGCGGTGAGGTTGGACGAAGTCGCCACCGTGAGCGAACTCACCGAGCCGCCGGTTTGGGTTTCTTCATGTGTAATCTGGCTGCCGGAGCTGATCGGCGTAAAATTCGCGGTCACATTTTTCTGGCCATCCATCGTGATGGTCGTGGGATTAGTTGAGCCGCTCAAATCGCCGCTCCAGCCGCTAAATTCAAAACCCGCGGCCGGGGTTGCAGTCAGCGTGACCACCGTGCCGGTGAGATAAGAACCGCCTGGAGGATCGACCGCCACACTGCCCAAACCAACGGTGTTCACCACCAATCTCGCCGGCGGCCTGATTTCTATGGCCACGACGGCCCAACTGGTTTTGCCGCTCAACTTGCCGTTGAAAGCGACCGTCGACGCTGAGGCGATGCTTCTATCCTGCACGGCAACACCCGCCGCAGTGCCAGTAAGGCCTTGAATGATTTCAGCCCGTTCGGTGTAACCAGCACCCGGAGTATTAGTTCGGGATCGCACGGCAATCGCACCATAAACCACGGCGCCGTCTCGCGTCGTCGTCAAATCAAATGAATAGAGACTGGTATCAGGCCCGAGATCGCAAAGCCCATCCAGCCCGACCGTGTTGCCGGAAATCACATTGCCAATGGGATTGGTATTATCCATGCCGGAGTATCTCGACACCGCAATCGCGGCGTTGAGCGGGGGACTAGCAAAGGAGGCCGTCACCGGGCTGTTGATGGCCGGCTCGCCCTGGGCCATCCACACTTCGATGACGGTATTGTTGCGGACGGAACACTGGGTTTTCACCAAAGTCCACGTCAAGTCAAGGCCGGATACGCCGGTCACGGGCAGATTCGACCGGGTGGAAATCGCCGCCAAATAAAGGTGGCCGCTCACGCCGGTCAGGCTCGCCGCCGTCGCCACGCTGGTGGTGTTCGCCGAACCGCCGGCCTGGGTTTCTTCATGCACAATCTGGCCGCTCGAACTGCTGATGGGAGTAAAAGTCGCCATCACGGTTTTGCTGGTGTCCAGCGTGATGATCGCGGGATTGTCCGAACCGCTCAAATCACCGCTCCAGCCGCTGAACTGAAATCCTGTTGCCGGCGTGGCCGTTAACGTTACCACTGTTCCTTCATAATAAAGAAGAAGGCTGTCGCTGGGATTTGCCGCCACCGTTCCGCCGCCGAGCAGGTTGATCGCCAGCGCATATTGCGACAAGACCGCAAAAGTGGCGGTGACGGTTTTGTCGCCGTCCATCGTGATGGTGGC
>Ga0247727_10010958_pt1 | contig 15938 bp, 12 predicted proteins | sample WisWelCaveWW1625_FD_202498 | JGI IMG/M metagenome (GOLD analysis project Ga0247727, IMG submission 202498) | Biofilm microbial communities from Wishing Well Cave, Virginia, United States - WW16-25 | ecosystem: Environmental > Aquatic > Deep subsurface > Groundwater > Cave microbial mat | place...
TTGGCTCGGCGTCGCCGGCTCGGTGGTCGGCTTCCTGCTGTTCTACTACGCGCTCAAGCACATGGCCGCGACCCGGGTCGCGCTGATCACGCTGGTCACGCCGCTCACCGCCTTGCTCATCGGCCAGCGCTTCAACGGCGAGCACCTGCCGCCGTCGGCCTGGATCGGCTCGGCGCTGGTGCTGGTCGGGATCGCCTGCGCCACGCTGCTCGACCGGCGCTGGGCGGCCGGCCGCTGAGCGGCGTCAGGGCGCGACGGCGGCGCCGCGCACCTCGACCACCAAGCCGCGCAGCGCGTTCGGGTCGGCGAGCGGGCCGAGCTCAGAGATGGTGGAGTCGAACTGATTTCTCGCCCGTGAATTGAACAGAAAATGAGCTCGACCCCTTGTTTCTACAGCACCGACCCCGAAGGCCAGGCGCTGACCTACACCGCGACCAAGTCGGACGGGACGGCGCTGCCGTCCTGGCTGAACTTCGATGCCGCGAACCGCCGCTGCTGGTCGAACAGCGCCGGCGGAAGCGGGAGGTTGATGTGTGGAGGGCGAACCGCTGCACGAACAGCGCGAGCGCGACGAACGTGAGCAGGATCAAGTGCACGGTCGGACATCCGATTGGGGGGATGCCAACCGACCCGCGCATGAAAAGGTGGAGTTTAGGGTTCCTCGACGAAACTTAAGGAGCCGAGTGCAACTGGGGTCGCGTCAGTTTGCAGTCGCGAAGGATCTGCGCGAGCAGCCCTGGGCCAATCGTTTCGCCGGCATGGACCGGAACCACGGTGGTTCGCCCATCGGCATGCCGCAGGAAATGGTGGCTGCCTTTGACCCGGATGACTTCGAACCCACGGTGGCAGAGCGCAGAGACGAGCTCCTTGCCGCTGAGCGCAGGGAACGAGGTCACGCGCCGACCGTGATGCGCTGCACTCCGACGAAGTCGAGTTCTTGGAACTCTCCGCCTCGGACCTCGAGGCAGAGTTCTGCGGCTTCGCGGATCCGCACCATGAGCTCGTCCAACGACCGCGCCTGGGTGTGGCAGCCCTGCAGCGCCGGCACCGAGGCGACGAAGAAGCCCTCGGAGTCCTTCTCAACGATGACGTCGAACTGGCGAACCATTGGGACCTCCGGAGCCGATTCTACGCTGGGGCCGGCCCTGCGAGTACCGGCCTGACCGCAAACGACACCGTCTTCCTCGACGTCAACCCCGAGGGCGGCAACGGCCCCCAGCAGCTTAGGGTGCAGGGCTCTGATCAGACGGTGGCGGCAAGCGCCGCGCCTGAGTGGCGGGTCGCGATGGAGTACGGCCTCGCGAACGGCACCCTGGCCCTACGGAGGAGTTCCGCCGGGTCCATAACTGGGTCGAGGTCTACGTCGAGAACCCGAGCCAGGATGCCGATGACCACGACACCGACCACGACGAGGTCACCGACCTCGAGCGGGTGGGAAAAATCGGGTGGGAAAAATGGGTCGAACCCATTAATTCCGCGCAATGCGAAAAATCAGATTGGCCTCTTCGTTCGTGCTGCTTCTCTCCGTCGCTCGACCGGCGCTGGGCGACCGGCCGCTGAGCCAGCGTCAGGGCGCGACGGCGGCGCCGCGCACCTCGACCTGCAAGCCGCGCAGCGCGTTCGGGTCGGAGAGCGGGCCGAGCTTGGTCGCGACCTTGAGCGTCGCGCCCGCGGCGAAGCGGTTCGGCAAGGCGAGCTGCTGGGCGCCGAGCTGGACGCCGCTCTGCGGGTCGCGGAGCAGCGCCACCAGCTTGAGGTCCTGGATCGCGAGCGGCGCGCGGTTGGTGACCACCAGCACCACCATGCCGCGGGCATCGCGCTCGCCGACCACTTGCACGAACTTGCCGGGCTGGCGGACCAGCTCGAGGCGGACCACGGTGTGCGCCGCCCGCTGACCCTCGGCCGAGTTCGAACCGGCCGCCTGGCGCAGGTAGCCGAGCGCGCCTTCCTCGTCGCCGCCCGCGAGCGCGAACTGGCCGAGCGCCTCGGCCGAGGCCGCGGTCGGCAGCAGGCCGTGGGCATGTTCCAGGTCGGTACGCGCGCCGGCGCCATCACCAGCGCGACGCTTGAGCAGCCCGCGGCGCAGCCAGAACTCGAAGAAGTTCGGGTTGCGTTGGATCGCGGCGTCGTAGGCATGGCCTGCGCCGCTCGGGTCGCCGAGCTTCTCGAGCGCCACGCCCGCCAGGCCGTGGAACAGCGCCTCGCGCGGCTCGGCCTTGGCGGCTTTCTGCGCCAGCGCCAGCGCGCCCTTGGCATCGCCCCCGGCCAGCGCCTTGCGGCCCTCGTCGAACGCGGCGTAGGCGGGGGCGTCGGCGACGATCCCGGCGATCGCCTGGCGGTACTCGGCCGCGCCCAGCATGCCGCGCGGCGCGCCGCCGGCGAGCAGCGCTTGCTCGGTGCGCGCGTTGGTCGCGACGCGCTCGGCGGACGGCGGGTGGGAGGCGAACAGCCCCTCGAGCCAGCCCTGGCTGCGCCCCGCCGAGAGCTTGACGAACTTCTCCTGGAGGGTGACCGCGGAGTGCGGGTCGTAGCCGGCGCGCAGCATGTAGGTCATGCCGTAGCGGTCCGACTCGAGCTCGGCATCGCGGCCGTACTTGGTGGTGACCAGCGCTGCGCCGAGCGTGGCGCCGCCGACGATCAGGTCGCGGTGCTCGTCCTTGGCCGTGCCGATGGCGATGGCGGCGAGGCCGACCTGGGCGAGCAGGCCGCGCTCCATGCTCTGCGCGCCGTGGCGCGCGGCGGCGTGGACGATCTCGTGGCCGAGCACCGCGGCGAGCTCGGCTTCGTCCTCGAGCGCCAGCAGCAGGCCGCGGTTGACCGCGATCTTGCCGCCCGGCAGCGCCCAGGCGTTGGGCACGCCGCTCGCCAGCACCACGAACTCGTAGGGCAGCGGGCGGTCGCTGACCGCGGCGAGCTTGGCGCCGACCCGCTGGACGTAGGCGGTGAGCGGCGCGTCGATCACCAGGTCGCCGCCTTGGGCCTGGCGCGAGGGCCGGTACTGCTCACGGCCGATCGCGACCTCGCGATCGGTGCCGACCAGCTGCAGCTCCTTCTTGCCGGTCACCGGGTTGACGCCGCAGGCGATCGCCAGCAACGGTAGGGTCAGGGCCAGGAGCAGGGGGCGGAGGGCACGGGGCATGGCGGCGGGCTCGGCGGCGGCGGGCGGCCAGCCTAGCCCCGGTGCCCGGCACCGACAAGCATGGGCTATCTTCAGGCCATGGAGACCAGCCGTCCGCCCGACCCGCTGCGCGGGTTCCCGACCGTGGTAATCCTCAACGTCGCCTGGGGCGAGCTCGACGCGCTCGGCCATGTCAACAACACCGTCTACTTCCGCTACTTCGAGGATGCGCGCATCGCCTACCTCGATTCGGTCGGTTTCCTCGGCCCGGCCGTCGGCACCACCGCCGGCGTCGGGCCGATCCTGCATTCGACGATGTGCCGCTTCCGCCGGCCGCTCGGCTACCCGGACATGCTGCGGATCGGCGCGCGCGTCACCGAGGTCGAGGACGACCGCTTCACGATGGAGTACCGGGTGCTGAGCGCCAAGCTCGCCGCGGTCGCGGCCGAGGGGGTCGCGGTGGTGGTGGCCTTCGACCATTCGCGTGGCGACAAGGCCTCGTTGCCGGTGACGGTCCGGACCCGCATCGCCTCGCTCGAGCACGGCGTGGTCAGCGACCGCACCGAGCGCCGCAAGCCGCGCGGCCGCTAGCGGACCCGCCAGCTCCCGACTACGCTTGCAGCGCGTCGTGCGGTCACGGCGCTGAGGGGGCGGCCATGCGTGGTCTGTGCGTCGCGTTGCTGGCGTTGGCGCTCGCGTCCTGCGACCGCGCGGCCGACCCCGTCCCACCCGCCGCCACCGACGACGCGTCGCTGCCGAGCGCCGCGCGTGCCGCAATGGCGGCGCGCACCCACTCCGGACCGACCGAGGAGGTCGGCTTCCGGGCGAGCTGGCACTACGTCGATGACGACGGCGAACCCTACGAGATGGACGCACTGGTGCAGCTCGGGCTCATCAGCTTCCGGCCCTTCGGCCTGGGTGGGGCACCCGCGAAGATCACCGTGACCGAGGCCGGCCGCGCGCTGGGCCTCGAGGTCATGGCGACGGAGGCCGACGATCCCTTCGGTCCACGCGGCGTGCAGGCGCCCAAGCTCTGCGCCGAAGGCTTCGGCAGCGTCGCGAGCGTCGGGCCGCTCGCGGGTGGACCGCTGCCGGCCGCGACCGTCATTTACCGGCGCGCGCGCACGGCGCACTCGGCGCTCTACCAGCGCCTCGAGGGGACGGCGTTGCGGGCCATAGCGGCTTGCGATCCTGCCGTCGCAGAGGAGCGGCGCTTCGTCATGGTGCGCCGCGGCGAGCTATGGGCGATCAACCGTCCGCCGGTCGTCTCGGCGCGATCGTCCCGCAGCGAGACGTCGTTCGACCATGACTCGGTCGCGCGGCTGATCGGCGCGACGACACGGATCGAGCTCGAGGGCTTCGAGGTCAGCGACCCCGACGGCGACCCGCTCACGGTCATCGGCTGGAGCGGCGAGTTCTACTCGCCACCGGACGGGATGAAGAGCACTGACCACGAGATCACGCGCGATGGCGTCAAGGTCAAGCTGCTGACCGGCGACGGGCCGAAGGCCACGCTGATCCACATCATCCGCATGGGCGAGCCGACCGGCGCCAAGCTGCGCTACCGCGCCAAGGATCCCTGGGAGGAGGGCGCGTTCACGTACTGCATCGAGGGCTATCAGTACGGTTGTTGAGGCTCAGCCCCAGTCTAGTACGACCTTGCCCGACTTGCCGGAGCGCATCGCGTCGAAGCCTTCCTGGAACCTCGCGACCGGCAGGCGGTGGGTCAGCACCGGCGAGACGTCGAGGCCGGATTCGAGCATCGCGATCATCTTGTACCAGGTCTCGAACATCTCGCGGCCGTAGATGCCCTTGATGAACAGGCCCTTGAAGATGACCTTGTTCCAGTCGATCGCAGTGTCCTTGGGCGGAATGCCGAGCAGCGCGACCTTGCCGCCGTTGACCATCGCCTCGATCAGCGAACGGAACGCGGTCGGGTTGCCCGACATCTCGAGGCCGACGTCGAAGCCTTCCTTCATGCCCAGCTCGCGGGTCACGTCGCCGAGCTGTTCCTTGGCGACGTTGATGGCGCGGGTCGCGCCCATCCGGCGCGCCAGCTCGAGGCGATAGTCGTTGACGTCGGTGATCACGACGTGGCGCGCTCCGGCGTGCTTGCAGACCGCGACCGCCATGATCCCGATCGGGCCGGCGCCGGTGATCAGCACGTCCTCGCCGACTAGGTCGAAGCTGAGCGCGGTGTGGGTCGCGTTGCCGAGGGGGTCGAGGAAGGCCGCGACCTCGTCGGAGACGTGGTCGGGCAGCGGGTAGGCGTTGACCGCCGGGATTGCGATGTACTCCGCGAAGCAGCCCGGACGGTTGACGCCGACGCCGACCGTGTTCGGGCACAGATGGCGGCGGCCGGCGCGGCAGTTGCGGCAGTGGCCGCAGGTCACGTGGCCTTCGCCCGAGACCCGGTCGCCGACCTTGAAGCCCTGGACCTCGGCGCCGAGCTCCTCGATCACGCCCACGAACTCGTGGCCGACGGTCATCGGCACCGGGATCGTGGCCTGCGCCCACTCGTCCCAGTTGTAGATGTGGATGTCGGTGCCGCAGATCGCGGTCTTCCTCACCCGGATCAGCAGGTCGTTGTGGCCGCAGGCAGGCTTGGCCACCTCCTGCATCCAGATGCCTTCGCCGCGTTCAGCCTTCACGAGCGCTTTCATGTCGCTTTCCTATCGCCCCGCTCGTGCGGGGAGGGGAGGTTCACCGGATGACGCCGAGCCGCTTGCCGACCCGCTCGAACGCCGCGCTCGCCTGGTCGAGCTGCTCGCGCGTCAGCCGCGCCGAGACCTGGGTGCGGATCCGCGCCTGGCCCGTGGGCACGACCGGGAACGCGAAGCCGATCACGTAGACGCCTTCGCCCATCATCTCCTCGGCGAAGCGCTTGGCGAGCACCGCGTCGCCGAGCATCACCGGGATGATCGGGTGGTCGCGGCCGGCGAGCGTGAAACCGAGCGCCTCGAGCTTGCCGCGCAGGTAGCGCGCGTTGTCGTGGACCCGCCGGCGCAAGGCATCGTCGCGCTCCAGCAGGTCGAGCACCCGCAGCGTGGCGCCGGCGATCATCGGCGCCAGCGAGTTGGAGAACAGGTAGGGCCGCGAGCGGTTGCGCAGCCACTCGACGACCTCGCGCTTGCCGGCGGTGTAGCCGCCCATCGCGCCGCCCAAGGCCTTGCCGAGCGTGCCGGTCAAGACGTCGACGCGGCCCATCACCTCGCAGTGCTCGTGGGTGCCGCGGCCCTTGCTGCCCATGAAGCCGACCGCGTGCGAGTCGTCGACCATCGTGATCGCGCCGTAGCGCTCGGCCAGCTCGCAGACGCGCTTGAGGTCGGCGACGATGCCGTCCATCGAGAACACGCCGTCGGTGGCGATCATGATGAAGCGGCTGCCGGCCGCCTTGGCCTCGGCGAGCTTGGCCTCGAGGTCGGCCATGTCGTTGTTCGCGTAGCGGTAGCGCTTGGCCTTGCAGAGCCGAATGCCGTCGATGATCGAGGCGTGGTTGAGCGCGTCGGAGACGATCGCGTCCTCCTCGCCGAGCAAGGTCTCGAACAGCCCGCCGTTGGCGTCGAAGCACGACGAGTAGAGGATCGCGTCCTCCATGCCCAGGAACAGCGCCAGGCGGCGCTCCAGTTCCTTGTGCACGGTCTGGGTGCCGCAGATGAAGCGCACCGAGGCCATGCCGAAGCCGTGGCGGTCGAGCGCGGCGTGCGCCTCCTCGATCACGTCGGGATCGTCGGCCAGCCCGAGGTAGTTGTTGGCGCAGAGGTTGATGACCTCGGCGGTCTGCGTGGTCTTGATCGCGGCGCGTTGGGGCGAGGCGAGCACGCGCTCGTCCTTGTAGAGGCCGGCGGCGTACAGCGCTTGGGTCTCGCGGCGCAGGTGCTCGTAGAAGTCCTGCTTCACATGGGCCTCGTTCGCGGCGTGCCACGGGAGTCGGGGTGGGCGCGGATTATAGAACGCGCCATGCGGTACAGTGCGGCATGGGCCGTCCCAACACCCCGCCGGTCGCCGCCGATTGCATCATCGAGCTCACCGATCGCCCCGGCCGGCCGATCGTGCTGATAGAGCGCAACCACGCGCCGCCCGGCTGGGCGATCCCGGGCGGTTTCGTGGAGGTCGGCGAGACGGTCGAGCAGGCCGCGACGCGCGAGGTCAAGGAGGAAACGGGCCTGGACGTGACCATCAAGGCGCTGCTCGGGGTCTACTCCGACCCTGACCGCGATCCGCGCGGCCACACCATCGGCATCGTCTACGTCGGCGAGGCGAGCGGCGAGCTGCGCGCCGGGGACGACGCCGCGGCGGCGCGGGCCTTCGACCCGGCCGGCGAGCTGCCCGAGCTGGCCTTCGACCACGCCTCGATCCTGGCCGAGTACCGGAGCCGCCGCGCTCGTTCCTGAACCGACCGTTTACATTCGTTTGACACGGTCCGCCGCGGGCGGCGACTACCATCGCAGGATGGAGTTCAGCGACGAGAGCCGCGGTTTCGCCTGTGCCGAGGACCCCGAGGTCGTCGAGTTCCGCGGACGCTACCACCTCTACTACGTGCTGGCGCCGGGCGAGGGCCGCTTCCGCCTGCCCTGGCACATCGGCATCGCGGTCAGCGACGACCTCGAGCGCTTCACCAAGGTCGGCGAGGTCTCGCCCGCCGACCTCGGCGAGCACAACGGGGTCTGCGTCGGCAGCCTGGTGGTCCACGACGGGCGTCTGCACCTCTTCTACTTCACCTACGGCAGCGGTCCCCACGACGCGATCTGCCACGCCCTGTCGGACGATGGCGTGCGCTTCGTCCCGCACCCCAAGAACCCGGTCTTCCGCAGCAGCGGCGTCTGGAACTGCGGGCGGGCGATCTCGCCGAGCGTGGTGCGGACCGTCGACCGCTGGCGGATGTACGCCTGCACCCGCGACGCCGAGATGTCGCGCCAATCGATCGTGCTCGCCGAGGCGCGGCTCGACAGCGACCTCGGCCCCGAGGCCTGGCACCAGGTCGGCCACAGCGAGGTCTTCGGTCCCGAGCTCGACTGGGAGCACGAGAGCACCGAATCGCCCTCGCTGATCGAGCACGGCGGGCGCTGGTTCATGTTCTACGGCGGGGGCTACTGGACCCGCCCGCAGCAGATCGGCTGCGCGGTCAGCAGCGACGGCATCCGCTGGGCGCGGATCGCCGACCTGCCGCTGCTGCCCTACCGCAACGGCATCGACGGCGCACCGCTCGAGCGCGCCTCACCGGCGGTGTTCCGCGACCGCGACGGTCACGACCACCTGTTCGTCCAGGAATCCTCCGACCGCGGCCGCAGCTGGCGGGTGCGGAGCTTCCCGCTGCGCTGGGACGGCGGGTTGCCGCAGCTCGGCTGAGCGCGCGGCGCCCGCCCCGGTATAATCGCGGCCCCTCGGGGTCAGGTCGTTCGATATGCCATCCGCCCGCCGGATGCCGCATCGGAAGACCTGACCCCTTACCCAGGAGCGCACCGCAGTGTCCTACCAGCACGTCAAGCTGCCCGCCGGCGGCCAAAAGATCTCGATCCAAGGCGGCAAGCTCGTGGTCCCCGACCAGCCGATCCTCGGCTACGTCGAGGGCGACGGCATCGGCATCGACATCACGCCGGCCTGTCTCCGGATGTGGGATGCAGCCGTCGCTAAGTGCTACGGCGGCAAGCGCAAGATTCACTGGTGCGAGATCTACCTCGGCGAGAAGGCGCAGAAGCTCTACGGCGGCAACTACTTCCCCGACGAGACGCTGACCGCGATCAAGGACCTGGTGGTCTCGATCAAGGGCCCGCTCACCACGCCGGTCGGCGGCGGCTTCCGCTCGCTCAACGTCACGCTCCGCCAGGACCTCGACCTCTACGCCTGCGTCCGACCGGTCAAGCACTACGCCGGCGTGCCGTCGCCGCTCAAGCACCCCGAAGCCGTCGACGTCGTCATCTTCCGCGAGAACACCGAGGACGTGTACGCCGGCATCGAGTACCAGGCGGGCAGCGACAAGAACCAGAAGCTCGCCAAGTTCCTGCGCGAGGAGCTGGGCGCCAAGTTCTTCGAGGACGCTGGCCTGGGCGTCAAGCCGATCTCGGCGTTCGGCAGCAAGCGCCTGATGCGCAAGGCGCTGGACTACGCGATCAAGTACGACCGCAAGTCGGTGACCCTGGTGCACAAGGGCAACATCATGAAGTTCACGGAGGGCGCGTTCCGCCAGTGGGGCTACGAGGTCGCCAAGGACGAGTACGGCGCCCAGCTCCTCGACGGTGGCCCGTGGATGAGCTTCAAGAACCCCAAGACCGGGCGCGAGATCGTCGTCAAGGACGAGATCGCCGACATCATGTTCCAGAAGATGCTGCTGCGGCCCGACGAGTTCGACGTGCTGGCCACGCCCAACCTCAACGGCGACTACCTGTCGGACGCGGTCGCGGCCGAGGTCGGCGGCGTTGGCATCGCGCCCGGCGGCAACATCGGCGACCACCTGGCGGTGTTCGAGGCCACCCACGGCACCGCGCCCAAGCACGCCGGCCTCGACAAGGCCAACCCTGGCTCGCTGCTGTTCTCGGGGGTGATGATGCTCGAGTACATCGGCTGGCAGGAGGCCGCCGACGCGGTCCAGAAGGCCTACGAGAAGACCGTCGCCAGCAAGGTCGTGACCTACGACTTCGCCCGCCAGATGGACGGCGCCAAGGAAGTGAAGACCTCGGCGTTCGCCGACGCGATCATCAAGAACCTCTGAGCTGAAGCCCTACCCCGAGCCTCTCCCCCTCCTCGTCGCCGAGGGTGGGGGAGAGGGGTTGGAGAGATCCGCATGTCCGCCGCCGAGTCGACCGCCCGTCCCGATGACCGCTTCGTGTGGAGCGGCCCCGACCACCGGCTCGCTGGCCCGCGCGCCGCGCTCGACGCGCTGTGGTTCGCCGACGAGACCGAGCTGGTCGGGCGCCTGGTCGGGATCGCGAAACTGCCGCCCGAGGCCGCGGTCCGTGTGCTGCGGATGGCGGAAGGCCTGGTGGTCCAGACCCGCGCGGCGCGGGTCAAGGGCTCGGGCGTCGACGCGCTGATGCGCCAGTACGACCTGTCCTCGCACGAGGGCATGGTCCTGATGTGCCTGGCCGAGGCGCTGCTGCGGGTGCCGGATGCCGCGACCGCCGACCGCCTGATCGAGGACAAGCTGGTCAAGGGCGATTGGCACGAGCACCTCGGCCAGTCGCCGTCGCTGTTCGTCAACCTCTCGACCTGGGGCCTGCTGATCACCGGCCGCTTCGTCCAGCTCGACCCCGACTTCGCCGCCGAGCCGGCGGCGCTGTGGAAGAAGTTCATCGCGCGCACCGGCGAGCCGGTGGTGCGCCTGGCGCTCAAGCAGGCGATGGGCCTCATGGCCAAGCAGTTCGTGATGGGCCGGACCATCGAGGCCGCGCTCGAGCGGGCGCGCGAGGCCGAAGCCCAGGGCTACCGCCACTCCTACGACATGCTCGGCGAAGCGGCGCTGACCACGCCCGACGCCCAGCGCTACCTCGACGCCTACGCGACCGCCATCGACGCCATAGGCCAGGCCGCGCTCGGCGCCAACGCCGGCGACGAGCTGGTCGAGCGCGCCAACATCTCGGTCAAGCTCTCGGCGCTCCACCCACGCTACGAGTACGCGCAGCGCGAGCGCGTGCTCGCCGAGCTCACGCCCGCGCTCAAGCTGCTCGCCGAACGCGCCAAAGCGGCCGGCATCGGCCTGACCGTCGACGCCGAGGAATCCGAGCGCCTCGACCTGTCGCTCGAGGTCTTCGAGCAGGCCTACCGGTCGCCGACGCTCGCCGGCTACGACGGCCTCGGCCTCGCGCTGCAGGCCTACCAGAAGCGCGCGATCGGCGTGGTTGAGTGGGTGGTGGCATTGGCAGGCGAGGGCCGCCGACGTATCCCGGTGCGTCTGGTGAAGGGCGCCTACTGGGACAGCGAGGTCAAGCGCCACCAGGAGCGCGGCCTGCCCGGCTACCCGGTGTTCACCCGCAAGTGCAACACCGACGTTTCGTACCTGGCCTGCGCTCGCGCGCTGCTAGCCGCCGGTGCCAAGGTCTACCCGATGTTCGCGACCCACAACGCCCACAGCCTGGCGAGCATCGTCGAGATGGCAGGCGCGCGCCGCGACTTCGAGTTCCAGCGCCTGCACGGGATGGGCGAGGAGCTCTACGCGCAGGTGGTCGGCCCAGCCCCCTTAGAAGGAGGGCTGGGCATCGCCTGCCGCGTCTACGCGCCGGTCGGCAGCCACGAGGACCTGCTGCCGTACCTGGTGCGGCGCCTGCTCGAGAACGGCGCCAACACCTCGTTCGTCAACCGCATCGTCGACGAGCGCGTGCCGGTCGCCGAGATCGTCTCCGACCCGGTCGCCGAGGTCGCAGCGCTCAGCGTCAAGCCGCACCCGCGGATCCCCTCGCCCAAGGACCTGTACTCGTTCGGGACCGGCGCCGGCCGCACCAACTCGCGCGGCATGAACCTCAACGATCCGGCGGTCTTGGCGCCGCTCGGCGCGGCGATGCGCGCGGCGCTGGACAAGAAGTGGATCGCCGCACCGGTGGTCGACGGCAAGCTGCTGTCCGGCAAGGAGAAGCCCTCGCTCGACCCGACCGACAACCGTCGCATCGCCGGCTTGATCCTGGAGGCCGACGCCGGGACCATCAAGCTGGCGGTCGACGCCGCGGTCGCCGCGCAACCGGCCTGGGACCGGACCCCGGCCGTCGAGCGCGCCCGCATCCTGCGCCGCGCTGCCGACCTGTTCGAGGCGAACGCCGCCGAGCTGATGGCGCTCTGCACGCGCGAGGCGGGCAAGTCGATCCCGGACGGCGTCGCCGAGGTGCGCGAGGCGGTGGACTTCCTCCGTTACTACGCGCAGCAAGCCGAGGAGGAGTTCGGCAAACCGACGCGCCTGTCCGGGCCGACCGGCGAGTCCAACGAGCTCTGGCTGCAGGGCCGCGGCGTGTTCGTGTGCATCAGTCCCTGGAACTTCCCGCTCGCGATCTTCACCGGCCAGGTCGCGGCGGCCTTGGCCGCCGGCAACGCGGTGCTGGCCAAACCCGCCGAGCAGACCTCGATCATCGGCGCGCGCGCGGTCGCGCTGCTGCACCAGGCCGGCGTGCCGGGCGGGGTGCTGAACTTCATCCCGGGCCGCGGTTCGGTGGTGGGCCGGATCGCGATCGCCGACCCGCGCGTCGCCGGGGTGTGCTTCACCGGCTCGAACGAGACCGCCCGCACCATCCAGCGCACGCTCGCCGAGCGCGAGTCGGGTCCGATCGCGACGCTGATCGCCGAGACCGGCGGCCAGAACGCGATGTTGGTGGATTCCTCGGCGCTGCCCGAGCAGGTGGTGCTCGACGCGGTCGCCTCGTCGTTCAACAGCGCCGGCCAGCGCTGCTCGGCGCTGCGCGTGCTGTTCGTGCAGGCCGACGTCGCCGAGCGCACGCTCGAGGTGCTGAAGGGCTACATGCAGCAGCTCAAGGTCGGCGACCCGGCGCTGCTCGCGACCGACGTCGGTCCGGTCATCGACCGCGCCGCGAAGGAGGGCCTCGACGCCCACCGCGAGTGGATCAAGACCCAGGGCAGGGTGATCCACGAGCTGGCGCTGCCCGAGCACTGCCGCCACGGCACCTTCGTCAGCCCCCTGGCGGTCGAGATCCCGTCGCTCGACCTGCTCAAGGGCGAGGTGTTCGGGCCGGTGCTGCACGTGGTGCGCTGGCAGGCCGACGAGCTCGACGAGGTCATCGCCCAGATCAACCGCACCGGCTTCGGCCTGACGCTCGGCATCCACTCGCGCATCGACCGCCAGGTCGACTACGTCCAGCGGCGGATCCGGGTCGGCAACGTCTACGTCAACCGCAACATGATCGGCGCGGTGGTCGGCGTCCAGCCGTTCGGCGGCCAAGGCCTTTCCGGCACCGGCCCCAAGGCCGGCGGTCCGTACTACCTGCACCGCTTCGCCACCGAGCGCACCATCACCGTCAACACCGCGGCGGTCGGCGGCAACGCCTCGCTGCTGTCGCTCGGTGAAGGCGAGTAGAGTGCTACGCAACACCGGAGCCGCCGTGGCGGCGACTTCTAGAAGATCATGAACATCTCCGTCCTCGACATCTTCAAGATCGGCGTCGGCCCGTCGTCGTCGCACACCGTCGGGCCGATGCGCGCGGCGCGCGCCTTCGCGCTGTCGCTCGAGAGCGGCGGACACCTGGCGGCGTGCGCGCGGGTCATCACCCAGCTCTACGGTTCGCTCGCCTTGACCGGCAAGGGCCACGGCACCGACCGCGCGATCATCCTCGGCCTGCTCGGCGCCACGCCCGACGGCGTCGACCCCGAGCAGATCGAGGCGCTGGTCGGCGACGCGCGCGACGCCGGGCGCCTCGCGCTGCTCGGCAAGCAGGTGGTCGGGTTCGACGAGCCGATGGACCTCCTGTTCCTGCGGACCGAGGTGCTGGCGCGCCATCCCAACGGCATGCGCTTCACCGCGCTCGACGCCGCCGACCGCCCGCTGCAGGCCGCCGAGTACTTCTCGGTCGGCGGCGGCTTCATCGTCCGCGGCGAAGAGCCGGAGAGCGTGGCGAGCGCGGTCGAGGTCCGCCGGCCATTCGCCTCGGCCGCCGAGCTGCTGGCGCGCTGCCGCGCCGACGGCATCTCGATCGCCGAATTGGTGCGGCGCAACGAGGCGGCGTTCCGCACCGAGGCCGAGACCCACCTCGCGGTCGACAAGCTGATCGCGGCGATGCGGACCTGCGTCGAGCGCGGGATGCGCGTCGAGGGGATCCTGCCGGGCGGCCTCAACGTCAAGCGCCGGGCGATGGCGCTGCGCCAGGCGCTCGAACGCGAGCGCGCCGCCGGCGGGGTGGTCGATCCGCTCGCCGTGATCGATTGGGTCAACGTCTTCGCGCTCGCCGTCAACGAGGAGAACGCCGCCGGCGGGCGGGTGGTCACCGCGCCGACCAACGGCGCCGCCGGCATCGTGCCGGCGGTGCTCGAGTACTACCTGCGCTTCGTGCCGGCGGCCTCGGAGCACGGCGCCCACGAGTTCCTGCTCACCGCCGCGGCGATCGGCATGCTCTACAAGCGCAACGCCTCGATCTCGGGTGCCGAGATGGGCTGCCAGGGCGAGGTCGGGGTGGCCTGCTCGATGGCGGCCGGCGGGCTGGCGGCGGCGCTCGGTGGCACGCTCGAGCAGGTCGAGAACGCGGCCGAGATCGGCATGGAGCACAACCTGGGGTTGACCTGCGACCCGGTCGCGGGCCTGGTGCAGATCCCCTGCATCGAGCGCAACGCGATCGGCTCGGTCAAGGCCATCAATGCGGCGCGGATGGCGCTGCGCGGGGACGGCAGCCACAAGGTCTCGCTCGACCAGGTCATCACGACCATGCGCCAGACCGGGCTCGACATGCAGACCAAGTACAAGGAGACCTCGCTCGGGGGCCTCGCGGTCAACGTCGTGGAATGCTGAACGGGCCGGACCGGCGCCGCCCGTCCCCCTCCGGTCGCCGCCGGCGCCGATTTCCTTCCCCTGCGCGGGTCGAATCCCTTAAAGTGGCGCCCCCCAAGCACCCCGGGGTCATGGAGAAACGACCGATGCTGACCAATCGACCGATGGCCCTGTTCGTTGCCGGCGGGCTCGCGCTGGGCGCCGGGGTTAGCCACGCCGGCCAGGCGACCGCCCCCAAGGCCGACGCCAAGCCCGCCACCACCGCCGCCCCCGCCAAGGGCCCGGCGCCGGAACGCTTCGAGGATTGGCGCCTGCAGTGCCAGAAGCCTCAGAACGCGCCCGCCGAGGTCTGCGAGCTCACCCAGCTCGCGATCGCGATGAATAACAAGGATCAGGGCACGGCGCCGCAAGGCGAGGCCAAGGGCCAGCTGCTGCTGACGGTCGGCATCCTCAGGCCGATGGGCGCCGAGGAGCCGCGCATGATCCTGCGCGCGCCGCTCGGCGTGTACTTGCAGCCGATCCAGATCAAGGTGCCGGGCCACAAGGACATCCAGGTCCCGTTCCTGCGCTGCGACCAATCGGGCTGCTACTCGGTCGGCCTGGCCTTGGCCAAGGAGTTCCTCGACGCTGCCAAGGCGGTCGATGCCGCCATCGCCAAGGACCCCAAGGCGCCGAACGGCACCGTGACGATCGCGCTGCAGGTCGCCAAGCAGGGCGCCCAGGCGCAGCCCACCCCGGTGCAGCTGCCGCTGTCGATGAAGGGCATCACCAAGGGCCTCGCCGCGCTCGAAGCCAAGTCGCCCAAGGCGGCGCCGGCCAAGGACGCGGGCAAGGAACCGGCCAAGGACAAGCCCAAGAAGAAGTGATCGGCCGCTGAGGCGATCGACGGAGGGCCGGGCGAACCCCGGCCCTTCGCTTTATTGGGGTCGGTTCGCGGCGCCGACCCTGGCATCATCCACGCGATGCGCGCGCTGCTGCTGTTGGCGATGGTGCTGGCGCTGGCCTGGTTGCCCGGCCTGTGGGTGCGTCGCGTGCTCGCCCGCCACGGCCGCGACGAGTCCTATGCCATCGACGGCGCGACTGCGGCGCGGCGCTTCCTCGACCGGGCCGGCTTGCGCGAGGTCAGGGTCGAGCGCGGCGCGCCCGACGGCGACCACTACGACCCGACCGCGCGCGCCGTGCGCCTCGCGCCCGAGCGCCACGACCGTCGTACGCTCGCGGCGCAGGTGGTCGCCGCCCACGAGGTTGGCCACGCGATGCAGCACGCGGCCCGCGAGATCGGCTTCGGCTTCCGCACCGAGCTCGCCAAGCTCGCGCTGCTCGCGCAGCGCGCGGGCCTGGTGCTGCTGATCGCCTCGCCGCTGCTCGCGGCGTTCGGCCCCGGCGCGTTCGCGCTCGCCGCCGGGGTCG
>Ga0247727_10010959_pt1 | contig 15937 bp, 11 predicted proteins | sample WisWelCaveWW1625_FD_202498 | JGI IMG/M metagenome (GOLD analysis project Ga0247727, IMG submission 202498) | Biofilm microbial communities from Wishing Well Cave, Virginia, United States - WW16-25 | ecosystem: Environmental > Aquatic > Deep subsurface > Groundwater > Cave microbial mat | place...
AAACCCGCAGAGGGCTCTCGTGAAACCGAAAGTTCTTCACCGCCGACACGATCGCTCCTTTCTCGACGAGAAACGTGCCGTCTCTCGTCATACCGGTCAGGGTGAGATCGGTCGGATTGACCGTCCGGATGTACCAGAAGTTCGTCACGAGGATGGCACGCTCCGTGCTCTTGATCAATTCTTGTAGGTTCGGCAAGGACGATCCCCTTCCTGAGAGACATGGAGCGTCGAGCGTGGGAATCTTGCCGATCCCTCGAACCTTCGCTGTAAACCGATCGTACGAAAGCTGCGTGAGCTCCCCGTCTGTAATCCAGTCGGATGCCATGGTCGGCAATCCGTCAGCGGTGAACCCGATGCCCAAGAGATCCTCGTGCGCCGGCAGATTGCGGAGCGTCAGTCGCTTGTCGACGATCAACTGGCCCAGTTTGCCTGAGAATGCACTCGTGCCTTTCTCGTAGGACTTCGCATCGAGCGTCCAGAGCAGCGAAGACCACAGCCCCGCGACGGCAGCCGGCTCAAGAATCACGGTATAGCGCCCTGGCGGCAGCTCGCGCACCTCCAGGCCCCGCTTGGCCTTATCGATCGCGGTGAGTGTCCGCTCCTGGACCCTCAGATGATCGATGGACCGATGGGCCGCGGCAGCCCAGCCGGTAGCCTCTCCGGCCTGAGCCGTGAGACTGAATCGCGCATCGGTTCGTTCTTCGTGGGCGAAGAGTCCTGTACTCGCGGCAATTCCAACCGTCGCAATCGACGAGGACACAATCCCGGCTGCGCCAAGATTTTCCATCCGGCATTGCCCGATCGCCTCATTCGTGTATTCCAGTCGACGGGCCGGCCCAGCCGCGGCAGTTTCTGCGCGCGTCGTAGGAGGCGTCAGATAGGGCTGTGGCTCCACCGGCGGGAGGTATTCCGGATCGTCCGGCGACAGGTGCGCGATTTGCGTGGCTCTGGTCACCGTCTCTTGCACTGACCCCGCGGTAAAGTCCGTCGTGCCGGCGGTGCCCCGACGCCGCCCGAACGCCACCGTCACCGTCAAAGACTCGCGCCTCGTATCGACGTTCTGGACAATCTGATTGTTCGCAAATCGTGTCGTCCCATTCTGCTGATCGTGCAACACGACAAGCATGTGGTCGCCTGTCGATCGTTTCAGTGCCTGCTCCGCGAGAAACCGGAACTCGTCCCGGCTCGTCAGCTTCGGCCAGGTCTTGTGGCCGATCGTATTCATGATCCGACCTGCCCTCCGATGACGTTCACGTTGCGGAACCGCGCGTGGGACGCCGCGTGGGTCATCCAGCCGGACTGGCCCGGCTGGCCCTTGCCACACGTGATAAACCCATACCGCCGGCGGTGCGACCGATCGGCGACCGCGTCGCAGCTGCCCCAGAACTCCGGCGTGATCCCATGGTAGATGACATCACGAACCATGTATGTCCGCTTCCCGTTCTCTATCAGCCAAAATGCGTCGCCGCCGAACTGGAAGTTATACCGTCGTTGATCGATGCTGTATGACCCGTGGCCTTCAATGTAGATACCCCGCTTGACATCGGCGAGCAGCTCGTCGAGGGTGGCGGCGCCCGGCTCAAGGCCGATATTGGCGATGCGGACGATCGGGACGCTGCCCCAGCTGTCCGCCCGATTGGAGCCGCGCGAACGCATCTCGCCGATTTTCGGCGCGACCTCGCGGTTCGTGCAATAACCGACGAAGATGCCGTCGCGCACGATGTCCCATTGCTGGCAGGCCACGCCGTCGTCGTCGTAGCCGGTTGCGGCAAGAGTCATCGGTTCGCAGTTGTCGGCCACGAGATTCACGTGCGGAGAGCCGTATCGAAAGGTTCCTCGTTTCTCGGTCGTGAGAAAGCTAGTGCCGGCATAGTTGGCCTCGTACCCAAGCGCGCGGTCGAGCTCGGTCGGATGACCACAAGATTCATGCATGGTGAGCGACAGATGTTCAGGATCGAGGACGAGATCGTACAGACCTGGCTTGGTGGTGGGCGCCTTCACTTTCTCGACGGCCTGAGACGCAATGCGCGGGGCCTCGCCCAGGAAATTGGCATCCTCGATCAATTCATAGCCCATCCGAAGATGCGGCGTATTGAAGCTCCGCGAGGCGAACCGCCTGTCATGAACCGCCGTGGCATCGAAATCCCCGTTCACGGCAAGGAGGTCGAATTCCAGCCGCGACCCTTCGGTCGACACAAAGAGCTTGCGGTCCCGACAGGCCCACAGGCTCGCGCTGCTCCGCACGATGCCGGGCTGCCGATGGACATACTCCATCGTCTCTAAGAGCAGCGCTGTTTTGTTGTCGAGCGCGACGGCAAACGGATCGATCCGCCGCGCCGTGACGATCCGGTCTCGATGGACCGGCTCATCGGCAAGTTTCACCTTTTCACTCGCGAGGGACGCGGAGCCTTTAGCGATTTCGATCGCCAATTCAGCCACGCGCGGGGCTTCTTCCAGTGAGAGAATAGAGCTCGCTGCAAAACCCCAGGCTCCGTGATAAAGGACGCGGATGCCAAACCCGCTGTCCTGCGCTTCTCGAATGGAAGCGATGCGGCGATCTTCGCCGCGAATGGTCTGGGTCGTGCTGTCGAGGAGCCGGATGTCGCCGTACTCAGCCCCGGAGGCAACAACGCGTTTCAGCGCGAGTTCAGCGAGTTCGTCCTGATGAGGATTCGGATGAGCGGGCATGGTGTCTGTATCCTGCCAGAGGCGCCGGCGCCGTTCAACTCACCCTTGGTTTTCCTCACGCGATCCCCTACGATGTCGTGGCATGTTGCCTCCCAAACGGACACCGCGTCAACGGATCATCGACGTGATCACGCGCACCAGGCTGTCGACTTACCAGTCGGCATTCATGAATAATCCTGGCTAACCGGGTGGACAGCAACGTGTCAGGCCAGTAGGATGCCTCCAGAAAGGATGATCAGGATGACCACACGACTCATGCTCTGTGCCCTTTGCTGCCTTCTGCTGCTGAGTTGTTCCGGCGACAAGGCCAAGGATCTACTCGAGACTGCCGAGTTTGAAGAGCGCCAGATGAACCTGCCCCACGCGAAGCAGTTGTACGAAGATGTCATCCGTCTCTATCCAACCAGCCAAGAAGCCTCCACGGCCCGGACGCGCCTGGCTGCACTCAAGCAAGTCCCCTGAGTCATTTCGTCTTGGGAAACCACGGGAAAAACGCGCTCGTGGTCCGTTGGTACTCTCGATAGTCCTCTCCCCGGCATTCGACAGCTTGTCGCTCCGCCCGGGGAATGCCAGTGACTTTCAATAGCGCCCAACCCATGCCGATCGGGCCGATCCAGGTCAGGAGCCATCCAGGCCTGCCCACTCCCATGACGACGTAGGCCCACCAGTGCAACCATTCGAAGAAATAATTCGGATGGCGTGAATAGCGCCAGAGTCCATTGCGACAGACCTTGTCGCGATTCCACGACTTGGATCGGAATTGCGCGAGCTGCCGGTCCGTCATGGCCTCCCCGGAAACCGCAACAATCCAGATCAGTAACCCTGCGAGCTCGATCAGCACGAATGGGGGTCTTGGGTTTTGGATAAGCACCAGAAACGGGAGGGAGAAGGCCGCCACGGCCAGCGCTTGCAGTTGATAATACCCAAACATCCTGACCGGTTCTGAAGAACCCCATTGCTCGCGCAGGCGGCGATAGCGAGCGTCTTCCGTCTTACCGATCACTCGATTGAGGAGGAGGTAGAAACCCAACCTCCCCGCATAGAGCACGGCCAATGCAGCCACCAGCATTCTTTGCTCTGGATCGCCAGTGGCCTGTGTGGCGTACCACAGCACGACCGCGATGAGACCCGCGCACCATCCGACATCTGCGATCGAGGCATTGCGCATTCGAAGTTGCACGACCCATAGGCCGACCATGACCGCGACCATCACGAGGTAAGCAGTGACAACCAGCGAGAGAGGATCCGATCCCATCATCGCGTCCTCCGATGTCCCGGTTCCTGCGCTTCACGGTTTACTGTTCACGGACTTCCGTCGATGAAATCCCACAAGTCCGCACCTCGGCGTGAACGTCCGGCGAGCCATTCACGAAACCCCGGAATGCGAAACGACAGGAGGCGCTGGATCTTGTCGCAGCGGAGCGAGAGGTCGGCGGGCCTGGGACTCCCAACGTGGTTCCGAGCAGAGCCTTTCATCAGGCAGCCATTCAACTCCGGACACCAAGGCAGCAGGATTTCACCGATTTCCCAGCGCGAGAGCCGTTCGCTCCCGCCCAGGTGATAGAGACCCGGCTGGTGGCGATCGACTAATTCCCAGACGGCTCGGGCGATGACCGCGGCAGGAAGCGGGCAGCGGAACTCGTCGGCATAGAGCGTCATGTCCTTACCTGTCGTGGCAGTCCGACACATATCTTCCACAAAACTCCTGTCGCCCGTCTCCGAAGTTCCGGCAGTCAGGACAATCCGAACGACTGTGTGTCTGGGATTCCGCAAGACGGCCCGCTCGGCTGCCAGCTTGGTCTGGCCATATACGTTGATCGGGTTCGGCTCATCCGTCTCGCCATACCAGCCGGTCTTCCCGTCGAAGACTTCCCCGCTGGACAGGAAGATGAAGGGAATGTCCTGGGACAGCTGTGCGAGGTGCGCAGTGATTCCTACATTGATGCGGCGGGCTAGTTCAGGATCTTGCTCGCAATCTTTCGTCCGGCTCAACGCGGCGCAGTGAATCACGGCGTTGGGCTTGATGGACTGCCACGTGCGTTCGACGTTCACGCGATCGGTCAGATCAAGATCGGCGCGGGTCAGTCCCCGAACATCCCAATCAGGAGCCCATCTCGGAGCGGTCTTCACAAGGTACTGCCCGATCAATCCCGCCGCCCCGGTGATGATCGCGCGAGGTGCCATGGGGGTGACTTACTGGCGTGTTAGTTTCCGGTATCGAATGCGGTGCGGCTGATCGGCTTCCTTGCCCAATCGCTTCTTCCGATCTGCTTCGTACTCGCTGTAGTTCCCTTCGAACCAGACCACCTTGCTGTCGCCTTCGAAGGCCATGATGTGGGTCGCGATGCGGTCCAGAAACCAGCGGTCGTGACTGCTGATGACGGCGCAGCCGGCGAAACGTTCCAATCCTTCTTCCAGTGCGCGTAAGGTGTTGATGTCGAGATCGTTGGTCGGCTCGTCGAGGATGACGAGATTCGCGCCTTCTTTCAACATACGGGCCAGGTGTACCCGGTTGCGTTCGCCGCCTGAAAGATCCTTCACCTTCTTCTGCTGATCGGTGCCCGCAAAGTTGAACCTGGCGCAGTAGGCCCTGGCGTTGACTTCGGCCTTTCCGAGCATGATGGTCTCGTGGCCCTCGGAGATGATGTCGTGGACGGATTTGGTCGGATCCAGGCTGCGATCCTGGTCCACGTATCCCAGCTTGACCGTCTCACCGACCTTGATCGCTCCCGCATCCGGTTTCTCTTTCCCGATGATCATGCGGAACATCGTCGTCTTGCCGGCTCCGTTCGGGCCGATCACGCCGACAATGCCGCCCTTGGGAAGACTGAAATTCACATTCTCGTAGAGAACCTTGTCCCCATAGGCCTTGCTGACCCCCTTGGCTTCGACGACCACATCGCCCAGCCGTGGGCCAGGCGGGATGTAGATCTCCAAATCTGCAGCCTGCTCGTCCTGTCTCTGATTGACCAATTCCTCATAACGGTTGAGCCGCGCCTTGCCCTTCGACTGCCGGGCTTTCGGCGACATGCGAATCCATTCCAGCTCATGTTCCAACGACTTCTGGCGCTTCGATTCGGCTTTTTCTTCTTTTTCCAGCCGCACCTGCTTTTGCTCCAACCAAGACGTGTAGTTCCCCTGGAAGGGAATGCCATGGCCGCGATCGAGTTCGAGAATCCACCCTGCGACGTTGTCGAGGAAGTAACGGTCGTGCGTGACGGCGATGACCGTGCCCTTGTATTGCTGAAGATGCTGCTCTAACCATTGCACGGACTCGGCGTCCAGATGGTTCGTCGGCTCATCGAGCAATAAAATGTCCGGCTCCTGGATCATGAGGCGGCAGAGGGCCACCCGGCGCTTCTCGCCGCCGGAGAGCACTCCGACCTTCGCATCCGGCGGCGGACAACGCAGCGCGTCCATGGCGAGTTCGAGTACGTTTTCCAACTCCCACCCGTTCGCCGCTTCGATCTTCTCTTGCAGCTGCGCCTGCTTCTCGAGAAGCTTTTCCAATTCATCGGGGCCGGCCTCGCCCATCTTGTTGCTGACCGCGTCGTATTCGTGCAGCATGGCCACGAGTTCTTGCTTGCCCTCTTCGACGATTTCTTTCACCGTCATGGTCGGATCAAGCTGCGGTTCCTGCTCCAGCAGACCCACGCTGTATCCCTTCGAGCGGGTAATCTCTCCCGTGTAGTTCTGATCGACTCCGGCGATGATCCTGAGCAGCGAACTCTTCCCCGATCCGTTGAGACCCAAGACGCCAATCTTCGCGCCGTAGTAGAAACCAAGATAGATCTCGCGGAGCACCTGCTTCTTCGGCGGATACACCTTGCCGACATTGACGAGTGAGAAAATGACTTGCTTATCGTTCGTAGCCATGGGCCGTGCTACTCTCCTTGGTCCTTGCGGTTCGCGCTGTGTGAAGTAGGCACCATACCAGACAACCCTTTTTGACCACAACTAAGTCGCCACGACAGTAGCTGCCCCTCGTGTCGTGAGGCAAAAACCGTGACTGATCGGCCAGTCCGTCTGTCAGTTGCCTAATTCGATCACCGAGCGCAGAATTATAGTGGGTTCGCACTATGTTCATCTTGTGAGGATCAACCATGACCTTGTCTGCTCGACTGCTCACATCCCTTGCCCTCTCGCTGGCCCTGTTCATGGCCCTGATCCTGGGACACCCACCTGCTTCCGCCGCCGAGGACGAACAGAAAGACCTGGTGGAGAAGTCTCGGACAACGCTGGACGGGTTCCTGGCCGACTCGAACATGGTGTGGTTTCGCGACCATATGAAAGAGGCGAGGGGAATCTTCATCGTGCCGCAACTGCTCAAGGCAGCCTTCTTTTTCGGGGGAGAAGGGGGGAGCGGCGTGTTCCTCGTCAAAGACGACAAGACCGGTGAATGGAGCGATCCGGCTTTCTATACTATGGTAGCCGGCAGTTTCGGGTTTCAATTCGGCGCGCAGGCTTCGGAAGTGGTTCTGCTGGTGATGTCGCAACGAGGGGTCGAGTCCCTGCTCACCAGCACCTTCAAGCTCGGCGGCGACGTCTCAGTCGCCGTCGGTCCTGTCGGTGCCGGTATCGAGGGCTCCACCGCGATGAACCTCAGTGCGGACTTGCTCACGTTCGCCAGGGCAAAAGGCTTATTCGGCGGGATCTCGCTGGAAGGCGCCGTCATCGCCACAAGGGACGAGTGGAATCGGGACTATTACGGCAAAGAGGTCAGGCCGACCGACATTCTCGTGAAACTGGCTGTGATGAATCCTCAGTCAGCAGGATTGAAAGCCATGTTGGTTCGGGCGGCGGCTGGAAAACCCTCAACCGGTCAGACCACCACACCTGCTCCCGAATAGCGATCGGCTTCTCCCTATTCAATCTTGTCCGCAGGCCTCGCAGGCGTGCTTCACAGCATGACCAAACAGAATTGCGAGACAGCCTGACACAACAATTTAGAATCCCATCTCTTCGGAGAGCCGGACCTCCGATTCGTCGACAATCTCTTCCAGACAAGTGAAACAGGAAAAGGGGAAGCGGTCGATTGGGATGGCGCAGACTTCGCCGACCGGCGATTCGTCCAGCGCAGGCCCACCGCATTCTTTATGAATCAACGTGAGCATCGTTGTGCCTCATGGGGTTTCAAGGACAAGCCGACGAAACCGTTCCACCTGCTCATGACCACTCAATCGATGATCACCAGGAATCAGATGGAGTTCGACCGGGAACGAGGGGTCGCACAAGAGTAGTTGCTCGACGAACTCACTGCTCCCGCTCGGCAGAATCACGTTGTCCTGCTGGCCGTGGAGAATGGCGGTGCTGACCGGCCGCAGCCGGTCGAAACTCGTCTTCCAATAGTCGTCGCTTTCCTCGACCCATCTCCACGACAATGGCCAATCCTTGTGAGCTGGATCGTCGTCCCAGGGCATCCAGCCGGCGGTGAGCCAGGCCTGTCGACGTTCATCCGAAATCGACCGCGCACGGACGCCCATCATATTGAAGGCGGGAGCGATGAGAATCAGCCGCTCAATTTCCTGAAACTCCTGCGCCATGAGCCAGGCAATCCAGCCTCCGAGTGAATTGCCAACCATGGTCATTCGGGGTAGAGGCGCGTGTTGGCGCGCCTGGGGTGGGTGGGTGAGATGTCGTCCACCCTTGAGCATTGTGATAACCGTTCGCGCATCTGCGATCCAATCGGACAACGTGTAGTCGGTGAACGTCCCCCCTGAGTCGCCAATCCCCCGCACGTCGTAGCAACAAAACCCCCAGCCTTGCTCTTCACACCACTGCGCGAGTGCTTTGCTCTTGTTGCCCCAGCGTTTGGACAAGAACCCCGTAATGAAGAGGATCTGACGATCCTTCCCTTCGGCACGATCGCCGCGAATCATTTTACCGTCGGCGGCTGCGAGTTCGAACGAGTGCAGGTTACTCATGTTCGAGTGACCGCCTTGGTGATGAACGGCCCCAGCCGTTGCAGAACGGACCGTGGAATCTCATGGCCGCCACGGAAGCTGTGCCACTCGACCGAAAGTCCCGCGTGAATAAGAATGTCTCTCAACCTCTCTGCACCAACATACGGCAGGAGTTCGTCCTGCGTCCCATGGCTTTGAAAGACCGGCAGCCCTTTGCGTTTCTGGAGCAGCGGAGTCCATTCCTGTGTGGTGAACAGCGCTCCGGACAGTTGGATCAGCCCGGCATAGGGCTGCGCCGTTCTGAGCATCACATCGCAGGAAAGCATGGCGCCTTGAGAAAATCCTCCGAGAACAATCTTACGCGGGTCTGCGCCGAATTTTTGTTCGACTTCTTTGAGGAACGCCAGCATCGTCTCGCGCGCCGGAGCGAGGCCTTTGGGGATCTCGTTCGAGAGATCGCGGATCCGGCCTGCCGCTTGATCCGCTGCAATGCGGGCCATATCGATCAGCCACCAGGCTCGCGCATCCCTCGGCCCAAAACTCAACGAGAGCGGGCCCTCGGGAAACACAAACCTCGTCCCGGGCGACACGGTCAAGACGTCGGCCAGCGACACGAGATCGTCCCCCGGCGCGCCGAAGCCGTGCAGGAGCAGGACGAGAGGACCGGGACCTCCCCCCTTGCCATCTGTGCCGCCTGTGACCCGGGTCCGCAACCCGCCTATTTGTTCTTCGCGCATGAGCGGCCTGTTATCTCAGATACAGATATTGCAGTAACGCGACCACGCCGTAGAGCGAGGATTCGACGACTGGTTGTTGGTAGAAGGGAACGAACGCGCCCTTCTGGTTGGCCTCGACCTGGTCGATGATGTACTGGACTTGCTTCGCGCGGATTTCGTGGTCCTTGCCGAGCCCGAGGGCTTGGATCATCTGCTTGCTCAGCCCGGCCAATACCCCCTGCTTCGCCCGGTCGGCAGATTGATAGAGCAACAAGGCTCCGCTCAGCGCCAGGACGACATTCAAGGCCCAAGCCAGCAGCAGCAAAAGCGGGTAATTCCAGATATCGAAGTAGTCGTTGCGCGCGGCGATCATGATCAGCAAGGCGATGAAGGGGTACCGGATGAGGCGATTGACCGCTTCCGTCCGTCGGCTGATCAAGTCGATGCCGGCTAAGTACTTGAGCTTTTCAAACTCGGCCTTCTGGCTCTGGCTCAGTCCATACTCGCGCAAGTACTCCTGCTGCACCTGCTCCGACCACCCCCCGCTCGAGGTGTTCACCCAGCCGACCCACCGACGGCACAACATGACCTCGTCGAACACCGCCAGATTCAGCAGCACCACGAAGCTCATGCTGACCAGCGTCATGATTACGTCCACTCGACAGCTCAGCCATCCCCGACAGGGAATAATCATCTCTTCGTCAACGACCCAGTGATCCAGGGAAATCATGATCGCGCCATACAGCAGGAACAGGACCAGCACGCGCGCTGTTCGCTGCAACGGGCCCGCCGCGTCGAGGTACCAGGACCAGGCTTGATCGACCGTGGTGGCAGCTCTGGTGGCTGCCGGATGATAGACCCGTTGCATATTGGTCCAAAACGTCCTCAGGGTGAACCGGGAGCGAGGGCCCTGATCAATGTGGAATAAGAAATCCTCGGTGAGGTTGTCGCTGTTCTTCGTCAGATCGCGGGACCCTTTGACCAGGAAGACGAGGCACAACATCGCCACGAGAAGCCGGAGCCACTCACCGGGCCAAATGCTCACGCCTGCGGTCCACGAAAAGGGTTCGCCTTCATCGTGTTGGGCCATGAGGGCTGTCCCGCCACCCATGGCCCAAAAGACCGCCGTCCCGATCAAGATGATAAGACCAGCCACGGCGAACAGACGCCAGGAGCGAGAGACCCGCAGCCAGAGTCGCTGATTGGTCCAGGCCAGCGCCGCTCCGACGAACAGCCCAATCCCGACCAGCGCTATCACGGTTGCGCTGCCCGGACTGATGCCCTGCTTCAGCTGTCCCTGATTGTCCGTATGCTCGAGATCCGCGCGCAAGGGATGAATCGTCCTCACGCCTTCGACATCGACGACGCTCAAGTCCACAGCGCCCTCTCGCCCCACTTCGAAAATCCGAGGATGTTCAGCCGCGTCGTAGACCCGGTCTTCCGGAGTCAGTGTGACGTGATACCCCGCCTGGCAGGGCGCCGCTGATGTCCGCCGATCGCCCGCTGCGCGGCAGGCTACGTGATTCACCGCCCTGAGCACGGCAAAGTAGGTGGCTGTTTGATAGCTGCCCCGAAAAGGCGGGACATCGCGTTGCAATCCGCTATCCAACTGCAAGCCGAACGGCGAGGCCACGACCATGTTCCTGGTCCACTTGTACTCGCTTGCGTGGAGATGGCGTGCGTCGAGATCGACGGTGAAGAAAATGGCATGCGGGAAGGCCGGCCGGAGCGCTTTGAGAATGAGCAGCGCGTCGTAGGGATCGGTCCCCAGGATGCCGATCGCTTTAGCCCCTTCTCCTTCGTCTTGGATCCGCGTGGCCAAGGCGCGAACATAATCAAGTTGACTGGTGCCTTCGGGACGTTCCTTCAACCCACCGGCCAGAGCATCCTTCGCTGTCTCATTGGCTTTGGGTTTCTCTTCACGCCCGGCCTTCATGCTCTCGTCGCCCGGCACTTCGCCATCGAGACCGCTGAGGTAGCTATACCGGTGAATGTTTAAGGTCAGGGATTCGTAGTCGGCCGGGCGTTGAATCTGTAAATCGATCGCGCGCGGGACGGTGGGACACCAGGCCTTGATCATCGTCGGCACTTGAATCTGCTTCAGCTCGAGCTCCGTGAAGGTCGCCACTTTCGCGCAGGCCGCCGCGCGGAACTCGATGGGCAATGCTCGGCCATAGAATGAATCCCACTCTCCAATGAGGATCACCGCATCCCAGCCGAGCCGCACCTGGCGGCGTTCTAATTCCTCGATCAGCGTGTCGAAGAGCCGGTCGTCGGATCCGATCTCGTAGATGAGCCGCACATTGGCAGCCGCCAGCCGATGAAAAAACTCCTGCTCGCAGGATTCATAGGTCTGGCACGCGGGGCCTTTCCCCTCTTCCTTCTTCAGCCCATAGGCCAGGATCCCTTTCATCGCGCTGGCCCACGGCGAATAGAGCTCGATGGTCCCGTCCGTATTCGGCCAGACCCCTACCCCTTCATGGGGCTCGGCATACAAGGCTCCTGCCTCATCCAGGAGATGACGCAGGGCGGAGGAACTCCGGGGCCCCACCAGCTTGAACGTAACGGCCCGTTGCAACGCCGGATTCAGACGGACCAGCTTGCGCCGGTCGTCGGTCAGGAGGCATTCGCTTTTCTGTTTCGACTCTTCGCATACCAGGGTTTGCGACAAGGAGGTCAGGGTGGCCAAGAACCCTCGGCTGAGGGCGTCATCGGGAATCCAGATCACAAGGGTGTTCTGGGCTCGATCCTGTCCTTCGCCACAAACCCTGGTCTTGCGGAGCCGATACCACTCGTACGGCAACGCATGACCGGCGCCCTGAAGGTCCCCTTCGATGAACGAAAGATGCCCCTCGTCCTCCTGAACATAGCAAGCCACGCCCAGCGCGGTGCCGACCGCGTAGCGATCTCGAATGCGGGACTCCGTACTCTCCGCATAGGGATCGCCGCTCATGGTCGCCAGTAGGACTGTGATCTGCTCGCCCTTCTTGACTCGGTCGGCAACCGCAAGCCGCAGTGGTCTCAGGCGCTGAGAGAGGGAGGATGTGGCCGACTGGCTGGCCGCGGACTTGGGGAATCCGATTGCCGGTGGTGGAGCGTCTCCCATGCCCCGCCGCACCGCTGCCACCGGATCTTCCCACAGCCGCGCACGGACCGATTGCTCACCGGTGGTCTGTTTCACATCCAACCCGGTCCCTACCGGCCGAGAGCTGCGTAGCGGCTCTTTCACCAACAGCACGCCAGCGAGCGCAACTGCGAGGGTGATTACCCCCACCAGGGCGAGCTTCGATTCTCCACGTCCTTTTGCCATAAATTCGCTCAGCCTTTCCGTCGTCCAAGCTCAGGCGTAAGGCCGTCACACTACTACAGACAGTGAGGGGGACTGCAAGGTGTTCCTGATGAGGCCAGCAAACGGTGCGTTCCCGCCCTTCGACAGGCTTAGGGCGAACGGGCTTCCGGTTTACCGTTTGTGGTGAGCTTATCGAACCATGAGCGGTAGCATACGCTCTATGTGCGGGCCTTATCAGTAAGTGCGAAGGGGGGCCGGATTTGTCGATGGAGAGAGATTTATTGCGGGACGACTTTGAAGATGGCGTTGGTGTTGGAGACGTACACGAATCCGTCGGCGCCGAGCATGAGGCTGAGCAAGCCGCCCTGGCCGCCGGTATAGGCGATGCTGGAGGTGCCGAGCTGGGTGAGGTCGGCGCCGCTCAGAACCACGCGGCGCATTCTTCCGCTGTTGAAGTCCACGAAGAGCAGGTTGTTACGGTAAGCCACTGGATAGACGGTGGAGTTTTCGGGAATTGCAATGATCCCGGTTGGCGCGATAGTTGGGGTGTAGGCCAAGATCGGGTCACGGAAGTTCGGATTGTTGGCAATCCCTCCAACTGTTGGCCAGCCGTAGTTGCCCCCCGCAACGATACGATTGACCTCGTCATTGTCCGATGGGCCGTTTTCCGTTTCCCACAGATCCCCAGTGTGACCGTGGAATGTGAATCCATAGCTGTTCCGATGGCCTAGGCTGAAGACCTTTTTGCGCGGCGAGTTCGGATCCGGATTGGGGTCAGTGGCGTAAAACGGGTTGTCGTTGGGCGCGCTGCCGTCCGGATTCACGCGGAGGATCTTGCCGGCCAGGGAAGCAAGGCTCTGCGAATTGGCCGTGTTCGCGGCGTCGCCGATGATGACGAAGAGCTTGCCATCGGGGCCGAACTGAATGATCCCGCCGTTGTGGTTCCCGCTGACTGGCAGCGTGTCAAGAATCGTCGTCTGGTTCGTACACTGGCTGCTGCTGTCGGTGTAGCGCACCACGCGGTTCCGGGCCGCGCCCGCTTCCGTGTAGTAGACGTAGACAAAATGGTTCTGGGCGAAGTTCGGGTCGAGGGTGAGGCCAAGCAGCCCCTGTTCCCCACTCGTCGCCACGGTCAGCTGGCAGAAAGCGGTGTTCACCAGCTGCCACTGCTGATTGATGATGCGAATCCTGCCAGTGAGCCGCTCATTGAAGAACACGCGACCATCCGGCGCCAGCGACATTCCTACAGGGAAGTTGAGCCTAGGCAGGACAGATTGCAACTGCAAATCTCCGGTCTGCGGTTGGCTGACCGAGAAGTCGAGCGTCTTCGTCGCCTCGCTGTTCGCCAGTTCATTGTGGTTTTGATCAGCCAGAACGAAACGAACGCTGCGGGCGGTGGACGGAAGCCCGAAAATGTCGAACGACGTTCCGGTCTTCCAGTGGACGAAGTGGGTATGCGCGTTGTTGTACTGCACGCCATTTACGTCATCAATGCCCGCACCGATGTAGAACATGTAGGGCACAGGATCGCTGTCGAGGTAGAAATGCACATGACTCTGCCCAGGGGTGCCGATGGTGAAGAACTGGGTGGTGAAGGAGACGGTAACCGGACCCACCGGTACTGTGGTGTTTTGCGTCGGGCTGGAGATCGTGACCGTCGGCTGCATCGCACAAGCTGCGCCAATGCAGAAGGTGACGGTCTTGGTCGCTTCCGGATACTGCGGATTTTGGAGATCCGCATCCGCCATGTTGGCGAGGACAAACCGCACCTGGTGCGAGCCGGCCGTCAAGGCCGGAAATTGGAACTGCGTGTTGCTCTGCCACTGCGCATTCGACGCCCCGGCACCTTGATAGGTGATTTGTCCCGGCGAGCCGGCCAGGAAGTGATAGGCGTTCGTATCACTGTCGAGATAAAAGTGCAGATGCGGCTGGTTCGCTATGCCAATCGTGAAATTCTGGACGCCAAACGTTACCATGACCGGCCCATTGGGAAACGTTGCATTATTTGCCGGACTGCTGATGGTCAGGGTAGGCGCCACACTCGGGGGCAAGTTCGGGTTTGCTGGCCCGGGGGTTACGCCTGTTGGAGGAGTCTGCGGGGTGGCTTGATTCCCGGCTGTCGTGACATGACCGAGTGCGATAGAGCTCGGAGCATTGACGGCAAAGACGTTGCTGCTCGGGTTTCCGAAATACATCGGGTAGACATTGCCGCCCGTGATGAAGAACAGGCGGATCTCGGTCCCCACAGGCAGATCGCCGAGCGACCAGGCAAACTGGCCCTGGGCGTTCGGGGTGCGGCCAGCCGTGTCATCTTCCGCGACGATCTGATCGCTGTTGTTCACCGCCACGATGTGAGTGCCGGAGACGGTCCCGCTGATCGAGACGCCTGTCTGGGCCGTGGGGGTCGTCCCTCCCCCTCCTGAACCACTGTCTATGCAGCCGCTGAGGAAGAACGCCAGCCCCGCTACGGCAAGGAATCGCATGATGATCCTGTGCGTGTTCTTGTGTCTGAGATTTTGCATCGACTCTGAATTCCAACGATGAAAAAAGCGGGGGGCACTCTACGAACCCACCGGTACAGTGAGTCGAACGACCCCTCGGGTGGAACGATGCCTCTCAAGTGAGCATAAAGAATGCCTGGTCGTCGGGATGGCTTAAGATGAGCAACTGACAGCTAAATGCTTGCCCCAGTTGGGAGGCGGGGCTGCGTAGGAGTCCATGCCTGGCTGGTCACTGTAGGGATTTTGCAGCAGGGCGAGCAACCGATCGATCTCGGAGAAGTCTTTCTGCTGAGCCTTTTCGATGGCTGTCTGCGCCAGATAGTTGCGGAGCACGTATTTGGGATTGACGCGGTTCATGCGTGCCAGGCGGTCGTCGTCTCGACTCCCCTCTTCGCGCAGCCGGTTCTCGTACCGATGAGCCCACTTGTTGAATGATTCACGATCCAAGAAGAAGTCGCGGAGCGGCTCATTCAGCGATTCAGTTCCGGCATGAAACAGTCCCAAGGCTCGAAAGAAGTTTGTGTAATCGACATGGTGCAGGTGCATGAGCGCCAAGAGGTCTTGCGTCAACGACGCATCCTCCTCCTTCGTTTCGATGAGTCCACACTTGGCCCGCATCAACTCCATATACTGTCCTTCGCAGAGGGGTGTGTACCGGTCGAGTGCGGCCTTCAAGTCTTCCTTCTCGGCCAACGGAAGCAGCGTCTGCGCCAGACAGCTGAGATTCCAGAGCCCGCTATAGGGCTGTTGATTAAAGGCATAGCGGCCGTTGTGGTCGGAGTGGTTACAGATGAAACCAGGATCGTAGTCGTCCATGAACCCGAACGGACCGTAGTCGAG